>Ga0315292_10002242_pt1 | contig 10766 bp, 8 predicted proteins | sample YL17G13_0_MG_FD_204029 | JGI IMG/M metagenome (GOLD analysis project Ga0315292, IMG submission 204029) | Sediment microbial communities from Yellowstone Lake, YNP, Wyoming, USA - YL17G13_0 | ecosystem: Environmental > Aquatic > Freshwater > Lake > Sediment | place: USA: Wyoming | collected... | reverse complement strand
CTTATCCAGCAGGAGGTCTTAAAATTCGGGATCCAGGGGCCAGAATTTATAGATATATTGGCAATATCCCAGATGACTCCCGGCCCAATAGGAGTCAATGCAGCTACTTATACCGGATTTAAAGTCGCGGGGCTGCTCGGCTCGTTTATTTCCACGTTCTCTAGTGTATTGCCTACATTTATAATCATGATTATAGTGGCAAGGCTGTTTTACAGGTTTAGAAAAAATGCTTTCGCCGAGACTTTTTTCAAGGGGATAAGGCCCGTCTTCATAGGCCTGATCGCTGCAAGCGCCTGTGTAATGGTCAAAGATATCAAGCTCTGGGCCGATTATAAGGCAATATTGATTTTTATCGTGGTTTTGATTGCCGGGTATAGATTCAGGGTAAATCCAATTTTTTTGATTTTGTTATCAGCAATAACGGGATTTTTGATTTATTAGAAAAAACTCATTATGTATCGATATCTGCTGAAACTCGGTCCTATTACGCTCTATTCATACGGCGCAATGCTAGCCCTTGCGTTTATAGCCGGAACTTTTCTTGCCGCGTTTCGAGCCAGAAAGCAGGCAATAGACCCAAACAGGATAATAGATCTAAGTTTAGTCATCGTGTTATCCTCCATAATCGGAGCGAGATTGCTTTTCGTAGCATTAAACTTAAGGTTTTATAAAAATAATCCTCTTGATATCTTTAAAGTCTGGGAAGGCGGCCTTGTTTTTTACGGGGGATTTATTCTTGCGTTTGTGGCAGTCGTATATTTTTTAAAGAAGAACAAACTGGCCGTTTGGAAGGTAGCTGATATTTTTTCTGCTCCGTTAGCCTTGGGAATGGCGATCGGAAGGATAGGTTGCTTTTTAAACGGCTGCTGTTACGGAAAAATCTCTCAAAGATTCGGAGTTTGTTTCCCTGCAAAAGATAATCCGCCTGCTTTTGCTCAGCAGGTGTTTGAAGGCATGATACCGCAATCAGCCGGTTGTTCTCTGCCTGTATTTCCGACTCAGCTTTATGAGTCAGGAGCCTGTCTTTTGATATTTTTGGCGATTCTGGCTCTTGAGAGAAAAGAACGGTTCGAAGGATTTTCTTTCTGGATGTTTGTGCTGTTGTATTCTTTATTCAGGTTCATCATAGAGGGTTTTAGATATTACGATGCAAATTTTATTTCAGGCCCAATAACCGTTTCTCAAGCTGTAAGCATTATCCTGTTCGTTATTTCCCTCGTAGCTTTAAAAACAGGCTTTATCATCGCAAGAAAGGTTAAGTAGTCTATTTATCTCTAGTGCGCATCAATAAAGGACTGACAGGGTTTAGCCTTTGTGGTATAATCTTTTTCTGGAAGGAGCTTATAAATCTGTTTTAATTATCTCCGTAAGGAAAAAATATGAAAGAGATCGTGCTTGAGATAAAAGACCTGCATGTTAAGATAGGTGACAAAGAAGTAGTAAGCGGCATAAACTTGAAGCTTTATCGCGGAGATATCATGGTGCTCCTCGGTCAAAACGGCTCAGGCAAGACTTCGCTTATCATGGCTATCATGGGATTTCCCTCGTATCAGGTAACTAAAGGCGATATCCTTTTTAAAGGAAAGAGTATTTTGAATCTTACGATTGATGAAAGAGCAAACCTGGGCATGGGGATCCTGTTTCAACGGCCTCCTACTGTGCGCGGTGTAAAATTGCGCCAGCTTGTAAACATTACAGCGAAAAAAAAGGATTTTGATTTAGACAGAGCGGCTAACGAGCTGTCAATGAACGATTTTCTGGACAGGGATCTGAATCTTGGTTTTTCAGGGGGAGAGATGAAGCGGTCAGAACTGCTTCAGGTGATTGCGCAGGATCCGCAGGTCGTGCTGTTGGATGAGCCTGAATCCGGGGTGGATTTAGAGAACGTGGCATCAATGGGCAAAATAATAAATGATTTTCTAAAGACAGAAGACCGCTGCGGACTGATAATTACGCATACCGGCTATATACTTGATTATGTCCGGACAGATCTGGGCTGTGTGCTTGCAGACAGGAAGCTGCACTGTTTGCAGGATCCCAAGAAAATCATCAGCGATATTCGAAAATACGGATATGACAGATGCGTGACTTGCAAAAAATAAAAGAAAATCTGGATGAGAAGGCGAGGCTGGCAAAGGATAAGAAAGCTGCCTTCGGGGAGGATATCGACTTAAATCATTTCAGAAGCGAGCCGTCTGATAAAGACTACCCTGCAAGCCTTAAAGGTTTAAGCGAATCCCAGGCGCAGGTTGCATTAGCTGCCGGTATAGATTTAAATGAGAGAGAGCGTTTGGGGACATTTTTGCAGATGGACCACAGCGTAATCCACGCAAGAAGCAATAAAGAAGGGCTTGAGGTGATGAGCACTACTGATGCGCTCAAAAAATACGACTGGCTCTGGGATTATTACTGGAAGGCGGCTGCGGTTGATACCGATAAATATACAGCTCATGCGCAGCTCAATCCTTATCATGGTTATTTTATCCGGGCGCTCCCCGGCCAAAAAGCCTCTTTTCCATTACAGGCATGCCTGTTTTTAAAGTCGGGCGAGCTGATTCAGAGCGTGCATAACATAATCATTGCCGAGGAAGGCTCTGATCTGCAGATTATCACTGGATGTACTACAGAAACAACCGGAAAGTCCGGCATGCATATAGGCATCTCGGAATTTTATGTCAAGAAAAACGCCAAAGTAACATTTTCCATGATCCATAACTGGCATGAGAACATTGTCGTGCGTCCCCGTACAGCTACAATCGTCGAAGAAAACGGCATATTCCTTTCAAACTATATTTGTCTGAGGCCGGTACGAACGCTGCAGATGTATCCAAAGGCAACACTTTTGGGAAAGAACTCCCTGGCCCGGTATAATTCCATTCTGTATGCTCACCCCGGCTCGAATTTAGACGTCGGTTCAAAGGTGATTTTGTCTGGCCAAAATTGCAGGGCTGAGATTATTGCAAGGGCGATATCGCATAACGGCACTATTATCGCGCGCGGAAATCTGCGCGGAGAGACCGCGCCCATAAAGGCACACCTTGAGTGCCGCGGCCTTATACTTGGGGACAGGGGGGCTATCTATGCAATACCGGAATTAGAAGGCTGTACCGAAGGCGTTGATATGTCCCATGAGGCTGCGGTGGGAAAAATCGCAAAAGAAGAAATCGAATACCTTATGTCCAGGGGGCTTTCTTCGTCAGAGGCGCAGGCTGCGATTGTCAGAGGGTTTTTGGATGTATCCATTATGGGCCTGCCCGATGTGCTTAAAAAGGAAATCGATAAAGCAATCGATTCTTGCGAGAAAGAACTATTGTAGTTTTATAATTGACTATTTTACATTTAGTAGTAAAATAATACCAAACTACAAGGAAGTGGTAAATGGGGAGGGACAGGAAAAGTTTTGAAGACAATTCTTAAAAATACGGGATTGTCTTTTTAAATTTCGCGAAACTTAAAGTCGTGCCTGGCAAGGCGCGGGAGGTTGGTTAAATGGAAAATAACAGTCAAGAAGCAGGCTCGATCAGAAGAAAACGCGATGATCTCTCGACGTTCATGGTGCATTTAACAAGAGATGCCGGAAACGGAAGATCCGCTAAGGAGAATCTTATCGATATCATCTGCGGCAGGAATATCGAGGCCCGTAATTCAAAAGGACTGTTCTATAGTACCGACGAAGTAAGGCACCACGTCAAAAGCGTCTGTTTCAGCGAGATGCCGCTTTCCGGCATAAAGCATATGATAGGAAAACTAAGCGGCAGGGACGTTGAGTTGAGCCCTTATGGACTTGTATTTTCCAAGGATTTTTTAATACAGAAAGGGTCAAACCCGGTTTTTTACGTAAACACCTATGCGCACGAAGACCGCAAACATGTACTTATCGATACGATAAGGCAGCTTGAGCCTGCAAAGCAGAAAGAGATCGCGCCTTATGTGGATATTTTCGGATGGACAGGGCATGAAGGAAAGATCTACGATTTTCACTGGGAGCATGAATGGAGATTCCTGGGCAATTTTGAATTTGAATGGAAGGACATAATCTTCGGCCTCTGCGAAGACGAATATATAGACGAGCTTGAACAGCTTTTTGAACAGGAGATACGTTTTATTTCTCCTTTTATGAGCCTTGAAGAAATAGTCGGAAGGCTTGTCTTGTCACGCGAAGAGAGTAAATACGTAAATTACACCCAGCATTTTGAGTCTCCGTAAACAAATCCTTGTTAAAAAATTAGAGGAGGATTAAAGATGAAAAAGGCGTTTTTGTTTTTAATGTGCCTTGCGCTTGTTGCGTCAAACGCGGGATGCGCAAGTTCGCCGAACAGGACTGCTGAAGGAGCTGTTATAGGAGGAGCAGTCGGCGCAGGCGCGGGAGCGATTATAGGACATCAAAGCGGTGAAACAGGCGAAGGCGCTGCGTTAGGCGGTCTGGTAGGAGCACTTGCAGGTTCATTGTTCGGAAGCCAGGTTCAAAAGCAGCCTGCTCCAGCCTCACAGGCTAATCCACCCGGACCGGTTTCAGCAATAAATCCGAATCAGATGTCGATCCAGCAGGTAGTGGACCTGTCAAAACAGGGAGTCCATGAGGATGTGATCGCAGATAAGATACATCTTACAAAATCAAGGTTTACGCTTTCCGCAGACGACGTCAATTACCTTAAAAACCAGGGCGTTTCTCAGAAAGTGATAATCACTATGCAGGGATTATGATCAAAAACAAATAAGATCTAACCGAGGCCCGGGATTATTTCCGGGCCTTTTTCTTTTATGACCTTTCCTGAATCTTCGCCATCATAGAGATGCAGCTGTCGGTTTGTTCGCTCAGGTCGGTTTTCCGTCTTCGGCGGACGCCAATGATCTTTCGCATTTCGGTGGCTGCAGAACTCGTCGTATTTGCTCTGGCAAATGCTCCTCAAACAGCTTCGCCCTCCCGATATTGTCGCTTCGCTCCATCGGGATTCCCGAAATGCTCAAGCTCCATTGGCTAAAACCTCCATTCGCTCACAAACCCGACAGCTGCATTCCTAAAAAGACAAACATTCCGGTAAAACATAATATCAAATCTATAATAAAAAATGTATCTTAAATAGACTGAATGGTTTTGTTTTTTATGGGTGACAAGGCGATAGTGGAGCAGGGCCTTGCAAGCCTCGAGCGGGCACGGTTTGCTGCGGGTTGGATTTATTGTCAAGAGCGAGGGGCTGGAACGGAGCGAAGTCCTGACACGCTGGGTCAGGACGAACGTCCCTGCGGAACTACGCCTTGGCAGGACCCATAAAAAACAAGCCCTTCAGCTCATATAACTACTTGCCAAACAATGATTAATGTAGTATATTCTACCTAAGTTCTCCAACCTAAAATCTAAAAAGAAAAACCATGGAACTGATTGTCGGAGTAATATTATTGGTCATTGCAGTAGGGGCAACTGCTTTTTATCTGTTTTCAGGATCCGAGCCCAAGGGCAAAGCAAGCAGAAAAGACGCTCAAGCCTCTGCTAACCAGGCCCTGCTTTCCAGAGACCAGAAAATCGCAAAACTCGAACAGGGTATAAATAATTCAAAGACAGAATTGCAGAAGATGGATGCCTTGTATGATTCTGCGCAAAAGGAACTTGAGTCTTACAAGGCCAAAGAAGCCCAATTGACCGATGAAATAAAGAGAAGAGAAGAATGGACTGGCAAAGGCGAAGAGATCTTAAACAAGATAAAGAAAGAAAATACTGAAAATAAAGAGCTTCTTTTGGGGAAAGAAAAGGAGCTGGCATCGGAATTCTCTAAAAACGTAGATTCAAACAGGCAGCTGCGCGAGCTCAATACGAAGATCTCCGAACTGGAAAACCAGAATAAAGGAAAGTCCGAAGAAATCGAGATCATGAAACATAAAATAGAGAAGCTGCTGCGTGATCTGGAAGACAGGGCGGGCGAAATAAGGATGCATCTTAACGCAATTGAGCATTTGAAAAAAGAAAAGGAAGAAAGCGAGTGGGTGCCGAAAAAAGAGTTCGTCAAACTCAACGAGGAATTCAGCGAATTAGAAAAAGAATTAGAGGATAAGGAAAAGGAATTAGAAAAAAAAGACGAAAAGATCAAAGAATTGTATCAGCAGACTCTGCGTTTGCAGGAGCGGATTACTTCGGCCGGCACCGCCATTGCGACCAAAGAACCAGAACAAAAAAAAGAATCAAAACCTCCGGAAATCCCTTCTCAAGAAACAGCTGCGTCTGAAGAAATGCCTCAGGATGTCCCTGCAGAACAGGCGAGCGCCCCTGAAGCTGTCAGTGAGCCAGTTAATACGCAGGAAATGCCTCCCATACAGGAAGAAATCCTGAAGGCTATTGCAGAAGCAAAACCCGCGGAAGAGACCCAGCCAGAGCAGCAGATCGAAGAGCCTCCGAAAAAGAAGGAACATGTAAGCGCCGAAATAGAAATGAGCAAGATCCGAAATATCGGGATCATAGCGCACATCGACGCGGGAAAAACCACGACCACAGAAAGGATTCTCTACTACACCGGCAAATCCTATAAAATGGGCGAGGTCCACGACGGAAAAGCTCAGATGGACTGGATGAAGCAGGAGCAGGAAAGAGGCATAACGATCACAGCCGCAGCGACCACCTGTTACTGGAAAGATTGCAGGATAAATATTATCGATACCCCCGGTCACGTTGATTTCACTGTAGAAGTCGAAAGAAGCCTGCGCGTACTTGACGGCGCAGTAGCGCTTTTCTGCGCTGTCGGAGGAGTCGAGCCGCAGTCAGAGACAGTCTGGCGCCAGTCAAATAAATACAATGTCGCTAAGCTGGCATTCGTAAACAAGATGGACCGCACAGGAGCCGACTTTTTTGCCGTGCTGGGGCAGATGGAAAAGATTTTCGGAAATAATCCCGTAGCGATCCAGATCCCGGTAGGCAGCGAAAGCAATTTCCGCGGAGTTGTGGATCTCATAGACATGAAAGCATATATTTACGACGATGAGACTCTGGGAAAAGAATACAAAACCGAAGAAATGCCTCAGGAATTACTGGAGACCGCAAAAAAATACCGCCACACCCTTGTCGAAAAAGTTGCAGGCCACGACGAGGGGCTCACTAAAAAATATCTTGAAAATGTTGATTCCATAACTCAGGAAGAGTTGACCGCGGCTATCCGAAAGGCCACAGTAGCAAACAAGATCGTCCCGGTCCTGTGCGGGGCTTCTTTTAAAAATAAGGGCGTTCAGAAACTGCTTGATGCGGTGGATCTGTTTTTGCCTTCTCCGGCAGATCTGCCGCCCGTTAAAGCTGATGATGCAAGAAGCCCGGGCAATATTATAGGATTGTCACCCGATGTCAATGGGCCTTTTTGCGGCCTTGCTTTTAAAATCCAGGCAGACCCTCATATGGGGAAATTGATCTATGTGCGGATTTATTCAGGCTATCTTGATAACAGCTCGTATGTCTACAACGCCACGAAGAACAAAAAAGAAAGAATCGGAAGGATAATGCAGATGCATGCGAATCAGCGGGAGCCTAAGGAACGCGCATATGCAGGAGATATTGTCGCAGTTATAGGGCTCAACAGCACGGTAACGGGCGATACCCTTTGCGACCTTGAAATGCCGATGCTTTTGGAGGCAATACAGTTCCCCGCTCCTGTCGTATCTTTGAGTATCTCGCCTGCAAGCAGGGCTGACCAGGATAAGCTCGGCAAAGGACTTGCCAAGCTCACAGAAGAAGACCCCACCTTTATTGTCCAGTCAGACGAAGAAACAAAGGAGACAGTTCTTACAGGCATGGGCGAGCTGCATCTTGAGATCATCGTAGACAGGCTCAAGACCGAATTCGGCGTGGAGGCTGTTGTAGGAAGGCCTAAAGTCGCTTATCGCGAAACAGCGACTGCCGCCGCAACAGACGGATACAAACATGTAAAACAATCCGGCGGCCGGGGGCAATACGGCCATGTCGTCTTTGAGGTCTCTCCTAATGAAGCGGGCAAAGGCTTTGAGTTTATTAATAGCATTAAGGGAGGCTCTATCCCGCGCCAGTTTTTTCCTGCTATAGAAAAAGGCCTTGCTGCTGCAATGCAAAAAGGCGCATATGCCGGTTATCCTGTGGTAGATATAAAGGTGGATCTTCTGGATGGTTCTTTTCATGAAGTCGATTCATCGGAACTCGCGTTTAAATTAGCGACCATCGCGTGTTTTAAAAAAGTCTTCTTGCAATGTAGCCCTGTCTTGCTTGAGCCCTCCATGAAACTTGAAGTCACAACTCCCGAAGAATACGTGAACGCGGTTATAGGATACATCTGTTCATGCCGCGGCAAGATAATGGGAATGGAGCAGAAAGCAAATCAGAAGGTCGTTTCGGCTGAAGCCCCGCTTTCCGAGATGTTCGGATATGCGACGAATTTCCGCTCGTTGTCCAGCGGCCGCGCAAGCGCTTCAATGGAATTCGATAAATACGCCCAGGTCCCTGCTGAAGTAGCAGCAAAAGTCCTCGAAGAGAGAAAGAAGCAGCGCGAAGAAGGAGAATCTTGAATTTTGCAGCGTGATTTGTTCGCGTGCTGAAATTTTTTGCCGTCTGCTGCGGTTTACTTCTCGCTCTCGCCAGTAGACTAACGCTGACTTTTCGTGCTCCCGCTCGTCGTAATCCCTTGCAGACTTTTGCCAAAAAATTTCTAATGCACGCTCTCAAACCACACTGCAAAATCAAAATACTTCCAGATCCATTTGTGAAAAATTCTTCGCAAATCAATTTAATGGCTTTACGGGCAGTTTTGTAAATTTCTTACAATTTTAGGATTGGAGTGATATAATACTAAAAAAAAGGAGAAGGCAATGGCTAAGAAGATATTGCTGATAGATGATGAACCGAATGTCCTCAAAGTGCTGAAATCCCGCTTAGAGTCAGAAAATTATTCCGTGATCACTGCTTCGGACGGAAAAGAAGGATTAGAAAAGGCCAAGGCAGAAAAACCCGATCTGATCATCCTTGACGTCATAATGCCTAATAAAGACGGCTATACTTTTATAAAAGAGATGCAAATGGACGAAACAATAAGGCGTCTGCCGGTTATTGTTGCGAGCGCTAAGGCAGAAATGGAGGATTTATTTGCCCTGGAGGGGATAAGGGATTACATCGTAAAACCGTTTAAGACAGAGGAGTTGTTGGAGAAGATAAAGCAGCAGCTGTAGCCTGAAAGAGGAGAGCCATGAAATATCTCAACATCATCCTTACGATTGTCGCAATGATCCTTGTGTTTATTGCTTTTAAACTTATACGGCTTGAAGGCTTGTCTGCTATGTCATTAGAGTCCAACGCGGCAATCGTCGGATCAAACAGGGCATTGATAAATTCCAACCAGAGGCTGGAAACCAGTTTTAATAATTTAAGACAGGAAATAGCTGATTTGAAGGCCCAGCTGCCCAGGAAATAAAAGGAGGAACAAATGGTATTTGATTTATTGATATTAGCGCCTGTGGGGTCAATACTGGCGCTGTCGTTTGCCGCATACCTTGCTATTTCTATAAGAAAGATGGATGAGGGCAATGATAAGATGAAAGAGATAGCAGAGGCAGTAAGAGTCGGAGCAAGGGCATATCTTAAAAGACAGTATATAGGAGTCTCTCTCTTCTTTGTCGTAGTCTTCTGTATACTACTGCTACTCGCTTTTAAAAAGTACCTTCCTATTTTCGTTCCCTTTGCGTTCTTGACCGGCGGATTTTTCTCGGGCCTTTCAGGCTTTATAGGCATGACAACAGCAACGCAGTCCTCAAACCGCACAGCAGCAGCTGCGATGAAGAGTTTGAATTCAGGCCTGCGCGTAGCATTTTCAAGCGGCGCTGTGATGGGGCTGACTGTTGTGGGCCTTGGACTTTTAGATTTAAGCATCTGGTATTATTTTCTTAACTGGTATTACGAGATACATCCGCTTGCATCCGGAGTTGGTAAGATCGGCGCGATAACTTCTACAATGCTTTGTTTTGGCATGGGCGCAAGTTCTCAGGCATTATTTGCCCGTGTCGGCGGAGGGATTTTTACAAAGGCAGCTGATGTAGGAGCTGACCTGGTGGGCAAGGTCGAAGCAGGTATACCCGAAGACGACCCAAGAAACCCGGCTGTTATTGCTGACAATGTCGGTGATAATGTAGGCGATGTTGCTGGCATGGGCGCTGACCTTTATGAGTCTTATGTCGGTTCGATCGTTGCGACTTCTGCATTGGGAGTCGCAGCAGGCCTTGGTTTGCCCGGGGTAACTGTTCCTTTGGTTATGGCAGCAGTAGGAGTTGTTGCATCAATCATTGGAACATTCTTTGTGCGCAGCAAAGAAGAAGCAAGCCAGGCAGTGCTTTTAGCTGCTCTACGTAAAGGGGTGTACACAAGTTCCCTTATTGTCGCAATAGCCTCGGGATTTCTTGTTTACTTTGCTCTTGGCAAAGAGCACATGGGGGTATACTGGTCTATTCTTTCAGGACTTCTGGCAGGAGTGATAATAGGCTTTGTGACCGAGTATTACACTTCAAGCAGTTCAAGCCCCACAAGATCAGTTGCCGATGCTTCTGTTACAGGGCCCGCTACAGTTATCATTTCCGGCATTGCGGTCGGCATGATGTCAACAGCTATTCCAGTGATAGTCGTCTGCATAGCGATCATGGCAAGTTATTTCCTTTCAGGCGGAGCTCAGAACTTTAATTCCGGGGTTTACGGTATTGCGATCTCGGCAGTGGGCATGCTTTCCACTTTAGGCATCACTTTGGCTACCGATGCTTACGGGCCTGTTGCTGATAACGCAGGT
>Ga0315292_10002237_pt1 | contig 10779 bp, 7 predicted proteins | sample YL17G13_0_MG_FD_204029 | JGI IMG/M metagenome (GOLD analysis project Ga0315292, IMG submission 204029) | Sediment microbial communities from Yellowstone Lake, YNP, Wyoming, USA - YL17G13_0 | ecosystem: Environmental > Aquatic > Freshwater > Lake > Sediment | place: USA: Wyoming | collected... | reverse complement strand
TCATAATGTTTGTACATCGGCTGGCCCGACTGCCGAAGAGTAATGACCGAATATGCCTGAGCAGGTTCAGCCATGTCGACAATCTGCCTCATTGATGGTGCCGCAAATAACCGGAACGGATCGTTTAATTTGAATGCACCTTTGTTAACGGTCTGCTCGCTGCCGCCAACAGGAAATGGACCGACATTGAAAACCTTATCGAGCGGTTTGCGCTTTCCAAAAGGATGCTCAAAAATAACCTGGTGCACTTTTCCCCACTGCCATGTTTTCATCTCGTTTCCAAGAGATGCGTTCAGTTCATCTACTGCTTGAATAAAACTCTTTCGAATAATCATGGGCTTAGTCTCTATCGTATCGGTTCGGATATCATCGAACCACTGAGAGTTTTCCATCTGAAGCAGCTGACTTGTAACACGATACGGGACTGCAAGCGAATAGAGAAAATCATTGAGCACTTCTATTCCAAGCTCATCTTCGTAGATATTGTAAATGAGCTTGACAAAAAAAGTGTTAACGATAGTGGAGGCGATGTCGTTCGGCGTGCATCGGTAGTTCCAATTTCGTAAGTAGACTAAAGCGGCATTTACCGATGATTCAATCACGATATCTGTACTGAAAACATGCAGAATCTGATCCGTGAGGTCACGGCAATAATACGAAACAACGTCTTGCTGGAATTGTTGAAAATCCTGTACAGTGATTTTTTCCAGAGAAAGCAGATCGTTTATCCTGTTGTATCGCGATAGAGGTTCCCAAAGTGTGGAGAGGTAATAAGGATACGTTTGATCTATAAACTTTTGGTTTGCCGAAACAATCACTCCGCTTTTTGGATTAAAAATCTTAGGTAATTTATCGAATAGTAAATATCCCCGCCACTCGTCTTCACCTGTGCTGCCATTTAGTAAAAGATTTCCAGCGTGCTTACCGCGAACAGGAACCCTGCCTGCCATCCACCATCCGATATTGCCGCGAACATCGGCATACACCATGCATTGGCTTGGAACGGTTAATTGCTTAATGCCTTCCTCGAATTCAATTTTATTCGTTGCTCGATCAATCCGGTAGAAACCTAAAATCTCGTCGCTAATATCGAAACCTGTCCATTGCATTGAGATGGGTGGATGACGATGCACCGAAGCAGCATGAGAATGCTCAGACATGGGATGAACATCGTTAATGATCGGACCGTGATGTGTTGAGCGAACGGTAATAACGACACTATCTGATGAACCGATATGAATTACTTCATCGTGAGTTTGCATGTGGAGATATTCATTTTTGAATCGGTAGTAGTTTGGTTTAAGAGAATCTTCCTCCTCAATGTAAAAATCGGCATCATCGAGCATTGCATTAGTGAAGCCCCATGCAAGTGAATCGTTGTGCCCAATAACCACGAGTGGAACACCCGGAATCGAGACACCCGCAACATTCCATCCGGGTGCTGAAAGATGCATCTCGTACCATTTTGCTGGAAGAGATACCAAGAGATGTGGATCGTTTGCAAGAATCGGTTTACCGCTTACTGATTTTGATGAATCTATTACCCAGGCATTGCTTCCTGCTGAGAAAGGTCCCATATTAAAATAATCCCGGTAACTGCGAACCTCGGCGAGAAACCTGTGAAGATCGTCCGGATTACAATTTACCAGATGTTGAGAAGCATTTGTTGACAACACTTCGGGGTACGAAAGAAAAATTTCAAGAAATTTTTCAGGTGGAACCAGAGTCTCAATTTCAGCATATGTAAGGTCAACCCACCAGGCAAAGTTTAATTCCCATCCCATCAGGCGCGCGATGATGAGACTGTGCTGTACCGTCCACGGCTCCGGTTCATAGTTGAGCATATCGAACTCGACGGGATATTTCCCTTGATGAGTGGTAATAAACTCATTCACACCTTCCGTATAGTCTTCAAGAAGTCGCCGCGAAGTGGGATGAAGGTGTTTCTCTAACGATTCAGCAAGGGCCGCAAATCCCAATGTACGGAAGAGTTTATCGAATTTTACAGTCGCAGTGTCAAGCAGCTCTGAGAGTCTCCCCTGCCCCACCCGCCTGCCTAAATCCATTTGCCACAAACGGTCCTGTGCGTGAACATATCCAACAGCGTACATTAGATCATGTTCATCGCGTGCTGAAATATGCGGCACACCGTATTCATCACGAAAAATATCGACCGACTCATAAAGTCCCACGACATTAATAGTACCGTTTGTAACTGGATATGATTTCGTAATAAGATGCCGCAAGAAAACATAAGCTGAAATAAGAACAATCAGTAAAACGATCCCTACGCCTATGCTGATTTTTGTAAGTTTAGACATTGAACAAATTCTTTAAAATAAAAAATCCCGTTCCGATTAAATCGGAGCGGGATAATATACGTTATTACCTTTTTTAGTGCAATCTATTAGAATCGATACAACATCGTTGCGATTAAGGTATTAGTATGGATTTTCTCCTTGGATACGAATGGAGGAAAATATCCGGGATCAGCATTTACTTCATGGTTGATATCCCAATATCCGTACGCATAACCTAAGTCCAGCTTAATTGAATTATCAATAAGCCAACCGAGCCCTGCGGTAACATATTTTTGTGCATTTGTTTTTGTATGGAATTTAAAGGGAGATGGTAGGTATGCAAATCCAGCACGAACCTGAAGATCGGTAGTTGGAATTGAATATTCAGCACCAACTCGAACATTCGTCGTGGGTTCCATATCGAGCTTGATAATAGTGTTTTCATCTAAAAGGTCGCTATACGTATTGCGAAATTCCATCTGTGTCCAATCGGTATAGTCGATATTACCGGAAAACAGTAAATCGTTGAATGTCCACGAAAATCCTGCACTAAAGACATAAGGAGTTGTAAGATCAAACTCAGAATAGCCACCATCATTACTTAAAAAATCACTATCAGGAAGATCATCATAGTAATTCAGGATATCAGACCAATCATCTCGTAAGGAGAAATAAGACGGAAATTTAATACTAACTCCAAACCGCCCTTGGCGGTTTCTTGTTTCATATAGTAATCCCATCCGCCCCGTGAAGCCGCCGATATCTTCATTGATATTATATTTTCGGTTAATCTGATAAAATTTGTATAAATTATCTACATCGTTGCCCGTGTAGTCTCTATTGTAAGTGTAAGTTCCCGAAATAAAATTTAGTGAGACTCCGAGGTAGAAACCTTTTGCTGCTTCAAGAGCACCAGCAACAATCCAGTTATTCAAACCGCCATTCTCGAGAACCTTGGTATCAATATCTATACTGTCGGGATATTCAGCAAACGTAACTCCTTTTGGAGACGGATTAAATCCCTTAAGGGCAATCGCCGTTGTAAAATCGACTTGCCTTGCATATCCTAATGCAAACACCAAGCTTCCTTTCGCGACAGGAAAAGGATAAACAAGTCCAAAGCTGTTTAAATTTGTAGTGCTGTTTGTGAACTTTTCTTTGTTACCCAGGAAGTTATTTTCACTTCCGTATGAGAAGTGAGAAAGTCCCATAGAAAATTCGTTCGTTCGGATTTGAGCTAATCCCGCTGGATTCCAATATACCGCTGAAAAATCATTTGCGATACCGGTATATGAAGTTCCAAGCCCTAAAGAGCGAGCACCAACACCGAGGCCCAAATAGGAAAGGCGGTATGCGTCTTCCTTAAATTGAGAAAGTCCAAATTGAACAAGAACAAGAAATAATATAGAGATGAGTATTACTCGAATTGTTGTTATCATATTCGTTAAATTCCTTTATAAGAATAATTGTAACTTATGGTCTTCTGCTGCGCGAATCGCCACTATTACTGTTACCGCCATCATTCCGTTTCGAACCGCTATTTGATGGTTGTGGTGGTGGTGACGACTGACGCGGTTGAGGTGATGGTGGTGGTGTATAACTTGGAGCGTTACCACGATCGGTGCGTGGTGGTGTTTGATAAGTTGGTGGAGGTGTATTCGTTCCTCGTTGTGAAGATTTCGCACCCGTATCTCTTCGCCGGCTATTCTGTGTCTGGCGGTCTCCCTGACTCGATGCGCGGACATTACTTTCGATCCGCCGCTGTGGACCCCAATCGTCCCGACGTACCGAATGAGAACCATCTGCCCTACGACGCGAAATATCTTGCACATTTGATGTATTCCGATTCGGTGGGGCGCTGCCTGGCGTATTACTTAGACTTGCACCTACCGGTAGATTAATATCCGTCCTTCCGGTGTTTTGAATTTCATATCCACCTGCCCGAGCATCGCGATCCCGACCTGCACTAAGAACTGAACCATCTGTTCTTCTTCCGCCAGAATGGACGGTCGTTCCATATCCATAATCATAACCATAATAATACGCAGGATTATAATAGTATGGAGAATAACCGTAATAGGGATACCAAGCCGGTGAGTAGTAATTATACCACGAGCTGTATCTCCATGCGTAATCGTAGAACCAAGGATCTGCATACGCCAAGCTGAATGCGGCGGAGGGCCAATAAGAGGATGGATAGTAATAAGAATATCCTACATGTGGGCGATAAGAATCTTCACAACAACCTGATTCATCACGATATTCTCCACCTTCATTTTCACTAATGATTGAGTCATTGTTTTGCTGCCCGGTTGTTGTATATTCTTCATCTCCTTCTTGTTCGTCTCTCATCGAAGCAAGCTGTGTATAACAGCCGGAAAATATTAAAAGAAAAAGTCCTACGCAGCTTAATAGGGTTAAAATTGTCAACTTTGTTTTCATAAGATACCTTCACTTTCTTTAGAGTTCACAGACTTTCTAAAATACAACATCAATGCCAGAGTACTGGTGTCGCTATTCTAAATTTACTCATATAACAACAAGAAAACAAGGTTTTTCCCTGAAAAATCTATTTAACTAAAAATAGTGTGTGGGGAAACGGACAGAATAACTTCTAACCGTTTTGTTTTCAACACATTAAGGAGATTTCACATATTCCAGATTCATTGTGCGGTTACCGACGGTTATTTCCCGTTGATTTTGGAAAATATCTTTCAGATTGAAACCAATCGAGAAACCCTTCCCGACAGAAACCCAAGCGCCTAAATTGAGATACCCTCTTCCTTTGCCAAGCGCTTTATTGTGGCTGTCGTTCCATCCAATGTTATACTCGGTTAAGATTGAAAAAATAGGTCCCACGGTTTTTTCAACCCCCACGAATACATTTGGATCTTTGTCATCATCGGCACGCTCAAGGACACTATAATTTACACCTCCGTGAAAACTAAGAAAGCCAAACGCCTCATAATTTTTACTCGCTACAGCGTAGAATCCCATCGATTTAATTGTGTACCGGCTGAGTTGCTTGTTGTAAACTTCCTTACCTTGTGAATCGAATCCAAGCGCCAGCGCTGGAACGATAACAGTTTCATTGAGGAGCCGGAGTTTAATCTGAAATCCGGGAGTCGCATTCCATTTTGGTTTTTCATTTCCAATGATGTTCACACCGCCATACGAAATTCCAATTAACAGTCGGTCGAACACCCCAACCGATGTACCGACAAGAAGTCCACCACTTTGATAAAAATCCATATCAAGCGCAAGATTACCATGTGGGATTATGCCGGCAGTGGGCAGATCAATCAAGTATCGCGGCTCTATTTTTGCGTTTGAACCTGCTGAACCCTGTGCCCACATGATCTGATTGCTCAGAATGATGCTCATCCAAAGAGGAAGAAATATTTTCAAAGCTCCAGGTAACTTATTAAATCTGTTTTTCATAACATTGATAGAATAAAATAATTTATTAAAACTACTTCATTGCCTCTTTCAGTATTCTTCCCTCACGAGTTGGTGGAGAGTCAATTCCCAAAGCTGCTGCTAATGTTGCGGCGATGTCAATCGGACTTGCTTGTTCGTAATATATTCCTTGTTTAAAGTTCCTTCCAAACAAAATAAGCGGGACGTGGGAATCGTACTCATACGGCTGGCCATGATTCGAGCCAACACTATCACCACTCATGATGTTGTACGGCTTAAGCAGATAAATCACATCACCGCTGCGCTGAGGGTGGAATGTTTTTTCCACCTTTTCACCAAGGGTCGTGGAGAAATGTCTATTCGCAATCTCGTCTCTTGTGATCACGTCTGCAATAAACGGTAAGCTTAATAATGAATCCTTCAGAACACGCATGGCTGAATCTGGAGAAATATTATATTCTCTCATCACATCCCTGTTGAGATAAATATCGCATTCAACAATCTGTTCTATCCAATTCTTTCCGGAAGGATTTCCAAGTTTATTCTGGAGAACACGCTCTGCAAATTTTACAATCTCCCGTGATTTGACCCTGCCTGCCGTAGAATTGGGTGACCTTTTCCTGAGATATTCTGGAATTGGTGCTATGCCATGATCACTTGAAAGGGCAATGAGACAATTCTCTAATCCGATTTGTTTTTCTAAAAAGGAGAAAAACTGTCCGAGCATTTCATCTGTTTTCAATATGTTATCAAATGTTTCATGACTGTTAGGTCCAAATGCATGTCCAATCTCATCGGTTGCAGAAACTCCAATACAAAGAAAATCAGTCACACCGTGCATTCCTAAAGATTCCGCTTTGAATACTTTGCGTGCAAATTCAAGCAGAGATTCAGTAGCGAATGGTGAATGGTTAAGTGCAATATAATAGGATGGGGTGATGGTGGAAGAATTTTCTCCAACGATAATGTGAGGGAATTTTTTATTTATCTTTGCCCAGTTTGCTTCATATGGTACATCATCATCATCGCAGAGGAATGCCGCTGCTTCTGCGTTGCCTTCTTTCCACTCAACACCGAAATATTTCTTGAGAAAACCCACACTGTTAAATTCTCGAATGTAATCTGGCAGCGCCTGCATATAATAAGTCGAAGTTATAAATAATGAATCTTCTGTCCAATAAGCAATGCCAAACTTGCCAGCCATGAGTATTGCAGCTCTGTCTTTATTAGATACCGCAATTACCTTCGAGTGAAAGTTGGTTTGCAGCCGAAGCATATCTCCAATTGTATAGGTTAACAGATTCTTAGGAGAACGGCCCCCACTTTTATTCCCGATGACTTTTGCAGAGTCATCATTTACACAGCCAATCCTCTTTTTCTTCGCGCGATCATACCAATCATTCCCGATTATACCGTTGGTGTTACTGTAAGTTCCGGTACTAATTGCTGCATGGCCCGGCGATGTTTTAGTGAATGCATGTTCGTATTCTGCATTGACAAAGTTTGCACCGTGCTGAAGAAGATAATTAATTCCTCCGTTCTTTGAGAAGTAAGGTTGAAACCGCTGAATATAAGAATACGGGAATTGATCGAGGACAATAACGACAGCAACTTTCGGCGGCTGTGCCAAAAGAGTCGAAGTAAAAGCAAGTAAAGCAGTCAGGACAAGATTAAGTTTTTTCATGCTGAGATAATCCAAATGATAATTATGGGAATAAGATAAAGATTTTTTTACCAATATGAAATATCATTGTTTGAATATTAGAAAAAATTTCTGCATTTTTAAATCATGGTAATCATGTAAATCTTAGCCAATGCTATTAGTTATCCCATCAATAGAAATCAAGAATGGAAAGTGTGCTCGCAGAGTACAAAGTAATGGGGGAATTGCTTTTAGCGATGATCCCGTAGAGATGGCAAAACTGTGGCGGAAGGAAAATGCTAAGACGTTGCACGTTACAGATGTTGATGGTGCTCTTCAAGGTCACCCTATCAACTTCAAAATTATTAAACAAATGGTAGAAACCGTGGATATTCCCATCGAGCTTGGCGGTGGGATGCGAACATATCGTGACGTAGAATTAGCATTGGAAAACGGTATTTTTCGTGCAGTCATCGGAACTATGCTGATTGAAAACCCGGATGAGGCAAAACGTACGATTGATAAATTTGGTGCAAGCAAGATCGTTCTTGGCATTGATACAAAAAATTATCGAGTAGCAATAAAAGGCGGAGAGGAAGATTCAGGTTTAACACCCGTTTCTGCCGCCCTGAACGCAAAGCAGCTTGGATTTAGACGACTGCTTTACACCAACGTACTCACCGATGGAATAACACGAAAACCGAATTTTGAAGCAATCAAATTATTGGCTGAAAAAACTCAGATGAGGATAACTGCATCCGGAGGAATTTCAGGTTTGGAAGATTTATTAAAACTTCAAGAACTTGAACCGCTCGGTATCGATTCAGCAATTATTGGCAGAGCGCTTTATGAAAATAAATTTTCCTGTCAGGGATTATGGCGATTGTGCGAAGCAGGAGATTTTCCTTATACAGCGAAGGTCTAATATGACCATCACTGTCATCGGTCACTTTTGCTTCGACGTCATTGAACATCCCAGTGGTGATGAAATACATAGCTACGGTGGAATTTTCTTTTCTGTCGCGGCGCTGGCAAGTCTCCTCGGACAGCATGATACAGTTTTTCCTATCTTCGGTGTCGGGAAAGCAGATTACGATTCCTTAATCGAACGATTGAAAGCACATCCGAATGTTAACACTTCCGGAATTTTCAAGTTCAACGATCTGACAAACAAAGTCCGATTGATATATTCATCAAAAGGAAAACGGATCGAATGTTCGAAAAATATATCGGAACCGATACCGTGGAAACGAATCCGTCCATTTCTTGAAAGCGATATGATTTTGGTAAACATGATCTCTGGTTTTGATATAACACTTGAAACGCTCGATGAAATCAGAATGGAAATCAGAGAAAAACAAACACCGATTTATCTGGATGTTCATTGCTTGGCATGTGGCATTAATCCGGATTTCACAAGATTTTTCCGCCCTATCGATACTTGGCGGCGGTGGTTCTTTATGCTTCATGGTGTGCAAATGAATGAAGACGAGGCAGCAAGTATTAGTTCGGAACGATTTGATGATGCAACGCTTGCAAAACATATACTTGCGTTAAATACGAAAACACTGCATATTACACGAGGTGAGCGCGGAAGCACCGTTTTTATCAACGAAAATAAAAACATTAAGCGGTTCGACATCGCCGGCATCGAACCTGAAAAAGCAGTGGATACAACTGGCTGTGGTGATGTGTTTGCCGCAGCATACTGTGTGCATTATTTGAAAACAAAGGATGTTGTCGCATCAACAGAGTTTGCAAACAAGGTGGCTTCATTCAATGCGCAGATTCTTGGTTCAAAAGAAATTGATAAACTTTATATATTTAATTTAGAGAAAGATGTAGTTCAGGAGAGAAAAGCATGAACATTGCGATCGTTGGCTATGGGAAAATGGGACAAGAAGTTGAGAAAATTGCTAAGGAACGAAAGATCAGTGTCAAGTTAACGCTGGACATCAATAATAATTTAAACGGTATGGCTATTACACCACAAGCTATGAAGGATGTTGATGTTTGTATCGACTTCTCTACCCCTACTGCCGTGGTTCATAATATTGTTGCCGCTGCCGAATGTAAAACGAATATCGTTGTTGGAACAACCGGCTGGTACGATAAACTTAAAGAAGTCGAGAAGATTGTCAAAGATAAAAAAACCGGTTTAGTTTATTCACCAAATTTCTCGCTTGGCATGAATATTTTTTATCAAATCCTTTCCTCAACGGCACACATTTTCGATCAATTCGATTGCTACGATATTGCGATCCACGAGATGCATCATAAGGGAAAAGTCGATAGTCCCAGCGGCACCGCCCTTACACTCGGTCAGATAATTCTCCAAAACATCAAGCGAAAAAGAGAATTCCTGCACGAAGCATCGCACAAACAAATAAAACCCGAACAACTCCATGTCACTTCTACGAGATTTGGAAGCGTTGTAGGTTCACATCGAGTGTTATTCGATTCTGACGGTGACACAATCGAGCTTATCCACACTGCGAAAAACAGAAGCGGGTTTGCGCTCGGTGCTCTCATTGCCGCTGAATGGCTTAAGGATAAAAAGGGAATTTTCACAATGAAAGATGTCATAACTTCAATTTAATTTTATATGAGACGAACATTGTTATTTAAAGGAACGGGCACAGCACTTGTTACACCGTTTACCACGAACGGTGAAGTTGACGAATCTGCTCTCAAAAAACTTGTTGAGTATCAGGTCAAAGGCGGTGTGGAAGCAATTCTTCCAACAGGAACAACGGGTGAAAGTGTCACGCTCACCGACGAGGAACAGTGGCGGGTTGTTTCCATCGTTGTAAGGCAGGCAAAAGGTCGTGTTAAAGTAATCGCCGGTGCAGGAAGTAACTCTACAAGCAAAGCAATAGAACAATCAAAACATGTGTTAGACGCGGGGGCTGATGGAATCCTCTCCGTCGCACCATACTATAATAAGCCAACGCAGGAAGGATTTTACCGGCATTATGCAGCAATCGCATCCGAGATCGATGCACCAATCGTGATGTATAATGTTCCGGGAAGAACTTCCAGTAACATTGAAGCCGCGACCACACTCCGGCTGGCAGAAGACTTTCCGAACATTGCTGGCATCAAAGAAGCATCGGGAAATTTCGGACAGATTATGGAAATCATTCACCAGCGACCCAAAGGTTTCGGTGTCTGGTCAGGCGATGATGCAATTGCACTTCCGCTGATGGCGCTCAGTGTGGATGGAGTTGTTTCGGTAGTTTCTAACGAAGTTCCAAAACTCTATTCCAATATGATACGATTATGCCTGAAAGGAAATTTCATTCAGGCATCCCAAATCCAATACAAACTTTTAGATTTGATGAATTTTAACTTTGTGGAATCGAGCCCTATTCCGGTTAAAGCAGTTCTATCTGCAATGGGAATGATTAAAGAGCA
>Ga0315292_10002236_pt1 | contig 10781 bp, 10 predicted proteins | sample YL17G13_0_MG_FD_204029 | JGI IMG/M metagenome (GOLD analysis project Ga0315292, IMG submission 204029) | Sediment microbial communities from Yellowstone Lake, YNP, Wyoming, USA - YL17G13_0 | ecosystem: Environmental > Aquatic > Freshwater > Lake > Sediment | place: USA: Wyoming | collected... | reverse complement strand
GAAACGTTATGATTTTTCCTCCCTGCAGGTGATTGCCGGAGCCGGTTCCTCTGTACCGGCAGATTTGATCAAAAAAGTGTATGATCGCATCGGCTGCCGGTTCTATAATGTCTACGGCAGCTCGGAGGGACCCTGCTCCCAGACCGGTTATGAGGACCCCCCGGAGGTCGTGTACCATTCCGTGGGACGGCCTATCTGCCCTTACGACGAATTCCAGGTGATCGATTCCCTGGGACAAACGCTCCCCCCGGGGCAAGAGGGCGAGCTGGTGGCCCGCGGCCCCTGCATCTTCCAGGGTTACTATAAATCGGAGGCCGAGAACCGGGAGGTGTTTACGGCGGACGGTTTTTACCGGACGGGAGACCTCGTCCGCTTCGATACGGAAGGGCGATTGACCATCACCGGCCGCAAGAAAGACGTCATCATTCGGGGGGGCGAAAACATCAGCGCCCGGGAGGTGGAGGAACTGGTAGCCGGACACCCGGGCGTGGACCTGGTGGCCGCCGTCGGCCTGCCGGATCCGGTCCTCGGCGAGCGGGTCTGCGCCTTCATCAAACCTAAACCGAATCGGGTCATCACCTTCGAAGACATCATCACTTTCCTGAAAAGTAAAAATACCTCGGTGCTCTATCTGCCTGAGCGGGTCGAAATCGTTTCGGAAATTCCCTTGACCCCCGTGGGGAAGATAGATAAGAAAAAGCTCCGGGAGGATATCCGGGTAAAAATCGAGACCGAAACCTCCCCGGACGCCCGGTAAGCCTCTGAATCCGGTGGGACACTGAAGCCGGCCCGCAGGGTATTTTCTTTTTAAATCCCGCGAATTATAAAAATAGGGATTGTTCTGGATTCGTCATTCCGGACAAGTCACGCCTAAGGCGTGACGCGATCCGGAATCCAGGCCTCGGTCAGCTCTCGAAAAACCTGGATACCGGATCAAGTCCGGTATGACTACCCAGGGAAAAGGCCTCAATAGCGGTGATCAATTCTATTTTCGCACTAAAGGCTTCGGCTCCGGCCCCCCGCGAACGCCGATCCAACGGGTTTCCCCTTGAACCGCTAAAAAAGCCCCCCGAATAATCCCCTCGGCGACAAGCCTCCCAGCCTCTGCCAGGCCGGCCTCCAACGCCTCATTTTTTTCCTTCAGGGCAAGCCGCCCGACCTCCCGGGTAACTTCCAACACCGGAATATCGGTCTCCGGATCGAGTTCCCTGGCCGGGCTCCGGGACACCTTCCCGGAATTTAGATCAGTCCGGCCGGCAATCCAGGTGGCCGCCGCATCAGCGGTCGTGCAGTCCCCGGCCCAGACTGTGACCACGTCGGCCACCCCGGTGGAAAAGGAACGGCCGGTCCAGCCGCTGGTGGCCACGCCGCCGATGCGCTCTCTGCTGAAGACCTCTAAACAATGAGTGACCTCGCCATCGGGGTGGGTCTTCAAACCCACTCTTATCCTTTGCCTGCCGCTGGTGAACAGGGCAATGTCGCCCCCGTTGTTGACGACGACCCGATCGGCACCCAGGCGCAGGGCCTCATTCAACACTTCGTCGGCCGCCAACCCGGCCACGGCGGCAGTTCCGGTCAGCTCCGATGAAATCTTTCGGCAAATTCGGATTGCCTTTTGGAGAAGGGGCGGACAGCCTTCGAGTTTTTTTATCTTCCCGGCCGGTGTCTTGAGTAAAGGTTGACCGACCGCCAACCGGTCCAGGATCTCCAGCGCCAAAACGGCAGCCCGGGCGGCCATGACCGGCCGGGGCTCCCCTTCGGCCCAGGCGGAGACAGTCAGGGTCATGGGACCGTAATCGACCAGGATGAGATCGGGACGGAGGACCTCGATGGGGTTGGGGAAGAGAAGCGGGAAGTCGTTCGGCGTTCGGCGTTCAGCGTTCGGCGAGGAGACTTCAGCGGGTCCTATGATCACGTTAAAGAGGTCCATTTTTTCATTGGAGCCGCTTGTAAGGGATTATTTTATTGGTTCTCTTCATGCGGGAACGGCTATCTTCTCTTCATAATATCCGGTCCCTGCGGATGCAATTGCATCTTGCCGGTTAAACTCGATTGCTTCCTGCAGGGTTACCCGCAAGCTTTCTACTAGTTCTTGACGGGAGCGTTCCTGGCAGTTGACCCCTGGAATTTCTTCTATCCACCCAATCCACCAATCCCCTTCTGGTTTTATTACTGCGGTATATTCTGTGGCCATTGGCCATCCGCCTTTATTCTTTATTTTACTGCTATCCTTAAAGAAACTAGTCCTGAATTCAACCTTTACGCCATACCTTCGAGGACCTTGAAAAAGTGATAAGAATTTGCTTTGGAGTGGCAAGAGTATAAAATAAGAAAAAGACGGGATCAAGAAAATAAAATAAGCTCAAGGCATAGGAACGGGGGATCTTCTGAAGAGAAAGGGGTGTTGAAGGGTTAGACGTTGCCCGTCGCCGGGGAAAAGGGAAAACGGGGGGCCGACTCCCAAAAACGGGACGAACTACACCCTTGGCCTCCTGCGCTTCTTTTAGCTCAAAGAGACGATGGATCTGCGGAAGCCCCGGAATCCTGGTCAAAGGCATCCTCGAAAAAGCTGATAATCCGCATCAGCCCCCGGCATTGGGGACAGGTCATCGGCTGTCGGCCGGGTCTGAATTTCAGGATTCCCAAGCCGGGACTTTTCTTTCAAGGGTAGCCAGCGGGGGAAAAACCCCATTTTCCCTTCTTGGCCAGGCTCATAGATCCGGCCTTGTTTTAAGGCCCGTCCGGCCGGGGAGGCCATGGCCTCTTCGAGACAGGAGCTTCAGCAGGCTGTTTTTAAATTTTCGGCGCGAATCGCCTGTCGTAACCGGTCATTTCCACATAGCCCCGGCCCCTGATCAGTCGCCCTCGAAATTGTCCCTGAACGCTTACCGCCCCTTCCCAGTAGGTAACCCGAGTGCTTTTCAAGGTCATCAACTCCTGGTCGGCTACCAGGGGCGTTAAGCGGACTCTAAGCTGATGGCCGGGCACCTCAATCTCCCAGGAAGCCGGATAGACGGCCCCGCTCCGGGAGCTTTTCCAATAATCCAGGACCCGCAGGTGAAAATCAGTCCGGGTCAGGTGTTGGGTTGCCGCATCAGGAAAAATCAGGCTGCCGCTGGAATAAGGATCCAGGCTGCCGTCACGGTTGCGGATTTGATAGATCATCAGGTCCAGGTTATTGTCTAATTGCAGGGAAAACCAGTCCCAGCCGATTTGGTGGTCCTGGAGTTGATCGCTCCCGAACTCATGATCCATCCAACTGCTGCCGGTTACCGGCACCTCCTTTCCCTTAAGGAATAAGACCCCCTCGGTTTGCAGGCGAGTCAGGGAATAATAATGAGAGGCCCGGCCCACTCCTTCTCCCTTCCGGCTGACGCCGCCGCGGCCATGGATGGCCGGCGCCTTTACCGGGAGAACCCGCAGCCGAAAGCCGAAATCCCGGTCTCCCGCCAGGAGAACATGTCCGGCCCCCTCTTCTTCCACGCTCCAGTTTTCCAGCCAGACCCGATAACGGTTTTCTTCTGCTCCGGCCAATCCCAAATTCCCCCGGCCGGCTTTTTCAAGAAATCGAAAGGTCCCGGCCCGGATATCGGTCAGAGCCAGATGGGCCATAATCATCTCTTTTATCCGCCAGCGGGATCCCGGACCGGGAAGGGTCCCCGGAACCAATCCGACCCGGAAAAAGGTCAACTGGTAGCCATATTTTTCTCCCTGGCCATCCTGCAGGTGACCGTTATAGTACCACCACTCGGTTTTGAAATCCCGGTGAACCCGATGGTCCCGGGGAAATTGGAAGTTCCAGCCGGGCAGGGCGGGCTTGAACACCGCCTTTTTCTCAGAACCGGCCCAAAGGCTCGCCTCCCGGATGAACGGAATAAGAAAGCAACATCCCAACAGAAAGAGGACCTTCCAGAGACATCTTTTTTCTTTTTTTTTCATGCCACCGGCCCGTATCCGCTCATTCTTCCCGGATCATTTGTTGTGTTTTCCCTTTTATGGCCAAAGAGGCCGGAATCCACCCGGCCAGGATGGAACCTAACAGGATAAGTCCCAAGGTCTGGAGGTAGAGGGCCCAGGACCAGTAAAATGGAATCGTCCAGCCAAAGGACTGTTTATTAATAACAAAAATTAGAATCAGGGACAATACGGTTCCGGCCAGGCCTCCTCCCAAGAAACTGAAGCCGCCCATCAGGAGCGTTTCGATCAGGATCATCTTCCTGATCTGGATCGGCAAGGCCCCCAAGGCCCGGAGGATACCCAGCTCCTTTTCTCGAAACAAAATGGAAATGGCACTGGTATGGAGAATGCCCAAAAAAGCCACCAGGAGGGCAATGGCCTCCAGGACGTAAGTGATTTGAAAAGTCTGGTCGAAGATCTTTAAGATCTCGTCCCGCAGCTCTCGGTGGGAAACGACGACCAAAGAAACCTGACCGGAAAATCTTTTTTGGATCGCCTGTCGCATCTCGAAAGTTCCGCCGGGATCCTTGAGATAAAGGCGCAGGCCGTTAACCCGGTCGTCCTTCCAGTATTTCAAGAAAAGACGGCGGTCCATCCAAACCGCTCCGCCCTCGGTCCGATAGTCATAAAAAACACCGGCCACTATAAAGCGACGCGGACCCTCGGCTGTGATAAGAGACAGGGAGGAGCCGGGCTTCAGGGATAACTGGTTGGCCAAAACCTCGGAGATTAAGATTTCCTCCCCGGAGAGGACCTTGGTAAAGATGCCTTCGGGATGGCCTTCCCTGAAAGCCAACCCTCCCTGACGTTGGATAACCGCCAGATCCCCCGACCAGAGACGAAGCGGTTCGCCCCTGATCTCGGTAATCAGACCCCGATAATGATAGACATCTGAAAGCCCTTCCATGGCCTCGATGGAACGGAGGACCCAGGGTTCCAAGAACTGGGAAAAGCCCCGATTGGAAGGGAAGACCGGGCTGACAAACAGGTCGCCGCTGATTGATTGTTGGATCCAGGTATCCACGGCCTGGCGGAAACTTCGAATCATAACGGTCACGCTGATCAGCATGGCGATGGCCGTCATTAGGGCAGCCATGGCTATGGCCATCCGGTTCAAATAGCGATGCGCATAATATAACCCCAAACGGGTTGAAACACTCCCCCTCCTCCAACGGGGCAGCAGGGAAAGGACTCTCTGGATAACGAGTCGGGTGAAGGGAGGAAGTAAAAAGGAAAACCCTAGGGTCAAGGCCAGGGTCGAGGCCAGACCCCCCACCGGCCACTCCCGGTAATTGGGGACAAAGATCAGGAGGCCGGCCGCTATCAGAAGCCCGATCCCGGCCAGGAGAAAAAGCCGGATTCGGCCCATTCTGAAAGAGGTAAGGCCGGGGCTTTGATAAATGACCTCTCTCGGTTGAATCCGGGAGGCCTGGCGGGCCGGGAGAAAGGCGGAGGCCAGGGCCAGGATAACCGATAAGAAGGCGATTGAAGCCGCCTCCCATAAAGGAAAATAAAGCCGGGTAATCCCCACCAGGACATAGAGATTGGTAATGGTCTGGGAAACCGTGTCCAGAAGGAGACGGGCCAGGAAATAACCGCCCCCCATTCCCAGCAAACCGCCGATCAGCCCATAACCGGCCGACTCCAGGAGGATTAACCAAAGGACCTGTCCGGGCATCATTCCCAGCGCCCTCAGGATCCCTATTTCCTTCTGGCGCCGGGCCACCGCAAGGGAGGTGGTGTTATAAATAAGGTACATGCTTACCAGCAGGGCAATGAAACTTAAAGCCGTCAGGTTCAACTGATAGGATCGGATCATCTTTTCGGTGCCTCTTTCCCGGTCTCCGGGTTGGACGATCCGGACCCCTTCAGGAAGGATATTTTTCAAATCCTGCAACTGGGTCTTTTCCGAGCCCGCCTTCTTAAAAACGAGATCAATCCGGTCCAGACGACCGATCTTTCCGAAAACCTCCTGGGCCTGGGCGATATCCATCACGCCAAAATTGCCTTCCAGGGCCAGGCCCGTCCCTTGGGGGTCTAACAGGGCCGCAATCGTCAGGGTTTCCGGGCGGCCATGGACCAGGATGGTCAGGGAGTCTCCTTTTTTCAGTCCCTGGCCTCGGGCAAAATCGCGGTTCAAACCAACGGTTTTAGGCGTCACCAGCAGGGAGAAAAATTCTTCACTCCGGATGGAGGAAATCGCCTCGGAATGAGAACGAATTCCGGCCTCGCTGAAAAAATCCAAGCCCATGATCCAAAGCACTTCCCCCGGCCGCCGGTCCAGGGAAACCTGAAATTCTACGACCGGAGCGGCGGCTTCGACCGCGGGATGCAGTTTAACGGCCGGGAAAAGGCCTTCATCAAGCTCCCGGCCGTCCTGCAAAATTTGCCACTGGGTTTGGCCGGAGATGGAACGAACCGTGCTTTTAAAGGAACGGAGGGACGCCCCGACCGAAAGATGGATGCTGACGAAGACCGCAACTCCCAGGGCCAGTCCCAGAATGGTTAAGAGGGATTGCCGCCAGGACTGGAGGGTATGACGGAAAAGAAGGAGAAGATAGAATTTGAGAAGCGCCATCAATAAACCCGATCTAGGCCATCCGTAACCTATTGAGCAGGGAATTATGACTAAGGTTAGCTTAGGACGTGACCGTCTTTGAGCTTGATGATGCGGCTGGCCAGAGAGTCGGCCTCCCGCGAATGGGTGGCCAGGATAACGGTCTGCCCCTGCTCTTGATTCAGGTCGGCCAGCAGGGAAAGGACCTGCTGCCCATTTTGGGTGTCCAGATTGCCGGTCGGTTCATCGGCCAGGATCACCCGGGGAGAATTGATTAAGGCCCGGGCAATGGCCACCCGCTGCTGTTCGCCGCCGGACAAGGCCTGGGGCAGGTGCTGCCTCCGCTGGAGTAACCCCACCCGGGCTAACAGGCGCTCAACCCGGTCCCGGGTATCTCGGCCGCTCTTCCCCTCCAGCCAGCGGGGCAGGGCGATATTTTCTTCCACCGTCAGCATGGGGATGAGATTGAAGGACTGGAAAATCGTACCTACCTCCCGGCGTCGGAAGAGGGTCCGTTCTTTTTCGGACAGGGTTCCGATATTTCTGCCTCCCACCCAGACCTCTCCGCCGGACGGCTCATCCAGGCCGCCGATCATATTCAGCAGCGTGGTCTTGCCGCAGCCGCTTTTTCCCGACAGGATAACCAGCTCCCCGGCCGCCAAGCTAAGGGTGATCCCCTTCAAGGCCCAGACCTCGGCCGCAGCGGTACGGTAGCATCTGGAAACGTCTTTCAGTTCAATCAGGACCATGGTTATTTTAAATCATCCACTCGCGGAAAAACTCCTTAGATAACTTGAGAACTTTAAGCACCCAACGGCTTTCAGCGCAACCCCATTGCACCGGGACCGTTTGTCCTTCCAGAGCGTCACTATAGGCCAGGACCAGCCCGGCATAATCACCAGGGGTCCGGGAAGATGCAGCACCCGAGCCCAGCCATCTTTCGGAAGAAGCCTTTCTTCAATGAAATCATTTTCCTTAGGGCCTGGCAATCAATGCAGGGGTTCATCCTTTTTCCATACCCATACTGGGGATTTTTGAGCATGACCCAATGCGGATCGGTAATGTCTTGTATCGTTAAGGGGACCTGCAGTTGCCGGGCAGCCCGCTCGGCCTTCTCCGCGCCGAAGAAGGGGGTGGTAAAAGTCAGAGTGATAAGAATTTGCTTTTGGGTGGCAAGAGTATAAAATAAGAAAAAGACGGGATCAAGAAAATAAAATAGGCTCAAGGCAAAGGAACGGGGGGTCTTCAGAAGAGAAAGGGGTTTGGAGAATTATACTGAATCATTAGAATAACTTGAGGGAGAATAGACAAAGGCGTATGAGATTCTATCTGTTCAATGCTAACAAAGGCGCCCGGGAATCTATTCTGAGTTGCATTCAGATCCTGCGGGAAGAACTTCCCGGGGTCATTTTGGAAGTTCGGTTGGACAGCGCCTTTTTTAGTGATGAAATTGTGACTGTCTTGGACCGGGAAGGGATCGAATTTAACTTGTCCGTGCCCTTTGAGCGCTTTGTCGAACTGAAAGGTCTAATTGAAAGCCGGTTGCGCTGGCGCCATCTTCAATAAGACTGCACCTACTTTGAAACGCATTGGAAACCAAAAAAAAGGTTTAGTCTGAAATCAGGCCATACCAGATAGGGTGGGTACCCACCCAATAGAGCGAAGCGTCTTTATTTTTTACAAATCCCCACACCCTTTTAAAGGCTGCCGGCTGAAATGGCTCTTAAGTGGAAGGTCGCTCATCCTTCGGCAGGCTTGCTCACGGGGAAAACCGGACCGACATGGAAAGGCAGGGGGTCCGTCTAAGGCAGGCGACTGAACCCCTCCATTTGCTCAAAGTGCCGATCAAAGGCGAATGCTTTTCTCAGCTTTAGCGCCTTCATGACGGCAAAGCTGGTGCAGTCGGTGAAGCTGTATCCTTTGTCGGCATACCGTTTGAAAAGGGCAAAGGCCGACTCCTCGAGAACTGGTGTGACAATAACAATTGTGATATGGCCGGCTTTTTTCAGATTCTCCCAAAAGCGCACGGCTACCGCATGGGAAACCCTGACCTTCAGATAGTTCATGGTTTCGCAGACAACCAGGTTGGTGGTGAAAAACCGCGCCCCGCTGTCCCTGGACTCCCGATAAAAGGAAACCGCCGCCGAATGATATTCGTCCTCCGGGCTCGTCAGGGCAATAAAGGCCCCGGTATCTACGAAAAGCTTCATCGCTTTTTTCCATAGAGGTACCGGTCATGCTTGGACGACCCGTCCTTGATCCCGGATCGGCCGATCCCGATAATCTCCTCCATAGGGTCTTTTTCAGGACTTTCCGGCCCGGGGCCCGCCGTGAGAAATGTCTCGACAGCTTCCCGGACAAGCTGGTTCATGCTCTTCCTTTCCTCAATGGCCCTGTATTTCAGGGCTTTCAGCATTTCCTCCGGCAGCCGGATATTGGTGGCGATTGTTTCGGACATGGAAAACCTCCCTTCATCCCACCAAAATATCATAGTATCAATTAATTTTAATGTCAACCAAGAAAGCCCTCCTCAATTTTGATCAGAGAAAGTCCACCAAGAAAGAGCTGGGGTCACCCATTAAAAGGCCTCTGTCAAGAGAAAAAACATCCCCGGCTGCAAGAAAGAGCATTTTTTTCTTACAGAGTTTACACTTGATAGAACTACCCCAAGGCCTCCAACGTCTTTACCCTTGCTGAAATTTCAATGGTTGTTGTGTCAGCGTCTTCTTCACTGCACCGGTCACCCATCAGGATCAAGGTCCTTGAAAGGTAAAGAGAGTGACCGAACACTTTCTTACCTTCTTTCCTCAAGACCCCTTCCGCCATTGGTAGCGGACCAGAAAATCTTCAGTACCAGGCCGTGCCCAAGCGTTTAGTGACAAATCTCATGGTTTAAGGCCAACCCTTAAATGGTTCACGGCATGGGCAGTAAAGAGGCTGAAAACCTCTTGGGTGGAGCGGGTTGCCAATCAAATCTCGTGGGTAAACCAACCCCTGGTCAGGTTCCCCGCTCCAGCCAACTCTTAGGCAAAGACCTTGGTGGGATCAAAGGGCACCTGATCCTTCATCACAAAATAGGCCGCCCGAGCCAGCTTATGCGCCAGCGCGGTGTGGGCCACCATAAAATTGGTCTTAGCCGATTTCTTATTGTAGTAAGCCCTGGCCGGGGTTTCGTAACGGCGAGCCAGTTCAGCGGCTTCCGAGAAGGCCCAGGCCAGGTATTTGTTGCCGTTCTTCTTATTACCCTTCCCTTTGGTTTTTTGGTTACTGGTCCATTTGCTCGGCACCTTCCGACAATAGGACACATAATTGCCGACCTTGCTAAACCGCTCTACAGGTCCGGTTTCCAGCATGATGGTCAGAGACAAAATTTTGCCAACGCCACAAATGGTCTGAAGGTATTTGTAGGGTTCTTTCAATTCAACCTTGTCTTGGACAAAGTTCTCTACCTGTACAATTTGATGGGTCAGGAAGTCGATCGTCTCCTTGCTGACCTTCCCGCTCAGGGCCAAGTCTTCTTGTCCTTCCAAAATTGGAGAAACCTCATCCTTCCGGAGTCTCTTTATCTTGTTGGCGTTTAATTGGATCCCGTAATTCCTGCTGATTATATTCTGTAAGCTGAGGATAAGCGAAGTCCTGAGTCTTACCAGATGTCCTCGCTTTCTTAACAAATCCCTGATGGGCCGATCTTCTTTGGGATAAATGTATCCCTCCGGTAAGATCCCTAACCGCAACATCTCTGCCAGCCAAAAGGCATCATGCTTGTCATCGGCGTGTTTCAACCCCGAATACTGCTCTATCGCGGCAGGATTGGCTAAATGCACCTGGTAGCCTTCACTCATCAACATATCCACCAACCAGTACCAGTTGAAAGTCGATTCCACGACGATACCCACCAGCTCTTTCTGAAACGGCCTTAAAACTTCCAGGATCACTTGAGGATCATTGGGAAGTTTTTTCTTGTATCTCTCTTTCCCTTGTTGATCAATGATTCCTAAATAATTGTTGTTGCCATGTAGATCCGATCCTGCATACAATTCCATAAGGCACCTCCTAGGGTTTGATTGATCCTCTTTCCCTAAGTATACCAAGAATGTCTTTCTCTTGGTATCTGCGAGGTGCCTTTTATATGATTATCAAATCTTGATTATTGACATAGCTGCAGTGGGCTGAGGGTCAATTCTTTATTTTTTATATCCTGCCGCTCCCTATTTGTTCGAAGGCGACCTGGGATCTATTTCAAACACTTCGGAAACAAGGCTTCAAA
>Ga0315292_10002233_pt1 | contig 10784 bp, 9 predicted proteins | sample YL17G13_0_MG_FD_204029 | JGI IMG/M metagenome (GOLD analysis project Ga0315292, IMG submission 204029) | Sediment microbial communities from Yellowstone Lake, YNP, Wyoming, USA - YL17G13_0 | ecosystem: Environmental > Aquatic > Freshwater > Lake > Sediment | place: USA: Wyoming | collected... | reverse complement strand
CATGCCGTCGATAAGAATTTCAAAAGAACTCACATCGGGTATTTATTATCTCACCTTTACTGTAAAAAAATGGTATTACATACTTGAACCCGCCGGAGTGGAATGAGGGGGCGGGTTTCACCGGAATATGCATTCAGGTTAAACTATTAGAAATATGATGCATGACCGAAAGACGCGGCTTACAATCGATTGCTATTTATCTCAAGGCTGTCAGTCACAAGAAGCCCTGAAAATGAACATTGCCACAGCGCTTGAAAGAGATGGCATAAAAGCAGACGTCAATTTCTTCAGAATCAATGATGCAGAGGCATCATCACTCGGACTTTCAGGTTCTCCTTCGGTGTTCATCAACGGAAAAGAATTGCAGCCATCCGGCACGGTCGGGTTTTCCTGAAGGATGTTCATGGATGAGTCCGGGAAACTCATGAATATTCCCTCAGTGGAAATACTTCAAAAAGCGATGAGAGAAAATAAACAAATCAGAAGAGATTGACAGGTTGTAATATATATCTGCGCATAATTTATACTACATAAGACTTGGCGAACCTATATACCGCAAGCCTTTCTGACAGAGGAAATTCTTGTTCTTGACATCAGATCATCCATGCGCTAAGATTCTTGTTGAATATTGAGTGGCGCGAAAAAAAGGCAGGAGAATAAAGGAGATGGTATGACTAATGGGCCGACGGAGAAATTGGCTGTCCTGATTGATGCAGACAATGCACAACCTTCAATAATCGAGGGACTTCTTGCAGAGATCGCGAAATACGGTACGGCAAACGTAAAGAGGATATACGGGGACTGGACCGTACCGCAACTGAAGAGCTGGAAAGACCTTTTGCTCCTCCATTCTATACAGCCGATTCAGCAGTTTCGCTATACAGTGGGCAAGAATGCAACGGATTCTGCATTGATTATTGATGCAATGGATCTGCTGTATACGGATAAATTCGACGGATTCTGCATTGTTTCGAGTGACAGCGATTTTACAAAGCTGGCATCGAGAATCAGGGAAGCGGGTCTCGTGGTCTATGGATTCGGCGAGAAAAAAACACCCGGGCCTTTTGTCTCCGCATGCGACAAATTCATATATACAGAGGTTTTGGTCTCCAAAGAAGATGACAACCTATCCATCATACGAAAATCTGCCAACGAGTTAAAGCAGGACACCAAGCTGGTGAATCTCTTAAGGAACGCTGTTGACGCGTCGTCGGACGAGAGCGGATGGTCTCATCTCGCACCTGTCGGAAACAATATAGCCAAGCAAGTCCCGGATTTTGACCCGCGGAACTATGGATACAAGAAACTCAGGGAACTGGTTGCAGCAACGAGGCTTTTTGAAATAGAAGAGCGTTCGGCAGGCGCCGGTCAATCTAAAGCCGTTTACATAAAAGACAAACGTAAACAGTAAGACATTAATCTTCTCACCCGCACATACCGAATTGCCGTGTTAAATTGCCGGGCACAATTTATGCTGCTCTATTTCACTTAGCAACAATCTAATAATCTTACGTCTCATATGCCTCGTCTTTTGAAGATACTTTTCAAGATAAACAGGGACTCATAAAGTAATCTTTTCCCAAAGTCCCATACATGCTTCAGAACATTATCATTATTGTATTCGTGATATTTTCGTACAAAACATCTTTCATTATTAAAAAATTCCTTAAAAAGGTCTTTTGATTTCCACGCATCCATGCATAGTTTGAGAGCAATTACACTTGCAGCGGTTTGATCATGACGATGTCCATGGACACGCGGATCTTGAGATGCTATCCTTGGCCAACCTTTCACTCCGCTCCACTTAGGTCCCGGGAAGGTGATTCCATCCGATGCTTTTTCCTTCCATTGCCGTAAAAATTCTACCGATCTCCGATTACTCAAATCTAAACCCAACACACACGCCCAACAGCAAGGTAACTCAAAAGACTCTTCTCTCGTTATCCCAAGCGGTTCAAGAGCCTCATCCTTACAATACTCACCCACCGAATGATATTCCTGAAATATGAGATATCCATCCCGTTTAATAAACTCGAATAGCGGTTCAAGTGGTTGCTTAATTTTAATGGATGCATCCATCCAGAGTACGAGTTGATAGCCTTGTTGCTGAACTTCATGAAAACAAAAAGGTTTAAAAGCTCCGGGCGCCTCTTGCTGAGTTGGAGAACCCTCAGGGTAATGCTGGTCCCAGGGGATAAAATCACCCTGGAAATTGAATTTGAGCAGATCTTCCCTAATTCTTGCGAGACCGCGCGAGAAGTCCTGAAATGTAGGGGTTGGATGACCAAAAGGACTTGGGCTATTAACTCCAAGGCTAATTACACAAATACGTTGATCAGACATACAAGTATCCTGCTTTAATAGTTCTTTTGGCAAGTAGTACGTTTAGTATAAATCTGACCTCGGATGTTATGCAAACATTAGTCAATCGGAGAAAGAGATGCCATCATTGTCGAATGACCTAATAGGGGTGGCAGGTGCTCACTCTTTTTCCATCTCTTCGACCTGAAGAGGATCCGCCTTAGTTAGCAGGCAGTGTTTATTCTTTACTCGTATGAAGTCGATGACCGGCATTTTATCTGCGATGACTCCGTCGCAGTGCCAGTAATAATGCTCTCTTTCCGGAAAATGTTTCATGAGGCCGAGGTTCTTTTTAGCTCCCTGGTAATGGACGTACAGAACCGGGGCATCAAAGGAGATGCCGTTACGGGTCAGGTCCCCGCTCGGCATATCACCCGAACAGCCGTGTTTATTCTCTGTGAGAAAGACGACGGCATTTGTTATCTTAAGGCGATCCACTTCCGAATACACTGCCATTCTTTCGACGGTTCTTTCGTGTATCAGAAATACATAGATCGAGGTAAGTGCTATGCTCAGAAAAATGACGGGGATCATAGCGAATTTCAGCGTTTTCCTCCATAAATATATTCTTTCCAGTCCAAAGGCTGCCAGGATAAATACGGCAAAAGAAGCGGGGTACAGATATCTTGGGCCGTAACTATTACATTCGAACACCGCAAAAAAGAAATATCCGCAAACGTATGCAAAGGGGATGAGTAGCAGTAGTATGACGTTCGCACGTTCTTCTTTCCTGCTCAAAATGAACGCTGCAGGGAGGATAAACAGGCAGAAGGGTATCCAGAGGTTCAGGAAAAACAGGCGTATGAAGATATTATAGCGTATAGCCCATGAAAACGAATTCAATCCACTTGTATTGAACCCTAATCGGTCATTCGGGTCGTATTTCATGTAGGTTGACAGCAGGGAGTCACCTGTCTGGACAAAGTTGTAAAAAAAGAATATAACCGACAACATAAGGAGCGGACCGGCGATAAGTGTCATGTCCCTGATCATTTCCCGTAAAAGTTTCTTCTTTGTCATAACGTTGGCGACCTCGTAGACAAAGAAGCATGATCCGATGATCACCGCGTCAAACTGCCGTATATTAAAAATTATTCCTAATAGTGTTCCCTGTGCGAGATAATACCGCGGATTCTTTGATGCAGAGCCTTTCATATACAAGTAGGTGAAGAGAGAGAAGAAAAATAGCACGGAAGGTTGGGAATAATAAGTTGCCCCATTAAAAAGAACATAAGGACTTATTGCCATTAAGGCGATCGCGCCTTTTGCCATACGTTCCGAGAAGATCTCTTTCGCCATAAAGAAGACGACAATGATTGCAGACATGGAAAATATGAGATTGACGATCATGGGGATTCTGATGAAGAAACCGAACATCAGAAAAAACGGCCATCCCGGCGAGTACTTCCCGTAGAACTTACCGTCATTTATAACATGTATGAAATCGAAGAATTCTTTCAACGGCGGAGAAGGGACCGACAGCTTTCCCTTTAAAAAAGTCTGCGCCATAATCTGGTAGGAATATTCGTCGGCCGAATTAGGGAAATCCAGAAAGGCATATTGATTGATAAAGATTATAGCTGCCGCTGCAAAGAGAATAATACCTAAGAGATATCCGGATTTATAAAACATGACCATCCTGAGAACAAAGGATGGCGGCAAAGAAGGCAAGGGTCACCGCGTATATCCTTTTTCAAAGTATTCCTGCTTTTCTCCAACCTCTTCAATATTGTATCTTTTTCCTTCAATGATATTCTTTGCGGCTAAAATGCCCATTTCTAACGCATGGTCCTGGTTATTATATCTGAAGCTTCCGGATCTGCCGAAACATTGCAGGTTTTTAAATTGATTCAGATAACGTGTAATTGTAGTGAGATGTTTTTTGTAGTCCAGATCATACACCGGATAGGCATATTTTTCTCTATGTATAAAAGAGTTCATTATATCGTCTTTCTTAATAAAACCAATTTTTTCCAGCCATGGAATGCACAATCCATATAATGCGTCCTTATCGGCGTTCCAGATCGCATCATTTTCCCAGCAAAAGAATTCCACTAACAGCGACGTCTTGTCCGGCGGAGACATTTTCCTGCTGAAGTTTTTCGGTTCCATTATTCTGCAAAAAGGGATTTCCTTATCGGGGAAGTATATCCAATGGTCATCAAAGACAGTGGGTTTATCGATTGTGAGGAAAAAAGAAACATGAGATCTGAATCTGAGTTTTTTGACCGCGTGCAGGACCTCAGCCGGGGGCTCCGGTTCTATCATATGAACGAACAACGTAATAGGGATGGAAGATATAACATATGCAGGGTTTATGCGGTATGTATCATCCCCGCTCGTAACGGTTACTCCTGCGATCTTATTATGTTCATGAACAATCCGTACCGGACAGGTATTGAATCTGAGATTACCTTCCTTTGAGATCCTTTCTTTCATTTTTTCATAGATTAAACCGGCGCCTGAATCCGGATAATAAAAGCGTTCGACCAGGGTTTTTGATCCGCCTGCGGATTTTATAAACATTTTTTTTATAACTTCAAGAAAAGAAAGCCCCTTTATTCTCTGTTTTGACCAATCAGGGGAGATTTGTGAACACGGTAATCCCCAAAGCTTTTCCGTGTAGTTAAGCATATTGAGTTCAGCAAGAGTCCTACCGAAATCCGAGATAATCTGTGCTTCAAAGGAGGGATGAATACGGTTCAGCACTATTTTTTTGGATCGTTCAGACAGGTAATCAATAAGGATTCTTGATGCCTTGAAAAAACCGACATTACGCAGTGCATTTTTCAATTCAACAGGATATGAGAAGAATGTGCCATTTATAAAAAACCTTGTTATTCTGTCAACGGGTATCCATTGTTCTCCAAGCAACTCTTCTATAAACGCATACAAATATTGATTCCGGCTATAAAACCGATGCGGGCCAATATCAGTTCTGAATTCACCAAATTGCAAGGTCCTCGCGAGCCCGCCAACGAGGTCATTTTTTTCAATGACAAGAAAAGGTCTTCCTGCGCCATGCAATTCAAAGGCGGCTGCCATTCCCGCGGGCCCTGCGCCGAGGATGAGCACATCTTCTTTATTCATCGGGTTTATCCTGCAATTATGTGGTGTCCATTTACATAATCGGACTGTCTCCAAAGAAGTCTATTCAACAATTCAGCGAATAATCCTACCCTGAGGGGGTACACAACAAGCAAAGCTATTTTTATCTATGCCTATTATTTCATGACCGCGCCGCTGCCGGCGGAGCTGACCATCCTTGCATATCTCGCAAGGTATCCCTTTGTTATCTTCGGCTGTATCGGCTTCCACTTGTTAAGACGCTCTTTAATTTCAGCATCCGACAGGAGGACGTCAATTTTCCTGTTCGTAATATCTATCCTTATTTTGTCCGCGTTTTTTAAAATCGCAATAGCGCCGCCTTCCATCGCCTCGGGAGAAATATGTCCAATGCACGGCCCTCTTGTTCCGCCGGAAAACCTGCCGTCGGTTATCAATGCAACCGATTCGCTCAGACCCATGCCTGCAATGGCTGCCGTGGGTGAAAGCATTTCCCTCATGCCGGGTCCGCCTTTTGGCCCTTCATATCTGATAACAACGACGTCTCCGGCCTTTATCTTTCCGTCCAGGATAGCCTTCATGCCGGCTTCCTCGGAATCAAAGACCCGCGCCGTTCCCTCAAACCGCATCATATTCGGTGTTACGGCAGACTGCTTTACAACGGCGCCGTCCGGCGCAAGATTGCCTCTCAGGATTGCAATGCCGCCTTCTTTGTGATAAGGCTTATTCATCGGTCTGATAACGTCTTCATCGACAACTACCGCAGAATCGGCAATCTCCCATATCTTCCTGCCGCTGACAGTGATATTGTTATGCAGATTTTTCCGCAGTCTTTTCATCAATGCAGGTATGCCGCCTGCCCAGTCGAGGTCTTCAAGATAATACCTTCCGCCCGGCAGCATATCGGCAAGATGGGGCGTCTTTTTGCTCAGGATATCAAAAGTCTCGAGGGGCAGTTCAACCCCGGCGTCATGAGCGATAGCGGGAATATGGAGCACTGTGTTAGTTGAACCGCCGAGTGCAAGGTCCGCCATAATCGCATTCTCAAAAGCGGTCCTTGTGAGGATCTTTCTCGACGTAATATTTTTCTTTATCAATTCAACGATACGCTTGCCGCTTTCAAAGGCGATCCTTCTTTTGTCAGCGGACACTGCAAGAGAGGTCGCGCATCCCGGGAGGCTCATGCCCAGGGCTTCAGTAATACATGCCATGGTATTAGCGGTGTACATGCCCTGGCATGAACCGGCGCCCGGACAGGCGCACATCTCAAGGGCTTCCAGTTCATCCTTTTTTATCAGGCCTTTTTTATATTTCCCTACGGCTTCAAAGGTATCGTTAACAAGAGAAAGTCTTCTCCCGCGTAAATGGCCGGAGAGCATGGGGCCGCCTGTTACAACGATTGCCGGGATATCCAGCCTTGCAGCAGCCATAAGCATGCCGGGAGTAATTTTGTCGCAGTTAGTAAGGAGAACAAGACCGTCGAATTGATGGGCCTGTGTGACGGACTCGACCATGTCCGCGATAAGCTCTCTTGAAGGCAGGGAATAATGCATGCCCATATGACCCATGGCTATCCCGTCGCAGATTCCGGGAATACCGAAAAGAAAAGGATATCCGCCTCCGGCGTGGACCCCCTTTTCAATAAAACGTTCGATGTCCCTCATGCCGATATGTCCCGGAATAATATCGGTAAAGCTTGTCGCAACGCCGATAAACGGTTTTTTCATTTCACTTTTGCAGATGCCGGTAGCATACAGAAGAGCCCTGTGAGGAGCGCGTTCAATGCCTTCTTTAATGGTGTTGCTTCTCATGTTTAGCCCCCTAAATGTTGGAAAAATATGTATGTCAAATAGTAACACAAAGCGCAATAAAAATCCCCCCTGTAACCGCTTTGATAAAGGTGTACAGAGGGGATTTGAAAAGTCAATTTGCGTTATTGATTTGCTAAACGACTTTCTTGTATTCCCTTATAAGTTCCGCCATACGGTCTTTTCTCAGGAGTTTCAACTTCTGGATTCTCTTTCTTTCCACTTCTTCTTCCGGAGAAAGATAGCGTTTGTTGTCTATTTCTGCAAGGAGTCCGTCAAGATTTCTGTGTTCTTCGCTGAGTTTTTTGAATTCGTCGTTCTCTTTTTTTAATTGGTCAACAATCTCCTGTTCTTTCAAAATACCCTCCTTTTGCTTGAAAATTTATATTTTTTACATCATTTAATTGCTAAAAAGCTTTCAGTATATGTCGGCATATACGAAAATTATATCTCTTGCAGAATATTTTCTGCAAGTTTCGTCGAGTTTTCTATGCAATCATTTACCCCTATTCCCCGGTAAGCGTTTCCGGTTAGGTATAACCCTTTAAACTTTTTGATAATTTCGTCTATATCCCTGATTTTCTTCTCATGCCCCGGGTAATACTGGGGGATACCCTTTTTGTGGGTATAGACTTTGGCAAAATCAGGCTCTATCTTTATTCCCATAATATCTCTTAATTCACCCATAACCAGAGCTATAAGTTTATCTTCAGCCAGTTCCGCCATTTCGGACCTTCTGGCGCCTCCGAGCATGGTCCTCAACAGGACATATCCCTCAGGCGCCCTGTTCGGGAATACGCTTGAATCCCACAGCGTCCCCAATATCTTTCTGCCCTCTTTGAAAGGGATGAGAAACCCGAACCCGTCCAGAGAACGGTCAAGCCGCTCTTTTTTGTATCCGAGACATATGACGGAAACCGAGGGATAGTAGATTTCATTAAGGGTTGCTAAAAGGGTTTTATCAAGGTTTTTAACCATTTCAGCGGCTGCAAAAGCGGGCGCTGCGCAGACGACGGCATCGGCTTCGAGAGCTGAACCGTCCGACAGGTGGACAATATAAGTCTTGCCTTTTTTATCGATAGATTGAGCGCTTACGCCGGTCCTCAGTCTCTCGCCAAGAAAAGCGGAGAGGGAATTAATCATGGTCCCCATTCCTTCATAAAATGAAGTAAGCGTTCCGCCGGGTCCGGCGCCGACTTTTTTGCCGCTTTTTTTGGCTTCTTTCTGAAGTTGTAACATGCCCCTGATTAGGCCGCCATAAGTTTGTTCAAGATTGTATACTTTGGGAAAGCAGCTCTTCAGGCTCATCTTTTCAGGGTCTCCCGCAAAGATCCCGGAGGCCATCGGGTCTATCAGCTTTTCAAATGCCTCTTTACCAAGTCTACGCCTTGCAAAATGTGCAAGCGTTTCATCGCCTCCGGTCCATTTTGGCACGAACAGTTCCCCGATGATCCTCAAGCGACCGGGAAGGCTCAGAAGGTTTGATGCAAAGAATGCAGGGGGCGAGTCGGGCAAGAGATTCAATCTTCCCCGAGAGTATATATATCTTTTCCTTGCATTATCATTGCTCCGTAACGGGGTAAGCGCAAGCTTTGATGCGAGTTCGAGGGTCTTGGGTCTGTTATCGAGAAAACCGTTTACTCCGCCCTCGCAGAGATAGCCGTCAACACTGTCGGTCCATATCTTGCCGCCTGCCTTTTTTTCGGATTCGATGACGCTGACATCTAAAGAGGGCTTTTTCTCCAGGAGAAAATACGCCAGGGAAAGACCGGAAATTCCGCCGCCAATTATAATCACTTTCATATGGTGAATTAAATTTTACCATAACAAACTGAAATGTTGCATACAATGAAAAGCGGAGGATATGGGAAACACTCAAAGATAGAGTAAAAATAAAGCAAAAGCTACATTTAGCTTGACATTAAATAAAGTAATTTATTATCCTAAGAAACGTGAAAGTTTATAAATAGTGGATTTGCTGAAAATAAGCAATTTAGCGTAAGATTAATAAAATGGGGTCGACAATAAACATTTAATAGTAGTTTTTTTACCGAACAGAAAGGTCCTTCTGGAAAGTTATATCATCAGAATTTACCGCCGTGAAAACAGTAATCCTTCTATTGTTGCCGGAACCGTTGAAATTATTGAAATCCAAAAGAAGAGGACTTTTTCATCCTTTGATGAGCTTTGGAAAATCATGAATCCTGGAAGCTCTAATGAAGGAGATGGGCAAATCTGAATTGTTTCTCAGGGGCTTTTTATTCTATAATCTTTCAGAAGGAGGTTTTAATAAAAACCATATGTTTACAAAAGATCTGCGTAGTCATGAAAGAAATTCTTTTGTCGAATCATTAGAATATTCCGTAACGGTCGAAGACTTTAAACGTTTAAGAAAAATTAATGAAGTAGCCGTTACTATCGACCTCAGCAAAAAAGGCATCGGCATTCTGCTAAATCACCCGATCGAAGCGGGACATGTATTGACCTTCAAAAATAACGGCAGAAAAGCACATATTCCTTTAGCAACAACCGCCATAGTGAAATGGTCTGATAGAATTGATGACACAACGTATCGGGCCGGACTGAAATTTACTTAGCCCTGTTTTTTACTCTATACAACAATAATGGGGCTGACCGAAATTGTCAGAGGAGACTGGTATCTGTTCGGGGTTTATAAGAAGTACTTTCGTTTATCCCTTTATCCCTGCCGTCAAGATTTTGTCTTTAATCTTTTTTATCTTGTCCCTTATCCTTGCGGCCTCTTCAAATTCCAGTTTTTTAGCGGCCTCTTTCATTTCGGTTTCGAGTCTCTTCAGTGTCTCTTCATCATATCCGTATCCGGCTATTTCCTCCGCAGCGACCGGCACGGTCCAGTAATCCGACTCATAGATCGAACCGAGTACGTCCTTTATATTGGATTTAATGGTTTCAGGGGTTATGCCCATTTTTTCATTGTATTCCGACTGGATCTTTCTTCTCCGCTCCATTTCCCTGATCGCCCTTTGCATAGAGCCGGTTTCCGTATCGGCGTACAGTATCACCTCTCCGTTGATATTTCTTGCAGCGCGGCCCGAGGTCTGAATTAGTGAACGCTCCGAGCGGAGAAAACCTTCCTTGTCCGCATCGAGGATAGCCACTAATGAGACTTCAGGCAGGTCGAGCCCTTCTCTAAGCAGGTTTACGCCTATCAGGACGTCAAAGGCCCCCAGTCTCAAATCCCGCAGTATCGTGATCCTTTCAATGGTATCTATGCCGGAATGGAGATACCTTGCCTTTACATCGAGGCTTAGGTAATGGTCTGTCAGGTCTTCGGCCATCTTTTTTGTCAGTGTAGTGACGAGGACCCGCTCGCCTTTTGCGGAGCGTTCCCTTATCTCTCCGAGGAGGTCGTCGACCTGTCCGGAGATGGGCCGAATGCTCAATTTCGGGTCAATAAGCCCCGTAGGCCTGATTATCTGTTCGACCACATGGCCTTTGGATTTGCTGATTTCATAAGGGCCGGGTGTTGCAGACACATAGATTGCCTGACGTACCCTGCTCTCAAATTCG
>Ga0315292_10002229_pt1 | contig 10789 bp, 9 predicted proteins | sample YL17G13_0_MG_FD_204029 | JGI IMG/M metagenome (GOLD analysis project Ga0315292, IMG submission 204029) | Sediment microbial communities from Yellowstone Lake, YNP, Wyoming, USA - YL17G13_0 | ecosystem: Environmental > Aquatic > Freshwater > Lake > Sediment | place: USA: Wyoming | collected... | reverse complement strand
GTCTCGCCGGCCCGCTGCCCGTGGCCCGAGAGCGACACCGAGCCGAGACCGTCCTCGAGATGCAGCGTGGCGCTGTCGAGGACGGCCTCGTACTTGCCGTCGGCGAAACGCTGGCGAAACGGCAAGGAGCCGTCGAGCACCGCCTGCAGGAACTCCTCGCGCAGCGCCAGTACGGCGTCGCCGGGCGGCAGGAAGGAGGGAAGTGCGCGCCGCTCGGCATAGAGGCGCAGGCTGGCGATCTGATGGCGCAGCCGGCTCTCCTCGAACTCGGCGAGGGGACGGCGGGTGGTGAAGCGCAGCCAGGTGAAGAGAGCGGCGGCCGCGGCCAGCAGCAACAGCCCGCCGACGATGGCCCAGCGCCAGGGGCGCAGTCGGGAAGGCTGCCGCGCGGGGGCCGCGTTCATGGTTGCGCGGGACCGGCCGGCCCGGGGTCCGCTTCCATGACCAGGACGGCCGCGCCCTTCAGCTTTCCGTCGCGCAGTCGCGCCAGCGCCGCGTTGGCCTGCTCGAGCGGGAAGGGCTCCGTGACCGTGCGCACCGGCACGCGCGGCGCCAGCGCCAGGAACTCCTCGCCGTCGCGCCGCGTCAGGTTGGCCACCGAGACCAGGCTGCGCTCCTGCCACAGGAGCTCGTAGGGGAACGACGGGATGTCGCTCATGTGGATGCCGCCGCACACCACCCGGCCGCCGCGGGCCACGGCGCGCAGGGCCAGAGGCACCAGCGCGCCGACCGGCGCGAAGAGGATGGCGGCGTCGAGCTCGGCCGGCGGGCGCTCCTCGGAGCCGCCCGCCCACACCGCGCCCAGCTCGCGCGCGAATCCCTGCGCCGCCACATCGCCGGCACGCGTGAAGGCGTAGACCTCCCGGCCCTGCCAGCGGGCCACCTGTGCCACGATGTGCGCCGCGGCGCCGAAACCGTAGATGCCGAGACGCCGCGCGTCGCCGGCCATCGTCAGTGAGCGGTAGCCGATGAGCCCGGCGCACAAGAGCGGCGCGGCCTCGATGTCGGGATACTCCGGGCCGATCGCGAAGCAGTAGCGCGCGTCGGCCAGCAGGCAGTCGGCGTAGCCCCCGTCGAGCGTGTAGCCGGTGAAGCGCGCCGCGGCGCAGAGGTTCTCACGGCCGCTCGCACAGTACCCGCACTCCCCGCAGGTCCGGCCCAGCCAGGAGACGCCGACCCGGTCGCCGGGGCGCAGCCGCTCGACGCCGGCGCCGCACTCTTGCACCACACCCACGATCTCGTGCCCGGGCACGAGCGGCAGCTTGGGCCGCGGCAGCTCGCCGTCCACCACGTGCAGGTCGGTGCGGCAGACCGCGCAGGCACGCACGCCGATGCGCACCTGACCCGGGCCGGGAGCCACCCCGGCGGCCGGCGCGGCGCCGAGCCGCAGCGCCGTCCCCGGCTTCTCAAGCAGCATCGCGCGGTGCGTGATCACCCGATCGCTCCCTTCCCGCCGGCCACCCCGGGCGGCCCCGTGACCTGTCCGCCGGCGCTCCGCTCAAAGGATACCGTCCTTCCCGGCCGGGACCGGGGCGCTTTTGCGAAGGGCACTGGAGTCGCTTGCCCCGGGCCCGGAGGAGGGCGCCATGAAGATCGGGCTCGGACTCGCCTTGGGATCGTTGCTGTTATTTGCGGTCTGCCCGGCGGCGGCGGCCGGGCAGGAGGTCTACTTCCTCGGGGGCGCGAGCCTGGCCAACCTGGGCGGCGACGCGGATCTGTTCGGAGAGACCGTGGCGCTCGGCCTCGAGGAGGAACTTCCCGGCTCCGTCTGGCGTTCGGAGATGGGGATGCGCCTGGGCTTCGACGTCGGCGCGGGCTTCGCCTACATGGGCCCGGGGATCTGGGGCGTCGCCGGCGAGGTACGCTACGTCAACCGGGGCGCCACCTACCAGATCGACGAGTTGAGCGGCTCCGGCCTGCGCCTGGACGCCACGATGAAGCTCGACTACGTCGAGATCCCGGTTCTGCTGCAGGTCGCGCCGAAGGCCTCCGGTTCGGTGCAGCCCGTCTTCGTCGCCGGCCCGGTCCTGGGAATCCGGGCTTCCTCGAACTTCGAGCTGGAGATCGAGGGCGAGTCCGCCGAGCAGGACATCTCCGAGGGGATGAACAGCACCTATTTCGCCGGGCTGCTCGGGGCGGGGATGAGGATCCGCACGACCGAGAAGTCGGCCGTGCTCGTGCAGGCGCGCTTCCAGCTCGGGCTGTCGAACCTGGTCGACGATGAGGGGTTCAGCATCAAGCCGCAGGACTTCTCGATCCTCGCCGGCTACTCCGTCGGGTTCTAGCCGGACGGCGGAGAACCTCGCCCCCCGGGCGGACGGTCCTGCCGCGCCCGGCCGGGACTTCGGAGGAGCGGGGTCGTGCGGGCGGACCTCCCGTCGGGGCATGCGCCTTGTCCGGTCCCTCGCGATGCGCTAGCGTCGCCGCTCGAGGCTGACCGGAGGGCGGCGGCCGTCAGGAGGAACGGATATGATTCGCTGGGGCCTGGTCATCGGAGTGTCTGCGCTGTGTTTGTCCGGAGCGCCGGCGTCGGCCGGTCCGCTGGAGATCTACCAGCTCCTCGGCGTCTCCCCCGGCAGCGTGGGCGAGGACGGAGAGGCGTTCGGATCCGCCACCGCCGCGGCGCTGGACGATCTGGTGGGCGGTACCTGGTCGGCGGACGAGAAACCCCGGGTCGGGTTCTACGGCGGCCTCGGCCTGCGCTACCGCCACAACGATCTGCTGAGCTTCGCGACCGAGGTCGACTTCGCCGTCCGCGGCGCACGCTGGGAGCTCGACGAGCTGGGCTCGGGCCTGACGCTGACCCAGACGCTGGCCCTGAACTACGTCGAGATCCCGCTCCTCGTGCAGGTCACGCCCGCCGCGGGTGGTGTCGTGCGCCCCACGTTCTACGCCGGCCCGTACCTCGGGCTGCTGGCCCACTCGGAGATCAGCATCGGCGTCCCGCCCGACCCGTCGCTGAGCGAGGTGGCCTCCCTCGATCTCGACGACGTGGCCAACGGCAGCTACGTCGGCGGCATCATCGGGGCGGGAGCGGAGTTCCAGACGACCCAGACGACCGCCCTGCTGGCGCACATCCGCTACAGCACGGCTTTCGGCAACGTCGTCAAGGACGAGATCGGATACGAGTTCAAGCCGCAGGGCTTCGCCTTACTCCTCGGCGTCGCCTTGAAGCTGTAGGGCGAAGCGGGGTCCCGCGGCGCGCCCGCCGCTTCCCGTCCGCCCCCCCCAACGCGAACCCCCGGGAGCTCTCGCCCCCGGGGGTCGCGCGCTTTCGGTTCCCGGCGCCGTCGCCGACGGTTTCCCGCCGACCGGCGCGCGGCGATCCGGCTGCCGGCTAGAAGTCCTCGCCGCCGTAGCCGCCGCCGCCCGGCATGGCCGGCGCCTTCTTCTTCTCCGGGATCTCGGTGATCAGCGCCTCGGTCGTCAGCAGCAGCCCGGCCACCGACGCCGCGTTCTGCAGCGCCGAGCGCGACACCTTGGTCGGGTCGATGATGCCGGCCTCGAACATGTCCACGTACACCTCCGCGTCCACGTTGAAGCCGACCGTCTTCTTCTCCTTCTTGACGTGCTCGACCACCACGGAGCCCTCGAGGCCGGCGTTGTTCACCAGCGTGCGAAGCGGCTCCTCGAGCGCCCGCTTGACGATCTGCAGACCCACCAGCTCGTCACCCGTGAGCGTCTCGGCGAGCTTGTCGAGCCCGGCGACGCTGCGCAGGTAGGCCACGCCGCCGCCCGGCACGATGCCCTCCTCGACCGCCGCGCGCGTGGCGTGCAGCGCGTCCTCGACGCGGGCCTTCTTCTCCTTCATCTCGGTCTCGGTCGCGGCGCCGACGTTGATCACCGCCACGCCGCCGGCCAGCTTGGCGAGCCGCTCCTGCAGCTTCTCGCCGTCGTAGTCCGAGGTCGTCTCCTCGATCTCGCGCTTGATCTGCGCGACGCGGCCCTGGATGTCGGCCGCCTTGCCGCGCCCCTGCACGAGGGTCGTGTTCTCCTTGTCCACCGTGATGCGCTCGGCCTCGCCCAGATCCTCGAGGCGCACGTTCTCGAGCTTGATGCCGATGTCCTCGGAGATCACCTTGCCGCCGGTGAGGATGGCGATGTCCTCGAGCATGGCCTTGCGGCGGTCGCCGAAGCCCGGCGCCTTGACGGCGCAGACCGCCAGCGTGCCGCGCAGCTTGTTGACCACCAGCGTGGCCAGCGCCTCACCCTCGACGTCCTCGGCGACGATGAGCAGCGGCTTGCCCTTCTGCACGACCTTCTCGAGCACCGGCAGCAGGTCCTTCATGTTCGACAGCTTCTTCTCGTAGAGGAGGATGTAGGCCTTCTCCAGCACGCACTCCATGTCTTCCTTCTCGGTGACGAAGTACGGCGAGACGTAGCCCTTGTCGAACTGCATGCCCTCGACCACGTCGAGCGTGGTCTCGATCGACTTGGCCTCCTCGACCGTGATGGTGCCGTCCTTGCCCACCTTCTCCATGGCCTCGGCGATGATCTTGCCGATGGAGGCGTCGGTGTTGGCGGAGATGGAGGCGACCTGCTCGATCTCCTTGTTGTCCTTCACGGTCTTGCTCTGCTTCTTGAGCTCGGCCACGACCGTCTCGACGGCCTTGTCGATGCCGCGCTTGATGGCCATCGGCGAGGAGCCGGCGGTGACGTTCTTGAGGCCCTCGCGGAAGATGGACTCGGCCAGCACGGTGGCCGTTGTGGTGCCGTCGCCCGCGACGTCGGAGGTCTTCGACGCGACCTCGCGCACCATCTGGGCGCCCATGTTCTTGTACGGGTCCTCGAGCTCGATCTCCTTGGCCACCGTGACGCCGTCCTTGGTGATCGTGGGCGAGCCCCACTTCTTGTCGAGCGCGACGTTGCGACCGCGCGGCCCGAGCGTCACCTTGACCGCCTTGGCCAGAATCTCGACGCCCTCGAGGATGGCCCGACGGGCGTCATCGCTGAACAGGAGCTGCTTCGCTGCCATGCCTATACCTCCTATCGGGTTCGAACTCCGGCGGACCCGCCCCGGGCGGATCCGGACAGTGGCGAATTGGCCCTGGCAGGGCTCACTTGCCGACGATGGCGAGCACGTCGTCCTCGCGCAGGATGACGAATTCGTCGCCTTCGATCTTCACCTCGGTGCCCGAGTACTTGCCGATCAGGATGCGGTCGCCCTTCTTGACCTCCATCGGGATCCGCTTGCCGTCCTCGGTGACACGGCCAGGGCCCACCGCCACCACCTCGCCCTCCTGCGGCTTCTCCTTGGCGGTGTCGGGGATGATGATCCCTCCGAGCTTCACTTCCTCCTCCTGCAAACGACGGACGAGGATGCGGTCGGCGAGAGGCTGAACGTTCATGACTCCTCCTTCTCTCTGAGTCGATCCTGCCATGAGTTTCTTGTCCGATCCGCCGCGCGGGCGGCGGACATTCGGCAGTCCGAATGGGAACGGAAGAACGTCGGTGCGGCGGGTAGGCGATGTCCGAGCGGCGCGGCTTCGAACGCGGATGCAACCCTCTGCTCGGCTCTGCTTGCCGTCGACACGGGAGCCTACCAGACCCTCACCGCACACGGAAAGGCAACTCGTGTGCCATCCCGATTCGGCCAAATTGGCAAAGCCTAATGCACTGTGATGAAACGCTTTGCGAGCTCGGTCAATTCCTCGTGATGGGCTCGTGGCACAGGAGTTCAAGCTCCTCTGCCCGAATGGCAGGTCGGAGTCTCATTTCGAACTGAAACCTGCCAATTTGGCATGACTTCCGTTCCACCTTGAAACTGGAATGAATCGTCCGTTTCGAATCCACGTCGCTTGCCACGGTCCCCCGGCACCCCTACGCTCCGCCGGGCCACCGCGAATCGTGGGCTTCCACCGACTCTTGGCAACGGGAGACACCGTGAAGCTAGCCGTTTCCGCCGCCGTCCTCGCGCTCCTGACCCTGGGCCTCCTGGCCACGCCCCCGGGGGCCAGGCTGGACGATCTGGTCACGCGCCAAGCGGTGGAGATGGACCGCCGGAGTCCCGCTCTGCATGCCTTCATGCGGCTGGGCACCGAGCTGGGAGCGGCCAAGGGGGTCCTGCTCGGCCTCTTCGTGCCGGCGGCGTTCGGGACGGAGGCCGCGCGGGCCACCGCCCAGGCGGCCTTCGTGGCCTCGGCGGGGGACCAGGCGGCGGCCTCCGCGCTCAAATGGATCGTCAACCGGACGCGCCCGGACGGCGAGCGCCGGCGGGGCAATTCCTCGTTCCCGTCGGCGCACGCGACGGCGGCGGCGGGCATCGCCTGGGTAGTGGCCGCCCGGCACCGGCGCCTGGCGCCCGGGATCTGGCTGGTGGCGCTCTGGATCGGCGCCTCGCGCGTCTTCCTCGGACGCCACTATCCGTCGGACGTGCTGGCCGGGGCCCTGATCGGCATCCTGTTCGCCGCTGCCGCCCTGCAGTTGCAGAACCGCTGGAGAGCGACCCGCGGAGTGCGGTAGCTTCAGGGCCGCTTCACAAAGGAGGTCCCGGTGGCGGAGCGCTACGACCTCGCGGTCATCGGCGGGGGCATCCAGGGAACGGGGGTGGCGCGCGACGCGGCTCTGCGCGGGCTGCGCGTCGCGCTGATCGAAGCCGGGGACATCGGCGGCGGGACCAGCAGCCGCACCTCGAAGCTCGTCCACGGCGGCCTGCGCTACCTCGAGCACTTCCGTTTCGGACTGGTGCGCGAATCGCTCGCCGAGCGCGCCGTGCTCCTGCGCGTCGCGCCGCACCTGGTGTGGCCGTGCCCGTTCCTGGTCCCCCACTACCGGGACCAGCGCCGCCCCGGCTGGTACGTCGAAGCCGGCCTGCGTCTCTACGAGCGGCTCGCGGGCGCCCACCGGCTCGGCCGCACCGGGAGCCTGAGCGCCAAGCAGACGCTCGAGCTGGAGCCGGAGCTGCCGCGCGACGGGCTCGCCGGCGCCGCCCTGTTGCTGGAAGCGCGCATGGACGACGCGCGCCTGTGCCTCGAGAACGCGCTCGACGCGGCCGCCCTCGGCGCGGAGATCTTCACCCACCACCCGGTCGTGGAGCTGAAGCGCGGGGCCGACGGCTGCCGCCTCGTGGCCCAGGACGCCATCGACTCCGCGGCCCCCCCGCTCGCGATCGAGGCGGCGGCGGTGGTCAACGCCACCGGCCCGTGGGCCGACCGCGTGCGCCGCCTGGCCGGAGTGCGCGGCCGCGCCGCGCTGCGGCCGAGCCGCGGCGCCCACATCGTGGTGCCGTCCCTGACGCGCAAGCACGCGCTCCTGCTCACCGCGCACCGCGACGGGCGGGTCTTCTTCGTGCTGCCCGAAGGACAGTGGTCGCTGGTGGGCACCACCGAGAGCGAGTACCGCGGCGAGCCCGAGGATTGCATCCCCACCGTGCACGACGTCGCCTATCTCTTCGGCGAGGTGCGCCGGCGCTGGCTGTCGCGCTCGCTCTCCCGGCTGGAGGTGCGCCGGGCGCTGGCCGGCGTGCGCCCGCTGGCGCGCGCCGGCGGGCCGCTCGGCCGCGTGTCGCGCAAGGACCGGCTGCTCTCCGAGAACCGGCTCTTCACCATCGCCGGGGGCAAGTACACGAACTACCGCGCGGTGGCGGAGCGCACGCTGGACCGGGTGCTCGCGGCGCTCGGCAAGTCGGCCCGTCCGTGCGGCACGCGCGAGCGGCCGCTGCCGGGGGCCGGCGCCGGCACGCGCGAGCAGGCCCAGGCGCAGGCCCGCGCCCGCGCCCTAGAGCTGCAGCACCTGGGCAACCAGGACGCCGACCGCCTGGGGGCCCGCTACGGCGGACTGTTCGGCGGCGCGGCGGTGCTGGTCGAGCAGTTCCCCGCGCTGCACGACAAGGCCGGGGCGCGCGTCCTGGAGGGCGAGGTCGTGTACGCGGTGCGCCACGAGCTGGCACGCCGCCTCGACGACGTGCTCTTCCGGCGGCTCGGACTGTGGGGCGACCGCCACGCCATCCGCCACGCCGCCGTCCCGGTGGCGCTGTGGATGACCGAGCATCTGCAGTGGAGCCGCGCCCGCGTCAGCGAGGAGGTGCAGCGCATCGAGCGCCTCCTCGACGCCGAGGAGCGCGTGATCTCCTCGTCGCCCGAGTAGTGAGCGCGGCCGCCGGCGCGTGATCCCCTACTCCACGCGCGTCCCGGGCGGCTTCGAGTCGAACCGCATCCACCGCGCTCTCGACGCGCGCCGCCGGGCCGGGGCGCGCCTGCTCGATCTCACGGAGACCAACCCCACCCGCGTCGGCCTGCCGGCTCTGCCGTCGGAGGCCTGGGACGCGCTCGTCGCCGGCTCGCGCGCCCCGTACGCGCCCGAGCCGCTCGGCCTGCCGGCCGCCCGCCAGGCGGTCGCCGGCTACTACGCCGAGCGCGGGTTGGCCGTCGCGCCCGGGCGGGTGGCGCTCACCGCCAGCACCAGCGAGGCCTACGCTCACCTCTTCCGCCTGCTCGCCGACCCCGGCGGCGAGTTCCTCGTGCCGGAGCCGAGCTATCCGCTCTTCGCGCCGCTGGCCGCCCTGGAGGGCGTGCGGCTCGTGCCCTACCCGCTGCGCTACCGCGAGGGGCGGTGGGACGCCGACCGGCTGGCCATCGAGGCTGTGGTGGGCCCTGCGGCCCGCGGGCTGCTCGTCGTCCACCCCAACAACCCGACCGGCTCGCTGGTGGCCGAGCGCGACGCGCTCGCTCTCGAGGGCCTGTGCGCCGACCACGGCCTGGCGCTCATCGCCGACGAGGTCTTCGGCGACTTCGTCCTGGCGCCGGCCGCCGGGCGGCGCGGCAGCTTCGTCACCGCGACGGGCACGCTCACCTTCGTGCTCTCGGGGCTCTCGAAGGCGTGCGGCCTGCCGCAGGCCAAGCTCGCGTGGATCGTCGTCGGCGGGCCGGAGGCGGAGTCCGCGCGGGCCCTGGCGCGGCTCGAGTGGGTGGCCGACGCCTTCCTGTCGGTGGCCTCGGCGATCCAGCAGGCGTTGCCGGACCTGCTGCGCGAGCGCCCCGCTTTCGTGACCGCGACCCGGGCGCGGCTCGCCGTCAACCTCGCGGCGCTGGACCGCGCGCTCGGCGGCCTGGCGGGCGTCGAGCGGCTGGCCTGCGAGGGCGGGTGGTCGGCGGTCGTGCGCGTGCCGGTGACGGGCAGCGAAGAGGACTGGGTGTGCGCCCTGCTCGAGCGGGACGTGGTCGTCCACCCGGGCCACTTCTTCGACTTCGCCGAGGAGGCGTTTCTGGTGGTGAGCCTGCTGCCCGAGCCGGGCGTCTTCGCCGAGGCGGCTGCCCGCCTGCGCGGGGTGCTGGGAGTTTAGGAAACCGCTGGCCTATCCGTCTGAGCTACGGGGCCATGGCGCAAGAAGATAGCGCACTCGGCTCAGCGATGAAATCAAACAGCGACGCGGCGCGCGGTCCAAGAGACCGCGGGCCCAGTTGCTGCGAGATCATCAACAACGCCTAGGCCTCCCCTCTTCAGAGTCTCAACAAGGTGGTGATACCGCGAACTCGAGCATGCCCCGAGTGGCAGGTTGCCTGGGATCGAGAACCAAGGCTATCTTCGAGTCCTGTGCGGGATTGACGTTGTTCCAGCTCGGACCGCGGACTCCACCATGACCGACGACATCGTGCACGAACTCCGTGAACGGGTGAAGGAGCTCAGGGCGTTGCACGGTACGGCGCGGCTTCTGCAGGATCCGGCCAGGTCGCCGGACCAGGTCCTCGCCGACGTCGTGACGCTGCTGCCGGGTGCCTGGCAGTACCCCGAGATCGCGTCTGCCCGAATCCGGTTCGGGCCCCTGGAAGCGGTGTCCGAGCCGTTCGCGGAATCAGGCTGGGGGCAGGCCGCACGATTCGAGACCCGCGATGGACGATCCGGCAGCATCGAGGTCTTCTACCGCGAGGCGCGCCAAGCGGCCGACGAGGGCCCGTTCCTAAAGGAAGAACGGGATCTGATCCAATCGCTCGCCGAGATGCTGCGTGCCTACTTCCAGCACCAGCGGGCCGATCATGCACTGCGCGAGGCGCATGCGGATCTGGAGAGGCTGGCGGATGCGCGCACCGAGGAACTGCGAAGGACCAACGAGGTGTTGCACGAGCAGATCCGGCAGTACCAGGCCGCCGAACTCCGCATCGCGGCCTACCAACGGCAGCTTCGCGAACTGGCCTCCGAGCTGTCCCTGACCGAGGCCCGGGAGCGACGCGCAATCGCAGAAGACCTCCACGACCATATCGGACAGGCCCTCTCCTTCATCAGGATGACGGTCTCGCAGTTCCGCGGCAACGCCGTCTTCTGCGGATTCGAGGGCGAGATGGACCGAATCGTGTCGCTGCTCGACCAGACCATCCGATACACGCGGGATCTGACGTTCGAGATCAGCCCACCTGTGCTGTACGAACTCGGGCTGCCGGCAGCCCTCGACTGGCTGGCCGAGCGGTTCCAGAGCAGGCATGGCCTGTCGGTGACGATCCGGCATGCGGGCGACTTCCCGGCGCTGAGCGACGATGTTCGGATCACGCTGATGAAGTCCGTCCAGGAGCTGCTGACCAACGTGGTGAAGCATGCCCAGGCGGAGCAGGCCACCGTCGAGCTCCGCCGGGATCGGGGGCAGATCGAGATCGCGGTCGCGGACAGGGGCCGGGGCTTCGACCCACGGGATGTCGATCTCGGCGGCACCGCGTCGGATCACTTCGGCCTGTTCAGCATCCGCGAACGGCTCGGGCACCTGGGGGGAAGAATGGGCGTGCGCTCGGCGCCCGGTTCCGGAACCACCGTGGTGCTGGCGCTGCCGCTGACCAACGGAGAGGTGACGTGATGCTGCGCATTC
>Ga0315292_10002228_pt1 | contig 10790 bp, 9 predicted proteins | sample YL17G13_0_MG_FD_204029 | JGI IMG/M metagenome (GOLD analysis project Ga0315292, IMG submission 204029) | Sediment microbial communities from Yellowstone Lake, YNP, Wyoming, USA - YL17G13_0 | ecosystem: Environmental > Aquatic > Freshwater > Lake > Sediment | place: USA: Wyoming | collected... | reverse complement strand
ATAAAACCCTGACCATAACTTTTCTAACATACCTGAATTCTTTCCCCAGGGAAAAGAATTCAGGTATGTTAGAAAAGTTATGGTCAGGGTTTTATTAGCTGGTCCACCGTTGGTAAGGACGTAGACGATATCAAATACACGAAAAGCATCCACCGTACGGGCGATCAATGCTACCAGGATCGCCGGGCGGAGCAATGGCAATGTGATCTTCAAAAAGCGCTGGAAGGCATTGGCACCATCTACTGCGGCAGCCTCATCCAACTCCAGCGGCAGGGTTGCCAGGGCTGCCTGGAGGATCAAAGCCACGAAGGGCATCATATGCCAGACATCCGCCAGGATCACCAGTGGCATAGCCAAATTGGGTAAGGACAACCAAGGGATGTAATGTTTGATCAATCCCAATTGAGAGAGCAGGCCATTTAATGCCCCAAAATCCGCACTGTAGATCCAGCGCCACATGGCGCCATTGACGATGGTCGGGACTGCCCAGGGGATGATCAGGCTGAAGCGCAGGAACTTCCAACCCCATGGGTGAGAATGGATCAATAGCGCAACTGCCATCCCCAAAACCATCTCCACACCCACCGAGACGACCGTGAAATACATCGTCCGCCCGATGGTCTCCCAGAAGGTTGGGTCCTTGACCATCTCGAGGTAATTCCCCAAACCGACGAAAGTGCGCACCTGGTTGATGCCGGTGGGTGCCTGGAAAAAACTCAAGATGAAGGTATAGATGATCGGCCACAGGGTGACCCCCAGAATGACTGCCAGGGCGGGTAAGACCAGCAGCCAGGCGGTGCGCCTGTCTTGCTGTCGCAAGGAGAGTTGTCGTCTTGGGAGGTTTTTAGAATTTGCAGTCATCTTTTAAAAATTGGGTGGACTTGCATTGTATCGCAAATCCACCCAATCAAATCCTATACTTGGATTATTTACTGCCGAGAGTAACCCAAGTGGCAGCGGCCTCATCCAGGGCTTGCTGGGGGGTCTTTAACCCCGTCAGCGCTTCCTGGATCGCCAACTGCAACGCAGCAGAGGCCTCGTTATAATAGGCTACCGTTGGCCGCTCGTTGGCATAAGGGAATTGCGCCTGGAAGGCCGGGACAGTCACCGGGTTTGTCGGCGCGGCTGCTAACAAATTGGTTAGATTATCTCCTTGGAATGCATTTTGCCAGACTGGAAGCATCGCAGATGAATGCTTCATCTGCACGTCAAAACTGGATAAATAAGTCAGGAATTTCCAGGTCTGGTCTGCGTATGGAGTGGTCGCCATGATACCGAACGCGCTCGAGCCGTCTACGCTGGAACCCGTGATTCCCGCATCCGCTCCAGCTTTGAAGACAGGTACTGGAGCAAAAGCAGCCTGACCAACAATTTGTGATTTGGTGGCATCATTTGAATCGGAGTATTGGAAAAGCCAGTTGACTGCAAATGCAGATTTACCAGCCAGGAAATCAGTCTCCACCGCACCCTCATCAGCAGAGACTGAACTTGGGTTAGTTAGCCCGTCATCCAGGGTTTGCTTCATCCAGGTTAGCACCTGAACGCCTTTCTCGTTATTAAAGACCGGCTTGCCACTGGAGTCAAGGAAGGCACCGCCATTCCCGAAGAGCAAAGCAGTGAAATCACACACTACGCCCTCTTTCTGATTCCAAGACCAGATGATCGGATACTCCGCCAGACCAGCTGCCTTGATGGTCTTTGCCTGGTCAACCAACTCTTCCCAGGTCGTGGGGGGTGCAGCAATCCCGGCTTTCGTCAGGATATCCTTGTTGTACATGAAATACTTAACATCCATCAACCAGGGCATGCCATAGATCTTGCCATTACGGGTTACGCCGTTCCAGGAGGCTGGGAACATGTTGGTTTTCATGTCATTGGTCACCCGGCTGGTCACGTCCAGCAGGTATCCAGCCTTGATGAACTCATCTGGCCAGATCACGTCGATCATGGCTGCATCGTATCCTGGAGGTGTGGCAGCCATGGCGGTCGTGATCTTATCGTGGACAGAATCATAGCCCACATATTCCATGACCACTTTGATATCCGGGTTCAGGGCTTCAAAGTCTCGGGCAATTTGATCGATCTCAGCCGGTTTCAAACCAGCCTGGTCCATAGTCAGCACATGGATGGTCACGGGTCCAGTTTGTTTCGCCTGGCATCCTACCATAGCCAAGACCATGATCAGCGCTAAAGCAAACATCGTGATTTTTTTTGTTGTACGCATAATTCTCCTCTTTATTGATAGATTGGTTTTTGAATTCTCTTGAATTTGCACATCATCATGGTGGTTATCGATTGCAATGCACCTCCTTTGGTTTGGCTAGTGGATGATTATGATAGTTTATGAACGACATAAAAATTTGACGTGTTGTGCAGCACATTGGTAATTGCCCCCATCACCCCAGCCCTCAAGCCTAAACTGGATACGACCAGCTTGGGTAAAGTGGGGATGGCTCCTTCCATGCGGCTCAAGATTGGGTCAACCAGCATCTCGGCGGAGCGCGACACCCCACCACCCAGGATGATAAGCTCCGGGTCAAAAGCCACTTGCAGGTTGGCAATGGCGATCGCCAGGTAATCCACCGTTTCATTAATGATCTTCCAGGCCCACCCTTGCTTTTCCTTGGCAGCCTCGAACACATCCTCAGCGGTCAGGTTTTCAAGTTCTTTCGCCGTAATTTTACTATTAAGGGCGATTCGGGCACGCTCAGCAATCCCCGTGCCTGATGCCACACTTTCCAGCGCTCCGAAATCCAGGAAGTTTCTCCCCAGGAATTCGCTCCCTGTGAGCATGTTGCCAATCTCACCAGAAGCTTCAGTTGCCCCACGATACAAGGCCCCGTCAATGATGATCCCGGCTCCAATTCCCGTGCCGATTGCGATAACGATCATATTCTGAGCATTTTGACCTGCGCCAAACCATAGCTCCCCCATGGCAGCCAGATTAACATCATTATCCACCGTGATTGGATAGGGGTACAGCTCTTTCAGGCGGTCTTTGAGCGGGAAATCTTTCCAGTGTAAGGTGTTTGCCCAGGTGACGATCCCCTTTTCGTGCATGGTGATCCCTGGCGCACCCACACCAATGCCATGTAGCTGCCTTCCACCTAATTTTGGGGATGCCAATAAGGTGTCGATCAGGGTGGTAAGTCGGTTAAAGCTGTCCTCTCCGCTGGTGCCGTGCCGGGCGATATTCACTTCGTCCAGGATATTTCCACCCAGGTCTGATAAGGCGCCATACATCTTTGTTCCACCCATGTCTACACCCAGGATGAGATGACCCTCAGCGTTGAATTCGAGCAGCGTGCGCCTTCGTCCACCGCTCCATTCGGTGCCCCCATGCGGTCGGACGAAACCCTCGCCAATCAGCTCATCCACAATACGCATAACCGTTGGCAGGCTAACATCCAGCCGGTGGGCGATGGTGCTGCGCGCGATCGGGCTTTCCCGGCGGATGATCTCCAGGATGGCAGAACGGTTGATTTCACGCATCGCAGAAGCAGTGATGGTAAGTCGGTAGGTCATGGATATGTGGGTTTAATGATATAGGTTACTTACAGCATGTAATACTTACTTACAATATGTAACTATCTTAGCATATTATTATTCGAAAGTCAATCAGGAATTTTGCCAGGGGTCTGAACTATGATTTGTAAGATTTTATGATTTCTATGAGTAGGACAAAAATCGAAATCATTGTGTTCAACATACTTAATAGAAACGTCGGGGTGGAACGTCTCTACTCCTACTTATCATGTAACCACATTCTCGCCATTTGATCAGGCCCACTGTTCATTCTCAAAGGAAATAGCTAATAGCTAACAGCCAATCGCTTATAGCTAATTCCGAATTATGATATACTATTTGCCTATATAATTAATAGCTTTGATGTGGACGAGTATACGCGGTAGCGGCGGCTCAGAAAGCGGTAGTCGATGCAAATCCCGCCCGTACGCCTGCGTAGAATGGACCTCGGAGCTGCAGGGTGAAACCCATGGAAGAGTAGCCTGCGCCGGAGCAACCACCGTTATCTGGGTAAAGGGTATCGTTTGTTTAAACCGTACCTGATGCGTGAAGCTGGCTTATTCACCCCCGTTGCATCACAGGCGGGGGTTGTTAATTAAAAATCTATCGGAGGTGTTGCTATGTTGGTAAAACTACATCTGATCTACTGTGCGGTTTGAAACTACACCGATCGTGCTGTCGGTCTGGCAGCCGAATTGCTCAAGGAATTTGAACCGAACATTGAATCCATCACTCTGGTGCCATCTGACGGGGGTCGCTTTGAGTTTTCGGTGGATGAGAAACTTATCTATTCCAAGCTGGCAACCCACCGCCACGCTGAACCGGGTGAGGTGGCAGAGCTGGTAAGGGAGTATTTAAAGTAAGGATAGTTCTGTCATCGGGTGCCTGCAAGGGTATGTGATGAGCGTTGTATGCGACCCCAGCCCCGATCGGAGCGAGGGGGAAGCAATCACCCGCTTAGATTGAAAATTACCAGAGCATTGAAGAAATGTTGATTTTTCTTGGAAAAGGAAGATTGCTTCAGCAAAAACCGCTTCGCATATCGCTCACAAAAACCGTTCGCGATACCAGATGACCATAAAAAGGAGTACTTATGAATCCACAAAAGAAAGGTCGCGTGTTTTCCGGAGCTCGCCCCACAGGGCGGCAGCACCTGGGAAACTACCTGGGTGCAATCAAGAATTACGTGGCTTTACAGGATGAATATGATTGCGTTTACTGCATCGTCGATCTGCATGCGCTTACTACAGTCGAAGATACGGTTGATGTACGCCAGAATACCCTCGAGATGGCATTGGATTTCCTGGCTGCGGGGATTCGCCCGGAAGAAACCATCATGTTCATCCAATCGCACGTCCCCCAGGTGGCAGAGCTGCATCTGATCCTCTCCATGGTTTCGCCGTTGGGAAAGCTGACCGACCTCCCAACCTTTAAAGAAATGGTGCGCCAGCATCCCCACAACGTGAACTATGGACTGGTGGGTTACCCGGTATTGATGGCCGCTGATATTGTTCTGTATAAAAGCAATATCGTTCCGGTGGGTATAGACCAGGCACCGCACATCGAATTTGCGCGTGAGGCGGTCCGCTCATTCAACTTCCGCTATAATACCAATGTACTCATCGAACCCCAGATGAAAAACACCGAAATTCCCAAAGTGTTGGGTATCGATGGCGTGGATAAGATGAGCAAGAGCCTGAATAATCACATTGAGCTTGCTGCGACCCCAGAAGAGACGGTCCAGCGCGTTTTACAGATGGTCACCGACCCCCAGCGCATCCGCCGCAGCGACCCGGGTAGACCCGAGGTATGCAATGTGTATACCATGCACACCATCTTCTCGCCTCCGGATGATGTGGCAATGGTCAATGTCGAGTGTCGTCGTGCGGGTATTGGCTGCGTTGACTGTAAAAAACTCTTTGCCCAGAATCTGAATTCGCACCTCGAGCCCTTTCGGGCGCGGCGTAATGAGCTGGCAAAAGACCCGAACTATGTTCGGGACGTGCTGGATGATGGAGCCAGGCGTGCCCGCACAATTGCGGAGCAAACCATGGTCGAAGTAAGAGAAGCAGTCGGGCTGCCATAACTTCGAAGGGACAATTGGCTTATGCGCCTCGTTCTACAGCGGGTGAGGTCTGGCAGGGTATTGGTGGCTGGTCAGGTCATTGCTCATATTCGTCAAGGCTTGGTCATCTTATTAGGGGTAGGTCCTGGGGATGGTGAACCCCAGGCTCGCACCCTGTGCGAGAAAATTGCCAATCTACGTGTCTTCGAAGATGAGCAGGGTAAGATGAACCGCTCGCTGCTGGAAGTGGGTGGGCAGGCACTCGTAGTGTCCCAGTTCACCTTGTATGCGGATACACGAAAAGGTAGGCGGCCCTCATTTACCGATGCCGCTCTACCTGAAATCGCCCGACCGGTAGTGGAGCGCTTTGCTGAGATTCTGCGGGAGCTGGGTATCCCTACCCAAACGGGTGAGTTCGGTGCCCATATGCTGGTGGAGATTGCCAACGATGGTCCCGTGACCATCTGGTTGGAAGCTTGAAATCAGGCGAAGTATTTCCGGAGCAGAACCAGGATGCTGGTGGAATAATCCAGCTTGCGGTTTATAGCCTGGCGCCAGCTATCAGAGAGGGGAAATTCTACACACCCGGCAATCTTAGTCTCCTTTCACGCAGCGATATTTTCTATGCTTTTCCCAGAAGGGCATTAAAGAATAATTTTCGGCTGAATGGCTGACCTGATAGTATCGTTTGGGCGCGAAACATACGTGCCACCGCTCGCACCACAAAAACTGCTGTGATTGCCAAAAGGACCGCCGCAAGTATGGTTTGCCATAAAGGTACGCCCCCAGCTGCCAGGCGGGTCATCATTGCCACGGGTGAGGTGAGAGGGAATAAACTCAGGACGACTGCGAGGATGCTATCCGGTTCATTGATCAGCACGCTGATCAAGGCGATGGGAATGATGAGCGGGAAGATCACCACGATCGTTGCCTGTGAGGCTTCACGCAAATTAGGGACCAATGCCCCCAATCCTGCCATGAGGCTGGCGTAGACAGCGTACCCAAGCAGGAAGAATATCAGTCCCCAGATCAGGAATGAGGTTGGGAGCTGGAAGACGATCGGCAGGTTGAATGTGGTCCCACTCCTGGCTAATAATATCCGTCCGGTACCGACCCAGGCAATAATTTGGAGCAGCCCCAACAATCCCAATCCAATTATTTTCCCGGAAAGTAGCTGCATTGGGGTAACCGATACCATCAGGATCTCCATCACCCGGTTCTCCTTTTCCTTGGCAACACTGCTTAGCAACAGGCTTGCAGCACTCAGCAGGACAATGTAAAACAACATTGTTACCCCATAAGGCAGGAAAAACGTCAATAAATTATTCGCGTCCCTTTGAGGAGTGGGGGATAATGACACTTTCTCTGTGTTTAAAGGGCCATTGACCAGAGCTGCAATTTGTGTGTCCCCTCCCAGCAGGTTGACCTTCAGGATCCATTCCATCAAAGCTGACTGGCCGGATGATCCGATGGGGTTAAAATCCGGGCGAATGTAGTTGATATCTCCGGTTTGGATGTAGTCTGCAGGAATAATGTAATAGGCGGAAATCTTGCCATTTTCAAGCGCCTGCCTGGCGCTGATTTCGTCCGGATATGAAACCAACACTCCGATTGGTATAGAATCGGGGATTATCTTAATGATGCCACTCTGATCAATATAGCCTTCAGCCTGCACGGTCGCAGGGCTGCTGATAAGCTGAGCCAGTAAGTTTTGTGTCGAGCTGCCCTTGGATAACTGCGCGGCAGCAAAAAAGATGGTCGCACCGATGATTGGGACGCCAAATATGGCAAACAGGAATGACGGACGGGAAAGGACCGTAACTATTTCGTGTTTTAGAACCTGCAAGGTTTTATTCATGTGTCACACCCTTTGATGGCTAAATACTTCTTTCCAATGTATCCGTTGCCCATAGCGCAGCATCCCCAGGCGAAATGCCCTCCCAGCCAGCCACACTGCACCAATTGCAGATAGAACCAGGATGGTAACACTGGCAATCAATTGCCAGGCAGGGATGGTAGTGAAACTCATACGGATGGTTATCGTCATCGGTGCGGTGAGAGGAAAGAGACTCATGGCGATTGCCAGGGGACTGTTTGGGTTTTGGATGAATGCCCCAATAAATACATATGGTATCCAAATAGGTATGGTAAATAGTCCCATGATCTGTTGGCCTTCACTGCCTTCAGAAACTGTGGCACCCACGGCAGCCATCAGCCCACTGATCATGATGAAAGCCGGTACCATCACTGCGATGATGACGCCAATCATTTCTCCTGAAAAGCTGAGACCACCCAGCCAGGGTACATAGTTTTTTCCAATCACCAGTGCTAGGATGATAAAGATTGCCCATACCAGTAGCTGGGTAACACCAATTGCGATATCAGCGATCACTTTTCCGCTCATGAGCTGATTCGGAGAAACAGAAGTTACCATGATCTCCATGGTGCGGTTCTCTTTTTCCTCCACCACTGCTTGCATCAGGTAACCAGAGCTGGTGCTCATACCGACAATGAACAGGATTCCGGCGAGAAGTGGCAGCATAATATTAATAAACTGTTCTTGGGAGGCTTGCCGGCTTTTATCTGCAGACTGGGTGATAAGCGTGTTCCCAACGAGGATCCGTTTGGCGATTTCTGGGGGTTGATTTGCCAGCAAATTTATTCTCAGGAAAGCTGCGAATTGCTCTTCATCCGAGCCTTTAAGTTTACTCAGATAAATAAGCTTAACCTGACCTGATTGCAGGTAGTCTTCTGGGATGATGTAATAAGCCTGGATCTTTTTTGCTTGCAGGTCATTTTCCGCACTGGTTTCATCCGTGTAGGCTACCATTGGAACATACTGTTCAGGCCATTTGGTCCTGGGTTGCGAAATTGGATTTATGAGCAATCCCGAATGATCGATATAACCCACCGGTGCCGAGCTTGTCTCCATGATGATTATGGCGATGACCAATACAGCCATGAAGGCTATCATGAGCGGTACGCTGAACAGGACAAACAAGAAACGTTTGCGGAACACGTGCCTGGAATATTCATGCCAGGCGACACGCCAGAATTTAGTCATAGTCTGTCTCCTTGTTCCTTGCCACCCGACTGTACAACGCGAATGAATATCTCGTCCAAGGTTGGGGCTGCGATCTCAAATTGGTCAATCCGGATTCCACGCTCGACTAACGAGCGCAGCACATCCTGAGTATTTGTTGAAGGGTCCAGGTTTAGCCGATATGCAGATGAGTTATGCTGCTCGACATGCTCTACACCGGGTAGGGTAGGTAGCTCATCTGGAGTCCGGACGATGACTGCATGCCCTGAAAATTGGTTGCGGATTTCGTCCAGGTGACCATACAAGACTGTACGACCATGATCAATTAAGACGATTCGATCGCACAACTCCTCCACCTGATGCATCTGATGGGTTGACATTAGGATCGTCACGCCTCGATCGCGTTGCTCACGCAATAAGTCTTTGACCATCTGGGTGTTGATTGGGTCCAGACCACTGAACGGTTCGTCAATGATGACCAGCTCCGGTTCGTGCACCAAGGTTGTAATGAGCTGCGCTTTCTGCTGCATACCCTTGCTAAGCTCTTTGACCTTCTTGTACCTCGAAGATGCCAGGTCGAAGCGTTCAAGGTAACCAGTTATCCTGTTATGCAACTCGGCTGGTTCAATGCCTTTAAGGGTTCCCAAATAAACCAGGCAGCGGTCAAGCTGGATATCCTGATACATACCACGTTCCTCCGGCATGTATCCAATAAGATCCTTCTTGGCTTCAGTCATCGGACCACCCAGGATGCTTACATTACCCTGGTCGGGTTTAAAAATATCCAACAAAATCCGTATGGCTGTAGTTTTTCCGGCACCGTTTGGACCAAGCAGCCCAAAGATTTCACCCTTATTAACTTCAAAAGAGACATCATCTACAGCTTTCAACTCACCAAAAGATTTGCTGATGTGGGAGATTTCAACAGTAGGCATACAGGTACTATCCTTTCTTAGGCTTGAGGACAACATTCTTCATCTTCTATTATGATGAATATTTAGAAATGGGAGCATAGATTCTCTGAGGTTTTCAGATGACGAGTTCAAAGTCATGCTTATTATAATATGCTAAACAAGGGGATATCTTTCACTAATGCTATAATTGCGAAATTCTACAATGACCATGAGGAAATAAGCATGAAAAGCATCTGTGTTTACTGTGGCTCTTCCGATAAAATGAGTGATGGGTATCTGCGGGTTGCCCGTCAGATGGGAGCTGCGATTGCCAAACGTGGATTGGTGCTTATATATGGTGCAGGGTGCACCGGGATGATGGGTGCTGTTGCGGATGGTGCCCTGGAAGCCGGTGGCGAGGTGATTGGTGTGATCCCCAGGATGTTCAACACCCCAACCTTGATGCACAATGGACTTTCCCGCCTTGAAATTGTAGACAGCATGCATACCCGAAAGCAGCGCCTGGCAGATATCTCAGATGCTTTTATTGCCCTGCCGGGAGGCTACGGGACCTTTGAAGAGCTGTTTGAAATCCTCACCTGGGCTCAGATTGGTCTGCATTCCAAACCGGTTCGAATATTGAACGCCCAACATTATTTTGACCCACTGCTTTCAGCCATCGATCATGCCCGCGAGGAAGGCTTCATGTATGCCGAGCACCAGTCTTTGTTTGTATGTGCCGACCAGCCGGATGATCTGCTCACAAAGCTGGATCGCTACCAATATCCGGAAGGAATGGAAAAATGGGTAACGCGAGAGGAATAAGCTAGCTAACCCGAAGATTTCTCGTTTTTACAAAGACAATCACGATAGCCAAAATATATCCAATATAACCCATTACTTGAGTCAGAGAAGGACTTCCATAGTATCCAAATAGAGTGTTGAAGATCATTCCCATGCTGGATTGGTCGTTCAGATATGGGTTAAGGTTCCATACCTGGTTGAGGATGACCGGAATAATGCCTGCCTCGTTAAATTCAGCGACACTATGGGCAATTAACCCTGCCGCAAATAGGATAAGGATGAATGCGGTAATCTGAAAGAAACGCTCTAAATTGAGGTGGAGGGTGGCGGTAAAGATCAGATATCCTAACAAACATGAAACTGACAATCCAATGAATGTACCGAGTAGAGTTTGAATTCCGCTTGAAGTCAGGGAAGTGGCTGTCAGGTATAGAGCGAGCTCGATGCCCTCCCGTAATAC
>Ga0315292_10002226_pt1 | contig 10792 bp, 9 predicted proteins | sample YL17G13_0_MG_FD_204029 | JGI IMG/M metagenome (GOLD analysis project Ga0315292, IMG submission 204029) | Sediment microbial communities from Yellowstone Lake, YNP, Wyoming, USA - YL17G13_0 | ecosystem: Environmental > Aquatic > Freshwater > Lake > Sediment | place: USA: Wyoming | collected... | reverse complement strand
AATGTCGACATCGATGTTCTTGAGGTTGTGCTCCGTCGCGCCCAGCACTCGGATCGACGGCGCTCCCGGCTCGGGCGCGCCCCGGCGGCCCGCCGCGGTCACCGCGTCGAGGCGGCCAGCCAGGTACCTGGCCGTCAACGTGTCGGAGCGTGCTGCCAGTTCGGCCGGCGTTCCCTGGAACACGATGCGGCCGCCGTGCTCGCCCGGTCCCGGCCCCATGTCGACGATCCGGTCGGCGGTGAGCATGATCTGCGGATCGTGCTCGACCACCAGCAGCGAGTTACCGTTGTCGCGCAGCCGATGCATCACCTCGATCACGCGCTTCATGTCGCGCGGGTGCAGGCCGATCGACGGCTCGTCGAGCACGAACAGCGTGTTGACGAGCGACGTGCCGAGCGCGGTGGTCAGGCTGATGCGCTGGACTTCGCCGCCGGAGAGAGTGCGCGACTGCCGGTCGAGAGTCAGGTAGCCCAGCCCGACGCGCACCAGGAAACCGAGGCGTGCGCGGACCTCGCCGAGTAACTGGTCGGAGGCTTCATCGAGCGGCGTCGGCAACGCGATGCGCTCGAAGAACGCGAGGCACTGGTCCAACGGCAGCAGCATGACTTCGTGGATGTTGAGACCCGGCCCCGCCGTGTCCCGCGCGGAGAGTCGCCACAACAGCGCCTCCTCTTTGAGTCGTGCGCCGTGGCAGGCGGGGCAAGGCGTGTAACTGCGGTACTTCGCCAGCAGCACGCGCACGTGCATCTTGTAGCTCCTGGTCTCGAGCCACTGGAAGAACCGCCGTACGCCGTACCAGACTTTCTTTTCCCAGCGGCCCTCGCCTTCGAGCACCCACTGCTGCTGCTCGCCGGTGAGGTCGCGCCACGGCGTGTCGACCGGGATGCCGCGCTTCTTCGCGAAACGCAGCAGGTCGTCCTGGCACTCGCGGTTCGATTCCGTCTGCCATGGCTTGATTGCGCCGCCGCGCAGCGTCTTGCCCGCATCGGGGATCACGAGGCCGAAGTCGATACCGATGACGCGACCGAAGCCGCGGCAGGTCTCGCAGGCGCCGAGTGGCGAATTGAACGAAAACAGGCTCGGCGCAGGGTCGCGGTAGTGGATGTCGCAGTCGGCGCAGTGCAGGTCGGTGGAGAACCGCCAGACGGTCTCAGCTCCCTCTCCCGCTCCCGCTCCGGCTCCCTCTCCCGCTGCAGCGGGAGAGGGTTGGGGTGAGGGCCACAGCGCGCGCACGTTGACGCGTCCGCGACCGACGCGCAGCGCCGCCTCGAGCGCGTCGATGACGCGGGCACGCTCGACCGCACCGAGCCGGAAGCGATCCTGTGTCACCTCGAGCCGGCCAGGCTCACGGGAATGCACGCGCGTATAGCCCTGCTGCTCGAGCAGCTTGAGGATCTCCGCCTCGGAGAAGTTCTCGGGCACGGTCACCGGGAAAGTGACCAGCACTCGCGGGTCGTCGAGCCTGGCCGTGCGCTCGACCATGGCGCCGTAAACCGAATCCGGTGTGTCGCGCCGAACGGGTCCGCCGCAGCCACTGCAATGCAGCCGACCGGCGCGCGCATACAGCAACTTCAGGTGGTCGTTGAGCTCGGTCATCGTGCCCACGGTGGAGCGCGACGTCCGGACCGGGTTGGTCTGGTCGATCGCGATCGCGGGCGGGATGCCTTCGATGCGGTCCACCTGCGGCTTGTCCATCCGGTCGAGGAACTGCCGCGCGTACGGCGAGAACGTCTCGACGTAGCGGCGCTGGCCCTCCGCATAGACGGTGTCGAAGACGAGCGACGACTTGCCGGAGCCGGACACGCCCGTCACCACGACCAGCTGCCGCAGCGGAATGTCGAGATCGAGGCCGCGCAGGTTGTTCTGCCGGGCGCCGCGAATGCGGATGCTGTCGTGTGGAGACTGGGACATGGGGTCGGGGCCCGGGGGAAAGTACGGGCACGTCAACGCTACCACGTTCCGTCCGGATCGCAGATACTGCACGCAGAACGAAACCAGGACGACCGGGGGCTCGAATGCGGTTTTTTTCCGCCCTGATGCCGCGCGAGACGCGGTTTTTCGCGCTTTTCGACCGCCACGGCGCACTGATCGTCGAGGGGGCGAACGCCGTCGTCGAGCTGGTCCAGCACTACGGCGACACCACCCGGCGCGCCGAGCTGATCCAGCGCATCGGCGACATCGAGCGCAGCGCCGACAAGATCACGCACGAGACCGTCTCGGTCCTGCATTCGACGTTCATCACTCCGTTCGACCGCAACGACATCCACCGGCTCATCTCCGGCATGGACGACATCCTCGACCTCATGCAGGACGCGGCCGAGTCGATGCACCTGTTCGACATCCAGACGCTGCCGCCGGCCTCGCTGCAGCTGGCCGAACTGCTGCAGGCCTGCTCAATCCGGGTCCAGGCGGGCGTCGCCATGCTCAAGTCGATGGACGACGCCGACAAGGCACTGGCCCTGACCGAGGAAATCGACCGCCTCGAAAGCGACGCCGACAAAGTCTCGCGCGACGGCATCTCGCGCCTGTTCCGCGAGGAGCAGGACGTCCGGCAGCTGATCAAGCACAAGAACGTCTACGAGTACCTCGAGGAAGCCATCGACAAATGCCAGGACGTGGCCAACGTCATCGAATCGGTGATCGTGGAAAACGTCTGATGGCGGCCGAGCTCACCGTCCCGCTGGCGACGCTGGTGCTGCTCGTCGCCCTGGCGCTCGCGTTCGACTTCATGAACGGGTTCCACGATGCCGCGAACTCGATCGCGACGGTGGTTTCCACGGGCGTGCTGCGCCCGCATTACGCGGTGGCGTGGGCAGCGTTCTTCAACTTCGTGGCGATCTTCATCTTCCACCTCAAGGTTGCAGCCACGGTCGGCAAGGGCATCGTCGATCCCCTCGCCATCGACCACTACGTGATCTTCGGCGCGCTGATCGGCGCGATCATCTGGAACCTGGTCACCTGGTACTACGGCATCCCGTCGAGTTCGTCGCACGCGCTGATCGGCGGCATGATCGGTGCGACCATCGCCAAGGCGGGCGTGGACCCGCTGGTCATGAAGGGCATCCTGCGGACGGTCGCCTTCATCTTCGTCTCGCCGCTGCTCGGCATGCTGCTCGGCGGGCTGATCATGGTCGCCGTCTCCTGGATCTGCCTGCGCTCTGCGCCGCGCCGGGTGGATCGCTGGTTCCGCCGCCTGCAGCTCGTCTCCTCCGCTGCCTACAGCATCGGTCACGGCAGCAACGACGCGCAGAAGACCATGGGCATCATCTGGCTGTTGCTGATTTCGGCAGGCGTCACCGCCGCCGATGCGAAAATGCCGCCAAGCTGGGTCATCGTGAGCTGCTACGTCGCCATCTCGCTCGGCACGATGTTCGGCGGCTGGCGCATCGTCAAGACCATGGGACAGAAGATCACCAAGCTGCGTCCGGTCGGCGGCTTTGCGGCCGAGACCGGCGGCGCGATCACGCTGTTCATGGCATCGAGCCTGGGGATTCCGGTGTCGACCACGCACACGATCACCGGCGCCATCGTCGGCGTGGGCTCCGCGCATCGCGCCCGGGCCGTGCGCTGGGGCCTGGCCGGCAACATCGTGATCGCCTGGATCGTCACCATGCCTGCCGCCGCAATCATGGCTGCGCTGGCCTATTACTTCGGCCAGTTCGTCCTCTGACGCGCCCGGACATGCCAGGGCCGTATCCGCACCTGCTCGAACCGCTCGACCTCGGTTACGTCAAGCTGCGCAATCGCGTCCTCATGGGCTCAATGCACACGGGGCTCGAGGACGATCCGAAGAAATTCCCGCGACTCGAAGCGTACTTCGCCGAGCGCGCGCGCGGCGGCGTCGGCCTGATCGTCACGGGCGGGTTTGCACCGAACATCGAGGGCTGGGCGTCGCCGTTTTCCGGCCGGCTCACGACGCGCGCTGCCGCGTCGAAACACAAGTCGATCACTGCGGCCGTGCACGCGGAAGGCGGCCACATCGCGCTGCAGATCCTGCACACCGGGCGCTATGGCTACCACCCGCTGGCGGTGGCGCCCTCGCGGCTCAAGTCGCCGATCTCGCCCTTCACGCCGCGCGCATTGAGCGAGCGCGGCATCGAGCGCCAGATCCGCGCGTTCGTCCGCTGCGCCATGCTGGCGCGCGAAGCCGGCTACGACGGCGTCGAAATCATGGGTTCCGAGGGTTACTTCATCAACCAGTTCGTGGCCGCGCACACGAACCGGCGCACGGACGACTGGGGCGGCAGTTTCGCGAACAGGATGCGTCTCCCGGTGGAAATCGTCCGGCGTACCCGGGAGGCTGTCGGACCCGACTTCATCCTGGTCTACCGCTTGTCGATGCTCGACCTGGTGCCGGACGGCAGCGACTGGCACGAGGTCGTGCAGCTGGCGCAGGCGATCGAACGCGCGGGCACGACGATCATCAACACGGGCATCGGCTGGCACGAGGCCCGCGTGCCGACGATCGCCACGTCGGTACCGCGCGCCGCGTTCGCGTGGGTTACGCGCAAACTGAAGGGTCACGTCGGCATTCCGCTCTGCGCGACCAATCGCATCAACGCGCCCGACGTCGGCGAACGGATCATCGCCGCGGGCGATGCCGACATGGTGTCGATGGCGCGCCCGCTGCTGGCGGATCCCGAGTTCGTGAACAAGGCAGCGGCGGGCCGCGCGGACGAGATCAACACCTGCATCGCCTGCAACCAGGCCTGCCTCGATCACGTCTTCCAGCGCAAGATCGCCTCGTGCCTCGTGAATCCGCGGGCGGGACACGAGACGGAGTTGCGTTACGAACCGGTCCGCGCGCCGAAGCGGATCGCCGTCGTCGGTGCGGGCCCCGCCGGGCTGTCGTGCGCGACGGTGCTGGCCGAGCGTGGGCACCGGGTGGACCTGTTCGATTCAGCCGGCGAGATCGGCGGCCAGTTCAACCTCGCAAAGCGCGTCCCGGGCAAGGAAGAATTCGCGGAAACGCTGCGCTATTTCGGTCGCCGCCTCGACGTGACCGGCGTGAACGTGCGCCTCGGCGTCCGGGCCGACCTTGCCCTCCTGCGCGACGGCGGCTACGACGAGGTCGTGCTGGCCACGGGCGTCACGCCACGCGACCCGGACATCCCGGGCGCCGACGAGCATCGCGCGAGCGGTCGCGTGCTCGGCTACGCAGACGTGCTGCTCGGCCGCCAGGCCTGCGGGCCGAACGTGGCGATCATCGGCGCGGGCGGCATTGGCTTCGACGTCGCCGAGTTCCTGGTGGCGGGCACGCATTCGACGACGCTCGACCTCGCTGCATGGCAGCGCGAGTGGGGCGTGACGGATCCGGAGCTCGCGCGCAGCGGGCTCGCGGCGCCCGTCATCGAACCACCCGCACGACACGTGTACCTGCTGCAACGCAAGGCCACGCCGCTCGGCAAGGGGCTCGGCAAGACCACCGGCTGGATCCACCGCGCCGCGCTGCGCATGAAGCGGGTGGAAATGCTGGGCGGCGTGAACTACGAGCGCATCGACGACCGCGGACTGCACGTGAGCTACGGCGAAGCACGCACGAAACCGACGCTGCTCGAGGTGGACAACGTCGTGCTGTGCGCGGGCCAGGAGCCGCTCTGCGACCTGTACGAACCGCTGCGCGCGGCCGGCACGAGCGTGCACAAGATCGGCGGGGCCGACGTCGCCGCGGAACTCGATGCGAAGCGGGCGATCGACCAGGGCTCGCGGCTCGCCGCAAGACTCTGATCAGGACCGCGGACACGCACCTGTCTTCACGAACTGGTGTGTATCCGCTGTTTCCGGTTACTCGAGCGGGAACGGCACGCGTGCCGTGCCGTTGGCGTGCTCCTCGGCACGTTTCGCGGCCAGGATGGCCTTCAACAACTGCGCGTGGTTGTGCTCGTCCTGCCCGGCCACGAGGTAGCGGTCCGCGAGGTTCAGCACCTTCTCCAGGTACGCGCGCCGCTGGTCAAGGTAAAGCAGCGTCTTGCCGAGATACTTCGGGTCGCGCGCTTCGATGTGCATCTGTTCCGCCGCCTGCATGGCCAGGGCGGACTCCTCCGTGCCCGGCTTGCGGTGGTACTGGCGCGCCGCGGGTTCTTCGTCCCCGGGCGGCTCTGCACTGCCACGCGCCTCCGGGACGGAGCCCCGGCGCGGCGGTCCATGCAGCAGCGAGCGGATGATGTCGGTCGTCGAGACGATGCCGATCACGCGCTCATCGCCGTCGACGACGGGCATCGCATGCACGCCGGACTCGATGATGAGCCCGGCCACCTCGTCCAACGGGGTGCTGGGCCCGCGGCAGGTGACCGGTGTCCGCATGATCTGCTCGATGCTGAACTTTCCGTCCAGGAACGCGGCGCGATCGACGACCCCCTTCGGCGCGAAGTACTCGAGCTTGATCAGGTCGGCCGAGCTCAGCATGCCGACCAGCCGTCCGTTGCGAACGACCGGCAGGTGATGGATCGGATACTGCAGGAAACAGTCGAGCGCTTCGCTGACGGGACGATCGACTTCGACCACGACCACCGCTTCGGTCATGATGCGCGCCACCGGTTCTTCGGGTCTCATGGGCCGCGTGTCCTTCTTTTTCGCAAGAATAGCGCGGAATGAAGGGCGTCTCCGGTACTGCAGCACACTCCACCAGCAGCGCTGCGTGAGCCCCTTAGCTGGCTGTGTATTTCCGCCTATGACGGCCTGCGCGTGCAGCGTCGTGTGGACGGACGCGTCAGGCGCGCTGGGTTTTCGGCGCGATTCCGGAACGATCCAGCAGCATCTCCACCTTGTCGCGGAAGCTGCGACTCAACTTGACCTCCTGCCCGGACTGCAGCTTGAGGAAGCACTCGCCGTTCAGGTGCGGGCGCAGCGAGCGCACGCGCGCGAGATTCACGATGGTGGAGCGGTGCACGCGCTGGAACACCTGCGGGTCGAGCATGTCCTCGAGTTCCTTCATCGTCGCGCGCAGCACGTGCGTCTGTCCGTCCGCGTGCAGGCACATGTAGTCGCCCGCGGCGTCGATCCAGTCGATGGTCGACACGTCGAGGCGCAGCGTCTCGCGGCCCGAGCGGATCGGCAGCATCGTGGCGTATTTGCGCGCGCCGACAGCGGCGGCGCCGGTACCCGCGCCCGCGTCACGCGCAGCCTCCGCCGAGATCTCGCCGTTGCCTTTCACTTCGGCGAGCAGCGCCATCAGCTGCTCGCGTTGCGCCACGGCCTGCTTCTGCTGCCACTGGGCGCGGACGCGATCGAGCGCGGCCGCGAGGCGTGCGTCGTCCACGGGCTTCAGCAGGTAGTCGAGGGCGTGCGCCTCGAAGGCATTGATGGCGTAGCGATCGAAGGCCGTGACGAACACCACCATCGGCATGCTTTCCTGCGGCACCTGCGCCACGACGTCGAGGCCGGACAGCCCCGGCATCTGGATGTCGAGGAACATCAGGTCCGGGGCGTCCTCGTTGATGGCTGCGATCGCCTCGCGGCCGTTGGCGCACTGGCGCACGATCGTGATGTCGGCAGCGTCCTTGAGCCGCAGTTCGAGCCCGCGCCGCGCAAGCGGCTCGTCGTCGACGAGAATGGTGCGGATGGTCATGTCGGTTGCGTTGCCCGTTCGAATGGCATGGTGATCTCGATGCGCAGCCCCGGCCGCGAGAAGCGGACGGCAAGCTTCTGCTGGTCGCCGTACAGCACGGCGAGGCGCTCGCGCGTGTTGCGGAACCCGACGCCGCGGCCCGCGCCGAGTTCGACGCCGACCGGCAGTCCCGGGCCGTCGTCGGCCACGGCGAGTCGCAGGCGGCCGTCCTCCTCGCGCGCCTCGATGCGGACCCGCCCACCCTCCTCGCGGGGCGCGACGGCGTACTTCAGCGAGTTTTCGACCAGGGGCTGCAGCACGAGCGACGGGACCAGCGCCTGCGTGACGCCTGGGTCGATGTCGTACTCGAGCCGCAGGCGATCGCCGAACCGCAGCTGCTCGATGCCGAGGTAGAGGTTGAGCGCGTCGAGTTCCTGCCGCAAGGTGACCTTCTTCATCGGGTCCTGGTCGAGCGTGTAGCGCAGGAAATCCGACAGCCGGCCCACCGCCTGGTTGGCGACCTTGCCCTGGTTGTCGAGAATCAGCGTCGAGATCGCATTGAGCGTGTTGAACAGGAAATGCGGGTTCAGCTGGTAGCGCAGCATCTTCACCTGTGCTTCCTGGGCGAGAGCTGACGCGCGCAGCATCGATTCGCGCTGTTCCTGCAGCGCTTCGTAGTACTTGATGCCGAAGTACAGGCCCGACCAGCAGAGCAGCAGGTAGGTGGAACTGAGCGTGCCGACGAAGATGCCGTACCACGGCTCGCCAGCCATCGAACCGCTCTCGACGAAATGCATGTACGACGAGTTGATGACCGCACGCCAGACCAGCGCGACCAGCCACGATGCGAGCAGCACGGCCGGAACAACCACCGCGAACCTCTGGCCCCAGAGGCGCCGGTAGAGATAGCGCAGCGGCGCCGAGAGCAGGAAACCGCCTGCGGCTGCCGCCAGCACGACCTTGATGTAGGACGTCGGCTTCTCATAGAGCAGCGCGCCCAGGTACTGGGTGATGAGGTACGCGCTCCAGCCGAGCGTGTGCAGCGCCCAGAACAGCAGGTTGCGATTGCGGCGGAGGTCGTCGAGAGTCACCGCGGGAGCTTAGCGGGGCGGCCCCGGCACCGGAAACGGTTCGTCGCAGTCCACGCACAGTTCGTCCCAGCGTCACTGCGAGCCGCGCGGGGCGTGGGACTCGCGCAGCGTAGAGCGAGGTACAGCCGGCCCTTCGAGCCGGTACCGGCACGGCCCCAGTTGAGATGCAGGCTTCATTCGCATGCCTCCCGGACCTCCATGGCCCGACGGCCTTACGCTAGCGGCGGCAATGGCGCGTGCCGCGTCGAATTTGGGTGCGGTTCCGGCAGATTCGGCACGCAGGCAGAGCGCGGGGATGCACCGGCTGCTGTTGGCCTCGGTTTGCGCCCTGCTCCTGTTTACGGGCGCTCCCTAACTATTCGCAGGAGAGAGCCCCGGCGTGCGTTGCTGCGCTGGGTCGCTGAACCCGGGGGTGGCGCCGCGAGCGCGCGGTATCCCAGGCCGAGCGCATGGCTCGCTCGACGCAGTCGACAGCAAAGAGGACCGCCAGCACGCCGGCCATGAGGTCGAGGCCAAGCAGTTGGGTGGTTTCCATCCAGGTCATTTCCATGATCGTCTCCTCCGTCGATGCCGGGCGTGCCGCCTGTCGGTCATGGGGCCGTGCAGCTGGCGGTTGACGGTCTCCGGCCACGGCGCGCCCTGGTATCGACTTGGGAAGATTCTAGACCTATTTTGCTGCGGTGCAGCAGAACTACGTCACAGTCTTACGCAAGTTATTGAACTAATTAATATTTCTGGCGATCGACTGGCGATTATTGAGGCCTGGGGGCAGCCGGAAACGAAGAAGGCCGGCAATGCCGGCCCTCTTGTGGTCCATGACCTGACCCCCAGCCCCTAGGGAAACTGGATCTTCCCGCGCGGCGGACCGCCCTGCCCGAGCGCGGCGGCCGCGCCCGCTTCCGGGATGACGATCGAGGAGGCCTGCTGCCGGCGCATTTCCTGCAGTTCCTTCATCGTCTCGTCGAATGCGACCTTGGCGCCCTCGGCAAAGCCCGCGCAGGCTCCGGCCAGGTTCGTCGCCGGAATCTCGAACGACAGCGGCAGCACGCCGGCCGGTGTCATGATCTGGGCCTGGCCGACGAAGATCGACGGACGCGAGGCGTCCGGCGTGCCGTCGGACTTGACCGGCGTCATGACGCGGATCGTGCCCACCTTGCGGTCGGAATACGTGTCTTCGCGGTACAGGTCATCCGCGTCCATTCTCGGATCGGGGGCATTCGAGCCAGCCATGTCTTGGGTCCTTTGCGTTCGGCGCCGCGCGCTCCGCGCGGCGGGCGACAACGTTATCAGAATCTGGCGTCGCCTTCCCCGCCCCCCGGCCCGTTCCACGTGCCTTCGCGCGGCCACGGGTTCAGCGCGACGTAATAGAACAGGATCAGGTTGACGAGCGGGATCGACGCCATGATCGCGAGCCAGGGCGGGTAGCCCATGCGCCCGAGGATCTTCCAGAATGCGACGAGCTGCAGCAGCGAGAGGATGGCAAACCAGCGGATCATGCGGCTCTCCGGGGCGGACGGCCCCTGTTGCAGCCGGAATGATATAACGCGCGCATGAACGACTTGAACCGCTACCGCACCCAGCGGGGTCCGATCCGCGCCGCCCGCGGCACGGAACTCTCCGCGCGCAGCTGGCTCACCGAAGCGCCGTTGCGCATGCTCATGAACAACCTCGACCCGGACGTGGCCGAGCGTCCCGGGGAACTGGTCGTGTACGGCGGCATCGGCCGCGCCGCGCGCAACTGGGACTGCTACGACCGCATCGTGCGCAGCCTGCGCGACCTGCGCGACGACGAGACACTGCTGGTGCAATCGGGCAAGCCGGTCGGCGTGTTCCGCACGCACGTCGATGCGCCGCGCGTGCTCATTGCGAACTCGAACCTGGTCGGCCGCTGGGCCACGTGGGACCACTTCCACGAGCTCGACCGCAAGGGACTCATGATGTACGGCCAGATGACGGCCGGCTCGTGGATCTACATCGGCAGCCAGGGCATCGTGCAGGGCACCTATGAGACGTTCGTCGAGATGGGGCGCCAGCACTACGGCGGCAACCTGGCGGGCAAGTGGATCCTGACGGCAGGCCTCGGCGGCATGGGCGGCGCGCAGCCGCTCGCCGCGACGATGGCCGGCGCGTCGATGCTCGCAATCGAATGCCGACG
>Ga0315292_10002225_pt1 | contig 10792 bp, 7 predicted proteins | sample YL17G13_0_MG_FD_204029 | JGI IMG/M metagenome (GOLD analysis project Ga0315292, IMG submission 204029) | Sediment microbial communities from Yellowstone Lake, YNP, Wyoming, USA - YL17G13_0 | ecosystem: Environmental > Aquatic > Freshwater > Lake > Sediment | place: USA: Wyoming | collected... | reverse complement strand
GCGAGATCGCGTCGGCCGGATACGACTCGTGCGTCCAGTGCCAGTGGCCGGTCGTCTCGTCGCCGCCGGCCGGCCGGCTGAGATGGACGAACCCCTCCTCCGACAGCACCCCGAGCACGTCCTGGAGGTTCTCGCGGCCGAAAGCCTCGGTGGTGGTGAACGGCAGCTCGAACGCCGCGCACTTCACGTGATCGACCAGGATCTGCAGGTTGTCCGGGTTGACCAGTGCGTGTTCGGGCGACGCGTCGAAGAAGTACGACGGGTGGCGCACGACGAACTGGTCGAGCGGCGCGCTGCTGGCCACCATCACGGCCGCCGACCGGCTCGCACGCCGGCCCGCGCGGCCCGCGCGCTGCCAGGTGGACGCGATCGTGCCGGGATACCCCGCCAGCACCGCGACGTCGAGCGCGCCGATGTCGATGCCCAGCTCGAGCGCGTTGGTCGACACCACCCCGCGGACGGTCCCGTCGCGCAGGCCCTTCTCGATCTCGCGCCGCCGGTGCGGCAGGTAGCCGCCGCGGTAGCCGCGAATCACATCCGACGCCCCGGGCTCGCCCTCGTGCGCGTCCTTCAGGTACCGCGTGAGGATCTCGGTCGACAGCCGGCTCTGCGCGAACACGATCACCTGCAGGCCCTTGTTCAGGAACTCCAGGGCCACGCTGCGGGTCTGCGAGATGTACGACTTCCGGATGCCGAGCTGCCGGTTCACGATCGGCGGGTTCACGAAGAGCAGCCACTTCTCGCCCCGCGGCGCGCCGCTCTCGTCGACAAGGGTGAAGGGCTGCTCCGTCAACCGCTCGGCCAGTTCGACGGGGTTCGCGATGGTCGCCGACGAACAGATGAAGGTCGGCGACGACCCGTAGTGCTGGCACACGCGGCGCAGCCGGCGGAGCACGTTCGCCAGGTGGCTCCCGAACACGCCCCGATACGCGTGCAGTTCGTCGATGACGATGTAGCGCAGGTTCTCGAAGAGCTTCGCCCACTTCGGGTGGTGCGGCAGCACGCCCGCGTGCAGCATGTCCGGGTTGGTCAGCACCACGTGCGCCCGGCCCCGGATGGCGCGCCTCGCGTCCTGGGGGGTGTCGCCGTCGTACGTGAAGACGCCCACCTCGAGATCGGCCGCGCGGCTGATTTCCTGCGAGAGCTTGTCCAGTTCCGCCAGCTGGTCCTGCGCGAGCGCCTTGGTCGGGAACAGGTAGAGGGCGCGGGACGAGGGGTCGGCGAGGATCCGGTTCATCACCGGCACGTTGTAGCAGAGCGTCTTCCCGGAGGCCGTCGGGGTGGTGATCACCACGTTGCGGCCGGCGAGGGCGTGCTCGATGGCCCTGGCCTGGTGCGTGTAGAGCCGGTCGATGCCACGGCGCGCGAGGGCCGCCCGCAGTCGAGGGTCGATCCCCATCGGGAAGTCCTCGTAGCGGGCATCCTGGGCCTCTATGCGGCGTATCGCCGTGATGAAGCCGTCCGGCTGGTCCGGGCGCTCCATGGGGCCCTGGCCGGGCACCACCTCGCGCAGCGCCAGGTCGAGGGCGTTGTTGCGACGTTCGTCTCCACGCATCAGCTGAGGAGGGGTGGGCATGGGCGGATCGTACCAGCCGGCCACGTACCGATCAAGAGGCGAAAGGCGAAGAAAAAGAGGAAAGACGGATCCCCGTTGAGTTACTTCTCGCCGAAGAGCTCGCGGTTTTCCCCTAGCGGCAGTCCGGCCTTCGGGGCCCGCTTGTACGTCACGCTGGTCTGTGCCGGTGGACGATCAATCCCCTTTCCGGTCAGGAGATCCTCCACGGTCAGGATCTGCAGTCGCGCGTGCCTGCCCCATGGCGACGCGTAGAAACCGGCGCTGGCGCATTCCTTCCGCATGGGGCCCGTCGGCTCCTCCATACACAGAAGGACACCGATCTCGGCCTGCTCGCGGTCAAGGACGCCGCGGAGGTCGCGAAGATGGGACACCGTGACGTGGCCCGCTTTGACGGAGAAGATGATCCGCTTCGTCTTGGCGGCGTCTCCTTCGTGAAAGTAGATCCGGCCGTCGATGCCTTTGTCCGCGCCCTTCTTGCCCTCGACCGGCCTGGCGCCCACCAGACCCAGCGCCCACCATTGGAACTGGTAGGGATCGTCCTTGGCCAGCTTCTGAGCATCCGGCAGCGACACGGGTTCACCGACAACCTCGTACTTGGCCCGACTCCCGAACGTGTCGGTCAGACGGTGTCGAATTAACCCGATCGCCAGGTGTGTAGTGTCGATGCCGATCCACCGGCGTTTCAGCTTCTGCGCGGCGGCGATTGTGGTCCCGCATCCGCAGAACGGATCGAGCACCGTGTCGCCTTCGTTCGTACTCGCCGCGACGATGCGTTCCAGTAGAGCCTCAGGCTTCTGCGTTGGGTACCCGAGTCTTTCCTGCGCCTGTGAGTTGATCGGGAAGATGTCCGTCCACACATCTTGCAGCGGCACGCCCTTCGCGGTGTCCAGGTACTTCTTGAATCTCGGCCACCCGCCCACCTTCTCCGGCCAGTAGATCAGTCCCTGCTCGTCGAGCCGGTCGAGTTCGGTTGGCTGGTACGCCCAGTGCCGTCCTCTGGCCGTCACGTCGAAACCACGCCACACGTCTCCGGTTTCGCCATGTCGCACACCTGAGCCCGTCAGGTCGGCATCCTTCCAAGGCCGACCTTCGCCGCGAGCGAACCGTTGCTTGAGGTACCCGGCGTCGTACGCGTCATGGCCGCCAACCCACTTCATCCCGCCAGATCGACCATAGAACAAGATCACATCGTGAACCGGACCATACCGCTTCGCGCTGCTGTGAGCGCTGGTCCGTTTCCACACGACCTCGTTTCGAACATTTTCGGGTCCGAAGACCGCATCCATCAACACCTTGAGGTAGTGACTGGCGGTCGGGTCGCAATGCAGGTAGAGCGAACCGGTCGGCTTCAGGGCACGCCGCAGTTCGGCGAGACGCGGCGCCATCATGGCCAGGTAGGCCATCATGTCACTGTCGCCGAGAAGCGTCCGGAATGCCTGCATGGCCCCCGAGACCTTTCCGCCAGCCTCGATAACTTCCTGACAGGCCCGCGCCGCGCTGTCGTCCCACCTCCACGTATCCTCGAACGCCTTGATCTGCGACGCGGCCTGTTTGCCGTCGCGCTCGGCGAACAAGACGTGGTAGCTGGCGTTCGAGTTGAAGGGGGGATCGAGGTAGACGAGGTCCACACTCTCGTCCTCGATATGCCGGCGGAGCACGTCCAGATTGTCGCCGTAGTACAGCGTGTTCATTGAGACCGGATTATACCGTCGTCGTGACAGGACAGGTCAGAACAGCGACCGGCTCTGGCAGCCGTCCACGACGATGCTGGCGCCGGCGATCCAGCTCGCTCTCGGCGATGCCAGGAAGGCGACCACGTTGCCGACCTCCTCGGCCGTGCCGAAGCGCCCAAACGGCAGTTCGCGCTGGATGAAGCCCTCGATCCACTCGGGGTCGGTCTGCTGGCGCTTCCACCACGATCCGCCCGGAAAGAGGATCGACCCTGGCGCCACGCTGTTCACGCGGATGTTGTCGCCCGCCAGTTGCTGCGCCAGCGACTTCGCGAGGCTGATCTCGGCGGCCTTCACGGCGTTGTAGGTCATGCGGCCGCCGGTTTCGCGCCCGAAGATCGACGCGATCATGATGATGACACCGCCGCCGCGCTTCCGCATGTGCGGCACCGCGGCGCGCGACGCGCGGATGGCGGGATACAACGTCTGGTCGAACGCCTCCTGCCAGTCGGCGTCGGTCGTCTCGAGCAGATCCGCGCCGCGCGCCAGGCCGATGTTGTTGACGAGGATATCGAGGCCGCCGAAGTGCGACGCGGTGCGTGTGACGACCGACTCGATGCCCTCGGCCGTCGCAAGATCGGCGGGCACGGTGAAGACGCGCTCCGGGTCACCGCAGATGGCGCGCACCTCGCGCGCCGCCGCGTCGAGCCGCTCCGCCCCGCGCGCGCACATGGTCACGCGGCACGCTTCAGTGGCGAGCGCGGTGGCGCTGGCGAGCCCGAGCCCGCGGCTGGATCCGGTGACGATGGCGACTTTGTCGGTGAGTTGCAGATCCATGGGGAAATGATACTTCGGGATTCGGGATTCGGGGCTCGGGACTCGGGAAGGCCGGCCGGCGCTGGTCACGGAGCAAACCATGCGAGCACGGCGATCACGAGTGCTCGGCAAACGCATCGGAGGGGCCGGAATCCTGGTGGGGTGACGCCGTCGCACGAAACACCCGACGGAGTGGGGCCCCGCCTTCCGCCCACAGCACCCTGGAGATGCGTTTGCCCGGCGTGCCGAGCGGTTTGCGCAGTGACCGGCGTCGACCGGCGCGCGCGCGTACACGACGACGGGGGAGGCGTCTGTCGCCTCCCCCGTTCTTCTTCTGTCTTCTGAATTCTGGCTTGTGCCCTACGCGCACCCGCTCGTGCTGCCGCAGTTGGCGCACTTGTAGCAGCTGCCGCTGCGCACCATGATCGAGCCGCACACGTTGCAGGGCGGCGCGTCCGTCTGGTTCTGCAGCATGGCGTGCTCCGCGCGCGACGCGGAGTGCCCGGACATCGACTCCATGGCGTTCGCGACGACGCCCAGCTTGAGCTGCTCGGCTTCGGGCGCGCGCTCGACCGCCGGCTCCGGCGCGTTGACGCCGGCGCGGTACTGCGCTTCGGCCGACAGGAACTTCGTCGCCAGCCACCGGAACACGTAGTCAACGATCGACTTCGCGAAGCGCACCTGCGGGTTCTTCGTCATGCCGGACGGCTCGAACCGCATGTGGCTGAACTTGTCCACCAGCACGTGCAGCGGCACGCCGTACTGCAGGGCGTAGGAAATCGCCTGCGCGAACGCGTCGGCGAAGCCCGAGATGGTGGAGCCTTCCTTCGCCATCACGAGGAAGAGCTCGCCGGGCATTCCGTCGTCGTAGAGGCCGACGGTGATGTAGCCCTCGTGGCCCTGGATGTCGAACTTGTGCGTGATGGCCTGCCGCTCTTCGGACAGCTTCCGGCGCGTCGGCTGCGAGACGACCTTCGTCACGACCTGCGGCTCGGCGACGGCCGCCTTCGCCTTGGCGTCCCTCGAGGTGTTGAGCGGCTGCGTCCGCTTGCTGCCGTCGCGGTAGATCGAGATGGCCTTGACGCCGAGGCGCCACGACTCGGTGTACGCCTGCTGGATCTCGGCCGGCGTGGCCTCCTTCGGGACGTTGACGGTCTTCGAGATCGCGCCCGAGATGAAGGGCTGGACGGCGCCCATCATCTTGAGGTGTCCCATGTAGTGGATCGACCGCTGGCCCTTGGCGGGCTTGAACGCGCAGTCGAACACCGGCAGGTCCTTCTCCTTCAGGTACGGCGCGCCTTCGATGGTCTCCTGCCGGTCGACGTGGTCGACGATGGCCTTGGTCTGGGCCGCGGTGTAGCCCAGCTTCGACAGGGCGGCCGGCACGGTGCCGTTGACGATCTTCATCAGCCCGCCGCCGACGAGCTTCTTGTACTTGATGAGCGCGATGTCCGGCTCGACGCCGGTCGTGTCGCAGTCCATCATGAACCCGATGGTGCCGGTGGGCGCCAGCACCGTCGCCTGCGCGTTCCGGTAGCCGTGCTCCTCGCCAATCTCCACCGCATCGTCCCAGGCCTGCTGGGCGCCGGCGAGGAGGTCCCTGGGCACGAACGCCGTGCTGACGTCGCGCAGCGCGTCGCGGTGCTTGCGCATGACGCGCAGGAACGGCTCGCGGTTCTTCTCGTAGCCGACGAACGGCCCGCCGTGATCGCGCGAGAGGCGCGCTGACTGCGCGTACGCCTCGCCGGTCATCAGCGCGGTGATGCCCGCCGAGTAGGCCCGGCCGGCGTCGCTGTCGTACGGCAGGCCGCGCGACATCAGCAGCGCGCCGAGGTTCGCGTAGCCCAGGCCCAGCGGGCGGAAGTCGAAGCTGTTGCGCTCGATCGCCTTGGTCGGGTAGCTCGCGTTGCCGACGATGATCTCCTGCGCCGTGACGAACGTGCGCACCGCCGCCTTGAACGCCTCGACGTCGAACTCGCCGCGGCCGTCCACGAACTGCATCAGGTTGATCGACGCCAGGTTGCACGCCGAGTCGTTGAGGAACATGTACTCCGAGCACGGGTTGGACGCATTGATGCGGTCCGTGTTCGGGCACGTGTGCCACTCGTTGACCGTCGTGTCGAACTGCATCCCCGGGTCGCCGCACAGGTGCGTCGCCTCGGCGATCATCGCCATGATGTCGCGGGCCTTGTAGGTGTCCATCACCTTCGAGTGGTCCTTCACCGACCGCGTGTGCCACTCGCCGTCATCCAGCACCGCGCGCATGAAGTCGTCGGTCGCGCGGACGCTGTTGTTCGAGTTCTGGAAGAACACCGATCCGTACGCCGTGCCCGTGAACGAGCCGTCGTAGCCGGCGTCGATGAGCGCCCAGGCCTTCTTCTCCTCGTCCACCTTGCAGTGGATGAAGTCGACCACGTCCGGGTGCTCGGCGTTGAGGATGACCATCTTCGCCGCGCGGCGGGTCTTGCCGCCCGACTTGATGACGCCGGCGAACGCGTCGTAGCCCTTCATGAACGACACCGGGCCCGACGCCGTCCCGCCGCCCGCGAGAATCTCGCGCGACGAACGCAGGGTCGAGAGATTGGTCCCCGTGCCCGAACCGTACTTGAAGAGCATGCCTTCGGTCTTGGCCAGCGTGAGGATCGAATCCAGCGTGTCGTCGACCGAGTTGATGAAGCAGGCCGAGAGCTGGGGATGCTTCTCGATGCCGCAGTTGAACCACACCGGGCTGTTGAACGAGCCCTTCTGGTACACCAGCAGGTGCTTCAAATCGTCGCTGAACGCCTGCACGTCCGGCTCGGAGGCGAAATAGTGCTGCTCGCGGGCCCACGCCGTGATGGTGTCCACCACGCGCCCGATGAGTTGCCGGACGCTCGACTCCCGCTCGGTCGTGCCGGAGGCGCCGCGGAAGTACTTCGACACCACGATATTGGTCGCCTGCTGCGACCAGAACTTCGGGATCTCGACGCCCCGCTGCTCGAAGACGGCCTCGCCGCGCTCGTTCGCAATGATGGCGTCGCGCGGCTCCCAGTCAATCTCGTCGAACGGGTCGCGACCGGCCTGGGTGAACATGCGCTCGTACTCGAGCCCGCGCGGCTGGGCTCCGGCCCGCCGCCCCGTGTCCTGGTCCGCGCCCTGGGCCCCAGTCCGCCCCGTGTCTGCCCCTGTCTGCATATCGCCTCCGCCGCCGCAGCGTCGCCTGGGCCCTCAGGCGCGCTGTTCCTCAATCAAACGGTTGTTGCCTCTTGCCGCCGCACGAAGTCCTGCGCCTCGTCCGACCGCCTCGCCGAGACAGCGCTGCCGCCGTATGACGGGTGTCCCATACTCAGCACTTTCACCCACTGACGTGACCCTGGACCCCCGACCAAACCTTCCGACGACTGCGCTGTGTCTTGCTGACGCGACTAGGCGAGAAGCTGGGAGATTCTCGTCGTAGCTGAACTGTAACGAGGGAGAAATATGCGCTGTCGCCGCCCGGCCTGTCAAGTGGAAACATACAAGATGTAGTGCTTGCAATTTAGGGCGGACGCAATACCGTGTGTTTTTGCTCACATATCCTGACTTTCTCGTTATCTTCGCGAACCGCAGCCTGCCACCGTCCTCGCCGCGGCGTCCACCTCTGTGGCTCGTGCCGGGTCGCCACCCCGATTCGGCCCTCCGCACTCGCCCGTGATAGAGTCGCCAAACCGTGCTGGACTTCGTTCCACAGCCCGTCCGCACCGAGTTGGACGCCCCTGCGCCTGCCTCCCCAGCCGCCACCGCGATCGGTGGCAGCCGGGCCGTCGCGGCGGTCGAGGTCGTCCTCGCGTCCGGCCTGCCCACGCAACTGGCGCTTGGCGCCCTGATCATGCTGATGGGCCTGCCCCCGCTCGACGCGAACGGCCATCTCTCGATGGCCTTCGTCGCCACCGTCCTCGCGGCGGACACCGTGGTGCTGCTCGCGCTCATCGCGTGGCGGCTGCACGAGGGCGGCGAGGGGGTACGGCCGCTGATGCTCGGCTCGGGGCGATGGACGCGCGAGGCGGGCGTCGGCCTCGCGCTGATCCCGCTGGCGTTCGGCGGCGTCGCGCTGCTCATGGCCGCGCTGCGATGGGCGTGGCCATGGCTGCACAACGTGGAGGCCAACCCGTTCGAGACGCTCGCGCGATCGCCGGGCGACGCCGCCCTGCTGCTGGCGCTGGTCGTCGTGAGCGGCGGCCTCAAGGAGGAGTTTCAGCGGGCGTTCATCCTGCACCGCTTCGAGCAGTCCCTGGGCGGCGCCCGCGCCGGCCTCGCGATCTACAGCGTCGTCTTTGGTGCAGGACACATGATCCAAGGGTACGATGTCGGCATCGCCACCATGCTCCTGGGGTTCATCTGGGGCCTGGTGTTCCTGCGGCGGCGCAGCATCGTGGCACCGGCGGTGTGCCACGCGGGCTTCAACGCCGCGCAGGTCGTGCAGTTCATCATCTCGGGCGGCTGACGGCCCGTCGGCGTGGGACCAACTCGTGCGCATCAGCTACGTCGCTGACATCCGCGTTCCGATCGAGCGCGCCAACGGCGTGCAGACGATGGAAACGTGCCGCGCGCTGGCCTGCATCGAGGCGCTGTACGAGGACCTGCAATCGCGGGGAGGCCTGCATGCCTGACGCCCGGACGGCGCCGCACGGATTGCGCATCGCGCTGGTCACCCGCGCGATCTACCCGGCCCACGGCGTGGGCGGGCTCGAGCGCTCCACCTACGACCTGGCACGCCACCTGCTGCCGCACGGCGTGCGCCTCCACATCGTGACGCGCCCCGGCCGAGCCCCGGCCACCGGCGACCCGCTGGCGTCGCCGGCGGTCGCGTGGCATCACGTGCCGTACCGGACGTTCCCGTTTGCCGGCCGGCGAGGCACCACGGTGCTCGATCGATCGACGGCCTATCCCGTCTTTGGGTACCTCGCCGGCCGCCTGGCGGCGCAGTTGGTCGCCAATCACGAGGTGGACGTCGTCATCGGCAACGGCGCGAGCGCGCTCGGCTACGCGGTCGCGCGGCACCGCGACCCCGCGGCCACCGCGCCCTTCGTGCTCAATCCCCACGGCCTCGAGGAATTCGGCGGTCCTGACGGCCGCTTCGGCGGGCACCGGCTCAAGGGGCTGGCGTACCTGGTGCTGCGCGCCGCCGTGCGCCGCTCGGCGAAGTACGCCGACTGCGTCATTGCGACCGACCGCGTGCTGGTGCCCGTGATCGGAGGACACCTGGGTGTCAGTGAGGATCGCATGGCGGTGGTACCCAACGCCGTCGATCTCCCCGGCTGCGACGCGCTCGCCGGCCCCGAGGACGGGGTCCGGCTGCGCGCGGCCTCAGGCCTGGATCCGCAGGTGCCGGTGCTGCTGAGCGTCGGCCGTCTCGAACACCACAAGGGCCTGCACGTGCTGGCGGCCGCGCTGGCGCAGGTACAGGACCTGCCGTGGCAGTGGGTCGTGGCGGGTGACGGGCCGTTCCGGGCACGCCTCGAGCGGATCATCGGCGATGAGGGCCTCGGCGCGCGTGCGCGGCTGTGCGGCCGCGTCGACGATGCGACGCTGCACGCGTGGTACGAGGCCGCGTCGCTCTTCGTGCATCCGACGCTGTACGAGGGCAGCTCGATCGTGACGCTGGAGGCGATGGCGCATCGCCGGCCGGTCGTGGCGACCACGGCCGGCGGCCTTCCCGACAAAGTGCGGCCCGGCGAGAGCGGCTGGCTGGTTCCGCCGGGCGACGCGGCCGCACTCGCCACCTCGCTGCGGGCGGCGCTGGCCGTCTCACGGGCCTGGCCCACCATGGGCGCGGCCGGACGCGCGCTGGCCGAGCGGGAGTTCTCGTGGACGCGCTCCGCGGAGCGGATGCTGGCGGTGTGCGCCGACCTCGCCGCGGGGCGACCGCGCTGAAAACGTGCGCCGGGTCGTGTGTCTACCGAATCGGCTGGTAGATCTCGTTGACGCTGGCCCTCCGGCGCAACCGCGTCAGCCACGAGTCCACGGCCTGGCGCTGACGCTCCTGCTGAAGGACCGCCCGGACGTCCTCCTTCGCGTCGTCAAAGGACGGCACGACGCCGCCGCGACTGAACCGGACGCCGTGGCGCGTGAAGTACTCCAGCAGCTCCTCGTCGGTCGGCGGAAACACGGTGTCGAAGCGCCGCGCCAGGTAGTCCTGCATCCGCAAGGTGTCCTCGACCCAGCGGCGCGCGCCGGCCTGGTCGAGGCCCAGCCGCTCCAGTCCCCGGGCGAACGCCTCGTCCGAAGGATCGGCGGACCGAAGCCGGGCCAGCCCCTCTGCCACACGTGCCTTCTCGAGGTCGCGCGTGTCGTCGCGGCTCACTTCGTCGAGCACGAGTTGCCGGTCAACCAGCCAGCGGAGCGTCACGGCAATCGGGTCCGCCGCGCCGCTGGCGTCGACGGCCTTGAAGGCGAGGGCGATGCGCGCGTCCGACAGCGTGATGACCGTGCCCGACACGACGGCCAGCACGCGGTCGACCAGTTCAGCGGCCGGAAGCGAGACGCGGGCGCCGATCAGGCAGGCCGCAAGCAGCCATCCTCCCAATCGCTGCAATGTGGTCGTTCGCCCTGTCACCGATCCACCCCCCAAGCCTTGTCGCCCTTCATCTGTCCGGCGTGGGCGCTGGCTTCAGCCAGCGCGGTAAGGAGCCGGCTGACCAGCCTTCGCCAAGGCTACGGCGGTCCGCCGTAGGTCTTCCGAAGGCGGAAGCCGGCTCCCACGAGTGTCACA
>Ga0315292_10002224_pt1 | contig 10793 bp, 14 predicted proteins | sample YL17G13_0_MG_FD_204029 | JGI IMG/M metagenome (GOLD analysis project Ga0315292, IMG submission 204029) | Sediment microbial communities from Yellowstone Lake, YNP, Wyoming, USA - YL17G13_0 | ecosystem: Environmental > Aquatic > Freshwater > Lake > Sediment | place: USA: Wyoming | collected... | reverse complement strand
CACTACGCTGTGCAGTATCAGTCCGACTCGCTTAGAATAGGGCTGACCTCCGAGGACCCTCTACCAGACCATGTACTAGCCTCGGTTTCTCCCTACATCACAGTGAAGGCTGAAGCTTCTTGCCGCAGCTATTCGCACAACATCCTCGTCTTCAACCGAGACGCCGTAGATGTTCCGACTCTTCCCTTCGACCCTTCGGCAAGGATTGAGCTCCACTGTGGCAGGCATGGGGTTGTCCGCGGCAGCAGGCCGGGACCCCTCTACGTCGACACGGTGGAGGAGGACCTCTCGTACATAATCGACAGGAAATCAGTGTTGGTACTTGGGAATATGGCCGAAACGGCCGTGCAGTTCGACCTAATTCGTATCATCAGGGGCGTCTTTGAGGCAATGCTCCATGACCTGGGCTACTCCAAGCTTCACATGGGACAACTCAGGGTCCGTGACATCGGAGTGGGGATCTGTGGCCCAAAGGGAAGTGGGAAGACGACACTAATCTGCAGAACACTAGCTTCCATACCCGAGGTTTCATTCTGCTCGAATGACAAGTCTTACGTCTCCGTTCAAGACGGAACCGTCACGGCCATCGGCATGCCACAGAGGATCGGCATACAAGACGGGACCCTCTCAGAGTACCCGGACCTCCTTCGACGAATAAGCCTCAGATCCGGGCAGAAGACCTACGTGTGGCCTCATGATTTCTCAGAGACATTCGGAACACCCGTGATTCCGAGTAATGGTGTGGATCTGATACTGACACCTGACTTTGATCTCAGCCAGTCAACCGTCAAGATCGGTCGGCTCGATGCAGGAGCAGTTGACGACCTCCTTTCCCATGATGTCTTAGAATTCACCGATAACGTTCACCCGCGGTGGTTGACCGATCTTCTGCAGGAAGCAGAAGCTCAATTGGGCGCCAAAGATCAGATGAAGCGGGCACTTGCCGCAATACCTTGGTACAAGATCAGCGGCAACTTCTCCTGTGACACCTTTTCTTCTGCTGTCATTGCTCTCGTGGAGAGTGCGAGGACACGCCCATGCGAGGAGGCTGAGCAACGCCGAAGTCACTGAGGTGTTACGTGAACTCACCAGGGAGTACGTGGGGGCACGAGACCGCCAATATCCTGTTGTGGGGAGAGCTGGTTAGATCCCTACGGGGGCTGGTTGGGAAACTGGAGCGGGTGCAGGCGCATACGGAAGATGCGGCGGGAGTCAGGTGCCTCTACGTCGGCAATAGTCGCCCTACTGGATAGGGCAACCTGGGGTGGTGACAGCCGTGGGTGTTGGTCTGGTGCAGGTGAGAGTCAGCGGCATCCTCGTTGAGTCGGGAAGGCTCCTTATCGTGAAGCAGTCCCTCGATACACGATCATGGTCCTTGCCGGGAGGACGTCTGCAGTCCGGCGAGACCCTTGAATGCGCGATGACCCGGGAGATGGAAGAGGAGACGGGACTTAAGACGAGAGTAGTAAAGCTTCTTCATGTCTGCGATAAGACCGACGTTGAACCATCTGTGGTCCATATCACCTTTCTCTTGGAAAGGCTCAGCGGAGCCATTCGCCTTCCCACTAACGAGTTCGACGAGAACCCAATATCCGACGTAAAGATGGTCGCGATTAACGACCTGCACAGCTATGGTTTCTCTCCGGCATTTGAGCGCATTGTCGCAGAGGGATTTCCTCTGGCGGGCAGCTACGCTGGGGACAAACGAAACATCGGGCTGTGACCGGCTTAGTACTGCTCCGTTAAGTATCATCCAGCACCACCTTCTGGTGGCACAGTGGGCAGAAGCCAAGCCGGCTCCGCAAGGTTGTCGAGACCGGCCAGGGCATTTGGCCGGAGTGAAGCACCGCCCGAGCCCCGCCTCGACTCCATGAGCCGGGAGGCACAAACCGTGAGCGATGTCCAGCATCACTCGCACCTCGCCCTCAAGGTGAAGAATCTCGCGAGTGGTGAAGGTCATGGGGTTTTGTCGCCCCCTTCCGGGGCCTGCGGGTCGGTATGCTTAGGCGATATCCTCCGTCGGCTCTCCTTCAAGCGGTAGCTCTCCCCGTTGAGCGGGAGGACATGGCTGCGGCCCAGGTGTGCCGCCCGCAATCGCACGGGGAGTCATCGATGTCGGCATTCTCCAAAGCCTCAACCGTAAAGGCGAGGTCAGCGACCTCGTCGCCGGCTACGGGCAGGTCATCGTCGACGAGTGCCACCACGTCTCGGCCTTCAGCTTCGAGCGGGTCCTCAAGCAGGTAGGAGCCCGGTACGTGGTCGGCCTCACCGCCACTCCGGTGAGGAAGGACGGGCATCATCCCATCATCATTATGCAGTGTGGCCCCATCCGTTTCCGGGCCGACGAGAAGCAGGCCGCGGCCGCCAGACCGTTCAGCCATGTCGTCATCCCGAGGGCCACTGCCTTCCGGATACCGGGGAACGGCGCCGCGCCCGGAATCCAAAGCATCCAGGAGGTCTACACCGCCCTCCTGACCGATGAAGCGCGTGACGATCTCATCTTCCAGGACCTAGTCCGAGCTCTCGCCGACGGGCGTTCGCCCCTGCTTCTTACCGAGAGGACCGCGCACCTCGAGGAGTTCGACCGACGACTCAGAGCCATCGGCAAGAATGCGATCATCCTGCGGGGCGGGATGGGGGCCAAACAGCGCGAGGCCGTGATCGGCCAACTGGCCGCCGCCGAGGGGGAGGAACGGGTGGTCCTGGCCACCGGGCGTGCAGCAGTACGTCGGCCGCCTTCATCGGGCCAACGCCAATAAGAGGGTTGTGCAGGTTTACGACTACGTGGACCATGACGTTCCCGTGCTCCGGCGGATGTACGCCAAGCGACTCAAGGGTTACGACGCCCTCGGCTACACCATCCAGCCGGGTGGCGCTCTCCCCAAACAGCTACCTCTGCTTTGAACCAACTCCGGATGGGGTGACCTGGGTGAGTCGGTTCAGGGTGTCATAGGATGCCGTTAAAGTGGCCGGGGACCTGTCAATGGAGCGGAGGCTCCGAGCGCGGGGATGTGTAGGCGTGCCCCCGGTGGCTGGGGGGTCCGGCACGAGCCCCGAGGTTCAGCGCTCCGCGTTCGCAAAGCCTCGCCAAGCGGGGTGATCGGCTGGGGGACCTCTCACTTCTTCTCCTTCACCAGATCCGGGGCCAACACCCCGTTCCGCCCCCAACTCTCCTTCGGCACATCATGAAAAATTACGTGCAGGTGTTCGGGGCTCGAACCGGCGATGTCGACCATGGCCTGGGTGAAGGCCTTGACCAGGCGCTTCTTCTGGTCGGCGCTCCGGCCCTCCCAGAGTTCGACGATGATCACGGGCATGTTTTCCTTGTCCCCTTTCTCTAATCTCTAGTTTGCCCCGGTCTCCGGCTGATCCTGGCCCAGGCGCCTCGGCCGACTTGATGTCCGCGGACTAGCCATCGTCCGTCTCGGCCTCCTTCACCTGCTCTCGCACCTGCTCGATGACATCGCGAATGTGACGGGACATGGCCCGCCCGGCGGCCTCGGCGTCGTGGGCGGCGATGGCCGCGGAGATCTCCTGGTGCTGGCGGGCCGAGAGAAGCATCCGTCCGTTGATGCGGAAGGTGGCCTGCCGGTCGGAGGCGGCCCAGGAACCGGGGGCCAGGGTGACGAGAAACGAGTTGTGGCTGGCCCGGGTCACGGCGGCGTGGAAGGCGCGATCAAGACGGGCGAAGGCTTCAAGGGCGGCATCTCCGGACTGGGCAACGGCGACCATCTCGCCGGCCAAGCCTTCGACCTCGGCGGTTTCCTTGGGGGTGGCCCGCCCGGCGGCGAGTTGGGCGGCCCTGGTCTCTATCGCTTCCCGGGCCTCCAGGAGGTCGAGGACCTCGTTCTGAAAGGCCTTGAGCCAGTAAAACCACAATCTGGCCGGCTCGCTGGCCGTTGCCGTGTCGACCACAAAGCACCCGCGTCCGTGACGGACGTCCACGACGCCCATGGTTTCCAGGATGCGGAGGGCCTCGCGGACGCAGTTGCGGCTGACCTCGAACTCCAGGGCCATGCTGTTCTCGTCGGGCAATCGAGCCCCGGGCTCAAGGCGCCTGTCACGGACCGCGGCCAGAATCTCGTGGACCACCTGCTCGGCCTTGCGGGTGTTCTCGAAAGGCTTGAACACGGGCGCCACCACCTCAGAGCTTAGAGAGGCCTCCCAAAAATCAGCGAGGTTATTAGGTCATCCTACAACGTCTTCGTCCCGCGGTCTTCGGAACCGGGCGCCGAAATCCTGCGGTCCGAGCCACCTACAGACTTGCGAGAAGGAATCCCGTTCAATCGGACGAACGCAGGTTTTCGCAGTTGTAGAATGACCTGGTGACCTTGTGGCGGGATGGTTACAATTGCAGGGCGAGGCTCACTAGTCGGAGGTGCCGATCACGTGAGGGTAGCTGTTCTGGGTGGTGGCAACGGCGCGTTCATTACCGCGGCCGATCTGGCGGGCCGGGGACACGCCGTTCGGATGTTCGAGGCGCCTGAGTTCGGGCAGGCTCTGGACGGAGTGAAGCGGGAGGGCGGTATCAAGCTTGAGGTCCGCGCCGGTCTCGACCTGCCCGGCGGATTCCACCCGGTCGAGGCCACGGACGATCCGGCCCGGGCCGTGGAAGGGGCCGAGGTCATTCTGACCGTGGTCCCGGCCTTCGGGCAAAGGCGGTTCGCCGAGCTGGTCGGCAGGTTCCTGAAGGACGGCCAGGTCGTGGTCTTGAGCCCCGGCAACTTCGGGGGGGCCATCGAGTTCGCCCGGGGTATCCGGGAGGTCGGCTGCGCCGGACGTCCCATTATCATGGAAACCGAGTGCATGATCTACTCGGGCTTCAAGGACGGCCCGGCTTCCTGCTGGGTCAGCGGTTTCAAAGAGGGTATGTCGGCCGCGGCCTTCCCGGCCGCCGCCGGCCCGAGGGGCATCAAGGCCGTGCAGGCCCTCTACCCCAAGTGCCGCCTGGCCAGCAGCGTCCTGGAGACCGGACTCGGCAACGTCAACACCGTCTTCCACGCTCCCATCCTGGTTCTCAACGCCGGGCGGGTAGAGTCGGACAAGGACGAGTTTCTCTTCTACTGGGAAGGCTGCTCCCCGTCTGTCGGCCGTGTCGTCGAGGGTGTCGAGGCCGAGCGCCTGGCCATCGGCCAGGCCCTGGGCACGCCCCTTACGCCGTTCCATAACGTAATGATCCAGTGGTACGGGCATCAGGGCGCCAAGGGCGAGAGCCTGTCCAGGGTCATGGCCACCAACCCCGCCTACGAGTGGGACACCGCGCCACGCAAGCTCCAGCATCGCTTCCTGCTCGAGGACGTCCCCTACGGCATGGTCGCCATGGAGGATCTTGGCCGCCTGGGTGGGGTTCCGACCCCGCTGACCACGGCCGTGGTCGAGCTGGCCTGCCGGCTCCTCGGTGAGGATCTCCGAGCGAGGGCCAGAAGTCTATCCTCCCTGGGTCTAGGCCAGCTTTCGCTACCCCGGCTTCGCGAGGTTGTCGAGACCGGCCAGGGCATCTGGCCGGAGTGAAGCGCCACCCGAGGCAGGGTGGTGAGCGATCGCGCTCCGGCCGTGGTCGTCGCGCGGTCGTGTGAGGCTGCGATGAGGTAGCGGGGCAAGACTAGGATCAGCGGTGGGGTCTACCGCCACGCGGCGGACCCCGCCTCGACTCCATGAGCCGGGAGGCACAAACCGTGAGCGATGTCCAGCATCACTCGCACCTCGCTCTCAAGGTGAAGAATCTCGAGCGCTCGGTGAGGTTCTACACGGAGGTTGTCGGACTCACTGTCCTAGAGCGATCCAAGCCGGGCGCCCCCGCGCTGGTCGTCCTGAAGGAAGGCCTCGGCCTCAAGGCGGCCGAGGCCGGCACGCTGTCGGGGCGGGGCGGCACTGTCGACCATGTGGCCTTCAGGGTGACGAGCCTGCAGCCGATTCTGGCCCGCTTGGCCGCGGCCAGAGTGCCCGTGGCCGACGGACCGCGACCTTCGCCCTACGGCCAGTCTGTCTACTTCCTCGACCCCGACGGCAACAAGATCGAGTGTCACGACGGCGATAGGCAGTAGGTCAGAGCGGCGCGGATGAGGCCTGGACCGCCACGCCGGCCGGGCCTCGCGTGTGCGGGCCGTGTCTTCAGTCTGGACCGCTCCTCCTTAGGAGGTCCCGGAAGGCGGCTTCGAAAGCGACCCGGGCCTCCGCGTAGGCGCCGGAGTCGCCCAGCGTGATGACCTTGACGTCCGGACGGGCGCGAATGCCGTCGAGGAAGAGGTTGGACTCGGCTTTGAGAACGCCCACGACAGGCACGGGTGAGTCCAGGGCCCGGGTAACGGCCTCCAGGAACAGCGGCGTCTCCAGCTCGAAACGGCCGAGTTCGTCCATGACCACGAGGCGGGCGGCGCGCAGGGCCCGCTGGATGGCCGGGACACCGACCCGGGTGAAGGCTTCGATCCTTACCCGGGGGGCCCCAGGACCGCCGCCGGGAGCGCCGAAGTCCAGAAGCCGGGCTCGTTCGCCGCTGCCGAGGTCGACCAGGTCCATGGCCACGCGGTGGCATTCTTCGTAGACCCGCTTGACGACAAAGCCTCCGATGCCGGGCGGGCCAAAAACCCCCGGCCCGGTATCGCCCAGAACCGAGAAGAGCATGGTCGTCTTGCCGACCCCTGACGGGCCGGTCAGAAAGAGGTTGGTGGGATCGTGGCAGATCTCGCTCGCTTGTCGGTTCATTGCGTTGTCCTGGCCGCCGGCACCTCGCGCCGGATGGGCCGGTCGAAACTTCTCCTTCCCTACGCGGGCCGCGCGATCCTTGAGCATGCGGTCGATGCCGCCCTCGGGGCGGTAGGCACCCCGGAAGCCGGCGCGGGCCGAGTTGTCGTGGTCCTGGGGCCCGAGGCTTCGGCGGCCCGGAAGCTCTTGGAGGCGGCCTGGCCCGGCCGGGCCGATCTCACGGTGGTCGTCAATCCCGACTACCGCTCGGGCCTGGCGAGTTCCCTCCAGGCCGGACTCAGAACCGCCCTCGCCGCGTCGTCCGGATCGCCGGATGCCTGCACCGTCCTCCCTCGGGCCGTGGTCTTCTGCCTTGGCGACCAGCCCCGGGTGACGGCCGGAACGATCGGGGGCCTAATCAACGCCTATCTTGCCTCGCCCGAGCGGCCGGCCGCGGTTGTCCCCGTTCACGCCGGCCGGCGGGGGAATCCCGTGCTCATTGACAGCCGGCTCTTTCCCGAACTTCTGGAGCTAACGGGCGACGTGGGGGCCCGAGGTGTGCTCGAGCGCCACCAGGCCGAGATCCTGACCGTCTTAGCGGGGGCCGAGGTCTTGCTTGACGTCGATACCCCCGCCGACTACCTGTCGCTTGACTCTGCCGGCTCGCTTCCCTCCGGCGACGGCCGGCCCTGACGCCGGCCCGGCTCGGCGATTTCGCTGATCGGGATGATGGCCGCCAGGTGTCTACGATAGAGACTCACGACCGTGTCCTGACACTCCCGCCGGAAAACCTCGTAGGCGCCCAGCAAGCGTTCGGCCGGCTCGGTGAGGGCGGAGCCTCCCCCGACGCGTCCCCCAACCCTACTCTGGAGTAGGGTGAAGCCCAACCTAGCCTCGAGCCCACGCACGAGCCGCCAGGCCTGGGCATAGGACATGCCGATCTCAGAGGCGGCCTGGCGGAGCGAGCCGGTTCGGCGAACGCGGCCGAGAAGGTCGCTGGCGCCGTCGCCGAAGGCCTTACCCTCAGCTTCCTCCAGCCAGATTTTCACCCGCAGGCGCACGTTGTTCCCTCCGAAGGGCCCGGCCCACTCGGCGTCCGATTGTGTAGGCCAGCCACCCGCCAATTGCGCCGGTCAGAAACGAGGCGATCAAGGCCACCGAAAACGCCGTGCCCTTTAGGGCAAAGAAGAGATAAGCGTTTGTGGCCGCCCCCGCGACGTTGCCCAACCCCCCGGCCACGACGGCCCGCGCGAGGCCGCCGATAGACGACTTCCACTCGGGCAGGAGGTAGAGACCCTCGATGACCAGTCCGGAAGCAAGGTAGGAGAAGAAGGCCATCGGACCCAGGAGACCGGTGAACCCGGTGGCCAGGGCCACCAGACCCTGCAATAGACAAGTGAGAAAGGGCACCCCACGGCGAGGGACGGCCAGGGTCGCCAGAAGGGGCCAGAACATGTAGAGCCCGCCGGCCACGACGCCGACGGGAATGCCGAGGGTCGTCTGGACAAACGCGAACGGGGTTCGGAGATAGGGTTTGAGGACGATGCTCAGGGCGGCGATGAGAGCGATGAAGACCAATTCGTACCAGACGATACGCTTCCGCATGGACGTCCCTCCTAGGTGGGTCGCCTTAGGTCGACCGCACAATGCGTTATGCTTCACTGCATATAACGCTTCGTGACTGAAGACGCCCCTTCCTTCAGCGTAAGGGCCCAGGACCGCGGATTTCGCACAGACCACCTTGTATGGTTTTGTCTCGCCCCGGTGCCAGTGGTTTCCGCTGGTCCGACGCAGGTAAAGAGTCATTTGCCTAGAACCAGCCGGTCATCAGGTGGTAGGACCAGTAGTCATCCGACCACCAGTTGGGGGGCTGACTCATGTCTTTGAGGACGCCAACTCGACCGCTCTATCTGTCCGCCGCGGACTGCCAACGCGTCCTCCTCCCCGAGGATGTCGTGCGGGCCATTGAAAACGCCCTAGGCTGGGAGGCCAGGGGCGGAGTTGTCTGGTCCGAGCCGAGAAGCCTGTCCATGTCCGACGCTTGCGGCGGTCGCTATCACCTCAAGGCTTGCGTGCTTGAAATGGCGGGGGTTGCCGGGGTGCGCCTGGCCAGCCACCAGGCTGACGAGGCCAAGGGGTCTACCCGTTGGATCATCCTTCTGGACAGGGCCACGACCTTGCCCCTAGCCATTGTCGATGAAACCTGGAGCTACGCCCAGCGCACCGTGGCCGTCATGGCCGTGGCGGCCAGAAAGCTGGCCGCTGGTTCCGTCGAGGCCCCCCCGCCGTCCGGAGGCAGGGGCGCCGCGGAGAGGGGTGGCGCCAGCATCCTGGCTCTGGTCGGCGCTGGTCGTCTGGCCGCCGCCGCCCTGACCTACTACGCCCACCTCTTTGAACTGGCGGAAGTGAGGATCGCCTCGCGCCGCGAGGAGACCCGAACCGCTCTGGCGGCAAGGGCCCGCGACCGCCTGGGCCTTAAGGCCATTCCGGCCGCTTCTATCGAGGACGCCGTGCGCGGGGCCGATCAGATTCTCACCTGCACCAGTTCCGGCCAAGGGCTTCTCTCGGCGGATTGGGTTTCACCCGGGGCGGTCGTCTCCAGCCTGGACACGCCCGAGCCGGGGCCGGAGTTTTACGCCCTGGCGGACCTCCTCGTGGTTGACAGTCGCGAGCAACTGGCCGGCGAGCTTGTCGAGTGCTACGGCCCCGACGCGCCGGCCCGGGTGAGCGCGACCATCGGTGAGGTTCTCGCCGGGCGGCGCCCGGGTCGGACCAGTCCGAAGGAGCGTGTTCTGATCATCTCGCAGGGGTTGGCCAGCCTGGACGTGGCTTTGGCCGCTAGGGCCTATGAACTGGCCCAGGCCCAGGGCCTTGGGGCCGAACTGCCCATGGGTCCAAACCCTAGCCTACTTGAAAGCCCGTGACTTCCGGCTCGCGCGGATGTGGAGGGAGGCGACGACCCAAGGCCAGACGCCGGACGACAGTACGCTCCATGAACCAGGCCAAGGCAGACTCGATTAGGGGGTAGACAAATAGTGAGATCGTTCACATCCAGAAGGGTTCGCGTTCTCGTGGGGCTTCTTGCCCTGATGCTTGTGGTCGCGTTTCTCCTGCCCGTCGCCGGCTGCAAGAAGGACACGACGAAGGACAAGATCCTGCGTGTCGCCTTTAGCGCGGCGCCCGACGCAATCGACGTCGTGGGCTACAAGATGATTGAGATCCTCAAGGCCCGGGGCATCAACGCCGAGGCCATTTACTGCGACGGTGGCCCCAAAGCCATCCAAGCCCTCCTGGCCGGCCAGGCCGATGTGGCCTGCAACTCCCTGGAGGACATCGTCAACGCCAACATGGTCGCCTTCGCCCTCCAGCGGCCCAAGAACATGTACTCGATGGTCGGCCGCAAGGACATGACCACTGTTGAGCAGATCAAGGGCGGCAAGATTGGCGCCGCCGACCCCGGCTCCATCGCCAACACCATCGCCGAGAGAATCTTCGAGAATCATGGCCTCAAGAAGGAAGACGTCACCTGGATGCAGATCGGCGGTAACAAGGCGCGCGCGGCGGCCCTCCTGGCCGGCAACGCCGACGCGGTTTTCGTCTACGGCGGCAACTACCTCATCCTCAGGGCCGAGGGCTACCCGACCCTGACCACGATGCAGGCGGAATTCCCCGGTCTCCACGATGACATGTGGTGCTCGGAGAGAGCCTGGCTCGATGAGAACGGTGATGTGGCCCAGGCCATTTGCGAGGCCCAGATCGAGGCCGCCAAGTGGTTCCACGAGGACAAGGCCAGCTGGCTGGCCCTGTGCAAGGAGAGAGTCGAGGGGCTGGACGAGGCTGTCGCCCTGCAGCTCTACGACGTCATGACCGAGATGGACATGTACCCGCTCGACGGGCTCATGACTCTAGAGACCTGCGCGACGACGTCTGCCTTCCTGATCACTGCCGGCGTTATCCCGGACATTCCGGTCTCCCAGTGGGCCGATCTGCAGTACATGGAAAAGGCTCGCGAGAAGCTCGGCATCACGGTGAACTAAGTGAAACAGCGTCGTCCGCCGCCCCGGCTGGGTCTCCGGGTCTACCGGAGCGGCGGACGACGCGGATTGACCGAC
>Ga0315292_10002223_pt1 | contig 10794 bp, 10 predicted proteins | sample YL17G13_0_MG_FD_204029 | JGI IMG/M metagenome (GOLD analysis project Ga0315292, IMG submission 204029) | Sediment microbial communities from Yellowstone Lake, YNP, Wyoming, USA - YL17G13_0 | ecosystem: Environmental > Aquatic > Freshwater > Lake > Sediment | place: USA: Wyoming | collected... | reverse complement strand
AGATCAAGCGATCGGAGCTGCTCCAGCTCATGGCTCAGAATCCCGACCTTCTTCTTTTCGACGAACCGGAATCGGGTGTGGACCTGGAAAACATTTCACTGATCGGGAACACCATCAGCTCGCTTCTGCAGAGGGACTTCAAGGCCGATCCCGGAAAGTCGCTTCTGCAGTTGAGGAAAGAGAGGACCAAGATGGGCCTGATCATTACCCACACCGGTTTCATCCTGGATTACGTGACAGCCGACAAGGGGCATGTCCTCTATGACGGTGTATTGAGTTGCAAGAGCAATCCTCGGGAAATTTTCAAGTGCATCAAGGATTGCGGCTACGAGGAGTGTGTACGATGCGTGGCGTAGAGGAACGGGCGAAAGAGGCTGAGGAAGAAAAAGCCGTTCTGGGTCCGGATAGTGATCTCTCCGCGTATACGAGGGATGGAGGGCAAGGACCGCCAGGCTGACAAAGGTTTCAAACTTACATGGAAAGCGCAGAATACCCGGAAATGGAGGAAGCGGCAGCGTAATGATCCGAGGCCCGGATCCGTTGAATGATTTCCATACCGGAAATTGCCAACCTCTCGCTATTGGAGGCCTTATGGCTGTTTCGAGGTTGTCCACATGATAAGAGTACCCATCCTGGCGGTAAAGAAGGGAAAAGGCATCATCGTGGAACTGGAGCTCGAATTGAAAGAGCAGGGAACGGGCGCCCTCTTTCTTGACGCCAAGCTTTATGCCGATGACGATATCAGGCAGGCATTGAACACCGCTTTTTCATTGCTTCGCCTGAAGCGGCAGGACGTGCTGGTTCGTGTCCCGGGAAACAAAAATTGTTGTCTCTGCGGCGGCAGCCTTGCACTTCCTCTGTATCTAGGGATGTATGCCTGTACAAGAGGGTTGAAGTTCAAGCCGCGAACATTTGCCACCGGATGCCTCGACAATAAGGGGAAAATAACCCCCGTTGGAAGCCTTGCAGAAAAAATGAAGATCATCCTGGGCAAGGCGGACTTACTCCTCGTTCCGAAAGGCCAGGGACTGCCGCTTGAAGGAATAAAAGTAAAGGAAGTTTCAAGCCTGAAAGAAGCGGTCAGTCTTGCCATTGTGAAATAAGTGTAGCCCCCCGCCCACAGGGTGGGGCTTCCCGGCACGATGGAAATGGGTCCATGAATGAAATCCTCGATGAGCAAATGGATCTCTGGGAACTAGCCTTCTCCGAAGATCGCAATGTTTTCGGGGACAATCCCAGTGAACCTGCCATCCGATCTGCTGAGCTCTTTCAAGGAGAGGGTATCGAGCGGATTCTCGAGTTGGGCGCCGGGCAGGGCCGCGATACCATCCATTTTGCCCGCCAGGGATTCTCCGTGACAGCCGTTGATTACAGCAGATCGGGGCTGGCAGAGATCCGGCGACGTGCGGAGACCGCCGGGCTCACCCACCTGATCCGAGCCGTTCACCATGACGTCAGAAACGCATTTCTTTTTGATGATGCCGCTTTCGATGCCTGTTATTCGCACTTGCTCTTTTGCATGGCGTTGACACGAATCGATCTCGAATTTCTCTTTCGGGAAGTCCGTCGAATCCTCAAACCGGGGGGACTGAACATCTTCACGGTCCGGCACAGTGGAGACGCTCTCTTCGACAAGGCAACACACATTTCTGAGGATTTGTACATATTTGACAAATTCATCGTTCACTTCTTCGACCGTGAACAAGTCAGTCATTTCGCACAGGGATATGAGGTCCTTGACATCGCTGAGGTTGAAGAGGGGATTCATTTAAAGAAGCTGTTCAGAGTAACTCTTCGAAAGAAATAACCCCTGCCGCGCCCACCCCGCAAGGTGGAGTTACTGGTCAGGGATGATCGGCAGGGGCCCCTGGCGTCTCCATTCGTCAGCAAACATGGCCTGCTGTTTGCAGATCAAAGACGGTCAGATCCATCGAATGGAGGACATATAGTGGCTAGCCGCAAAACGATGAAAATGTTGACCTTGCTTCGGTCTTTTTCCGCTTCTGTCGTTTTCTTCTGCCTGCTCGTCTTAATCTGTTCCGTCGCTCCGGCTGCCGGTGCAGAAAAGGAAGCGATCCCGTCTTACGGACAGGGCCCCCGCGAGGTTCTCATCTTCTCGGACTACTTCTGCCCGCCCTGCCAGGCACTGGAGCCGAAGCTCGAGCCGGTTCTCGATGCACTCTACAAACAGGGCAATGTGAAAATCCGCTTCGTGGACACACCCATGCACAAGGAAACGCCGCTGTTTGCCAAGTTCTATCTCTACGCCGCCAAGGCTACCCCGGATTACAGGGCAGCCATGCGGGCCAGACAGGTTCTCTTCGCATTGGCGGGGAAGGAAAACGTATTCTGGATGGACGAGAGGATCGAGGAGGCGTTTAGAAAGGAGAAAATCCCATTTACGCCCTTCGATTTCCGCACCGTGCAGCCTGAACTCAACCGGCTGATGCGCGAGCACCGGGTGGACTCCACTCCGACCTGCGTAATCAAGTATTCGGATTCCGACACGAGAAAGTACGTGGGCGAGAGGGAGATCCTCAAGGGGCTTGCCGCTGTTCGCCCGGTGGCAAATAAAGCCGGCAAATGATCGCCGGGAAGCATTTCGAACGGCGCAATTCGGCTTCGGCAGGAAATTGCGGAGCGCGGATCAAGACCCTTACAGGTAGGGCGATTCTCCCCTGCAGGCCCTGCAGCGCTCCCCGTCCCTCACGGGGTAGGCTTCGCCGCATCCCGGGCAGACGGCCACCTTCCCCAGTTTCGGACGGTGAAGCGGTTTCGGATCGACTTTCACTTTCTGCAGCGTCATGATGGCATCGCCTGCCTCCTTAATCTGATCAAGGATCGCCTGGAGATTCTGCTCCTTTTTCGGCTTCAGCTTGAAAAACCAGGACTTGATCTCCGGCCACTTTTCGAGCTTTTCCGTGTCCAGATAGACCCTCACCCCCTCGCCCCCGTATTTTTCGTAGAGTGTCAGGGCAAAGCGGCCGAACTCGAGCACCTTGAGCCACCCGTTTCCCATCGTGCAGGGGGTGAGCAGCTGGACGGAGTCCGGCAGGCAGACGGCCGTTTCGCAGATCGCGTCGTAGAACTCCCCCGGGGGAAGATTCTTCATGGCCAGATCCACCATGAAGCCGCCGATGATGAGGCCGGGGGCCATGTTGCCATGGAAGGATTTCACGAGCTGAGTGTATTCATCGTAGGAATAGGTGCCGATCTTGATCATCGCTTCCCCCTCTCACTTTGCAACTCTTTATTAAACCTCCCCGTCAGTAGACGAGGCTCAGGCGGTGCTTTCTGGCGGCTTTCGGATGGAGGGCCTGCTCTTCGCGCTCTCGGTCGTTGCGAGGCCTCTCAATCCAGCTGCGGTCGATCTTTCCCGAAACAACGGGGACGATGACGTCGGCAATCGCGAGGGCTTCGCTGATGTCGTGGGTCACGTAGATTATGGGAATCCCCAGCTTGCCCTTCAACTCCACGATGTCGTCACGAAGCAGACGCCGTGTGGCGACATCGATGGCTGAGAAGGGTTCATCCAGCAGGAGAACCCGGGGTTGCCGGGCCAGGGCCTGGCAGATGGCGCAGCGCTGGCGCTCGCCTCCGGAAACCTGATCGGGTTTGTGATCTCTCAGGTGATGAATCCCGAACCGTTTCATCAGGCGGTCAACTTCAACCCCGTTTCGCGACGAGAAGGCGGCATTGGCCCTAAGGGTCAGATGGGGGAAAAGGGGATAATCCTGGAAGACATAGCCCAGCTGTCGTTTTCGCGTCGGCTGGCTGATCCCGATATCAGAATCCGTCCAGATTTCATCCCCGCAGGCGATCCTCCCTTCGTCGGGCGTCTCGAGCCCGGCGATGAGGCGGATGATGGTCGTCTTGCCCGCACCGGAGGGCCCGACGAGGACCAGGATTTCCCGACCCATGCAGGAGAAGGAGACATCCACGTCGAAATCGTGCCTTCTTATTTTCACCTTCACATCGAGTGCCATCGTTCTCAACTCCTGCTCAGGCGGTTCATGTCCAGCATGAAGGCGTAGCTGATCGCGAGAAGGATCAGGGACATCCGGCCCGCCTCGGCGTAGTCCAGGGACTGGACGGCTTCGTAGATCGCAATGGAGGCGACCCGCGTTTCCCCGGGGATACTGCCCCCGACCATCCCAACGACGAGAAGAACCCCGCAGAGGGTGATCTCTTTGTCAGAACGGAGATCAAGGGGATCAAGGCGAAGAGCGTCCTGCAGGTCTATCGGGATGCGGCAAACGCCAAATCCCTCGACGACTGGGCCAAGACTGCCGGGATCGCAAGAGAGGACATCGTGGAAGTCGCACGGGAATTCACAAGTCACGGGAAAAAGGCCGTCGTGGATATTCACCGCGGCGCCTCGCAGCTGACCTCCGGCTTCTACAACGTCGTCCTGTACATGACCCTCAATGTGCTCATCGGCAATCACGACTGGCAGGGCGGCCTGGCAAAGGCGACGACTTTCGAGATGATGGGTGAGAGGGAGGGCAAACCCTTCAACCTGACGACCCAGGAGGGAAAGCAAAAACCCTGGGGCATCTCCATCATCCGCCACGAAACATCCTATGACAAGTCGACCCTCTTCAAGGGTTTCCCGTCGAAGCGGGTATGGTATCCCTTCAGCAGCGACATCTACCAAGAAGTCATCCCCAGCATGGGGGATGCCTACCCCTACCCGATCAAGGCGCTGCTGCTCTACATGGGAACCCCGGTCTACTCTCTGCCGGCCGGTCACAAGCTGGCAGAGATCCTCATGGATCCCAAGAAGATCCCTCTTATCGTCGTATCCGACATCGTCGTCGGTGAGACGAGCATGTTCGCAGACTACATCTTCCCGGATGTGACCTACCTGGAGCGCTGGGAATTTTCCGGCTCTCACCCCTCGGTCACACCGAAGGTGGCACCTTTCCGCCAGCCGGCCGTGGCGCCACTGACCGACACGGTGACGGTCTACGGCCAGAAGATGCCCCTGTCCATGGAATCCCTCATCCTGGGCCTTGCGGAAAAACTCAAGCTGCAGGGATTCGGGAAGGACGGCTTCGGTCCGGGCCTGCATTTCAAGCGCGACGAGGACATGTATCTCCGGATGGTGGCCAATATCGCCTTCGGCGACAATCCGGACGGTTCCGAAAAGGTGCCGGCAGCAAGCAAAGAGGAGATCCGGATTTTCGAAGCATCTCATCAGTTCCTGCCCCCGACCGTCTTCGATCTGAAACGCTGGAAATCCGTCGTGGGACCGGCTCTATGGCCCAATGTAGTCTACGTGATCAACCGCGGCGGCCGCTTCCAGGGCTACAGCCAGGCATACAAAGACGGGCAGATGGTCAACAAGTATGGAAAGTTGGTGGGAATCTATTTCGACAGGCTCGCGACAACCCTGAACTCCATGACGGGAAAGACTTACGTGCCCCATGCCTACTATATCGACGGACCGCGTGATTGCTTGGGGCGCCTGATCGAGGACGAAGCCAAGGGGTACGATATGACCCTCATCACCTACAAGGCCATCTCCCAGACGAAGTCCCGGACCATCGGCAATTACTGGCTCCATGCCCTGCAGCCCGAGAATGCCGTGGAGATTTCAGCCGCGGACGCAAAAAGACTGGGACTCTCCGACGGGGATCTGGCAAAGGTCGTGTCGGCCACCAACGAAGACGGTATCTGGGATCTGGGCCCCGGATTGAAAAAGCCCATGGTCGGCAAGGTCCGGGTAAAGCAGGGCATCCGGCCGGGGGTCGTGGCATTTTCGCTCGGTTACGGGCACTGGGCCAACGGAGCAGGCGAAGTGGTCATCGACGGGCAGACTGTTCCCTCGGATACGCGGCGGGCCGGCGGGATCCACGCCAATGCCGCCATGCGGCTCGATCCAGTCCTCAAGAATACAGGGCTTGTGGACACGGTGGGCGGCAGCGCCGTCTTCTATCAGAGCCAGGTGAAACTGATCCGCGTCTCCGCATAGACTGGCACTAGGGCAGACGGCGCACAGGACCTGCACGCCTGTCAACAGGAAAAGATTTCAAAAAGCCCCCCATCTCTCCGGCAAAAAGGAGAAATGGGGGCTTTTTCTATGAGCCGATTTACCGGTCAGAGACTATGGGAAAGGGCCCCTTGCGGTCACAGGCGAGTTCGTTCTCTCCGCTCCGGCAGAAGATGCAGGCCTTCTCAAGTGCTCTCCGGAGCTGCACCCGAGCCCGGTGCAAACGGGCCTTTGCGTTTCTCAGACTCAGGCCGTGGATCTCCGCGATTTCCTTGTCCTGAAAGCCCTCCAGGTCACCCAGGATAATGACGGTGCGATAGTTTTTCCGGCAACCGGTTGATAACCTCGCGGATGCAGGTGTTCATCTCATCTCGGATCACGCGTCCTTCGAGCGTGTCGCGAAGCTCGCCCGTCCACCAGACGGTCTATCCCGCGGGACCGCGGACGATTTTCCCTTTCAGCGATTAGAAAAGCATTGGCAGCCTGTCTGAAAAACTGTATATGAGGTGCGCTGGCTCCGAGGTCCGGCGCACACGATCACCGGAGAGGTCGCAGACATGAAGCGCAAGCCCGTCCTCATCTTGTCACTGTTAGCAGTTCTTCTGCTTGTCGCCCCGGTTGGGTACTCGGCGATGCCCACTACCGTAGAACAGGTTCCCCGCCTGGCGAAGGAAGCCGTCAAGGACATGCTCGCGAAACCCGACGTCGTCATCGTCGACATCCGCTTCATCAAGCAATGGGAGCAGAGCGACAGGAAGCTGCCCGGGGCTGTTTTCGTCCAGCCGGAAAACTTCGACGAATTCGTCAAGGATCACCCGAAAGACAAGACGTACGTCCTCTACTGAGCCTGACCGCAGGAGTACACGGCTGCCCGGGGGGCGGTTGAGCTTTACAAGCGAGGTTACACCAAGGCCTACGCCCTGACGGGCGGGTGGAACGAATGGATCAAGGCGAATTACCCCACGGAGAAGAAGGAAATCACGTCGGCTAGACACTGTCTCGACTGCCACGCGGCGATCACCCCCGGTGTCGTGGCGGATTGGAAGCTCAGCAAGCACAGCCAGAAGGGTGTCGACTGCACCGTCTGCCACGGAGACAAGCATTACTCCCCCGAGACCGTGAACAAGGCCGAAATCCCGAGACCCGAGCGTTGCGCCGTATGCCACGGCACCGAGGTGAAGCAGTTCAAGGACGGCAAGCACGCCAAGGCCTGGGCCGCCATGAAGGCCATGCCCACCTTCCACATGCAGCCCATGGCCATGATGGACGGCATGAAGGGGTGCGGCGGCTGCCACAAGGTCGGCATCAAGACGGACGAGGAGATCAAGGAGCTCAGAAAACAGGGAGGCCAGTTTGGGACTGCCTCCTGTGATTCCTGCCACACCCGACATGCCTTCTCCAAGAAGGAGGCCCTGCAGCCCCAGGCCTGCCAGACCTGCCATATGGGTATAGACCATCCCCAGTGGGAGATGTACTCCTCCTCCAAGCACGGGGTGCGCTACCTCCTGAAGCAAAATGGTGTGCTGCCCGAAACCGCGGCGGCCCCCACCTGCCAGAGCTGCCACATGTCCGGCGGAAATCACGCCGTTCGGACAGCCTGGGGGTTCGTGGCCGTCCGGCTCCCGATGCCCGACGACAAGAAATGGGCCGCGGACCGGACGACGATCCTCAAGGGCCTGGGGGTCTTGGACTCTGCAGGGAAAGAGACGGCGCGCCTGGGCGTGCTCAAGGACCTGGACGTCTTCCGGACGACCCAGGAGGACTGGCAGAAGGAGAGCGACCGGATGTTTGCCAACTGCCGCCAGTGCCACTCGCCGAACTTTGGCAGGGGCGAACTCGAAAAGAGTGACGGCATGATTCGCGAAGCGGATCGGCTGCTGGCCGAGGCCATCGAGACCGTGGCGGGTCTTTACCGGGACAAGATCATCCCCAAGTCGGCTTATTACGCGTATCCCTATCCCGACCTGCTCGCCTTCCACGACGCTCCGACGTCTATCGAGCAGAAGCTCTACCTCATGTTCCTGGTGCACCGGATGCGGACCTTCCAGGGCTCCTTCCACGCGAACCCCGATTACGCCCTCTGGTACGGCTGGAGCAAGATGGTATCGGACATCACGGAGATCCGGAAGATGGCGGAGGACCTGAGGAAGGATAAAAGAGCAAAGAAAAGATAGATCGGCCGCGTCCGGGTCAAACAGGGCATCCGGCCGGGCGTCGTGGCTTTTTCGCTTGGCCACGGGCACTGGGATTACGGATCGAGCGATGTGGTCATCGACGGAGAGACCGTCCCCTCAGACCCGCGAAGGGCCGGGGGGATCCACGCCAACGCCGCCATGCGGCTTGACCCCATCCTCAAGAATACGGGGCTCGTGGACACGGTGGGCGGCAGCGCCGTCTTCTACCAGAGCCAGGTGAAACTGATCCGAGTGCCTGCATAGACGGACGCAAGTTATCGGGTGAGCAAAAAGGGATGAAGAGGGGGGATGGGTACCTGGAACAAAAGACAGGGGCCGGGGGGCAGGGTCAAAATGCAGAGTAAGGGTACAGGGAAGAGGCTGAAAGAGAAAAAGGACCGTGGAATCAAGTTCCACGGTCCTTTTTCTATTCTACACGCTACACGCTTCCCTCGGGTATTTTCCCCTCCAGAAGCATTTCGATCTCGCCGTCGATCCTCTCGCCGAGGGCCTTGATCTCTTCGGCGTCGGAGGACAGGAAGCGCAGCAGGTCGGAGCGCTCCAGACGGCCGGCGATCTGCATGAAGATCGGGCAGATGCCCAGGATCATGGCTGCAGCCACGCGATCCGTCCAGGTTTTCCCGGAAGACAGAGGCGTGATTCCGCCGCCGAAAAGCCGGTAGGTCCGGGAGTCGATCCCGGAAGCCGACGGGTAGTCATCCTCATCGATGGAAGCCCTTGCAGTGGCGAGTGCCTCGATGGCGTTCAGCGCCTCCCGCAGCGGGCGGTCCTCACGAAGGCCATATCCCGCTGCCCGGGGATCCAGGCCAAGATCGAGGCACCTCAGTATAAGGGGAAGGGCATCCTCGGACTTGCGCGAAAGTGCGGCCCAGCCGACGTGATCCATCAGCAGCAGACCGTCTTTTTCCGCGCCTGCCCCGGGCTTCTTGAAACCTGCGTAGGTCATGCAGGGGCTGGGGCAGTGATAGCAGGCCCTGTTCCTCCCGAGTTTTCCCCGGAGCGCTCCTGCCGCCTCTGCACCGTCTTCGAGCTTCTTTAAAACGGGGACAAAGCCCTCGGCTGAAAGGGCTCCCGAATCTCGAAGCATCTTTTCCGTTGCCTTGGACAGCGCAGGGTGATCCTCGCAAAAGGGCAGGCCTTCGATGCCGTTGAAAAGGACGGCCTTGAGGTTTTTCGCTGCCATCCGGGCGGCAAATCCGACCTTGTCGAGGCTCCCGTGGCTGCCGATGGAGGCCGCCGCGTAAGGAGATTTGCCGTCGGCTGCGGGGCCCGTCACGATCGATGCCCTGAAACCGGGAACCTTTCGTCTCAGCATTTGCAGCAATTCCGGGACCGGCTTTTCCTGCGAATCCGGGAGCGGGAAGACATGCACTTGACCGCGAGTCACGGAAACAGCGCAGGGCTCTTTTGCCGCGCCCCGGATGATCAGGTAATCCACACCGGAGAATTTCATCTCCGGGCCGCTGCGAAGCATGAAAGGCACGTGACAGAGGTGATCAAAAACGGGCGAACGGAATGTCCCGACTAGAAGGGCCGAGGCCGGGGCGAAACTTCCCGTCAGCGGCCCTGTCCCCAGGACGAGGCTGTCGCTTTCGTACTCGGAAAGCAGACAGGCGTTCATCGCCGCACCGCCGACGTGGTTCGGGAGCGCATCCCAGGGCAGATCGACCGTATAGGCCGACTGCGTCGTCAGGTCGACAACCCCGATTTTCCCGTTATAGAAGGGCTGATAGAGATTCATGCGTTTGTCTCCCCCGGGGTCGCCTTCTGCCAGCGGAAGCGGATCTTTGCCGCGCTGTAGGGGCAGCGGTCCACGCATCGCAGGCACATGATGCACTCCGTCATGGGGATCTTCGGGGAGTTTCCTTCGCGGAGCTGATCCGCGTCGATGATCCCCACAGGGCAGACCTCGGCGCACTGGATGCAGGAGAACTTCTTGCACTTGCGGGCCCCGATGACGATCTTGAGGAGCCGAAGCAAACTTGCAATGCCCAGGGTGGCCCCCACGGGACAGAGGTAACGGCACCAGGATCGGCGCTCGGCCAGTTCCGTCGCGGCCAGAACCGGTATGATGGCCAGCTCGGCGCTCTGCATGACCGACTGCACGCCGTAGGAGCGGCAAAGAGTGCCTATGGGGCAGACCGTGCAGAAAGCCTGGTAGCCCAGCAGGGCACTGCTTCCGACGGCGCCGCCCAGGATGCCGTACTTGGCCATTCGGCTCTTGAGGAAATTCGGCCAGCCGAGCTTCTTCGGGGTGATCTTGTCCACAAGGTCCAGCACGAACCCGAAGGGGCAGACCCAGCCGCAGAAGACCCTGCCGAAGAGGACCGTGAGGATGAGCAGTGCCAGGGCCGACGAGGCGCCCACGAGGATGAGCGTCCCCGACGAGGCGATGTTCTGAAGCGTGCCCGTAGGGCAGGACAGCTCAACTGTCCCCGCCCTGAAATAGCAGAAGGTCCCCACGACGAGGATGACGAGGAATAGAAACGACAGGGCCTGGACAATCCAACGGGCAGCCTTGATCCAGCGCAGGGCCTTGCCGCGCGTATAGGTCAGCGCGCTCTCGGGGCAGTGCTTCACACACAGGGGGGCGCCCTCGCAGAG
>Ga0315292_10002222_pt1 | contig 10797 bp, 7 predicted proteins | sample YL17G13_0_MG_FD_204029 | JGI IMG/M metagenome (GOLD analysis project Ga0315292, IMG submission 204029) | Sediment microbial communities from Yellowstone Lake, YNP, Wyoming, USA - YL17G13_0 | ecosystem: Environmental > Aquatic > Freshwater > Lake > Sediment | place: USA: Wyoming | collected... | reverse complement strand
CGCGCTGGCGCGCACCAGCCGGACGCCGGGCAAGACCCGGGCGCTCAACGTGTTCACCTGGGGCGAGACGCTCTATCTTGTGGACGTGCCTGGTTATGGCTGGGCGCGGGCGGGCCAGAAGGACCGTGCCGCCTGGCGGATTCTGGTGGAAGGATACCTCGCGACGCGGCCACGGCTCGCCGGAGTGCTGTGGCTCCTCGACATGCGGCGGGACCCGTCACCCGACGACCACGAAGTGGGCGCGGTGCTCGCCGCCAGGGGTGTCCCGGTGCTCGCGATCCTGACGAAGGCTGACCAGGTGCCGCGCGGGAAGCGGCTGCACCGGCTACGGACCATCGCTGTGGCCCTCGCACTGGAAGAGAGCGCGTGCCTTGTGACCAGCGCGACGAGCCGCGAAGGGATGGAGGACCTCCGTGAGAGCGTTCTGGGGTTGGTCGGCTAGCGTCCCGCTCGCCCTGGCGCTCTCCGCGGTGCCGGCGCCGCTGGCGGCACAGGGCGCGGACCTGCCGCCGCCGGGTCTGGGGACACTGCGCCAGGACCAGGTGGCGGTGCGTCTCGGCACGGCGAGCCTCGCGATCCGCGTGCTGCCGCTCGACGAGCGCGTCATCCGGCTCCTCGCCCCCGACACCTACTCCTCGCTCGCGGAGCTGAAGCGTTCCCGCGCCGCCGAGATCGCGGCGGCGGCCCGGCAGGCGGGACTCGACAGCGCCACCGTCTTCGTGGTGACCTTCTTCGGGATGGCGCCCAACGCGCGGTTCGATCCCGACCAGCTCTACCTGTCCAGCCAGAACGCCTTCTTCCGTCCCATGGGCGTCGTGCCGATGACGCCGCAGTGGGGCGAGACGCAGCTCGGCCAGCGCCAGCAGGCGGTAGCCATCTACTTGTTCCAGCCCGGCATCCCCATCCTCCAGCCGTTCACGGTCTTCTACGATGGCCAGCCGTCGACGGCGTGGGAGTCCACCCTGCGCGTGCTGGACAACGAGCGCGCCCGGGTGCTGGCCAGGGCTGCGTCGCGCCCCTGAGCCGCGTGCCGACGCTCCGCACGCTTCTGGCCCGCCTCGCCGGCCTCGGCCCTCCGCGGGCCGGGCGGTCGCCCGGGCGCGGCGCGGTGGGGCTCGCCCCGCTGCGCGAACTCACCCACATCCTCTCGGCCTCGCTCGACCTCGCCAAGATGGCCGCGTAGGCCACGGCGTCCGCCGAGCGGCTGCTGGACGCCGGGGGGGCCGCGCTGCTGCTCGGCACCGACGACCAGCTCGCCTTCGAGGTCGTCGGCGCGTCGGGGAGCCTCGCCGGCCACCTGGGCCGGCGGATCGTCCCCTCCACCGGCGGCCTCGCCCTCGACGCCATCGCGTTCGAGGAGGTCCGCGTGGCACCGGCAGGCGCCTGCACCCTGTTCGGCGACGCGATCGTGCGCAGCGCCGCCGCGGCGCCGCTGCTGGCGCACGGGGTGACGACCGGGGCGCTCGTCGTGGCCGACCGCCACGCCGGCGCCTTCGACGCGGACGAGGGCGCCCTGCTCTCCGCGGTCGCGATCCACACCGCCATCGCGATGGCGAACGCCCGGTTCTACGAGATCATCGGGCGGGGGAAGCGCCAGTGGGAGGCGACCTTCGACGCGCTGTCGCAGGGCATCGCCCTGGTCGGGACCGACGCCAGGGTCATCCGCGCCAACACCGCCTTCGCGGCGTTGGTCGGCGCCAGCCTCTCGGAGGTGGTCGGCCAGCACGTCTGCCACGCCCTCTTCGGGGAGCACCACAGCCTCGCCGACCTGCTCGCCTCCGCGCGGAACGGCGAGCGGCCGCGGCCCCTCGTGCGCCGGTCCGAGCGGCTCCGCCGCATCCTCCGCGTGTCGGCCACGTCGACCACCGCCACCGCCGAGCCACTCGCGCTGACCGTCGCGGTGGAGGACATCACCGAGCAGAAGGCGATCGAGGCCCAGGCGATCCAGAGCGAGAAGATGGCGGCCGTCGGCACGCTCGTCTCCGGCGTCGCGCACGAGCTGAACAACCCGCTCACGTCCATCGCCGGCCTGGCCGAGTTCCTTCTGGAACAGCCCGAGGACGCCGTCCCCGACCGCGACCACCTGCGCGTCATCGCCGAGGAAGCGCAGCGGGCCGGCGGTATCGTGCGCAACCTCCTCACCTTCGCGCGGAAGGGCACGGCGCAGCGGGAGCCGGTGGACCTGTCCGACGTGGTCGAGCGCACGCTCTTCCTGATGGGATGGGAGCTGAAGCTGCAGAGCATCACCGTCGCGAAGCACCTCTCGACCGACCTTCCCCCGGTGCTCGGGGACCGCCAGCAGCTGCAGCAGGTCGTCCTCAACCTGATGTCCAACGCCGCCCAGGCGGTGGCGGGGCTGCCGCCGGGACTGCCCCGGCGGATCGCGCTGAGCGCCGCGACGGAAGGCGGCCGGGTCGTGGTCCGCGTTGCCGACACCGGCCTCGGCATCCCCGCCGACGTGCTGCCCCAGATCTTCAGCCCGTTCTTCACGACCAAGCCGCAGGGCGAGGGGACCGGCCTCGGCCTCTTCATCTCCTACGGCATCGTCGAGGGGCACGGGGGCACGCTGACCGCCGAGTCACGCCCCGGCGCCGGCGCCACGTTCACCGTCAGCATCCCGTGCGCGCGCCCGGACGAGGCGACCACGCCGGCCGATGGTGCGGCACGCGCCGCGGCGCCGCCGATCGCGCGGCGACGGATCCTCGTCGTGGACGACGACCCGGGGGTCCGGCGGATGGTGTCCGCGCTCTTCGCGAGCGAGGGGCACGTGGTGGACGCCGTTGGGGACGGCGACAGCGGGATGGGCCTGGCACGGGACGCGGCGTACGACCTGGTGATCGCCGACCATCGGGCCGTCGCCGGCGGCGTGCCCTTCCTGCAGACGCTGGAGGCGGCACGCCCGGGCTGGGGTTCGCGGTGCATCGTCTCGACGGCGGATCCGCAGCAGAGCGCCCCCTCGGGCGGCGTGCGCACCGCCCGCATGCTCCGGAAGCCGTTCCACCTGCGGGACCTCCGCGCGGCCGCCTCCGCCGCGTGGGCCGACGCCCCGGCCTCCTAGACCCTCAGCACATCCTCGAAGCCGCCAGCGTCGCCGCGCCCGAGGAGGGCCAGCGCGTCGGCAAGCGCACGGCGCTCCCGCGGCCAGCCGAAGCGCTCGGCCGCCCGTTCGGCGGGAAGCCACTCGCAGGCATCGTGTTCCTCCGAGACCCTCGCCTCGGCCGCTTCCGCAACGAAGGCGCAGAAGACCGGGATGAGGGCGAGCACGTCCTGGCGGTGCAGGTAGAAGCTCTCCACGCGACTCACATTGTAGAGGCGCTCGGCCTCGAGCCCCGTTTCCTCGCGCAGTTCGCGCACGGCGGCATCGACGGGGCGCTCGCCGTCCTGGACGTGCCCGTGGACCGTCTCCCACGTGCCGGCGGAACGCTCGCCGGGGGCGCGGCGCAGGCACAGCGACTCCCATCCGCCGGCGGCCCGCCGGAGGACGTAGACGTCCACGATGGCGACGCGGATCTCGGTCAGCGGACTAGGGGGAGAGGCGCTTGCGCCCGAGGACGGCGTCGAGGCGCGCCGAGAGGGCACGGGCGCGGAACGGCTTGGTCAGGAAGTCGTCCGCGCCCAGCTGGAAGACGCGCACCTCGTTGTCCTCGTCGCTCTTGGCCGTCAGGACCACCACCGGGATGTCGGACGTCGCCGGACGCGAGCGCAGGTGGGAGAGCACGCCGTACCCGTCGAGGCCAGGCAGGTTGAGGTCGAGCACGATGACGTCCGGCCCGAACCGGTCCACCTGGTCCAGCGCCTGGACGCCGTCGCGCGCCTCCGCGACGATGTAGCCCTCCCGCTCGAGTAGGTCCTTCATCACGCGGCGCAGCGTATCCTCGTCGTCCACGAGGAGCACCTTGCGCTTGACGCGCGTCACCGTGACGCCGGCGTCGATGTTGTCGAGCAGCTCGAAGCTGCCGCCCCCGAACTGCGTCCCCGGACGCGGGCCCGACGCCCGTGGGGCGGGCGGCGGAGCGACGGAGGCCGCGGACCGCGCGCCCGTCGCTGCGGGCGCCGCCTCGCCCCTCGCGGGTGCGGCCGGCGTCGCAGCCTCCTTCTCGCCCGCCGCGCCGGCGGTCACGTCGTCGAACGGGACGTCCACCACCCGCATCAACTCCTCGAGCGAGGACTCGCCGCGGAGCACGTGGGTCACGCCGCTCTCCCACAGGCCGCGCATCCCGCTGGCGCGCCCAACCTCCGCGATCTTGTCGGCGGTCGCGCCGGAGCTGATGCTGCGCTCGACCTCGGGCGTGACCGTCATCACCTCGACGATCGAGAAGCGGCCGCGGTACCCGGTCATCGCGCACTCGGAGCAGCCGACCGCCTTGTAGAGCGGCGTCCCCGCCGGCACCCACTTGACCAGCTTGCCCGGGATGGACTCGACCCAGACCTCCTTGCAGGTCGGACAGAGCTTCCGCATCAGGCGCTGCGCCACCACCCCCCGGAGCGAGGCCGCGATCTTGTACGGCTCGACGCCGATGTCCACCAGGCGGGTGATGGCGTTGGCCGCGTCGTTGGTGTGCAGCGTGGAGAGCACCAGGTGGCCCGTCAGTGACGCCTGGATGGCGATCTGCGCCGTCTCCTTGTCGCGGATCTCGCCGACGAGCACCACGTCGGGGTCCTGGCGGAGGATGGAGCGCAGGGCGCTGGCGAAGGTGAGGCCGGCCTTCTCGTGCACCTGCACCTGCACGATGCCCTGCAGGCGGTACTCGACCGGGTCCTCGATGGTGACGATGTTCGTCTTCCCCGTCTGGATGCTCCGGATGGCCGAGTAGAGCGTCGTCGTCTTGCCGCTGCCCGTGGGGCCCGTCACCAGCACCACGCCCTCGTGGTGTGCCAGCAGCGCCCGGAAGGCCTCGAGCTCGTCGGGCGACAGCCCCAGCGCGTCCAGCGACAGCACCGTCGCGCGCGAATCCAGGATCCGGATGACGACCTTCTCGCCGAGCGACGCGGGAAGCGTCGAGACGCGGAGGTCCACCGGGACGCCGTTCACGGCCACGCGGGCGCGGCCGTCCTGCGGCCGCATCCGGTCGGCGATGTCGAGGCTCGAGATGATCTTGATGCGCGAGACGAGCGGGAACCCGGCGGCCCGCGGCACCTTCATCACCTGGCGCAGCACGCCGTCGATGCGGTAGCGGACGCCGAAGCCACCCTCCTCCGGCTCGATGTGGATGTCGCTTGCCCGGGAGAGGATGCCCTCGGAGAGGATGAGGTCCACCAGCCGCACGACGGGCCGCTGCGAGGCCTCCTCGGCGCTGATCTGGATCTCTTCGGAGGGGGTCTCCTGCTCGACCTGCTGGATATCGACGCCCTGCCCCATCCCCTCGAGCAGCTTGTCGATGACGTTGTCGGGCCGGTACATCTCCTCCGTCACCTGCGCGATCTTCGCCGGCGACGCCAGACTCATCCGCACCTCGCGCCCCGTCGCGAAGGCGAGCCCCTTCTCGACGTCCATGTCGTAGGGGTTCGCGGTGGCGACCTCGATGTAGGAGTCGGTCGCGCGGACGGGGAGGATGTGGTAGCGCCGCGCGACGGTCTCGGGGACGATCTCCTTCGCGGCCATCTCGGACTTGGTGAGGTCCGCGATCTTGACGCGGTAGCGTGCGGAGAGGGCCGTCAGGATCTGGTCGTCCGTGGCGTGCTTGCCCGACACGATGAGGTCCCAGAGACTGGATGTCGACTGGGCGCCGGCCCGCAACTGCCCGATCAGCTCGGGGCCGAGCAGGGTCGTGACCGTCGGGACCAGCCACTCGTCGGGGAAGTAGCGCTCTGCCACAGTCTGCGAAGATACGCCCCTACGGCACCGTCCGTCCAGCGAGGCGGCCGGACGGCGGCCGGGCCGGGACCCCGCTCAGAGGATGTCCCAGAAGTCCCGGCTCACGTCGACGGCCACGCCGATGCGCCCGCTGCGCGGGCTCACGCCGACATCCAGCCGCAGCAGGTTGAGGGGCCACTCGACGCCCAAGCCGATGACCGGGCGGACGCCATCGGACGGCGCCCCCACGGCACCCTGCACGCGCCCGCCGGCCCAGCCCGCCGCCACGAACGGCACCACCGTGGCGGTCCGGCCGGTGCCCGCCAGCGACCCGAGCGGGATCTCCGGCACGCGCACCGGCAGGCGAAGGTCGGCGGAGAGCCAGGCGGCCCGGCGACCGGCCAGGCTGCGGAAGCCCTCGCCGACCAGGGTGCCGCGCCCCCCGAGAACGAAGGTCCGGTGCGGGGGCACGTCCCGCGTGGCGAGGCCCGCGCTTCCGCGCAGCACCAGCCAGCCGGCGGCGAGCGGGAGGTGCCAGCGGCCCTCCGCGTACAGGCGGCCGTACCGCGCCGAGCCGAAGGCCGCGCCCTCCAGCTCGGCGCGCCCGGAGAACTCACGGACCATCGCGAACGAGCTCGCCTGGCGCCGCAGCCCGAGGCGGGCGTAGGTCCACGCGCCCTCGGCGAGGGCGGGATTGGGTCGGGTGTAGGGACCACGCGCCCACTCCGCGTGCACGCCCAGCGAATCGATGCGCGCCGCGCCGAGCGCGAAGCGGAGACCGGTCCGTCCACCCAGCGCGCGGGCGAGGGTGGCCTCGCCCCCCGTGGCGAGGACGTAGTCGCCGTAGTCTCGGCCCGTCTCCTGGGCGAGGAGCGAGTTGACCGCCCGCGCGATGACCGGCCCGTCGCCGATGTCGCGGACCTCGCGGAACCCGTCGAGGCCGAAGGTCCACGACCCGCGGCGCACCCCGGCGGCGACCCCGCCGGTGAAGAGCGCCGTGGCCGTCGCGGCGCCGATGCGCACGCGCAGCTCGCGGTCCTCGTTCCCCGACCGCACGACGCCGCCCACGCCGAGCGCGAGCCCCTCCACGCGGTTCACGTGGACGAAGTCGGACACCGAGGCGCCGCCGAACTGGGCCCGGCGCAGCCCGCTGAGGATGTGTCCCTGCGCGACGGCCGCCGCCGCCGCGCGGACGGCGGCGAAGTCCTCCAGGCTCGCGGGCCGCGACACTTCCCGCACTTCGGCGTCGATGGACTCGCGCCAGGGGAAGGAGTCGAGCACCGCGCGTGGCGCCGCGACGATCTCGGGCCGCCCGTCGCGGAACAGCGCGTCGGCAAGGCCCTGGTTGAAGCGGTAGGTGTCCACCTCCCAGCGCCCGCGGATGATGCCGCGCGCCGGGAAGTCCATCCACTCCGCGCGCCGGCGGATCTCGATCTCCTGGCGCAATGGCAGCCAGAACCGCCCCGCCCACAGGCTGTTCTCGATGCTGACGGTGATGTCCTCGAGCTGGGAGTCGAGGTACGCCGCGCGCGTGAACGAGAAGTTCATCCGGACGAGGTCGCCGCGGTCCACGTCCACGAACACCCGCCCCACGAGGCGGGGCGCGCGGAACTCGCGCGGGCGGACCGCGACCTCGTACACGCGGATGGCGCGGCCCTGCAGCTGGATGGTGAGCGAGTCGGTCAGCGCGAACTCGTACAGCTCGAGGCCCGTGCGACTGAGCGGATGGGGGACGTCGCGCACCTCGTCGCCTTCGCCGAGCCGGATGCGGTCGGCGAAGTTGTTGAGGACGATGCCCAGGTGGTCGCGGTGGTAGCTGATGTCGGTCGGGAGCTGCCGGCGGTCGCGCCAGCCGATGATGCGCTGCCTGCTGAGGCTCGGCGCCTTCCAGAAGACCTCGAGCTCGAGCTGGTCCGCCTTGACGAGGCGCGGCGGCTCCTGCAGCCCTTCGCCGATCTGGCCGAGGAAGAAGACGAACCCGTGACCGCGGGCGCTGAAGTCGGTGAGACCGGTGTCGCCGAGGGTGGCCTCGCGGCGCGCCACAGCGCGCTCGAGGAGCGCCCGGACCACGGGGCCGTCCCATTCCTGCGCCGCGAGCCGCCGCAGCGGGAGCGCAGCGGCGAGGCAGAGCGCCAACCCGAGCGCGCGGCGACCCCCGGTCATCCCGAAATATCGGGCGGGTGCGTGCGGCGAATCAAGCCGGGGGGCCGCGCTGGCGCGTGGTCGGGGGGCCGGACATATTACTCCGTTTGGGAGCCATCGAGCCGATGCCCGACGCCTACAAGCTCGTCAGCACCGCCGGCGATCAATCCATCGACGTGCGACCCGGTCACACGGTGATCGTGGGGCGCGCGGTCACGAGCGACGTGCCGATCTTCGACCCCACCATCTCGCGCCAGCACGCGCAACTCGTGGCCCAGGACGGCGGGGTGCAGGTCAAGGACCTCGGCTCCTCCAACGGCACCTTCATCAACGGCAGCCGCATCATTGAGGGGTTGGCCGCGCTGAACGACGTGGTCATGTTCGGGAAGGTGGCGTTCTACGTCCGGCCGGTGGCGACATCACAGGCGACCCCCAAGCCGACGACCGGAGACTTCGCCGTCCCGAAGCCCGCCGGCGCGACGATCGTGCGCCAGCTGCCGGTCCGCGAGTCGGGCGCTCTGGCCAGCCCGCTCAAGGCTAAGGAGAAGGAGAGGGAGATGGGCGCGGCGCCCGGCGCCGCCGCCCCCGACGCGGCGGCCGCCCGCAACGCCAAGAAGCTCGAGTTGCTGCTGGAAATCTCGAAGGCCCTCTCCCGGCAGTTGGACGTGGACAAGCTGCTCGAGTCGGTCGTGGACTTCACCTTCCAGGTGATGGACGTGGACCGGGTGTCCATCCTTCTGCACGAGCCCGGCGGCACCGACCCCATCCCGCGCATCTCGAAGAGCCGGCTCGGCGAGGGCTCGGCCTCGGCGCGGCACGTGCCGAAGTCCATCGTCGGCCAGGTGGTGAACGAGCGGGTCGCCATCCTCACCGACAACGCGGCCGAGGACGAGCGCTTCAAGGGCAAGTCCATCATGCTGCAGAGCGTGCGCTCCGCGATGGGCGCGCCGTTGATGAGTTCCGACGGCACGGTGCTCGGCCTCATCTACGTGGACAATTTGACCTCGACGCACGCCTTCACCGACGAGGACCTCGAGTTCCTCATCGCGTTCTCCGGCGTGGCGGCGGTGGCCATCGAGAACGGCCAGCGCGGCGACCGGCTGCGCCGCGAGGCGATGGTGCTGTCGAACTTCCAGCGGTACTTCGCCCCCGACCTCGCCAAGCAGATCGCGGAGCACAGCGAAGAGGTGAAGCTCGGCGGCGCCAAGCGGCCGGTGGTCATCTTCTTCTCCGACATCCGTGGGTTCACGTCGATGTCGGAGAACATGGCCCCCGACGACGTCGCGCAACTGCTGGGCGAGTACTTCAACGAGATGGTGGAGATCGTGTTCCGCCACGGCGGCACGCTCGACAAGTTCATCGGCGACGCCATCATGGCCCTGTGGGGCGCGCCACTGACGAGCGAGGACGACGCCGACAAGGCGATGCGGGCCGCCATCGACATGCAGCGCGCCCTCGTCCCGCTGAACGAGCACTGGAAGGCCACCGGCAAGCCGCAGATCGCGATCGGCATCGGGATCAACTTCGGCGAGGTGTTCGCCGGCAACATCGGCAGCGAACAGCGCATGGAGTACACGGTCCTCGGCGACGCCGTGAACACCGCCTCGCGGCTCTGCTCCAACGCGGGCCGCGGCGAGATCATGATCTCCGAGCCGCTCTTCAAGCGCCTCAAGAACCCGCCGCCCACCGAGGCGCGCGAACCGATCAGGGTCAAGGGGAAGGCGCAGCCCGTCCCCATCTATCTCGCCAAGTACTGAGCCGGCGGTGCCCGCCGCGCTCCCGCCCGAGTACGAGACCTGGAGGCTCGGCCCGGCCGGCGCCGTCGCCCGGCGTGACGTCGCGTCCGCCGTCCGGGCCGCGCTCGAGCAGCGCGGCTCGTTGTACGCGTGGGCCGGGACGCAGCCCGGCCGCGAGGCATTCGCCGGCCGCGGCGCGGCGTACGGCGTGACGCTGGGCGGCGTCGCCGCCGTGGTGCGCCACGCCCGGCGCGGCGGCCTCCTCGGCCCGCTGCTGGGGGACCGGTACGCCGGCGCCCCGCGCCACCTGCGCGAGCTGGCCTGGTCGAGGCGCCTCGCCGGTGCCGGGATCCCCACGCCGCCGTTCCTCGCAGGGATCACCTATGCCGCGGGACTGGCGCACCGCGCCGACGTAGCCACCGAGCGGGTCGCCGGCCTCGACCTGGCCGACCTCTTCTTCGGCGACGCCCCGCCGGGGCCGGACGCCCGGGACGCGACGTGGCGCGCCGTCGGGCGGCTGGTCCGATCCCTCCACCACGCCGGCTGGGTCCACCCGGACCTCCAGCTCCGCAACGTCCTCGTCGGCGGCACGCCGCCGCGGGCATGGCTCCTCGACGTGGAAACGTGCCGCGACGCCACGAGCGAGGCGGCGCGGCGCCGCAACCTGGAGCGGTTCTACCGGTCATGGGCGAAGTGGACCCGGCTGCGCGGCCCGCGACTCGGCGCCGGCGACCGGGCGTCCTTCGAGGCCGGCTACGCGGAGAGGGCGTGAACATCCCGGACACCTGGCGGACCGGGCGCGTCGCCGTCGTGATGATGAGCGCTGTGGGGGATACCGTCCACGCCCTGCCGGTAGTGACGGCCCTCAAGCGCCACGCGCCGGGGTGCCGCCTCACCTGGATCCTGCAGCCGGGGCCCGCCTCACTGGTGCGCGGCCACCCGGCGGTGGACGAGGTCGTCGTCTTCGAGAAGGCGCGCGGCTGGGGCGCCTACGCCGACGTGCGCCGCCGGCTGGGCGAGCCGTTCGACCTCGTCCTCGCCCTGCAAGTGTACATCAAGGCCGGGCTCATGACGGCGCTGCTCCGGTCGCCCGTGAAGCTCGGGTTCGACCGCGCGAGGGCACGG
>Ga0315292_10002221_pt1 | contig 10797 bp, 10 predicted proteins | sample YL17G13_0_MG_FD_204029 | JGI IMG/M metagenome (GOLD analysis project Ga0315292, IMG submission 204029) | Sediment microbial communities from Yellowstone Lake, YNP, Wyoming, USA - YL17G13_0 | ecosystem: Environmental > Aquatic > Freshwater > Lake > Sediment | place: USA: Wyoming | collected... | reverse complement strand
AGATGTCAAGCAGCTCGCACAAAAATATCATCTTAATTATCTTCAGCTTCTTAAGGACCATGGCATAAAAAGGATACATGTGGCCAGCCCTAGTGAAAGCGAGCTCTTCATGGCAATTAGGGCCACAGAGGAAGCCTTGCGCGACTCAAATTTGAGCCCTAGGGATATTAATGTGGTAATATTCTGCAAGGGGATCACAAGGCAAAAAACCGCAAGAACCATATCTTCGCAAATCATCCAGGAGATTAATGCAACAGAAGCCTATGGCTTTGACATCGAAGGAGGACTTATAGGCGGCCTGCTAGGCATTCAGATAGCCAATGATATGATTAAAAACAATTACTCTACTAAAAATGCCATCATAGTTGCTGCCCAGGAGTTTGATGAGCTGTACCTTTTTGGAGGGGGAGCTGCAAGAGTCAGGAACATGATATTTGGCGATGGAGCAGCAGCCATAGTGCTAAGCAAGGAAGCTAACAATAACAAGATACTCACTTCTAATTTTGTGATTGACCATAACACCAGCTTTATTGATGAATTATTAGCAGAAAGCCTTACCAAGGATAGCAAGCTACACCATGTTTTTGAAAAGCTTAGGGGTATGGCTGTGGTTAAGACCATAAGGCAGAAGCAGAGCATGAGCAAGCTAACAGAGAGGTGGGTTGAGAATTCCTACAGAGTGATTGAGTCATGCATGAAATCAATAAATCTTGATGTTTCTGACATAAACCATTTCATAAAAACCCAGCTTTCCCTGGAAGAGACAGAGAGGCTGTGCAAAAAGCTCAACATCACTCCCGACAGGATTTTTAATACCTCATCAGAAAACGGCCACCTGGGCCATGCAGACATCCTTTATAATCTTCATTATACCCTGAAAAACCCTAATCTGAGAAACCTTGACATCATAGCCCTGGTCACAGCCAACTATGACTGCTCATCAGGGGCTATTATTATCAGGAGATAGTTCTATTAGTTTTATACAAAATTGTTGTGAGTTTAGATAGTTCGGAGGGCTAACGAAGTTATGCCCTCCTTAAGTGTTTCCCTTAAGGCTTTCGAAAAGGCTTAAGCGAAACTTTTAAATATGGTTAGTATCAATAATTTAAATAACAACATAATTAAGTATATGAATAGATATAAACTAAAAAAATTCGAGAGGTGCATGAAAAATGAAGAATAAAAGAGCCCAGCTATCAATTGAAACCATGATCATCTATGGTCTGGTAATATTGGTTACGCTTTCTGTGATTGGAGGACTGCTGTATTTCAACATCCTGGACTTGGGAAGCTATCTTCCTGACAAGTGTGACCTTGGAGGCACTGGCAGCGACCTTAAATGCGAAGAGTGGAGCTTTGTTGCAGCAAACAACGCAATTGTGCTTGGCGTAAGGAACATAGGGCAGAAGCCAATTGATACACTGGTTGTTTCAGTTACAGACAAGTCATCAGTGCAGTTTAGCGGTGAAAAATCCTCTATCTCCGCCACATATACAGATAGCAATAATGATGTCCATACAATAGGCACAAATACTGGCGATGTTTCATTGCCTCCTGGAGAAATTGCAAAGGTTACAATTCCCACAACTACCGCACTAGCAGGTAAGTTGCTCAGAGGAACTTTGATAACAAAGTACAAATTCACTGAGGGCGCAATCACTCAGGAAGCAACAGGTTCTATCAGAATAAAAGCTTCATAAGCCTGAGCAAATTTTTTATTATTATTTTTTAATTTGGGCGAGGGTGGAATAGAGAAAAAAGAGGTAGTTATAGATGCTGAGAAAGTCCCAAATATCCATGGAATACCTGATTTTGACCGGGTTTATCCTGCTGGTAATAATTGTCCCTTCTGTATTTTTACTTTACTCTTTTGCCAATAAGAGCGTGTATGGCGCAGTTAGCACCCAAAAAGCCAGTGAGCTTGGCGATGGCCTGGTTGAGAATGCAAAACAGATGTACTATCTTGGGCTCTATTCAAAGAAGATAGTTACCTATGATGTCCCTGACAATGTTGAAAGGTTTTTTATCCTAGAGTTCACGCAGCCTGAAACTGGGAAAAAATATTATTATATCAGCATCATCATTAACGATGGCAAGGAAGTCAGCAAAAACTTTTTTCCCTCTGACATTCCCATAATGTCAACCCCTCTACCATCTGACCATAATTCCGAATATGTCGATAACATGGACAGCTCATTATACATAGACGAGTGCACTCCCTCAAATTGCATGTTCTATAATTTTAAGGATCCTGTGACTCATCAGGGAAAGAAAAAATTCAAGCTAGAAACCAAGTATGACATTACAAGTGGTAACGAGGTAAAGGTTAATATCATACCAATCATTGATTAGAATGAAAAAATCCCAGATATCTTTTGAATTCATGGCATTATTCACAGTCCTTTTCTTCATCTTTATAGCCCTGGCTAGTTTTTTCCCCACAAGCATTGACAGGACATCATCTACTAAAGGCATAGCCCAGACCCTGGCAAATGAAATAAAGGTAAAGGCCATCACTGCCTCTCTCTCAAGTTCAGACTTTATAATAGAGATAGAGATCCCGAAAAGGATAAACAATGCTAAGATGCGGCTTGAGATTTATGCCTGGCCAGAGAATCTGTTGCTAATAAAAGACATGAATAACGGGGAGCAGCTTGCCAAGGCTTTCCTGCCAAAAATAGATTCTGTAATTCTTCCCAGCCCTTCAATATCCATTAAGAAGCTAATAATCAGGAAGGATAGTGTTAACAATAACCTATCCGTTGAAATCGTGCCTGAAACTTAGAATAAAAGAGAGTAAAATAAAAAAGAATTGGATTGTAATGAAGCTAAAAATTAGAAGCATGAAAAAAGCGCAGGTTATAACCTTTGACTTTAGCACCAGCCTTATTGTTTTCATCCTTTTCATGGCAGTATTCATAGGCATATTCATCCTTTCGCAGGCAGCAGAGAAAAAGCAGGAGTTCGAGCTTGAGTATGTGTTTGCTAATCTTGAGAACAACCTGAGATTCAGCCCAAACCCAGGAATTGATTTCTTTAGTGATTACAGAGTTGACAAGGCCAAGCTAACTACTTTTGTATCCCTTATTGGGGCTGGCAGCATTGATGATTATGTTATTGGCACAGTTGGCAATGCCCATGGAATCGGGCTAAACCCTTCAGGCTATAGCACGTGCCTATACTTTACAGATAATAATGGCTCAAGAATCAACATTAATGGCATAACTGCCCTGGGCTATCTCAATAAGAGGGGCGCAAGCTGCGAAGATGTGTTCTCCACCAGCACTGACCCTTGCGAAGAGTACGAAAACGCATTAGCAATTTTTAAGCCAGTGCTATTTGATGAGAATGATGTTTATAATAACAGGATTATACAGATGAACCTGGTGATTTGTAAAAAATGAAGCATAGGCGAAAGATGATGGGAAAAAAAGGGTACATGTTCACTGTTGATGTGACCATTGCAATCATACTCCTGGTCATAGGAATTGCTTTCCTGTTTTATAATTTCAAGTCCAGCAAGACAGTTTATTTTACAGAGCAACTGGCAGAGGACATAATAGGAGTGTTGGCTTACACCAATACCCGTGACCTGTGCATTGATCCTGGCATAGGAGCCAGTGAGGGTTGTGCCTGCCCTAATTATCCTAATCTAAGCAGGATAGTTTGTAACGAGAATCTGAAAGATGCTGATACAAACCTACTTTCTGTGCTGAGCGAAGTGATTGAAAGAGGATTGGTTGATAGCAGCGCAGTAAAGGATTCTGTGAAAGAAATATTTGCCTCAAAAAACATTATTGACGAGAAAAGATTTGGCTTTGCCATACTCTACCTAACCAGAGTTGCTCCAACTGCTCTTGAGCTTTACAACACAGAATGTTACCTAAATCCAGCAATTTGTTAAAATGAAAAATAAAAACAGGAAACAGGATAGTATTGGGAAAACACGCCCATTCAGGATAGACAGAAAAACAGGTTTGACATTATTTATTTCAACATTCATGCTTATGTTCCTTCTCTTTTCAACCACAGGCTACGCCCAGATAACTCTTTTCAACAACAGCTTAAGCTCATTAAACCTGACTTTTCCTTCAGAATTCATGACCCGCACTTTCTTTGTAAGGGTTCCCAATGGAACAGTAACTGAGGCAAGAATGAGAATACAGGGCTTTAATATGCAAGGACTCAAAGGTCTGCCGAGGGATGTCATTATTGTTACAGATTTATCTGGAAGCATGGGTCAAGCGGTTCAAGGAGTAGTAAAGTTAGCTAGTGCACAGGCAGCTGATAGAAGTTTTATCAGCAATGTTGACACCAATTATATTAAGGTAGGACTTGTCAATTATTCAACCGTTGCTACTCTAAACCAGCCCCTGATAACAAACAAGGTGATACTTAACAATTCAATAAACAGTTATCGTGTTGGCACATATACAAACTTAGGGGCAGCACTAGATCTTGCCATAAATGAACTGAATAGTGTGCGCGCCCAGAGAACTGGCACTAAGAAATATATTCTGCTGATGACTGATGGCTGGGCTAATTGCCTTTCAAGTGGTTCATGCGCAGATAGTCCTGACACTAACAGGGCAGCAGAATCATGGATATTAAGCCTTGCTAGAACTGCCAATAGCAGCAACATCACTATTTTTGCAATTGCATTTGGGGATTGTGGCACATCATATTCTTCAGGAGGAGGAGGCTCAACTGCTCATTGTTCTTTTATGCAGAACGTTTCAAACCAGACCAAAGGTGGATTGTACTTTAACGCTTCAACAGGTCAAGCTTTAATTGAAATCTACAACAATATTTCTGGAATGATAGAAACAACCAATCTCACAACACCCACAATAAACTCTACTAGCCCATCAAGATGGGTTGGATGGAGCTATCCTGATTTATACAATGGAAATGCTCTATGGAATGGTGCAAGCTGCGGCGTTAGTGGTCCTATCCCTGCCAATTGCAATAATTTCATAAACTTAATCCAATCAAACCTTAATGATTGCACATCTAATCCTTGCGACATTAGTTTCTCAGTTTATTCATCAACAGTGGGAATGCTAAACCTGTCAGAGCTTTATATTGAAGTAAACCAGCCTCCTGTGAGCAATTATCCCCCAACAGGGATTTGCTTGGAAAGAACGATTATGTGCGGCCAGACAGAACTATTAAGGCCAATGGATGACGGCTTGATGGTTACTGATTCTAATGATGAACTAAGCACATTGACTTGGAGCCTGAATAGCATACTAAATTCTACTACGAGTGGCAACTTCAATCTTAGAAGCACCTACAACACAGACAGGTACTTGAATTTCAGCTTGGATCAGATATATGAGAATGATACTTTTTGGAGAACATATTACTTTAATATAGCAGACCCTTGGAGTGAAAGCACCAGCGCATGCATTAACGTGAGCTACACTGGATGTAACATCCAGCCGCCTGTATTTGAGATGTCAAACAGGACAACAATATTTGATTACTCAGCATATCCTGCATACCACTATAATCTTCGGAACATGATTGATACCATTGCTAATGTTCCATGCACCCTGGACGAACTTGGTTATAGATTGTCGAGCTCAAGCAATTTTATCATCTACGGTCCTAACTCACAAGGAAACATTACCATAATACCAAATGACCCTAATTGGTACAATCCGACTAGCGAAGACATACAGGTAGAAGCTTACTGCCCTAATGCTGGAACAAAAACAGGTGAAGTTGAGATACTCCGAGGCAATGCAGATGTAATTCTTGTCACAGACTATTCTGGCAGCATGAAAAAAGCCTTGGGAGATTGGGGCCAGGGAACTGGCGTAAGTTCATGCTCTGGAATATATGAGCAGACAAATGAGCAAGCAAGAAAAGCCCAGCTCTCAATATGCCTTGACAAGGAACTGGTCAACACAGTGATGAGTTATCAGAATAACAGGATATGGCCTATTTTTATGCACGATGATGAAATTAAGACTTATAGCGGAAACCCGACAAGCACAGCAGGCATCTTAAGCTATTTGGATGATGCTCCTGCGCAGGGCAAGGAGAAAACCTGTTTAGCCTGCGCAATAAATGAGGGATATGACATATTAAATAGTGAAAGCAGCGTTGCAAGAAACAAGTTCATAGTTCTTATGACTGACGGAGTGCCGACGCATTGTGCATTTGGCTCATGCGCTAGCACAGCCACAGAGTATGGTGAGAGAATCTGCAATGGCTTCTGCGATACCAATGGGCAACAAGGTTGCGGTGCAGAAATAGTGCAGGGATGCGGGGATGAATTCTGCCAATCTGGTGAGGACAACACCTTGTTCTCCACTGCCAAGGCTCTTCAGGATATGAATGTAATATTCTACACAATAGCTTTTGGCCTTGTAGAAGGGTGCAGCAGGGCAGACATGCTTCTTGGGCAAGTGGCATCCATGAGCAGTGGAACCTATCACAAGAGCAGCGATGTTGCTGAGCTCAGGCAAATATATGAGGATATAGCCACCAGGATTACTTCGATATCACAAGAGACAGTATACCCCCTTGTAGAGTATATAATCTCTGCAAAAGCCAATCTCACAATAATCTATCGCGCTCCAAGCATAAGATGCGGCGATGGAACAGTGAATGACATGAATGAAGAATGTGACGACGGAAATCTGAATAACAACGATGCCTGCTCAAACATCTGCACCATCACAGAGTGCAATGATACTATCACGCAGCAACCTAATGGCAGAAGGACGCTTGGCCCGCTTAATGATGGAGTAGAAGAATGCGACGACGGCAATATCTACTATGAGGATGGATGCACTCCTGAATGTGTCAGTGAATTCTGTGGAGACCATGACTTGCAGCCAGGGCTCGGAGAGGAATGCGACGATGGTGACAACATTGACAATAGCGATGGTTGCGTTAACTGCGAATTGCAAGTGCTTCCTGAATGCGGCAATGTAATAATTGAAGTTGGGGAAGAATGCGACGACGGAAACAATAATAATGGAGATGGCTGTGACTCTAACTGCCAAATAGAGGGAATTACAGGATGCGGGAATGCAATAATAGAAGACGGGGAAGGTTGCGATGACGGGAATAATAATCCTGATGACGGCTGTGACCAATGCCACCTAATATATCCTCCATTTTGTCCTAATTCTGTTATTGAAGAAAACGAAGAATGTGATGATGGAAACAGCATTAATGGTGATGGGTGCAGTGCCATTTGCAGGCTAGAAGTTCCTCCTGGCTGTGGCAATGGGATTGAGGAACAAGGAGAGCAGTGCGATGATGGAAACACTCAGAGTAATGATGGATGTAATGCCACTTGCCAGCTGGAAACAACTCCTGTTCTCAGCTTATTCAACAGTACAGTCGTATTTGACTATTCTTCTTATCCAGGCCATAATTATTCTCTTGACTCAATGCGCTCAGAATACGCTATTCTTCCATGCGACTATAACGACCTTGAATATCAAATCAGCCAGCCAGGAATTAATTTCAGCATAAATAATCCAATCAATCCTTCTGGCAACATAACCATTGTGCCTCTTCCTGATTGGTATTTGCCTCCCAAATCAGAAATCAGGCGAGTGACTGTAACATGCAACAACGGAGCCATAACATATAGTGATAATGCATACGTGACAATAATATATACTGCTGCAGGAGCACCAACAGGGAGAATAACCTGCAAGGATAATGTTGGCTACATGCTAAAAAGCGAGCAGCCAGTTGCTATATCATTATCAGACATATTCAGGTTTGAAGGGGGTTATGGCGTTGTTAATGCCCTAGAGTATTCTCCTGATGCTGCAACAATTGTGTTTAACCCGCCTAACAGCTTCACAATCACATCAGACAACAGGTTTTCTGAAGATATAAGTATGAGAGTAGAAACAAACAATGACATCACATCTGAATGGTGCCCTGTGTCTTTTATTAATCTTAACTTGAACTGCGACCAGGCAGTATGCGCTGGCTGCTCTGATTATGCCTGCCTATCAGCTAATGGTTGCCTTGATGGACAAACCATGGTTCTTAATCCATTCACACGAGTTACACCTTCATTTTTCATCCCAAGCATTGCTCCGCGCCAGTTCACAATACCCTCATTCCGGGTTTTTGATGATTTTGAGGTAAGGCCGAGCTTTGGCGACCATACAACCTATTTTTATATCAATGACAGCACAGGCAATATGTCCAATGGTTTTGAAAGCGCAGCAATAATTAATCTTAACTTTGGAGCTTCTGGCTATTTGAATGCTAATGCAAGAGTATGCCCTAAGCTTGTAAGGCTTAATTACAGAGTTGGAGAGCTGAGCTATGACCCGATGACTGATTTATTAATCACAGGCCTAAGGGCTGTTACTGGTTATTATGACATTGATGGTTCTGTGTTCAGCAAAGGACCCTATATTTTTATAGCAAAAGTATGGCTGAGATGATAACAATATGATGCACCTACTAAACAGAAATAGAAAACAGCTGAAAAAGCAGATGGGCAAGAAAGGAGTATTTTATTCTCTTTCTGTGGTTCTGTTTTTGGTGTTCTTAATAATTCTGTTTACTGGCAGAGCCCAATTGCAGAAGAAAGATGAGGCTTTTAGGCTCGAAAGAGCGCAAATCATTGTAATGGACCATTTTGCAAGGGATTTTGACAGGTACTATGCAGAAAACATATTGCATACAGCTGCAAAGCCTGCATTAACAGAATTGACAAAAAGCTATCCTTTTACAATATCCACACTTAATAATATGACTGATTTAATGGATGATGGAGCAGGCACAGGAGTTGCCATGAACCCATTGCTATCAACAAACGAGGGCTTTAGCCAATCATTAGGAACACTATCTTTTCTGATGGATGATGCGAAGTTCAATTATTCCCTTGAAAGCCTAGAGCAGCTTAATTATACTAGCTTCAGGCTTAACTTTTCTGTAAGCTACTCATTCAGGGCATTTGACAGCAGTGAGTGGTCAAAAGCTGATAAGGTTGTTAATATTATCGTTTCAGTTTATGGGCTTACGCACCCAGCTTATAACAAGATTATTGATTCAAGCTGGATAGAAAACGATTCTTCAATCTGCTATGTTAACCAGATAATATCTGATTCAGCGCCTTGCACTGGAATGAACATAATGCCTCATCCTGTTTGCGGCAATGGAGAGCTAGAAAGCGGAGAAGAATGCGATGATGGGAACACAGTTTCTGGCGATGGCTGTGACGAGTATTGCAATGAAGAAATGACTGTTCCTTAAGTTTAATCACAATAAGTATACTTCACACCTTGGGAGCATCCTGCATATCTGCAACCCTCTGCTTGAGATGCTAGTATATCATTCTCAATTATCTTATTAATGTCATCTCCATTTGAATGATATATGCACTCAACTTTTGGTTCTGCACCACCACAACAGCCGCACCCGCATGCAACATAAGAATCTACTGAAGTTGCTGAAGTGTTGTCACTGTTGCTTATTTGAGAACATCCTGTTTGAAATAATACTAGAATAGTAAATAAAATCATTATTTTGTTCATGCTTACAACCCGAAAGTCTTCTCAAATTCTCTCATCTGGTTGAATTTCTGGATTAGAGCAAATCCTTTTTCTGTGAGAACCAGCATTTTCCTTTCATCCTTGGCCTGCTCTTCAACAAGATTTTTTGCAATAAGCTCATCAAGGTAAAGTTTCATCTGAGTGTGAGAAAGATTAGCCTTATACATCAGGTGGGTTGGCTTAATCCTTCCTCCTTTATTTCCTATAGTGAGGAGCATATCATACACAATGTCTAATCTACTTCGTTTTCGTTGCATTTGTTGCATTCCTCAGAACCATTACAAATGTGTAAAGAAGGAAAAGATAGCCTATCAGCTGGATAAACTCTGCAAGAACATAGAGCATATGGTTTGTTGATGTGAATATGAAGGCAAACTGGCTCAGGGTTATGATGCTGAAGCTCATGCAAAGGAAAAAGGTGTTCTTGTAACTGTTCTTCTTGTATTCCAGGAAATATCTCCTTGAAAGTGCGAGCAGGAAGATAAATGCTGTTAGGTAAAGAATGAAATAGGTGAATCTAGTGAAATAGGTTGATATGAGGATGAAATAAGCTATTATCAGATAATTCATCGATAGCTCATCTTTTGATGAGAGCGCGTATATGATATAAAACCCAAAAAGAGTGAGCAAGGCATAAACAAGGAATCCTGCTGCCGGGATCATTGTATAAGATGTAAGTATATCCCTCCCGAACATTGAAATCAGAAGTTGTTTTGAAGACCATTCTTCTGCGCGGGATAGAACATTAGTCAGGATTTTCACTACAAAAGATAACCCGAGAAGAACAAAAGCAGCTCCTAAAAAAAGGTGCTTCTTATTTTTTTTGTTGAGAAAAAAGTTTCTAAAGCTGAATATGCCTATCAAGAGCACAACAATCGCACTAACAATATCAATTGCTATGTCCTTGCCATAGAACCCTGGCGGGCTGTAAACAAACTCGAGCCAGTAAACCATAGAGTAGTAAAAGGTTAGAATTGATTTAAAAAACTTGTGATATTTTAATCTTGATTATCCCTTCACAGCGTATTTATAGGGGATGTACCTATATAATTAATACTGTCATGGCAAAAGCGCGAAAAATGCGCCTTTTTGCCAGGAGGAAAAACACAAAATAATCAATCATGTTGAGTATTTACCTAAGAAGCCTAAAATGATGTGAGGAGGCGGGGTTTTTTACCTCAGTGGTTTAATAATCGTTGCAAGAACCAAACCTTCACCCTCAAACAACGAAGTCTACCCTAGCCCC
>Ga0315292_10002214_pt1 | contig 10809 bp, 9 predicted proteins | sample YL17G13_0_MG_FD_204029 | JGI IMG/M metagenome (GOLD analysis project Ga0315292, IMG submission 204029) | Sediment microbial communities from Yellowstone Lake, YNP, Wyoming, USA - YL17G13_0 | ecosystem: Environmental > Aquatic > Freshwater > Lake > Sediment | place: USA: Wyoming | collected... | reverse complement strand
TACCAGATCAGCCGCAGCGTCGACGGCCGCCTCGAGGACTCCCGCGTCACCGACGACAAGACCGCGATGCGGCATTTCGTCATGGCCTTCGATCGGCTGCCGCTGTTCACGACGGCGAACCTCGATCCGAACGTCGAGTACTACGTCCGCGTGCGCGTCCGCACGCGCCCGCGGGTGACCTGGTTCTTCTGGCCGTGGGATCGCGCCGCGGCCACCGGGTTCGCCCGCTTCACGTTCATCCCGTAGCCGCGAGGGTTGCGCATGCCTGGCACGCCGGGATCGCCCACCGCGTTTCGCGCCGGAACCGGGCCCGCGCCGGGCGGGGAACCGCCCCGGCGTCGGCGCCCGTTCCGCGATAATCCCATCCTGCTGCTCGCGGGCATCCTCGGCCTGATCGCGATCCTGTCGTTCTCGATGACGCTGGCGAACCGGTCCAGCCAGTTCGCGCCGGACTTCCTCAGCGAGATCGTCCTCTACGCGCTGTCGGTGGTGGACCTCACCATGCTGGTGGCGCTGGCCTTCGTGCTCGCCCGCAGCGTCATCAAGATGCTGGTCGAGCGGCGGCGCGGCCTGCCGTTCGCACGGTTCCGCGCGAAGCTGGTGACGGCGCTGCTCGGCCTGACGCTCGTGCCGGCGGTGCTCGTGCTGCTGGTCGGCAGCCAGATCATCTTCAACAGCGTCAACCGCTGGTTCAACCAGCCGATGGACGAGATCCTCGGCTCCGCCCAGCGGATCGCGAGCGACTACTATCATGATCGCCAGCGGCAGGTGATCGACGAAGCGGCGCGGGTCGCCCGTACGCTGGGCCCCGTCGATCTGGGCGCGGCCGAGCTGCGGCCGCTGCGTGACGCGGTGGCCCCGTCGGTGACCGGGCAGATTCTCACGCTGGTGGAGGTCTACCGGTCGGCCGGCGCGCCGGGGAGCCCACTGCGGCTGGTCCCCGTGTTCGACGTGGCCTCGGCCGACGACCAGGCCACGCGCCTCGCGCTGGCCAGCCGCGCCTCCTCCGACCGCCTCGCGGCGCGTGCGCTGGCGGGTGAGCCCGGCACATGGACGCGCGAGCCGCTCGAGAGCGGGGACGAGTTGATCCGGGCGGCGGCCACCATCCGACGCACCGATGGCACGGTGTCGGGGGTCGTGGTCGCGACCGTCCGCCTGACGGGCGAACTGGCGGCACGGGCCCGCCGCATGACGAAGGCCTACGAGTCGTACACCCAGCTCAAGGTCCTCAAGCGGCCGCTGACGGGCGTCTATCTCTCGTTCTTCCTCCTCGTCACGCTGATGATCCTGGTCAGCGCCACGTGGCTGGGCCTGTACCTGGCGAAGCGCATCACCCGTCCGGTCCAGCTGCTGGCGGCGGCGGCCCGCGAGATCGGCGCCGGGCACTTCGAGCACCGGGTCGAGCGGGAAACCGCCGATGAGTTCGGGTCGCTGGTGGACGCGTTCAACGCCATGGCGGACGAACTGGCGGAGAGCCGCCGGCAGGTGGAGCGGTCGACGATCGACCTGCAGGCCAAGCATGCGGAGGTCGAGGGCCGGCGGCGGTTCACCGAGGCGGTCCTCGAGCGGGTCGCGACGGGCGTCATCACCGTGGACGCCCGCGGGCGGATCGGCACCATGAACCCGGCGGCGTTGCGCCTGCTCGGCTTCGGCCCCGACGTCGTCGGCCAGCCGGCGCGCGCGGTGCTGGGCGCCTCCGACCTCCAGCCGCTCTCGTTGTTCGCGACCATGGCGTTCCAGCCAGGCCGCGAGTGGCCGGCGCAGGAAATCTCCCTGGTGCGCGACGGCCGCGAGGTGCAGCTGGCGGTGGCCGCCACGCCGCTGCCCGGCGAGAGCGACGCCGCGGGCGGCCGCGTGCTGGTGCTCGACGACATCACGCCGCTCATCCGCGCGCAGAAGGTGGCCGCCTGGCGCGAGGTGGCGCGCCGGCTCGCCCACGAGATCAAGAACCCGCTCACGCCGATCCAGCTGTGCGCGCAGCGGCTGCAGCGCCAGTTCGCGTCGGCCCCGCCCGACACGCGCGCGCTGGTGGACGAGTGCACGACGACGATTGTCGGCGAGGTCGAGTCGCTGAAGGCCCTGGTGGACGAGTTCTCGCAGTTCGCGCGCATGCCGGCGCCGCGCCGGGTGCCGACCGACCTGCACGAGCTCCTGCTCCGCACGCTGGCGCTCTACGACGGCCTGTTCCACGACGTGCGCATCGAGACGCTGTTCGCGGTGTCGCTGCCCCGCGTCCGGCTCGATCCGGATCAGCTCCGCCGCGTGATCATCAACCTGGTGGACAACGCCATCGAGGCGTTCAACCAGCAGGGCCAGATCGTCGTCGAGACCCACCACGACGCGTCCGCGGCGGTGGTTCGGATCCTGGTGACCGACGACGGCCCTGGCATTGCGCCCGAGGAGCGTGACAAGCTATTCATGCCGTACTTCTCGACGAAGAGGCGCGGCAGCGGCCTCGGCCTCGCCATCGTCCGGCGCATCATCGCCGAGCATGGCGGCAGCATCGAGGTCGGGTCGAACGAGCCGCGCGGCACGCGGTTCACGATCGAGCTGCCGTGCCTGGACCGTGACACGCCGCCTGGAGTGGATGCGTCGTGAAAGCCGCCGTACTGATTTGCGACGATGAGCCGGGCGTCCGCAGCGCGCTGGCGGGTGTCCTGCGCGACGAGGGCTGCGAGGTCGAAGCCGTCGACAGCGGCGAGGCCTGCCTCGACCGCCTGACGCGCGCGGTCTACGACGTCATCCTGCTGGACATCTGGCTGCCGGGCATCGACGGTCTCACCACCCTCCAGCGGCTCCGCGCCCGGCAGGTCGACGCGGCCGTCGTGATGATCTCCGGGCACGGGAACATCGAGTCGGCGGTGCGCGCCATCAAGATGGGCGCGTTCGACTTCATCGAGAAGCCGCTGTCGCTCGACAAGACCGTGCTGGTGGTCGGCAACGCCCTCCGGCAGCAGCGGCTCGAGGCCGAGAACCGCGCGCTGCGCGCCCGGGTGGACCAGGACTTCACGATGGTGGGGGAGAGCTACGCCATGCACCAGCTGCGCGAGCAGGTGGCGATGGCGGCCCCGACCAACGGGCGCGTCCTGATCTCGGGCGAGAACGGCACGGGCAAGGAACTGGTGGCGCGGTCGATCCACGGCCTGAGCCGCCGCCGCGGCGGGTCGTTCGTCGAGGTGAACTGCGCGGCGATTCCCGAGGAGCTGATCGAGTCGGAGTTGTTCGGCCACGTGCGCGGGGCGTTCACCGGGGCGGTGTCGGACCGCCGCGGGAAGTTCGAGCTGGCCGACGGCGGGACGATCTTCCTCGACGAGATCGCCGACATGAGCCTGAAGACGCAGGCCAAGGTGTTGCGCGCGCTGCAGGAACAGGTGGTGGAGCGCGTGGGCGGCACGGCCCAGGTGCGCGTCGACACCCGCGTGCTCGCGGCGACCAACAAGGACCTGCCCGTCGAAATCCGGGCCGGCCGCTTCCGCGAAGACCTCTACTTCCGGCTGAACGTCATCCCGATTTTCGTGCCGCCGCTGCGGGACCGCCACGAGGACATCGCGCTGCTGGCCGACCACTTCATGCGGCTGTTCGCGCGCGAGTACGGCCGCCGGATGAAGACCCTGGACGGCGCGGCCTCGGCGGCGCTGGCCCGCTACGTGTGGCCGGGCAACGTCCGCGAACTGCGCAACGTGATCGAGCGGCTGATCATCATGGTGCCCGGCGACGTGATCGCGGAGACGGATCTGGCGTTCCTCGGCGGCGCGGCAAGCTTTGCCGTGCCCGCGGAGCCCGACACGATCCAGCCGCTGCACGAGGCGCGCGACGGCTTTGAGCGCGACTACATCCGCCGCGTCCTGGCGGCCCAGCAGGGGAACATCTCGCGCACCGCCGAGGTGCTGGACGTGGAGCGCAGCAATCTCTATCGCAAGATGCGCGCGCTGGGGATCGCCCCGGCCCGGCCGCCCGGCGACCGGGACGACGAGCGGGCGTGACGCTGGCGTATAATCACGCTCAGGCACCCGCGCATGACCGAACCCCGATCCACTCCTTCGTCACGGCCGGACGACGCGTCCGCGGATCTCGATCGCGACGCGAAGGTCGACGAACTGCTGCTCGCGGGGCTCGAGCACTACTTCTCAGGCCGCTATCAGGAAGCCATCAACGTCTGGGGCCGCGTGATGTTCCTCGATCGGGGGCACGCCCGAGCCCGCGCGTACATCGAGCGCGCCCGCGGGGCGCTGGCCGAGCGGCAGCGCACGGCCGACCAGCTCGTCCACGAAGGCGTGGCGGCGCTCCAGCGCGGCGATGGGCCCGCGGCACGCCAGTTGCTCGAAACGGCGGTGGAGCAGGGCGATACGCAGGACATGGCCCGCGCCTACCTCGAGCGTCTCGATCGCCTGTCGGCGACGGGTGCCGAGCACGGGCAGACCCAACGCGTCGTCGCGCCCGACGCGCCGGCGTCCCCGCCGGCGGCGCGCAGGCGGGGGATCCTGGCCGGCGCCCCGCGTCCGGTCCGCGTCCTCCCGATCGTGCTGGCGGCTGCGCTGGTCATCGTCGCGATGTTCGTCGCCGCGTCGCGCGATCTGCTCAAGCCCCTGATGGACCTCGCGTGGAGCACGCCCGCGGCGACCAGCGCCGTGAGCGTGACGCCCGACGTGCTGCCAGTGCCGGGGTCTGCCGACCTCGCGCTGTCGCGCGCGCGCGCGCTGCGCGACCTGAAGGCCGCGCTCGGCGCCCTCGACGGCGTGTCGGAGGCCGACCCGCGGTTTCCCGACGTGCAACGCCTGCGCGCCCGGATCCAGCGCAGCCTGATCGAGGCGGTCCGGCCGCCCGCCGCGCCGATCGAGACGGCGCCCGCGGCCCGCCGCGATGAGGGCCGCCAGTGAAGTGTCCCAAGTGCGGCTACCTTGGCTTCGACAGCGGCGATCGCTGCCGGAACTGCGGGTACCAGTTCTCGCTGATGGGTGACGCGGCCGCGCGCATGCCTGCCACCGGCTCAGGCGCCGGGCGCACGCCACCGCCCGGACACGTCGGCCACCCCTCGCTGCGCGAGCCCGGGCTGGCTCGCGGATCGAAGTATCGCCGCACGGATGGCTCCGGACGCGACGCGGGTGTCGACCGGAAGCTGGCCGGGCAAGCGGAAGGCACCCCGATCGACCTGCCGCTGTTCGGCGAGGCCGGCGGGTCGGGCGCGCTGCCGCCGCCACGGCCGCCGTTGCAGGTCCGTCGTGCCACGCCGGCACCAGGCCGCCTCCGGCATCGTCCCGATACGCCGCGCCCTGAAGCGCTGAAGCTCGACCTCGAGGCGGCGGCACCAGCGCCGATGGCGGTGCCCGCCGCGCCTGTGCAGGCGCCGGCGGCTGCGCGGGAGGAGACGGCGCCCGTGGCGTCCGGCGGGCGCGCGGCGTCCGCCGGCCAGCGCGTCACGGCGGCATCAATCGACCTCGCGCTGTCGGCGGCACTCGACGCCGCCGTGCTGTACTTCACCCTGCGGCTCTGCGCGTTGACCAGCAACGATGTGCATCTCCTGCCGGTCGTGCCGCTGGTCGCGTTCTTCCTCGTGCTGAACGGCGGGTATGTCATCCTCCTGACGGGCACGCTCGGCCAGACCCTGGGCAAGATGGTGGCCGGGATCGAGGTCGTGACCGACCGCCGCGGCGGGATGGACATCGGTCGCGCGACGCTGCGGGCGGCCGCGGCGGTCCTGTCCATCGCCCCCGCCGGCGTCGGCTGGGTGGCCGGCCTGATTGGAGAACGGCGGGCGTGGCACGACCGCCTCACCGGCACGCGGGTGATCCAGATCTCCGTCTCCTGACGTAGGATCGACCCACACATGACCATCACTCCGATTCGTGCGCGCGGCGCGATCGCGCTGGCATCCTTCGGGTACGTCGGCTTTTGTCCGTTCGCCCCGGGCACGGCCGGATCGGCGGCGGCGATCCTCCTGTTCCTCGGGGTGCGGTGGACGGGGTCGATCGCACTCGAACTGGCGGTGGTCGCCCTCGTCTCGGTCGTCGGCGTCTGGGCGGCGACAACGACCGAGCGCGCGCTGGGCGTCGAGGATCCCGGGGTGGTCGTCATCGACGAAGTGGCCGGCATGCTGGTCAGCCTGCTGTTCCTGCCGACGTCGTGGGGCGTGATCGCGGCGGCATTTGTCTGCTTCCGGATCTTCGACATCGTCAAGCCGTGGCCGTGCGGCCGGCTCGAGCGGCTGCACGGCGGCCTGGGCATCATGGCCGACGACCTGGCTGCCGGCGTGTACGCCAACCTCGTCATCCAGATGCTGATCTGGGCGCGTCCCGGGATGCTGGCATGAGCGAGGCACACAAGGGGCCGGCCGTCCGCTGGGCGGAGATCATCGCCGTCGGCTCGGAACTGCTCGTGCCGCCACGACTCGACACGAACTCGCTCTTCATCACGGACCGTCTCAACGATCTCGGGATCGAGATCCGCGCCAAGACGGTCGTCGGGGACCGCCGGGACGACCTCGAGTCCACGCTCCGCGCGGCGCTGGCACGCACGAAGCTGGTCGTGCTCTGCGGCGGCCTCGGGCCGACTGACGACGACCTGACGCGCGACGCCGTGGCGGCCGTCCTCGGCCGGCGACTCCACGAAGACGCCGACGTGCTGCGGCAGATCCGCCGGCGGTTCGAAGCCCGCGGCGCGCGCATGCCCGAGATCAACCGGCGGCAGGCTCTCGTGCCCGACGGCGCCGAGGTGGTGGCCAACGCGATGGGTACCGCGCCCGGGCTCTGGATCGCCCACGGCGATTGCCTCATCCTTCTGCTGCCGGGACCGCCGAGCGAACTGAAGCCCATGCTGGAGCTGGTCGTCGCCGATCGCCTCGGGCCCCTCGCCGGCGACGCCCGGTTGCACCGCCGCGCCGTGTTCATCTGCGGCCTGACCGAATCCGAGGTCGATGAGATCGCGTCGCCAGTCTATGCGCCGTGGCTCGACGACGCGGATCCGATTCACACGACGGTGCTCACGTCCCCCGGGCAGGTGGAACTGCACCTGTCGACGCGCGACACGTCGGCGGCGCGGGCCGCCGACCGGCTGGCGGCTGCCGTCTCCGCGTTGACCGCGGTGTTCGGCGCGGACGTGTTCGCGACCGACGGCCGATCGCTGGAAGAGACGCTGGGCGGTCTGTTGCGCGCGCGCGGCTGGCGGATCGGCGTCGCGGAATCGTGCACCGGCGGCCTGCTCTCGTCGCGCCTGACCGACATCCCCGGCAGCTCCGACTACGTCGTGGCCAACGTCGTCTGCTACAGCAACGCGTCGAAGACGGCGTGGCTCGGCGTGCCTGCCGACCTCCTGGCGGCGCACGGTGCCGTGAGCGAGGAGGTGGCCCTGGCCCTGGCCGACGGCATCCGCGCGCGTGCCGAGGCGGAGATCGGCATCGGCGTCACGGGCATCGCGGGCCCATCGGGCGGGAGCGACGCGAAGCCGGTCGGCACCGTCGCGATTGCGGCGGCCACCAGCACCGCGCGCCTCGCCCGGACGTACCGGTTTCCGTTCTCGCGCGTGCGGGTGAAGCAGTTCGCGGCGCAGATGGCGCTGGATCTGGCGCGGCGGGTGCTGCTCGACGTCGGTGCGGGCCGCGCGTTCGTCGTGCGGCAGGCGGGCGGAGGCGCGCGGTGAGGCCGGGGCTGGCCAGCGATCCGGTACCGAGGGCGCTCACCTGCCTGGCCCTGGCGCGCTCCCGGACGCACCGATGACGACCGCGCTCCTGGTCACGCTCGGCTATCTCATCGGCTCGGTGCCGTTCGCGTTCCTCATCACCCGGTGGGCGGGGGGGCCGGACATCCGCGTCGTTGGCAGCGGCAACGTCGGCGCGGCCAACGTGCTGCGCAGCGCCGGCACACGCGCCGCCGCGTGGACGGCCCTGTTGGACGTCGCGAAGGGCGCCGGCGCCGTGGCGGCGGTGTGGTCGGCCGGCGGATCCCGCCCGACCGCGGCGGCCGCGGGCGTCGCCGCGATCGCCGGGCACATCTACCCGGTGTGGCTGCGTTGTCGCGGCGGCAAGGGCGTGGCGACCTCGTTCGGTGTCTTCATCGCGCTGGCGCCGGCCGCGTCGCTCGGGGCGCTCGCCATCTTCGCGGCCGCCGTTCGCCTTACCCGGTACGTGTCGGTCGGATCGATGGCGGCGGCCATCAGTCTCGGGCCGCTGGTCTACGCCGCGTCGTCGTCGGTGATGCTGGCGCGGGCCGCGTTCATCAGCGGGTGCCTCGTGCTCTTCACGCACCGGCAGAACCTCGCGCGACTGATCGACGGCACCGAGCGGCGCCTCGGCGAGCGCGTCTTCACGGACACGGCGTCATGACCGACGGAGAGCAGGAGCGGCATCGTGGCGCATGACATCGCAGTCCTGGGAGCCGGAAGCTGGGGCACGGCGCTGGCCGTCCACCTCGCGCGCGTGGGCCACCGCGTGCGCGTGTGGTCGATCGAGGCGCCGATCATCGCCGAGATGATCGAGCGCCGGGCGAACGCGGTCTATCTGCCTGATGTCGCGCTGCCGCCCGAGGTGTTGCCGACGACGGACCTCGCGACGGCGGTGACCGGGGTGGACGTGATCGTCCTCGCGATCCCGACGCATGCGATGCGGACGGTCGCGCGCTCGATGACGCCGCTGATGCGCCCCGGGGCGATTGCCGTCAGCGTGGCCAAGGGGCTCGAGCAGGACACGCTGCAGCGCATGTCGGAGGTGCTGGCGCACGAGACGAAGGGCGCGCACCCGGTGGTCGTGCTGTCGGGTCCGAGCTTCGCCATTGAAGTCGCGCGCGAATTGCCGACCGCCGTGTCGGTGGCGTCGACCGACCTGTCCGCCGCCGAGCGCGTCCAGGCCGAGTTCCGCGGCAAGCGCTTCCGGCTGTACACCACGACCGACGTCGCGGGCGTCGAGATCGGCGGCGCCCTGAAGAACGTCATCGCGATCGCGGCCGGCGTGGCCGAGGGGCTCGGGCTCGGGCACAACGCGCAGGCCGCGCTCATGACGCGCGGGCTCGTGGAGATCTCGCGGCTGGCGTGCGCGTACGGCGGGCGGCGGGACACCCTGGCGGGCCTGACGGGGCTCGGCGATCTGATCCTCACCTGCACGGGGCCCTACAGCCGCAACCGTCACGTCGGGATTGAACTGGCGCGCGGCCGCTCGCTCACCGAGATCCTGGCCGGGATGAAAATGGTCGCGGAAGGCGTGAAGACCGCGGGAGCGGCGCTGGCGCTGGGCGTCAGGGCCGGCGTCGAGCTGCCGATCACGGCGCAGATGGGCGACCTCATCGCGGGGCGCACGACGCCGCGCGCCGCGCTCGAGGACCTGATGCTCCGGCCGCAGAAAATCGAGGCCGATGCCGGATGATACAATCACCCGATGGGCCTGTTCAGCCGCGTCCGGGAAGGGCTGCGCCGCACCGCGCAGCAGATCGTCGGACGCTTCGATGAGATTGCGCGGCGTGCCGATGCGCCCGAGCGGCGGTCGGCGCCGGTCGACGCCGAGACCGCCGAGGCGCTCGAGGAGCTGCTGATCGGGGCCGACGTTGGCGTCGCGGCGGCCGGCCGCATCGTGAAGGCCGTGACGTCGCGGGTCCGTCACGGCGAGTCGCTGCGCGATCTGGTCAAGGCCGAACTGCGGACGATTCTCGGCGGCGCCAGCCAGACGCCGCCACCGACCGGCGATCCCACCGTCATCCTGATGGTCGGCGTCAACGGCACCGGCAAGACCACCACGGTCGCGAAACTGGCCAACGTCTACCGGACGCAGGGCGCCGCGCCGCTGGTGTGCGCCGCGGACACCTTCCGCGCCGCCGCCGTCGAGCAGCTGGAAATCTGGGCGGGCCGCGCCGGCGTCGATGTCATCCGCGCGAAGGCCGGCGCGGACCCCGCGTCGGTCGTGTTCGACGCGATGGCGGCGGGCAAGGCGCGCGGGCGAAGCCCGATCATCGTCGACACCGCGGGGCGCCTGCACACCCGCGCCAACCTGATGCAGGAGCTCCAGAAGATCCACCGGATCGCCGCGCGCGAGATCGACGGTGCGCCGCACGAGGTCCTGCTCGTGCTCGACGCCACGGTGGGGCAGAACGGCCTGGCACAGGCGCGCGAGTTCATGGCTGCGGCTGGCGTCACGGGCATCGTGCTCGCGAAGCTCGACGGCACCGCCAAGGGCGGCATCGCCGTCGCGATTGCCCACGACCTCGCGCTGCCGATCCGCTACGTCGGCGTCGGCGAGGGCATCGGCGATCTGGTGCCCTTCTCGGCCGGCGAGTACGTGGACGCGCTCTTCGAAGAAAGCTGGTAGCCACAGGTGCTCTCCGACGCGGCGTACATGGATCGTGCGCTGCTGCTGGCCGAGCGGGCGGCCGGGCGGACCACCCCCAATCCCCTGGTGGGCGCCGTCGTCGTGTCTCCGGACGGCGTCGTCGTCGGGAGCGGCCATCACGCGCGCGCCGGCGAGGCCCATGCCGAGGTGCGCGCTCTCGACGCGGCCGGCGAGGCCGCGCGGGGCGCGACCCTCTATTGCACGCTCGAGCCCTGCAGCCATCACGGCCGCACGCCTCCCTGCGTCGATCGGATTCTCGCGTCGGGCATCGCGCGCGTGGTGGCGGCCGTCCAGGACCCCAACCCCCGCGTGGCGGGACGGGGCCTGCGCGCCCTGTCGGCGGCGGGCGTCCGCGTCGAGGTCGGCCTGGGCGAGCATGCCGCCGAACGGGTGAACCGCCCGTTCTTCAGCGTGATGCGGCGCGGCAGGCCGTTTGTCATCGCGAAGGCCGCCACGAGCCTCGACGGGCGGGTGGCCGCCGGCGCGGGGCAGACGACGCGGCTCAC
>Ga0315292_10002213_pt1 | contig 10812 bp, 12 predicted proteins | sample YL17G13_0_MG_FD_204029 | JGI IMG/M metagenome (GOLD analysis project Ga0315292, IMG submission 204029) | Sediment microbial communities from Yellowstone Lake, YNP, Wyoming, USA - YL17G13_0 | ecosystem: Environmental > Aquatic > Freshwater > Lake > Sediment | place: USA: Wyoming | collected... | reverse complement strand
GGTACCCCAGGAAAACCTGAAGTACCCGGAAAAATATTACGATATCTTTAAGCCGGTTGATATCGTGGTCGATATATTAACATATTCCCCGGCCCCAGCTCCGGGGTTTCCAAAGGAAAAGATGCCGTTTTACGGCCAGTATATGGGCCCTCTTTTCAAGGCGTTGACCCAGAAAAAGAGTTTTATCCAGGTCAAGGTTCCCACTCTTGAAAACGCGAACGAAGAAGGAATAGATCCCGGTATTTTCAGATCCGCTGTGTTAAGGGCCACAGACATTGACTATTCCCAAATGAGAAAGACCTGTACTGTTTTGACCGGGGAATTCAAAAACGCCGATCAGGTCAAAGTACACACAAAAGACAGTAAAATATTTTCTTTCAGCTTAAAAGGGCGCGAATGGCTTAAGGATGATGGCGCCGGGGATATTCCCTGCGGTGAAATATATGTCTCGCCGATAGAGGAAAGCGGTGAAGGACAGATATTTGTTCCGGTCGCAATAATTGAGGGGCAAAAATATAACGACGTCACAATTACTTTCAGTAAAGGCAAGCTGATAGGCAGCAGTGAGCCGAAAGTCCTGGAGTATATCACTTCTGCGCCGGGAGACTGTGATATATTGGCAGAGTTTGGGTTCGGGCTTAATCCCGGGGTCCAACAGTTGATAGGTTACGCGGGTACGGATGAAAAATGCAATGGAACGGCGCACATCGCAGTGGGAATGAATTATCTGACCGGCGGTAAAAATAAAACACCAATGCACTATGATTTTTTAATAAGGCCGGCCAAGGTTGAAATTGATGGTAAAACCGTCATGAACAACGGCGAATTCACGAAAACCATCAAGGATAGGCTGCGAAAACAGGAAAACGAATGATCGACAAAAAAGAGATCCGGCGGCAGTACAAAGAGACCATCCAGCCCATGGGGGTCTACCAGATAACCAATCTGGCCAACGGCAAGATATTCCTGGAAAGCAGCAAGAACCTCAACGCCATATTCAACCGCAGCCTGTTCCAACTCCGGGGCGGGCTGCATGTGAGCGAGGGCCTGCAGAAGGATTTCAAGCAATACGGTGAATCGAGCTTTGCCTTCGAGGTGGTGGACCGGCTGGAACCCAAGGAAGGCTTGGGCTATGATTACAGCCGCGACCTGAAGGCGTTGGAGGAGATCTGGCTGGAGAAGCTTCAACCCTATGGCGATAAGGGTTACAATAACCGATAAATCTTAAAATCCGCCAAATCGTAAACGAATCGCAATTATGAAGAAAACGATCCTTTTGTTCCTGAGCCTGCTGACCCTGAGGGTCTCCCTGTCTGCGGCCGTTACCCAGCCGGAAGGGCCGGATTCGGTCTATGTCGGCATGTATGTCAACCGGGTGTACGACGTCTCCTTGAGGGACAACAGATTCTCAGCCGATTTCTACCTGTGGTTCCGATGGAAGAACAAGGACCTGGATCCCGTCAAAAGCTTTGAGGTCGTGGGCGGAGAGAAGACATTCCAGTCCGAACCATACCGGTCAAAGAACGGTGATGTCAACTACGCCTTCAGCCGGGTAACGGCGGTGCTGACCCAGCACTGGGACGTCTCGGCCTTTCCTTTCGACGACCATGTGCTGACCGTGCAGATCGAGGACGGGGAGAACGAAACCGGGACGCTGGTCTATGTGCTGGACGCCGGCAACCTGGGCAAAAGTCCGGAGATAAAGATCCCCGGCTGGGCTTTAGACAAGTTCTATTTCGGTGTGGTGCCCTATACCTACGCCACCAATTACGGCGATCCGTCGCTGCCGGCGGAAAACCAGTCCATCTTCTCCCGGTTCTACTGCTCGGTCAGGGTGGTTCGGGCGGGCATCGGTTATTTTGTGAAACTGCTGTTCGGGATGTTCATCGCCGCCGTCATCTCCTTCCTGGCCTTCTTCATCAAACCCACCGACCTGGATCCCAGGTTCGGACTGGGAGTGGGCGGGATATTTGCGGCGGTGGCCAGCCAGTACGTGATAACCTCCTCCCTGCCGGACACCAACATCATGACCATAGCCGACCAACTGCACATGGCCACATTTATCTTTGTTTTTCTGTCCATCGCCGAGTCCACCATTTCCCTGTGGTTGTTCAACTCCGGCCGGGAGCAGAGGTCCAGGATCCTGGACCATTTCTGCCGCTATGCGGTGCCAATTGCATACCTGATTGTCTGCCTGATGATCACGCTTTTCCGGTAGTTTTTATAGCAGAAATTGTTCGTTCATTTTTATCACTTGATGCAGCAGGGAAAGCCGGTTAGGGGCTTCCCCTTGATTTTTTTGGATTAAGGAATTATAATTATCAAAGGGTTACTTACCCGTAAGATGTCCCATCAACTTCCGGTGCCATTGGCGCACCTGACATCACTTAAGGAGGATAAATGTTGAAGAAACTGTTTCTGATGATAGTTTTTTGGGGCTTTAGCCTGAGCAATGCCCTGGCTCTGGACACGCTGGCAGTTTATGAGGACAGCCTGGCCAATGGCCTGAAGATCCTGGTGCTGGAAAAGCACGATCTGCCCATCGCCAGCTTTCAGGTCTGGTACCGGGTGGGATCGCGCAACGAACGACCGGGCATCACAGGAATCTCCCACCTGCTGGAACACATGATGTTCAAAGCTTCGGGAAAGATCGGCTCGGCTGATTTTACCAGGATGGTGCAGAAATACGGAGGCCATAACAACGCCTTTACTTCCAAGGACTACACCGCCTATTACGAAAATATTGCAGTGGAATTTTTACCCCAGATGATGGAATTGGAGGCCGGCCGGATGCACCAGCTTAAACTGGATTCTTTGGAATTCGAGTCGGAACGCAACGTAGTAATAGAAGAACGGCGGCTGAGGGAGAACTCCCCCTGGGGGAGGCTGGCCGAGGAATCGGACGCTGCGGCTTTTATGGCGCATCCCTATGGCTGGCCGATCCTGGGTTGGCCGTCGAACCTGAGGACCATTACCCTGAAAGATATGCGCCAGCACTATTCCACCTACTATGCGCCCAATAACGCCACGGTGGTGGTGGTGGGAGATGTGAATCCAAAAGAGATGGTCAAATCGGTCAATCAGTATTTTGGCCAGATACCACGGGGCCAGCAGGCCCCGCCCCCAGTGGCTACGGTGGAACCAGTTCAGGTGGGAGAGCGCAGAGCCAGCGTGGTGCGCCAGGCCCAAATGCCCCTGATGCTTATAGCCTATCACGGCTGCCGGGCCGGGGAATACGACGAGGTGGCGCTGGATCTGCTGTCAACCATTCTCTCCGGAGGGGAAAGCGCCAGGCTATACCAAAGCCTGATCTACCGGCAAAAGCTGGCCCTTTACGCCGAGGCTTACAACGATGCCCGGACCGATCCCGGGCTAATAAGTTTTTATGCCGCTCCTATTGCCGGCCGGACCACGGCCGAACTGGAGCAGGCTCTTTACGCCGAGCTGGACCTGGTAAAAACCCAGGGAGTTACCCCGGCGGAGCTGGCCAAGGCCAAGAGCCAGCTTAAGGCTCAGTATATTTTTTCCCGGCAGAATAATTATCGTTTAGGCGAACAGTTGGGATCGGCTTCCACTCGGCACGGTTGGCGGGATGTCAACAGCTACCTCAAATATCTGGATAAAGCAAAGACCGAAGACATCAAACAGGCCGCGATCAAATACCTGTCCCCGGAAAACCGCACCGTGGCCACGCTTGTTCCCCAGACAATAAAGGGGCAGGAGAAATAAAATGAAAAAAATATTTATTTTTACCGTTATTGCGATTCTGCTGTCGGCAACTTTTGCCGCCGCCCAGTCCGGCTGGCAGCCGCCCCGGCCCCAAAGGGTGACGCTGGGGAACGGCTTGGTTTTGCTGATGGTTCCAAAGATCAGCCTGCCGTTGGTCACCGTAAGCGCCATGGTCAAAGGCGGTAGCGCCTCCGATCCCAAAGCCCTAAGCGGGCTGGCTAATTTTACCACCGAGATGCTTTCCCGGGGGACATCATCGCGCACCGCCCAGCAGATAGCCCAGAGTTTCGACCAGTCCGGGGCTCAGTTCTCAGTCAACTGCGATAATGACGCCTCGTATTTTTCCCTGACCTGCCTGAGCCAGGATCTGGAAAAACTGCTGCCGGTCTTCATGGACCTGCTGCAAAATCCCAAGATGGATTCCTCGGAAGCCGAAAGGCTGAGGGATCAATTGATCACTTCCATTCAGGCTCAGCAAGACCAGCCCCAGGCCATCAGCCAGCTGGCTTATGAAAAATTGTTATACGGACGGCACCAATACAACCATCCGGTGGAAGGGGAGGAAGCGACTGTAGGAGCCATAAAATCCGGGGATCTGAGCGCTTATCACAAAAAATATTTTGTTCCCAACAATGTCGTGATCGCCATAGTAGGAGATGTAAAGCCGGCCAAGGTCGCAGGGCTTTTAAAAAAGCTGACCAAAATCTGGTCTAAATCGGAGATTCCGGCCATGGTATTTGACCAGATCCCCAACATCGCCGGGCCTGGCCTGCAGATGATCCACCGGCCCATCACTCAGGCCTATGTGGTGCTGGGCTTTCTGGGCCCCAAACGTCTCGATCCCGATTATCAGGCGGCCCGGGTAATGAATTACATCCTGGGCGGCGGCGGATTTGTTTCCCGTCTGGTTACTAAGATCAGGGTGCAGCAGGGCTTGGCATACGATGTTTATTCTTATTTTTCTCCCCGGCTGGACTACGGACCATACACCTTTACCGTTCAGACCAAATGCCAGACCGCCGATACCGCCATTAAAACCATGCTGCTGGAAATGGAACGGATTAAAAAAGAACCGGTTTCTGACCAGGAGTTGTCGGAGGCTAAAGCCTATTACCGGGGCAGTTATCCCTTCCGCTACGAAACCAACGAACAGATCGCCGGCCAGATACTGGGAGCCGAGCTCCACGGCTTAAGCCCCGATCAGGTAACAAAGGACCTGGAGCTGATCCAGAAAGTAAGCCGGGAAGATGTGATGCAGGCCGCCCAACGCCTGTTAAAACCGCAGAACTTCATCGTTACCATGGCCACAGATACGTCTCTGACCAAAATTAACATTCCGGGATTGGCGATAGAAAAAAAATAGCACCGGATGATTTATCCGGGAACTTCGCAGCAAAAAGAAAAGGCAGGCGCCACATTAATATGGGGCCTGTCTTTTTGTTGACTAATATCTTATGAACGTTTAAGGAATCAAGGGCCTTCTTTTCCATTGGATCCTAGGTCATCCAGGGTCATCTCCCGGAAAGTGGATTTTAAAACCTGTCCCATCAGCGGGTCTTTTTCGACCTTCGAGGGCGCTCCCAGTTCATCCAAGGTGAACACCCGGGCTCCCACTCCGATCTTGGATGCCGGGTCGATCTCGACCGGCGGCTCAAAACGGTGGGGAGCCTCTACCTGAACCTGGGGCTGGTTTTGGCCGGCCGGTTCGGCCGGGGCTTTGGCGTAGTGGGTGATGCCCATGGCCTGCTCCGGTGACTTGGCCGCCTCCTTGTCCTGAGGCAAAAGATCCTTAAGCCGGCTGAGCGGGCGTTCGGACTTCAGAGCCTGTTCTATCTTTTTTAAGGTTTCGTCCATTGCTAAGTCCGCTTGGCCCGGTAAATGGCAATTTTGCGCCGGGCCTCATCGTTGGTGGGTTGTACCGCCAGCACCTTTTCCCAGGACTTAATGGCCAGGTCAAACTTTTCCATTTCCTCGTAGGCCATTCCCAGGTTCAGGTAGGATAGAGAGTAATCAGTCTGCCGGGCTATGGCCTGGTTGAAATATTCCACCGCCTGCTGGTAATCTTTTTTCCCCTTGTAAAGACAGCCCAGGTTGTTGTAGGCCTCGGGAGCCTCGGGAGAAAGCTCCACCGCTTTTTTGAAGGCGGCCACGGCCTCTTCCCGCCGTCCCTGATCGCTGATGGCCAGGCCTAAGTTGTTGTAAGCCTCGTAAAAATCCGGCCGGATGTCTATGGCTTTCTTAAACTGGGCTTCGGCCCCGGAAAGTTCCCGGCGGTAATAAAGCATCACGCCCCGGTCGTTGTTTTCCTCCGCCTGCCGCAGGCGGCGCTCGTTGCCGGCCTGGCGCTGCTCGTTGCGCTGGGCCTCCAATACCGCCAGCAAGGCCTCCTGGGCCTGGGCCAGCCGCTGTTCCACCGCTTCCAAGTTACCGCCGCCGGGTTTAGCCTCGGAGATCACCTTTAAACCGGAACCCATTTGCTCCAAAGCCAGAGCAAGTTTGCCGACGTGTTCGGTCTGTTCGGTCAGTGATTTTTCAGCCAGGGCAGCCTGTTGCTCCTTAAGCTCCTGCTGGCCCTTGGCCAGCCCGGCCACGGCCTGGGTCAGGCTCAAATTCTGTTCCGCCTGCCGCTGGGTGTCCTCCAGCATCAGCTCCAGGATGCCGGTGAATTTTTCCTGGCTTTGGACCAGGGCTTCCTTGATGGCCGTCAATTGGGCTTCCGAACCGCCGCTTTCCGGCCGCCCGGTCAGGGCCTCCTTGATGGCATCCAGCTTGGCGCCCAGCTTGTCTCCGTCCTGGGTCTGTAGGGCCTCCTGGGACGATCTTTTCTGCTGTTCCTCCAATGTCAGTTCCAGAATGTCGCTGAACTTGGCCTGAGATATCTTGAGTTCTTCGGTCAGGCCCGCCAACAACTGGTGGATCTGGGAGAGGTCGGCTTTGGGCAGATCCGCCAGTTTATCGCTGATCTGGGCCAGGGGCTGTTTCAGTTCCGAGAGGTCCAAAGCCGGGCCTTCGCCGCCCTTGGCGGCCGGGGCGCTTTTGACGGCCTCGGCCAGCCGGTCAATAGCCTCATTGGTGGCGTCGGTCTTCTTTAATATGTGAAGCAGGGTGGCGGCGGTGTTCTCCTTGATCTCCTTCAACTCGGCCACGACCGAACCGGCTTTGCCGCCATCTTCCGGATGCTCATCGGTCTTCCGCATCTTCCGGTCTATCACCGGCAGAGAACACCTCTGGGCCTCGGCATCGAATATCTCGCACTCGGCGCCCAGGCAGTCCCGCAACTCGGCCAGGGGGAGTTCTTTTTCCTCCAGTAGCTTGCCGTCGGCGTCGTACTTAAGTTCTTTGACCACCTGCTTGGATGTTAGGAACGGACACTTGTTCATCGGCAAAATTTCTCCATTATTGAAAGTTTAAGATAACATAAACTTAAGACTAAGTCAATATGTTTTTGCAAGAATCTCCTCTCAAGCCGGGATCAAAACGGCTTGAGGAAACGGGGTTGATGTTTTTCCTTGACTTTGATTAAAAGCTGGTCTAAACTTAATTCCTAAACCTTTTATGGGAGCAGAGATGGGAACCATTGACGATAACACCAGAGCACAGGAAAACAATGGCGGCCGGGTAATCAGGGATATCACCATATCGAAGCTGGCCCTAAATGTTTTCGCGGTATTTGCCGCTCTTATCCTTTTTGTGCTGTTCGTCGCCGCCTGGAAAATGTTTTGGAATATGCCGTATAAACGGAGCATTATCAAGCAGACATATTTGTACATAATATTGTCGTTCCCAGTTCATGAGTTGATCCATGCCCTGGGTTTTTGGTTTTTCGGCAATATTCCTTGGTCAAAAAACAAGTTCGGATTTGTGCCGAAGCTGGGTGCCTTTTATGCCAACCCCCTCTATCCCTTAAGTAAAACCGCTTATCTTTGGTCCGGAGCTCTGCCCGGTTTGTCTATAGGTATAGTGCCGTTGCTTCTGGGTTTCATCATTGGCTCTATGCCCCTGAGCTTTATTGGCTTGATCTCTGTGATGGCATCCACGGGGGACCTTTTCGTTATCTGGACCCTGCGAGGAGTGGCTTCAAATCAGTCCGTTTTGGAGCATGCCGACCAATGCCACTTCAGCATAATAGAAAAATCATAAATCCTTCCCAAAATCCAAGCATCTAAATAAGTAACAACTTGATTTACGACGAAAACATCCTCATAAAACAGGCCCGGGCCGGAAGCCAGAGGGCCCTGTCCCAGATAGTGAAGCACCACCAGAACGGGGTCTATTCCCTGGCCCTGCGGATGCTGGGCAACCGGGAGGACGCCGAGGACGTGCTGCAGGAGACCTTCCTGGCCTTTCACAAAAGCCTGCCCCGGTTCAAGGGGCTGTCCAGTCTCTCCACTTACTTTTACCGGCTGGCCACCAACTTCAGCCTGATGAAACTGCGGCAGAAGAAGACCCGGCGGCCCGAGCATCACACGGTAAACCTGGAGGAAGCTTTTGAAGAGCCGGACAAGAAGCCGGACCCCATGCAGAGCACCCTGAACCTGGAACTCAAGCAAAGGCTGGACGAGGCCCTAATGCAACTCCCGGAAAAGGAGCGGGCGGTCTTCATCCTCCGGGACGTGGAGGATCTGCCGGGAGAAGAGGTGGCCAGTGTCTTAAAGATCAGCCTGACGGCCATGAAATCGCGTCTGCACCGGGCCCGGAATGTCTTAAAGGAAAAATTGTCACCCTATATCAGGGGATCGGAAACATGAGCGCCATTAAAAAAACCGACCAGAAACATCATTGCCGGGGGATGGGGACGGTGTTCTCACAATATCTGGACCAGGAGCTGGCCCAGCAGGTCTGCCGAAAGCTGGAAAAGCACCTCAAGGACTGCCCCGACTGCCAAACCTATTTTGACACCCTTAAGAAAACGGTCACCCTGTACCGGGGCCTGGGCCCCCAAAAGGTCCCGGCGGACGCCCAGCGTAGGTTGTATAAGGTGATAAAACTGGAGGCTGGAAAAAAGGGTAGTAAAAAGTGAATCCTAATGCCGGCCCCGGCATCTAATTAAACAGATAACAAAAAAACAATATATGAACGGGAGAATTAAAATGGGGGCCATACATTTAACTGACGGCACCTTCGATCAGGAGGTTTTAAAATCCAACACCCCGGTGCTGGTGGACTTTTGGGCGTCCTGGTGCGGGCCCTGCCGGATGGTGGGACCGGTGATCGAAGAATTATCCAACGACTACCAGGGCAAGGTCAAGATCACCAAGCTGGATGTAGACGCCAATCCGGAAAAATCCGGCCAGTTCGGCATCCGCAGCATTCCCACCATGCTGATCTTCAAGAACGGCCAGGCCATAGACACCCTGATCGGCGCCATGCCCAAGGCGGCCATCGCCGCCCGGCTGGATGCGGCCATCACCAAGTGATCACGGAACAAATTCCCAGTCACACCAGGTAACCCTAAAATGGAGGTTCATCATGAAAAGGAACGAGAGCACAGCCGACCGGATAATACGGGCCATAATAGGAATAGCCCTGCTGGTCTTTGGATTCATAGTAACCGGAACCCTGCAATGGGTATTGCTGGCCGCAGGGATACTGGCTTTATTTACCGCCATCACCGGATTCTGCGGACTGTACAAGCTTCTGGGGATAAGCACCTATAAAGAGCAGGCCCCGCCCCAGAAATAACCACCAAAATCAAAACCCTGTTCCCGCGAAAGGATAAACATGCCCATCTACGAATACCAATGCACCAAGTGCGGCAACAAGTTCGAAAACCTGACCAACACCTGCTGCGCCCCCAGCCCCAAGTGCCCCAAGTGCCAGGCGGACACCGAAAAGCTGATGTCCACCTTTGCCGCCTCGGTGGACGGAGGATCAGGCAGCCACGGCCATGACGGCGGGGGAAGCTGCTGCTCCGGCGGAGGCTGCGGCTGCGGCTAAGGTCCTGAAATACTGCCATGAACAAACACCGGATCAGAAGATACCTTCTGTTCATCATCTCCCTGATAGCCCTGGCGGGCTTCGGGTCCCAGATCCTCCGGGGGATCATCCACGGCACCGCCTCCCAATGCAGCGTTTCCGGACCCTGCCGGTAAAAGGATCAATCCGGAGGTTGACTCAAATAACCCTCAAACCAAAGCCGCGTTAAAAATGATAGTCATCCGATCAGAATACTGTCCCCAGAACCACCACTGCCCTTCCCTGCGGGTCTGCTCGGCCGGGGCCATCAAGCAGGACGGGGTCAAGGCCCCGTACATAGACCAGAAAAAATGCACCGATTGCGGCCTCTGCGTCCAAAGCTGCCGGGTATTTCAGCAGGTTGCCACACCATCGCCGGCAAATATATGAGCGAGACTAAAAACTACGACATAGCCATTCTGGGCGCCGGTCCGGCCGGAATGACCGCCGGGCTGTATGCCGGGCGGGGCGGCCTTAAGGCCGTGATCATAGAAAAGATGATGCCCGGAGGCCTGGTGGCCAACACCGAGCGGATCGACAATTATCCCGGTTTCCCCGAAGGCATATCCGGCTTTGAGCTGGCCCAGAAAATGGAACAGCAGGCCAAAAAATTCGGGGCCGAGATCATCTCCGCCCAGGCGGAGGAAGTCGTGCCGGAAGACCGATACCAGCTGATAAAACTTTCTGACGGAACAACCATAAAATCAAGGGCCCTGATCATTGCCACCGGCGCCTTCCCCAAGACCCTGGGGGTGCGGGGCGAAAAGGAACTGCTGGGAAAGGGGGTTTCTTATTGTGCCATCTGCGACGGGGCTTTCTTTAAGAACCAAGCGGTGGCGGTGCTGGGCGGCGGCGACTCCGCGGTCCAGGAGGCCGTTTACCTGGCCGGCCTGGCCTCCAAAGTGACGGTGATCCACCGGCGCAATGTGTTAAGGGCGGCCGATTCCATCCAAAAGGTGGCCTTTGCCAACGACAAGATAACCTTTGCCTGGAACAAGGACATCCTGGGCATAGAGGGCAGCGCCGGGGTGACGGGCATCAAGATCATGGACAAGCAAACGCTGGCGGAAGAGGTGATCCCGGTGACCGGGGCCTTCATCTACGTGGGCTACAAACCCAGCAGCGACC
>Ga0315292_10002204_pt1 | contig 10825 bp, 14 predicted proteins | sample YL17G13_0_MG_FD_204029 | JGI IMG/M metagenome (GOLD analysis project Ga0315292, IMG submission 204029) | Sediment microbial communities from Yellowstone Lake, YNP, Wyoming, USA - YL17G13_0 | ecosystem: Environmental > Aquatic > Freshwater > Lake > Sediment | place: USA: Wyoming | collected... | reverse complement strand
ATCTTTACCCCGTTAGAGATCACAAGTCATGTACTATGTTTATGTAATAAAGAGCAAAAAGGACAAACAGTTTTATACAGGATTTACAAGAGATCTGGAAAACCGCATCCGAGAACACAATGAAGGGAGAGTGTCTTCAACAAAAGAAAGAGGCCCCTTTGAGCTTGTATATTATGAAGCATGTTTGAATGAACAAGATGGTTTCGCTCGCGAGAAATACCTGAAGTCAGGAATGGGTAAGCGATATTTAAGAAATAGATTGAAGGGGTTCTTATCTCTAAGGGGGGAGCCCGAACCACCAAAGAAACGAATAGGGTTTCTGGTGGAAGAACCGCATGTGCCCTACAAATCCTCAATAGGATCCAAAAAGCAGAAAAGCCAATGAGCATTTCACTGGAACAGCATCAGGCCCCTCTAACTCAAAATTTTCTTAATAAATTGCTGATTTTTTGATATATTAAGACAACCTCAAAAAAGGAGGATTAGATCCAATGGGGGTTGGGGGGATGAAATACAGGGCCTATTCTCAAAAAGACTTGTCTCTGGGGTCAGACTTGAAGATTGACTTTAGCGGGGGACGCAGTGGCATCCATAAAGAAGTTGTTCCTGCTCTAATCGCAGACGAGTTAATGAGTGAATGGGTTAATGCGTCAATGAGTTATTGTGTTATTGTGTAACAATAGCAGGAGAAAATAAAATTTGTTTATTGACCTGATTCGCAGTTAAAGGCGTGACACCTTTTTACCTGTTCGCTTTGAAGAACTGCTCATAAGTCAGGGATAAAAATTTGACCCCGATAGCACCAAGAAAGGACGTATAGATGACCTTCAAGGTGGTCCATGCTTTCCCTATTGAGGGTGTGGATCTTGGAGAAAAGTTATTAGAGTCCTTGGATGCCTCGCTGGTTAAGGGGATGTGGAGAACAGAAGATGAGATGATCAGGAACGCCGAGGATGCTGACGCAGTCATAGGTGTCGTCTCTCTTCACCCCTTTAACCGAAGAGTACTTAAAGCTCTTTCAAAGTGCCGTATCATCGCTGGTATCGGCATAGGCTTTAATACGACCGACTTAGAAGCCGCAACAGAGTATGGGATGGTCGTAACCAATGTTCCCGATTACTGTCTGGACGAGGTTTCAGGTCTTGCAATAGGATTGATGCTGGCACTGGGCCACAAAATACCCCGGTTAGATAAAGCGGTGAGGGAGAGGCAAATCAATTTGACTATTCATAGGAAAGCCGTTACGGAAATTGCTTATCCCATATTCCGTATGCGTGACCAAACTCTGGGCATTATAGGTCTGGGGAAGATTGGTACAGCCACGGCTCTCAAGGCGAAGGGACTGGGGATGAGGGTGGTGGCCTACGATCCATTTGTCCTAGGAGCAGTCATGGAAAGCCATGGGGTGAAGCCGGCAGACCTGGATACACTCCTCAGGGATTCGGACTTTATCAGTCTTCATACGCCGTTGACCCCTGAAACAAGCAATATGATCGGGTATAACGAGTTCAAAAAGATGAAGCGCACTTGCTACTTCATAAATACTGCGCGGGGAGGGTGCGTGGATCAAGTTGCTCTTGTCTTGGCTTTGCAAGAAGGCCTCATTGCTGGAGCGGGAATTGATGTAACAGTGGATGAGCCTATTTCCCCTGGGAATCCGCTCCTCAAAATTCAAAACGTAATTCTTACTGGACATGCCGCCTGGTACTCTATAACTTCAGAGGCGGAGGTAAACTACAAGCCAATGACACAGGTGGTCCTAGCTCTGAAGGGAGAGTGGCCTCTGTATGCAGTCAATCCTGAAGTGCGGAAGAAGTGGATGAATAAATGGGGCAAAAAGATCTGACTTTTATCAATTGACAAAAGAAATTTGGGATCAGACCTAAATTTTGCATTTTAGAGTCGCGATGTCATCCATAAAAAAGGGCCCCTTCCAAATGCGGAAGGCGGAGTGCGGAATTGATATAAATAATTGGGGACGGGTTCCAATTTTTAGAAGACCACTGCTTTGCTAGTGTGGCTCCATGTTGAGGGTTCATTAAATGCCTTTATCTTGTGAGGAATATCGTTACCAGCAGCAGCTGCTTGCCTTAAAGAAACGTTTGGCTGAGGATAAGTTGAAACCAGAAGAGCAGGAAGAGATCGAAAAGCTGGTTCAGGAGCTGGAAAAAAAATTAAAAATGTGAGGAGCGGTATCATCCATAAAAAAGTTGGCCCATCCAAATGCGGATTGCGGATTGCGGAATTGAAAACTAAAAACAGCATGGAGCGTAGCGTCTTGTAAAGATCAAAGGTCAAAGCTGAAAGCTAACAGCTGAAACATGATAGCTCAAAGCTGAAATTTCAATACAGGACAGACACTTCTGACTTCATTTTGAAGTCAAGAACCCCAAAGCGCCTGACTGGCCGACAAGGGGTGCTGCTGAGGGCACCCGCCACCGGGTCTTAAAGGCGTGGGATAGATTTGGAGGAAGATGATAATTGTGGAGATTGGGTATACCGTTTCTCCCCAAAAGAAGATATGGAGTTCAGTATCATTTCGTGCTATCCTATTTGATAGATGTGGAGGTAAGTATGAAGACTCTAGACCGAATCACTTTCAATCAAGAAGTCATGGGCGGCAAGCCGTGCCTTCGGGGGCTCCGTGTCACCGTGGGGACAATTGTTGGTCTCATTGCAGCCGGACGGACCAAGGATGAGGTATTGAAGTTATATCCATACCTAGAGCCGGAAGATATTGATCAAGCCCTCGCATACGCTGCATGGCGAGTTGAGGAAATAGACGTCCCGATCATTACCGCATGAAGATTCTGATCGACATGAACCTTTCCCCCGCATGGGTGTCAGTGTTGGAAGAAGCGGGGCATACTGCCTTCCATTGGTCAACCATCGGCTCGTTAAATACTCCTGATCGCGAGGTTCTGTTGTGGGCTAAAGCGAATGGGTATTTGCTGTTCACCCATGACCTCGACTTCGGGGCAATCCTTGCTGCCACTGAAGCCGAAGGACCAAGCGTCATCCAAATTAGGGCACAAGACATCTCTCCTGACTACGCAAAGAATTTGCTCCTCAACATCCTCAATAAGTTTGCCAAGAATCTTCTTCAAGGGGCTTTGATTTCGGTGGATGAGGAGAAATCAAGAGTTCGTTTACTTCCCTTAAGACGAGACAAAACAGAATAGGTTGAAGATTCTGGGGTCATAGATTTCGAAATTAGGGGCCTGGGGGCAGGCCAAGTTACTAAGGAGTCCATAATTGAGTAGACATATTGCTCAGAGAATCTCCCCTCGCCCCTCTTTGCCCTCCGGGTCAGGCTCCGCCCCGGCTTCCGGCTCGGAGAGTCCTCCAGCTCGGAGAGAAGGGCTCATGCCCCGGAGGGAGGCCCTATGGGCCGGCGGCCAAAGAGGGGTAATTCCTCCCTTTTGTAAAGGGAGGGGAGGAGGGATTTAGTTTCCGGTGTCTATACAATTATGGACTGACTAATAACTGCCTGATTGAATTAATCATTTCTAAAAAAGAGATGCTGATTTTAAGCTTAGAACACCAATTTTACAGCTAAAATCGTAGAGAGCATACGGTTGTCATCAATAAAAAAGTTGGCCAATTCAAATGCACGCATAGCGCATAGCTTATTCTTAATCGTAAAGCGCAAGGCGCAAGGGATAACAACAAAAAACGTATTGAGTCTCTCGGGCAGGCCCTTGAGATCAACAGAAGGAGGAAGGGTGAGGCTACAGATGAACCCGGAAGCCATGAAAGTTGCAAAGTAGGTCTAACTCACAAATGCAGAACGCGGCTCGGACAGAATCTTAGCGAGACTCTTTCGCGATTCACCTAGAATCAACAATGAACGAACAAGCAAATCAAGCGAGACAGAAGGATCTCCTGCTTCCATCTTCGCTATCCTCGACTGACTGGACTTCAGGAGACGAGCGAGTTGCTCTTGAGTTAGGCTCTTGTCCTTCCGACGTTCCTGAAGATTCTTACTCAATGCAAGTTTCATCTCAATATAGGCGGATTCTTCAGGTGAAAGCTGCAGAAACTCTGCAACAGTACCGACCTTCCAACCTTTTGTTTCAAGGTGTTTCTTCTTTGCGCTCTTCATACGCCTCCTCCGATGTTAGGTATCATAAAGTCGAATCCTGCGTTGGCAGTTCTCAATTACTTCCCGGGGTGTTTTCTGTGTCTTCTTCTCAAATACCTCCAAAATCACGATGGCATCATTATCGATTCGATACACAACACGCCACGTCTTGTTTTGGTCATCAATACGGAGTTCGTGGCATCTCGAACCAATCGATGGCATCGGTCGTGAATGAGGCAGCGAGAGCAGCTCCCCCATTTGTAGTTTGCGCAGCAAATAGCCCGCTTCAATCCTTGCTGCGCTTGACAGCGGCGGAGTCTTTATCTCGCCGTGCAGCCAGATTAACGGCTTCTCTCTCCTTTTCATTCAATCGTAATATATGTCATTTCTGACATAATGTCAATATGTAGTCAGAAAAAAGAGTCATTCACAAAAAAGTTGGCCCTGCCCTGAAGCATAGCGCCAAGGGCATAACTCCATAAGTGATTGAGTCATTGGGTCATTAGGTTATTGGTAAAGCCCAAAGTTTAAAGCTTAAAGAATGAATGTAACGCCTGACTGAATTTTTGAAGCGCCATTTGAGGTGCTTCCTTTTTTCAGTCAAATTTTATGAATTCTCCAGTCCTTCCGCCCCCCAATCTTCTCTGTCGTTTCTAACCCGCCCTGTCGGGGCCCCTTTACATTATTCCCACATTTGTGGTAACATTTATTCCGGAGGTGGCGAACATGAAATTCGTCGGTGTGAGGGAATTCAAACAGGATGTGGTCAAATACTTAAACGAGGGGAACGAGATTGTCGTCATGAAACGTAAGAAACCGATCGCCCGTCTTACCCCTGTCCAGGAAAACAGCACGGAGATCATCCTCCTTGAGATTGGAAGAATCCTGGCTGAAGCGGGAGTCTCTAAAAAAGAAGCTCTGAAAGCTCTCGAACATGCCAGAAAGAAGATCTATGGCTAAAGTTGTCGTGGATGCCAACGTGATTATTTCAGCTGCGTTTGGTGGAAAACCTCTGGGAGCAGTCGTTCGGGCACTAGAAGACCATGAAGTCTATTTATCGGAAGCCGTCGCCCAAGAATTGATGGGTGTCTTATCGGGACTGTCAAAAAAACTTTCCAAAGACCAGCTCTCTTTTATCCAGGGAAAAATCGAACAATTATTAGCTTTGGCAAAGCTTATTTCAATTTCAACCCTCGTGGTTTTATCAAGGGACCCCAAAGACGATCATTATCTCTCTTTGTGTAAAGAGGTTGGAGCCGAATTCCTGGTCACAGGAGACAAGGACTTGCTTAGTCTTTCGCAGGACAGACTGAAAGCCGAGGGGATTTCTTGTAAGATTGTTACCCCACAAGAGTTTTTAGAATCTATCTCCTGAAGAGGTAGAGACTTCGGAGTCCGGCTTGAGAAATTGAGATTAGGCGCATCCATAAAAAAGTTGGCCCTTTCCAATGCGGAATGCGGAATTTAATAAAATACGAATGGATGAGTTAATGGGTAATGAGCGTGAGTTGTAGAGTCACTGGGTTGTTGAGTACCAGCTGACTGAATTTTGTAGTCAAGAACTCCAAACCCTCTGACTGGCCGGAGATGGGCGCTGGCGCGCACAATATGAGATGATATTTACCCCGTTAGAAATAATGCCTCGCTCCTCCCTCCGGGCCAGGCTCCGCCCCGGAAGGGCTCATGCCCCGGAGGGAGGCCCTCTGGGCCGGCGGCTGCAGGGGAGTCAGGTTTTATAATAATTCCGGGGGGGTAATGCCCCGCTGGAATTTCTAACGGGGTGAACCTCTCCGGGAAGCACATTTTTTAGTGCTTCCATTTTTCAGTCAAGTTTTACCTTCTAAGTTTCCTTCAACGTTTTTTCTTGCATTTGTAACTATATTCAGTTATTATCTTTTCAAGATGGGAATAGAAAAAGACCTCTCCAGGATAAAGCAAAACCCAAAAGGCGTGAGATTTAAAGAGTTGGAGGGGGTCATTTTAGGATCAGGGTTTAAACGTGTGAATATTAGAGGTAGCCATTGCGTTTATAAGAAGAGGAATAGGATTCTTACGGTTGTCAAACCTCATGGAGGACATAAACATTGTCATTGGTTGGATGTTAAAGACGTGATCAAAGTCTTAGAGGAGGAGTGATTTTATGAAAGGGGATAAAAAAGAAAAACTGTTGGGTTATGAGATAAAAATTATTCCAGACAGAGAGTCTGGATATTTTGCTGTGAGGTTTCCTGATTTTCCTGGAATCGTGACCGGAGGATATAGTCTTGAAGAGGTAATCAAAAATGCTCAGGAAGCCTTAGAATTAACCATTGATACCATGAAAAAATATAAAATGCCTCTTCCCAAGCCAAGGGCCCGTTTTAGTGGACAGTTTAATGTTAGGGTTCCAAAAGATCTCCATAGAGAATTGGTGAGAAAGGCGGAGGAGGAGGGTGTGAGTTTAAATGCATTGGTGACTTATCTCTTATCCCAATCTGTCAAAATGAAAAAAGCCGCATGATTTTGCAAAAACAGGTCGGTGTCATCCATAAAAATGTTGGCGTATTCAAATGCGGAATGCTGATTGCGCCTGCCTGCGGTAGGCAGGGAGTGCGGAATTTAACTCATTATTGAGTCATTGGTTCATTAAGCCATTGAGGCATTGAATCTGAATGCATTTTTCAGCGAAGTTTATTGTCCTTTTTAGATCTGGTAAGTAGCCCCCGATCTTAGGATCGGGTTAGGACTGAAACTCACCATATTTGGGAAGAGCGGGAAATTCCTCGCCCCCCATTTCATTGTGGTTCCCTCTCTCTAAATATTTGTAGCTTATTTTACTGCAATTGTAGTATTATTTACCCCGTTAGAAATAATGCTACGCTGGAATTTCTAACGGGGTTTACTGTAATCCTTTTAAAGGCATTTTTCAGTCATGATGGAAAAACTCTTTGGGTCTAAGTTGAGGGCGAAAATTCTGGGGTGGTATTTTACCCATGAAGAAGCATACCGATGCAATTTACGAGATTATCAAAGGAAAAGAATCAGGTCTTTTTAGAGAGAAATAGGCCACGAAAAAGTTGACCCCCTCAGACTTATAAACAGTCTCATAATAATAACGACATTGTTCTATAAAATCCCTCCTCACCTCCCTTTGCCTGCTTTCGGCAGGAAAAAGATACCAAAGGGAGGTAAAACACCCCTCTTTGGCCGCCGGCCCATAGGGCCTCCCTCCGGGGCATGAGCCCTTCCGGGGCGGAGCCTGACCCGGAGGGCAAAGAGGGGCGAGGGGAGATTTTCTTGTGCATGTCAATCCAATTTTGAGACCCTTAATATATCCTGCCCCCACCAGATACTCGAATCAACTTTCAATAATACCCAAATCCCGATTTAGGAAATCGTCATTGCGATTGAAACGAAGCAATCTCGCCTTTTTCAATGAGATTGCCACGCACCTTCCAGGTGCTCGCAATGACAGAATGGGAAAAGGGTTTCATTCTCTATATCGGGATTTGGGATAATACAAATGCATTGACGACCCTTGGTCCATCTGTTAGAATTTTTTAACTTCAAATGGGTTTGGCCTGCGGTGTCATTCTGAATGATCGAAGGGATTGAAGAATCTGGGAACGAGACCCTTCGCTGCTCTCAGGGTGACAATAGGGCACGGCAAGGAGTGGTCAAGTGAGACTGAAAGACAAGAAAGCGATCGTGACGGGAGCAGGGCAGGGGATCGGCCGGAGCATTGCGTTGAAAATAGCCCAAGAAGGAGCAGATGTGGTCATTGCTGAGATGAATCCTGATACCGGAACTCAGACGGCCAGAGAAGTTGAAGCTCTGGGCAGAAAAGCTCTTTTCATTTCTGTGGATGTGGCAAATCCAAAACAGGTTCAGGGTATGGTGGATCAGGTATTAAGGGTTTGGAAGAGGATTGATATTCTGGTGAACAATGCTGGTTTTGATCGACCGGGTAATCTCTTGAAAGTGAAGGAAGAGGATTGGGACGCCGTGTTAGGAGTTCACCTGAAGGGGACTTTGAACTGTATCCAGGCTGTTGCTCCTCACATGATTGAAAACGGTTATGGAAAGATTGTCAACCTCTCCTCTGTTTGGGGAAAAAGAGGAGCGGTATCAGAGATCTGTTACAGTACTGCCAAAGCAGGGATCATCGGCCTGACGAAGAGTGTAGCCAGGGAATTGGGCCGGCATCAGATCAATGTCAATGTGGTTTTACCGGGTTTTATCTTGACGCCCACTGTTTCTAAGATGGCCGAAAAATATCAAAACATGATTATTGAAAGTACCCCTTTCAAACGGGCTGGCCAACCTGAAGAGGTGGCCAATGTCGTCGCTTTTTTAGCATCCGATGAGGCGAGTTTTGTGACCGGAGCCACGGTAGAGGTCTCCGGTGGGTGGAACATGTAAGCTGTTTAAAATCAATGTCAAATGTCAAAGTTCAAATTTCAAATGAAATCCAAAATCCAAATGTCCGAAAAGATTTTTTGGCATTTAGGCATTTGTCATTGATTTGGCATTTTGATTTTGACATTTGAGCTTAAAGGAGTTTCAAATGGTGGATGAGATTCAACAGCAGAGAGAGGGTTGGAAAAAGAAGGCCCGAGAGGTTGCAAAAAGTGTTGTAGCACCCCGGGCGGCAGAGATTGATGAGAAAGGTGAATTTGCATGGGATCTTGCTGATGCATATTCCAAGTATGGGTTTTTAAGCCTCCTCATCCCTAAAGAGTATGGAGGAATGGATGCAGATATTACTTCTTTCTGTTTGGTCGCCGAAGAGATTGCCAAAATCTGTGCCTCTTCTGCCCTCCTCGTGATCGTTCAGGCCGTTGGGACAATGCCTGTGGTTTTAGGAGGGACAATCGGACTTAAGGAGAGAGTGTTACCACGATTAGCCAAAGAGAAAGGCCTGATCTGTTTTTGTCTAACCGAATCTGAGTCAGGTTCTGATTCAGCTTCCATTCAAACCAAAGCAATTCTGAAAGGCGACCATTATCTCCTGAACGGGAGAAAATGTTTTATCACGAACGGTGGGGTGGCTGATTTCTATACGGTCTTTGCCACGACTCAACCTGGTAAGAAAATAGAAGGCATAACAGGTTTTGTAATCGAAAAGGGAACTCCTGGCCTTTCCATTGGGAAAACTGAAGAGAAGATGGGCATTCGAGGTTCCAATACAACAGAAGTCATCTTAGAGGACGTCAAGGCTCCTGTTGCTCAAAGGATTGGAGATGAAGGGGCAGGCTGGTGGCAAATGATGAGGACGCTAAATCGATCAAGACCAGCCATCGGTGCTCAAGCGGTGGGTTTGGCTCAAGGCGCTTTAGACTATCTCGTCCGATTTGTTCAGGAGAAAGGCTGGGCTAAGGGAAAGGAAGATATCCTGGGAGTTCCATTGACGCTGGCGGACATGGCTGTGGAGATTGAGGCAGCCCGAGCTCTGGTTTATAAAGCAGCGAATATGATGGATGAAAAGGTGAAGGGTACTCCGGTTCAGATGTTCTCAGCCATGTCGAAGTATTTTGCCTCGGATGTCGCCATGAAGGTGACCACGGATGCCGTCCAGATTTTGCAATGGGAAGGTCTCACCCAGAGACATCCTGTTGAGCGAATGATGAGAGATGCGAAGGTCATCCAGATTTTTGAAGGAACGAATCAAATCCAGAGGATGGTGGTGGCCCATACCCTACTCAAAGGGAAATAAATCTAAGTTTAAATATTTTCAATTACCAAATTCCAAATCCAAAATAATAACCAATCACCAATCCTCCAATGACTGAAACAAACATCCTTAATCTTAATTTGGATTTTTAACCATTGGAATTTGGTTTTCTTGATAGTGTCTTTTTATCATTGGATTCAGATCTTAAACTGAATGGTCACGATATTGGCTGATTTTCGCAGGATGAGATGAGCGAAGGCGGAGGATTCCTATGCTAACACCAAGTGAACAAGAAAGGTATGATCGTCAGATCATGATCGGAGAGATTGGACAAGAAGGGCAGGAAAAGCTTAAAAGATCACGGGTGGTCATTGCCGGGACCGGAGGGCTCGGTTCCCCAATTGCCATCTATCTGACCGCTGCGGGAATAGGGATGATTCGGTTGATCGATCACGACCAGGTGGCGCTGAGCAATCTCAACCGGCAGATCCTGCACTGGGAAGAAGACATTGGGAGAAAAAAAGTTGACTCTGCCAGAACGAAATTGAGAAACCTGAACCGAGCGGTGGAGATTGAAGCGATAGCCGAGACCGTAACGGAAGGCAATGTTTCCAAGCTGGTTAATGGCTGTGATGTTATCGTTGATGCGATGGACAACTTACCCGCTCGCTACATCTTGAATCGGTGTGCGATTGAGAAAAATATTCCATTCTTTCATGGCGCAGTGAATGGCTTTGAGGGGAGAGTCATGACCATCCTTCCAGGAAAAACTGCCTGCTTGAGGTGTATGTATCGAGGCCCCGTACCGCAAGAGAAGTTTCCCGTCATCGGTGTTGCCCCTGCCGTCATCGGTGTGATTCAGGCTACGGAGGTGATCAAGTATCTCTTGGGAATTGGCAGACTGTTGACCAATCGGTTATTAATATACGATGGACTGAAAGTTACTTTCAGTGAATTTACAGTCAACAAAAACCCAGATTGCGATCATTGCGGTTCACGCGCAGGGTAAAAAAAATTGTTTTGCGCGCTGCGGACGAATCTTACAGTAGGGGCAAATCATGAATTGCCCCTACACGTGAGAAAGGAAT
>Ga0315292_10002203_pt1 | contig 10830 bp, 6 predicted proteins | sample YL17G13_0_MG_FD_204029 | JGI IMG/M metagenome (GOLD analysis project Ga0315292, IMG submission 204029) | Sediment microbial communities from Yellowstone Lake, YNP, Wyoming, USA - YL17G13_0 | ecosystem: Environmental > Aquatic > Freshwater > Lake > Sediment | place: USA: Wyoming | collected... | reverse complement strand
GACGTGTTCGGGCTGACCGACGTTTCATACGTCAGGTAGAAGCCGTGATCGCTGCCGTTCGTGGTGTGCAGGTCGATCGCGATGTGAGGGTCGTACTGGATCATCAACCGGGCGAGCGAACGCGCCTCTGGCGTTTCCATCTTGGTGTTGTCGCGGTTCAGGTCGAGGTCCTGCCCGTTGGCGCGCTGCCCCATCCCGCCCACGGGGCCGAACTGGCTGCCCCGGTTGCGGACGCTCACGCGCTCGTTGCCGTCGGCGTTGTAAATCGGGTTGATGAGCAGCACCACGTTCTGCAGCCAGGCCGCCCGCTCGCCTCTGGCGATCGACCGGAGCAGCCAGAGCGCGGCCTCCTTGCCCTCCACCTCGCCGGCGTGAATGTTGCCCTGGATGTAGATGCGCGTCTTCCCGGTGGCAAGCACCTTCTCGGGTGTCGCATCCGGAGCCCCGATCACCGCCAGCGGCATCGGCCGCCCTTCGAAGGTATAACCATAGGTCGTGAGATGAATCCGCGGCGACGCCGCCGCCATCGCCTTCATGAAGGTGATGACGTCCTCGTATCGGCTCGTCTCGGCGTAGTTGGTGGCCTCTGGCCGCGTGAGGGGCCAGGCGCGCTTCGCCGCTGCCGGCTTCGCAGCGGAGGCCGCATCCTGAGCGCCGGCGAGGCCCGGAAACGGCAACAGCAGGGCACCCGCCACGAGCAGACGGGCAGCGATCGCAGTACGAGGCGCGTGAGTCATGAACCGGGGTCTCCCTGTGTTCGGGCGAGTGTATCAGACGGGAGACGACAGGGTCGAGGCGTTACGCCTGCTTCTGCGTGTCGGCCCAGAGGAGGCCCAGTTCGAAGGAGACACGACCTTGTGAGGCGGTGCTGGGCGGATCGGGTGGGCTGCCAATCGCGCCTATCGTCTATCGGGACCTACACTTGCACTATCACAAAACACTGAAGATTGCCGCAGAGGGGGCTGAAATTGAATACTTGCAGAGGTATTGTGATCTTCGTGACCCAATTGCCGATCATCTTTGAGATAGGCGCCCAATTTGATCTTCTTTTCGGATTCAATCACACCGATACAGCGTTCAACATTCTCCTACTTCTCTTTGTGTTGGTTCCTCTCATGAATTTGTCTTGGCTTCTCACCGAAATCATCATGACGATCAAGATGGCAAAACGCCAGAATCGAGCCATGTCTTTTCTCATGCCGGGGTTAGCACTCTTCTTTTTCCTGGAATCACTTTCTATAGACATCTTCTTCGTATCGCAAGCGAGGATGTAGCGTGAGGTGACAATACGCCTCGCGTGCGGTGTGTCCTGTGTCAGCGTCCCTGTTCCGGCCGCGGCGGGCTCCTCCCGCTGAGTCAGTCTGGCGGCGACACTCGCGCTGGTCTCGTCGGAGGTCCGAATGCGAAGCATCTGGCAGGACGTGCGCTACGCCTCGCGGGTCCTTCGGGCCCACCCGGGATTGGTTGGCCGCACGCTGCGGCTCAACAACCGGCTCTTCACCGTCGTCGGGATACTGCCTCCGAACTTCCGCGGCTTGCACCGGGCGGTCGTGACCGACCTCTGGATTCCCGTGAGCTCGTGGCGCGCCATGGGCAACACCCGCGAGTTCGAGGAGCGGGTCGTGGGCCAGTTCGAACCGGTCGGGCGGCTCAGGCCGGGCACGGCCCTCGAAGCGGCCCAGGCGCAACTGGACACCTTCGCGCGCCGGCTCCAGCAGGAACAGCCGGAATCGAGTCGCGGCCGGCGCCTCGTCGTGAAGACCCAGGCCGAGTTCGAAACGGGCGGCCGAGGCCGGCTGCTGTCGGCCCTCCTGCTGTCGATTACGGGTCTGCTCGTGGTTATTGCCTGCGCCAATGTCGCCCAGTTGCTGCTGGCCATGTCGGAGACGCGCCGGCGAGAAATCGCGATCCGGCAGGCACTCGGCGCGAGCCGGCAACGGCTCCTCAGGCAGTCACTGACCGAGAGCGCGCTGCTGGCGACTGCCGGTGCCCTGGTCGCCCTGGTGATCGCCGGCTGGCTGATCCCGCTGCTGCCGTCGCTGCTTCCGCCCGGCCCGTCTTTCATTCGCTACGACATCCGCCTCGATCTCCGGGTGGTCGTTGCCACCTTGGTGACGTGCACGCTGACCGTCCTGCTCTTCGGCCTGGCACCGGCCGTTCAGAGTTCGCGCACGGACATCAATGCAGTCATCAAGGCCGGCGGCGGGGTCGCACGGCAGCGATTCGGCGGCCGAAATCTGCTCGTAATGTCGCAGGCGATGCTCGGCGTGACGCTCCTCTCGACCGCCGGGCTGCTCGCCCTCAGTTTCGCGCGCGCCCAGGAGGCGCGGCCCGGTTTCGACACCGGCCGCAACACGCTGCTGATGCTCGTGAGCCTCACCGGGCCGCGCGATCGCGCGGACGCCACCAGTGGCGAGATCGCCGGACGGATCGCAGCGCTGCCCGGGATCAAGCGGGCCGCGTACTGCCGCCGGTTTCCGATGGCCTCTTCCGGCGGAGGCGCCACGCGCGACGTCGTGATTCCAGGCCGCGACGTGCCGCCCGACCAGCAGGTGTTGCGGATCCGCTACAACCAGGTCAGCCCGGACTACTTTGCGGCCGTGGGCACGAGGCTGCTGGAGGGCCGCGCATTCTCCCGCTCGGACGCGGATGGGGCGCTCCGCGTGGCGGTGGTGAATGAGACGATGGCACGCCAGTTCTGGCCGGCCGGCAACGCGATTGGAAACTGGATTCGCGTGGACGGCAAGGAGGCGCAGATTGTCGGCATCGCCGAGAACACCGCCGTCAACTCGTTTCACGAGCCGCCGCAGCCGTTCCTCTACTTCCCGTTTGGCCAGTTACCAGCCGGAGAAGTGACCTTCGTCTACGAGACCGTCGGCGACCCTGCCGCGTCGCTGCCGGCCATCAAGCGCGAGATGCGGGCCGTGGCGCCCGGTCACGTCCAGCTGTCCGTCAACACGTTGAAACAGCACGTGCGGGAAGCGTTGTACCAGGACTGGCTGCAGGCGGTGCTGTCGATCACCATCGCCGCGATCGGGATGGCCCTCGCCGCGGTGGGGCTCGCGGGCGTCGTCATTCACTCCGTGACGCGGCGGAGCCGGGAGATCGGTGTGCGCATCGCCCTCGGAGCCAGGCGTCGCGACGTGGTGGCGATGGTCTTGAAACACGGCCTCGTCCTGTCCGGAGTCGGCGGCGTGCTTGGCGTGGGACTCTCACTGCTCGCCGGGAAGGCGACGTCGAGCCTGCTCTTCGGCGTCAGCCCCTCCGATCTCGTCGTCATCGGATCCAGCGTCGCCGTCGTCATCGTCATCGGGTTGCTGGGGAGCGTGTACCCCGCGTGGAAGGCCACGCGCGTCGACCCCGTCCGCATCCTCCGCGCCGACTGACCCCGCCTGCGGTTTTTCCGGTTACTGGTCCGTCACGTCCGGGCAACCGCGGACGCCCGCGTGCGTTCGGGACGTCCACCGTACGACGTGCGCGGCCCGAGCAGCGTCGCCAGTGGAACCCGACCCGTGAGGATGGCGAGGGGGCTGGGCTGAAGCGGGAAGCGCTTCCGATACGCCAGGGACACCTGGTTGAACGCGCAGAGGAAATCCGGAAGCCGGTTGGGATCGGCGTGCTCCGGGTCCCGTGCCACCGCCATCGGACAGACGTCGCAAGAGGCCAGGAACCGGCACGTGGCACACCGTCCGTACGGCGAATGCTTGGCCTCCTTGCGATGGAAAACCCCGGTCGCCGCGGCCGCCTCGGGCAGGGCACGCAGCCGATCCGAAAGCCCCGGGTCCCTGACATCACCCAGACGCATCCCGATCAGGCGGCGCCGCAGCGGCGTGTCGGGGAATGTCTGGAACGACTCGGCGAGCATCGCGCACGCGTAGACCTGCCCGTCCACGTCCACCGTGATGGCGCTGCCCTCGGCGGCGTTGCAGATGAACCGCGAGCGGCGCCCACGGGCCCTCTCGACCGATTCCTTCCTGAACAGCATCAGGGGCACGCAGCCCGTGCGCTGGTAGTGAAGGACCGATGCACTGAAGATGCGCGACATCTGGCGGTCGAGCACGTCGATGTCGGACGGCCTCCACGGAAACGCCTGCCCCATCGCCGGAGACAATGCGATCTCGCGCACGCCCTTTCCCAGGAGGTAGTCGATGGAGTCGGCCAGGTGGGGAACTGCCTGGATGGCGACTGTGACGGCCACCCTGAGCCGGGTGTGGAACAGCCTCGCCTCCTCGTCCTTCAGGAGGTCCAGCAACCGATCGAGCCGCTCGAAGGTCCCCGGCCCTCGCAGCGCCTGGGCGGCCGGCGTACCGTCGAAGCTGACCTGGAGGTTGAACGGCCGGTCAGCGAAATACCGGATGTGGCGTCGGTTGATGAGCGTGCCGTTTGACACGACGTCATAGCTGACCTGGCGGACCGCAGGGCGCTTCTTCTCTACGTACGACACCGCACGCCGGATCAACGGGAATGCCAGCAGCGGCTCGCCGCCAGTGAACTGAAGCGACAGTTCCGGCTCTGCGCTGGCCAGGAGACGGTCGATGGCGGTACGGAGCACCGGCCATGGCATTCGGGCCGATGCCGCCCGGTTCTGGTAGCAGTATTGGCAGCGCAGGTTGCACGCTGCCGACACCACGGCCGTGACCGAGCGGATGGGAACGTCCCGGCAGCGCGGCTTCACTGATGCGGTCCTGTCGAACCGGAATCGCCACGGCCTCCGACGCACGGCATCACAGGGACGCTAGCAGGCCTTGCCGATCTTGATGCTCCTTGTCACGGCCGCGGCTGAACAGTCACAGCCCTTGCCGATCTTGATGCTCCTCGAAAAGAGGGGACTGACACAGTCACAGCCTCTACCTATCTTGATGCTGATGGGACTTCCGAATTCCTTCCGCCAGGCTGCCGACACCGGCACATCCAGGTTCTGCGGCAGCGTCAGCAGCGCGTCGAACAGCATCGTCTGGAGCTTCAAGACGGCTGCCGTCAGACGCAGCAGATCGTTGACTTCAACGGGCCCGTGATCGATCCCCGCGCGCGTCTTCTTCTTGGCCATCGGTGTCCTCCTGCTCGCCCCCCGGGTCTGGAGGGCCTCCGCGACCTGATCGCGGAAGCCCCGGCTCAGAAGGGGCGCTGAGCCTCGAATACGAAGAGGTTGCCAGAGCGATGATCACGGCTGAACACCAGCCGCGTTGCGTCTCTGGACACGTCGAAATCGCTCAGTTCCTCGCTTTCGCCAAGTACGATTGGAGGGTTCAACGGGACGAGCTGCCACGTTCGCGTATCGATCACGCGCAGGCTCAACACCGGCTTGTCGAAGATCCCGCTGACAAAAAGCAGACCGGACGTGGCGTTCCATCGGATCCGGCGAGCACCAACCGTCGAGGGTACGGACACTGGCGTGCCGCCTCCGTCTACCGATGCGACCCGCGCTTCCCAGTCGCGGTCCCTGCTCTGCGTGACATATCCGATACGCGTTCCATCAGGCGACCAGGCGGGCGCCTGGTCCTGATCCGTGCTGGCCCCTCGGGTCACCTGCCGAGGTTCACCGATCGGTTTCCCGTTCGACACGTCTCCGACCCAGATGTGCCCGCCGCCCGTTCGGTTCGACGAGAACGCCAGCTTCGTGCCGTCCGGAGACCACGCCGGGTGCACGTCCTCTGCAGGATGGTCGGTGAACTTCGTCGGGGGCCCGCCGGAGGTCGAGGCGATCCAGACGTCCCGGTTGCCCTGCGCGTCCACGCCGTAATAGGCCACCCAGTTCCCGTCCGGCGAAACCGCCGGGTGGGACAGGGACTCAGGCTGGTCGGTCAGCCGCGTCGCGGCCCTGGATCCTCCCGCTGGCGTCAGCGGCTGCGCCCAGAGATCGTCCTTGCCGTACCGTCTCGAAATGAAAAAGACGCGATCGGGTCCGAACACCGGGCAGATGTCCTCCCGGTCGTTCCTGGAGATCGATTCTTCCCTGGTGGCCAGATCGACCACGACGAGATCGGGGTCCCTGATAAAGTTCGAGAACACGAGACGTCGCCCGCTGCCGTCGAAACTCGGCTGGCGCTCAGGCCCCGCCCCGAGGGTCACTCTCCTCAATCGACCGCCACCTGCCGCCACTCGCCGCAGGACCGTCAGACCGTCGCGTGACGACGTGAAATAGACGAAGTGCCCATCGACGGACCAGACCGGGTCTGCGTCGCGAGCGGCTTCGTCGGTCAGCAGCCGGGCGCGTCCGCCGGCCGCCGGGACGATCCACAGGCCCCGGTGCGCACGATAGCAGATCTGCTCCCCGTCGGGTGACCAGGCCGGTTCGTGGTGGTCCCACAGCCCGTCGCCGAGGCCGGTCGTCAGCATCCGCACCCTGCTGACATCGGCGAGCGGGGCGACGAGCAGATGCCGGTTTCCGGAGACATCCTCGCGGACGAACGCGATGTCCTTCCCGCTCGGCGAGATGGCGGGGTCCTCCGCATCTTCCACCAGAAGTACGGGGTGGCCGCCGGATCGAGGCACGCTGTAGACGGCGGGCCGGCCGGGGGCCGCCACCCACGTGAACGCAAGGCGCTGGCCGTCGGGGTACCAGGTCGGATGATGCTTCGGTCCGGCTCCCTCGACGAGCGGCGTAGGCGGGGAGGTGCCATCGGCGCGGACCAGGAAGATGTTCGCCGACTCGCCGGCCTCGCTGGCCAGGTACGCGATCTGGCTGCCGTCCGGGGCGATAGCAGGTTCAGCCTGCCAGCCGGCGGTAGTCGTAAGTTGGCGGGAGGTGAACGCTGGGATGCCCGGCTCGCGCAGCCACAGCGCGATGGCAGCCGTTGCCGCCGCCGCGAGGATCAGGACTCCCGCCGCAGTCTTCCAGCGTGCAGGCCAACCGCGCCGCCGCGGCGGCGCGGGCAGGCCCACCGGTGCCTGCGGTGCGTCACGCACGGCCAGCGGGCCGGGCAGTCCGGCGGCGACCGCGCTGCCGCTGTCCTCAGGCGCAACAGTCGCTCGCTGGCCCGATTCGCTGGTGCGCTTGAGCCGCTCGAGATCCGCCTCGATGTCCGCGGCGGTCTGGTATCGCAGGCGGCGGTCCTTCTCGAGCGCCCTGTCGATGATGTCTCCAAGCTCCTCGGGCAGCGCCGGGTTCAACCGCAGCGGCGGGACAGGCGCACCGTGCAGGATCGCGTCGAAGATCAGCACCGAAGTACGGCCGACGAATGGGCGCCGGCCGGTGGCCATTTCGTAGAGCACCGCGCCCAGCGAGAACAGGTCGGTGCGGGGATCGAGTTCATCGCCGCGTGCCTGCTCGGGTGACATATACACCACTGTGCCCATGGCGGCGCCGGGCGACGTCACCAGGTTCTCGTGCGTCTCGATCGCCGACTCCTCGTCGTCGTCGGCGATCCGCTGATGGGCCGCGGACAGCTTGGCCAGGCCGAAGTCCAGGATCTTCACGCCGCCGCGCCGGGTCACGAAGATGTTCGCGGGGGTGATGTCGCGATGGATGACACCGGCGCCATGCGCCGCCCCGAGCGCGTCGGCGATCTGGATCCCGAACTCCGTCACGGCAGGAACGTCAAGTGGCCCGTGCGCGAGCAGGCTGCGCAGCGTCTGCCCGTCGAGCAGTTCCATGACGATAAACGGCTGGCCGTCGTGTTCGCCGAAGTCGTGAATCGTGCAGATGTGAGGGTGGTTGAGGGCCGACGCCGCGCGGGCTTCGCGCTCGAATCGCCGGCTTGCCTGCGGCGCGGACCGTCCGTGCGCGACGACCTTGACCGCCACGTGACGGCCCAGTTTCAGATCCTCCGCCTCGTACACCTCTCCCATGCCCCCGCCGCCGATCCGTCGGAGCACGCGGTAGTGCGAGATGGTCTGGCCGATCATGTGACGATTCTAGTAGGGACATGGTAAAGCTAGGATGGATCGAAGTCAACTGACCGCTGGCGGCCTGACCGCTGGCGGCCGCGAATGTCAGGGACGCGAGGCTCCACGTCACCGACTCCTGGCCGACGCAGCAGTCTGTGGCAATCCTGTGACGTGGCGCTGAGCGTGTGACCGTCATGACGGAATGACACGGCCATCCTGAAGAGAGGACGTCCGGTAGAGACACGGTAGCGCGGCTGAGCCACTTCAGGGCAGAATTGCGACTGGGCCTGTCGGTACCCTGCTTGCATAGTCCCGATCGTCGGCGCCCCGGAGGAGTCTGTCATGCGTCACCAACTTCGACTCGGCACTGTGGCGGTCGCGTGCTTGTTTGCCATCGCGTCGGTCCTGCCCGCCGATGCCCAGCATCGGCGCGGAGCCAGTTCCGGGGCCAGCTCCCGGGCTGGCGCCGCGCCTCGACCCGCGCAGGGACCTGGACCCATCGCCAGGCCTCGACCCGCGCAGCGGACTGGATCCACCGCCGGGCCTCGTCCATCGCAGGGGCAGGGGCCCCGCGCGGTGCCGCGTCCAACTCAGGGGTCGGCGCCCGGCGCCGCGCCGCGCCCGTCGCAGGGGCCTCGCCCCGGGCCTAGTGACGGGCCCGGACCTCGTCCTGGCTACCGCCCCGGGTATTACCCCGGCTACCGTTCGCACGTCTACTTCGGGTTTGGCGCGTACTATGGGCCGTACTACTTCAGCCCGTGGTTCTACGCTCCCTTCTCTTGGTACTACCCGCCGTACCCCTACGGCTACTGGTATGACTATGGACCCGGTGGAGCGAGCCTCAAGGTCCAGGTCCAGCCCAAGAACGCGGAAGTGTACGTCGATGGCAGCCTGGCCGGCATCGCCGACCAGTTCGATGGCATGTTCCAGAGCCTTTCCGTCGAGCCGGGCGGACGCGAAATCACCATCTACCTGGACGGCTATCGGAGCATCCGGCAGCAGCTGTACCTCAGCCAGGGATCGACGTACCGCATCAAGGGCGCCATGGAGAAGCTCGCCGCAGGCGAGCCCAACGAGCCGCGTCCGCAACCTGCGCCGGAGCCGCCGGAACCGCAGGCCCAGGCCTCGCCACAGTACCGCAGCTTCCCGCCGCAGGGCCCGCCGCCCGATCGCCCGCTGCCCGATCAGTATCCGCCGGTCGCCGGGGACTCGCGCTTCGGGCAGGTGGCCATTCGCGTCCAGCCTGGCGATGCCGACGTTCTGATCGATGGTGAGCCATGGCGCAACCCCGCCGGCGCCGATCGCCTGGTTGTGCACTTGTCGGCGGGCACGCATCGTGTCGAGATCCGCAAGGACGGCTACGATCCATTCGTGACCGCGGTCGAGATCAAACGCGGGGAAACGACGGTCCTCAACGTGAGCCTGGCGAGGTTCTGAGATGCCGCGCACCCACCTTCGACTCAGGCTCCTGCCGCCGGTGCTTGCGGCGGCATGTTTCATTGGCATGTCGCCACTCGGGGCGAATGCCGGCCAGGACCATCAGAAACCGGTGCAACCCACGGCGGGGAAGACGCCGGTCGTCGTCGAGCAGGTCGAGAACGGCTCCACATTCGGGGCCGAGGTGAAATACGCGCAGGTGAACAACCGGGACGCCGTCCTTCTGGGCGGCTATGCCGGCGCGCTGTTCGACAACACGCTGCTCATCGGTGGGGCAGGCTACTGGCAGGTCAGCGGCGATGACCATCTCGGCATGGGGTACGGCGGCGTGCTGGTGGAATGGTACGCGCTCCGTACCCCCGCGATCGCTATCAGCGCTCGAGGTCTGGTCGGGGGTGGCATATCGACGCTCTCGATTCCGTGGCAGGGCTACCCGGTGTCGCTGGTGTCTTTCGGCCGCCATGGACCGCCAAGCGAGACGCGGCCGCCCATGGGGACGTCCGGCGGATACGACCTGGTCGACCAGGGCTTCTTCATCGCGGAGCCGCAGCTCAACATCACGCTCCGCATCGCGCATGGCGTGGCGGTCGTCGGCGGGATCGGCTACCGCGTGATAGGCGCCGCGAACGGCTTCGAAGACCAGCTTCAGGGCATCACCGGCAGTGTGGCGATTCGGTTCGGCGGCGGCAAGTAGCCGCCGCGCGCTTATTCGTGCTTCCGGGTCGGTTGACCTGGTCGAACCCGCTGCGAATGTGAAGGCCGCCCGTGCACACGCGGAATCACGCGTTCCTGTGATATAAGGCCCTTTCAATGAATAATGGTTACATTGTTTGTGTTCGGACCGGCCATAAGAGCCTGTAAGAAAACAAACACTGATACCTTTGTTTTCTAACAGGCTCTAAGCGAACGGCCGCGATCGGTACGGGCCGACGCCGGCGGCTGAGTCGTGCTACCGGGTTCGTGACCCGTTCTCGCGGCGAGCGAACGCGCGTGTGCGCAGGTCATGAAACCGTCCCCATTGGAGTCCGAATCCATGAAGACCTCGAACCGTTGGAGCAACGCGTCGAAACTGACGCTGTTCATGCTGGCAGGAGCCGTCATCCTGTCGGTCGTCGTCGCCGCCCAGGATCGCCTGAAGACCATGCCGGGGTACGAGCAGTACCTGCGCATGAGCAAGGACATGCAAGGGGCCGTGAAGGCCGGGGCATTGGCCGCCACGTGGAAGGACGGCGGCAAGGCCTTCGAGTACCCCAAGGAAGGAAAGATCTACCGCTACGACATCGCCACGAAAGCCACCAGCGAGCTGACGGCGCCAGCTGAGGCCGCGCCGGCGGCTCCAGGCGGACGCGGTGGTCTTGGTGGCGGCCCGGCGCGCGGGAGGCAGGTGGCGTCGGCCGAGTCCCCGGACAAGACCCTGAAGGCGTTCCACAGGGACCGCAACCTCTACGTGAGCGATGCGGCCGGCGCCAACGAGGCGGCCGTCACCACCGACGGCAGCGAGAAGGAGCGCATCAAGTACGGCACGGCGAGCTGGGTGTATGGCGAGGAACTGGATCAGACGACCGC
>Ga0315292_10002202_pt1 | contig 10831 bp, 8 predicted proteins | sample YL17G13_0_MG_FD_204029 | JGI IMG/M metagenome (GOLD analysis project Ga0315292, IMG submission 204029) | Sediment microbial communities from Yellowstone Lake, YNP, Wyoming, USA - YL17G13_0 | ecosystem: Environmental > Aquatic > Freshwater > Lake > Sediment | place: USA: Wyoming | collected... | reverse complement strand
CGATTGTCCCAGAGGGGATCGCGCCCTAGTTGAGCGAGTTGCCGGCCTGGGAGAACTTGGTGTTGACGCCGCCGCGCAGGAACTGCATCGCGGCGATGCAGGCCACGGCGATCAGGGCCACGAGCAGCGCGTACTCCACGAGGGAGGCGCCCCGCTCGGTGTGGGTGCGGGTAGTGAGCCACGCCTTGATGAACTCGTACTGAACCATGTCGGGTCTCCTCAATTTGAGTGCTTCGTTTGTCGTGTGGTGCTGGTGCTGGTGTTCGGGGCCCCTTCGCAGGATCCTCATGTGGGGTATCGGACCCGGAGCCCGGGCTATGAATAGGTCGGACGACCCATTCGCCCCGCTGCACCAGTACCCCGTGCCTCACTGCAGGGAGACGATGCCCATGCGAACCGCCTGCAGCACGGCCTGCGTGCGGTCACGGGCGTCGAGCTTCTGGTAGATCGAGGCCAGGTGGTTCTTGACCGTCTTGTGGCTGATGAAGAGCTGCTCGGCCACCTCGGGGGTGGAACAGCCGTTGGCGATGAGCTGGAGGACCTCCTCCTCCCGGCGGGTGACGACGCGCTGCTCGTCACTGGTGGCGGGAGCGTCCAGCTTGCGGACCTCGTCGAGCATGGAGGCGGCGAGGTTGGGGGAGATGATCGTCTCGCCCGAGGCGGCCATGCGCACGGCGTCGGCGATCTCGCGGGTGGAGCAGTCCTTGACGAGGTAGCCACTGGCGCCGGCCCGGATGGCCGAGGCGAGGACGTCCTCATCGGCGTGCATGGTGAGCATGACGACCCGGACGTTGGGGAGCGCGGCCCGGATCTCCCGGGTGGCGCCCACGCCGTCCAGCTCGGGCATGGTCACGTCCATCAGGATGACATCGGGCTGCAGGCGGTGGGCCAGCTCCACGGCCTGGGCGCCGTCGGCGGCCTCGCCGACCACGCTGAGGCCCTGCTCGGTCATCGAGCGACGCAGACCCTCCCGCAGCATGCGGTGGTCGTCGGCCAACATCAGGCGGATCTCGGGGGCCCCGGCCGCGGGCGACGACGGGGGACGGCCGAGATCGGCGGGCGAGTGGGTGGTCATGTCAGTTCCCCTGTTGGAGGAGGCAGCGAACCCGGGTGCCTCGGCCGGACGAGGAGGCCACCTCGACGGTGGCCCCGATGCTCGAGGCACGCTCCCGCATGCCGAGGATCCCGTAGGAATCGAAACGCCCGGCGATGCCGGACGGGAAGCCCTTGCCGTTGTCCAGCACCTCGAGGGCGGCGGACCGTCCGTTGCAGCGCCACACGACCCGGGCCTTGGAGGCCTCGGCGTGGCGCTCGACGTTGACGAGGGCCTCCTGGGCGATGCGCCACATCTCCCGCTCCTGGAGCAGCGGAAGGCGGGCGCCCTGGTCGCAGTGGACCTCGATGGCCAGGCCGCTGCGCTCGGCGACCCGGTGGGCGAAGATGTCCAGCACCGCGGCGAGGGCCTGCTCGTCGGAGACGTCGGTGCGGAGGTCGTAGAGGGTGTCGCGGACCTCGCCTATGACGCCCCGCACGTCGTTGCGGAGCTGGTCGAGGGAGGGGCCGAGGTCGTCGCCGCGCTCCTCGGAGTCCACGATGCGGTCCAACTCGAAGGCGAGGTAGGCCAGGGACTGGCCGATGCGGTCGTGCAGGTCCCGGGCGATGCGGGTGCGCTCCTCGTCGGCCCCGACGGTGCGGAGGCGGGCGAACCAGCGGGCGTTGTCCAAGGCGAGGGCGGCGGGCTCGACGAAGCCGCCCAGCATCTCGACGTCGCGCTGGGTGTAGCGGTGGGGCGTGCCGTGCTCGATGGCGACGAGGCCGATGATGGCGCCCCGGGCCCGGAGCGGGGCGTAGAGGCCGGAGGCCATGGACGGGGCCAGGCCGGGACCGCCGCCGACGAGCAGGTTCGGGGCCCCGCCGACCTCACCACTGCCGATGACCTCCCGCAGGGCGGCGGGGAGTTCCTCGTGGGGGATGGCATCGGGGAGCCGGATGCCGTGGCGGCGCATGACCAGCCATTGGGAGTCCGTGTCGTCCATCAGGATGATGGCCATGGCGTCGCTGTCGAACAGGTCTCGCAAGCGGCTGAGCGTGGTGTCCAGCACCTCGTCGAGGTCGAAGGAAGCAGGCAGGGTCTGGGCGACCCGGTGCAGCGAGAAGAGCAGCGTGTTGGCGTCGGCGAGGCGCCCGAGGCGCTCGATGGCCACGGAGTGCTGGCGGTCGGCCTCACCGGAGATGCGGCGCCCGTAGCCCGCCACCATGGCCACGAGCAGGAGGACGGATCCCCACTGGGCGGCGAGGCGGATCGACGCACTGTCGTAGCCCGCTTCGGCCAGCGCCGGCAGCGAGATCGCCGCCGTGGCCGCACCGGCCAGGCGCAGGCCGAAGCCGAAGCCCCGGGCGAAGCCGGCGATGGTCAGGGCGGTGAGGACCGAGAAGACGAACGGCGAGTCCCAGTAGCCGGTGTTGATCACGGCCAGGATGGGCAGGACCAGCTCGGCCAGGACCCGGATGAGGCTCTTGGTGTCGCCCGTGTAGCGCAGCGGCTGGGCCGTGCGCAGGATCGTGTAGGCGACGATCACGCCCAGCCAGCCCACCGTGCGCCACTCGGCCTCGATGAAGGCCGGGGCGGCCAGAGCGCCGGAGAGCACCGTCGTGCCCCAGCGCACGGCCAGGATGGCGGGGCCGAAGGCGGTCAGGCGGTCGACGTCGTCGACCAGGCCGGAGGCGACGACCAGGGGGGCGTCCTGCAGCCCGCCCTCCCGATTCAGGCGCGCGGTGCGGCGCAGGAGGGAGAAGCGGCGGCGGGGAGCCGCATCGTCGGGATGACGATCGGTCTTGGGGGAGCTGCGCATGGTCGGCGGCGTCTGGTTCTCCTCGGGAGATCTGACCCCGTTCCATCGGCGGCAGGCCGAGGATCTGTAGGCCTCACGACCCAGTAGCTACCGTGCGCCGATGATCCTCATCGGGCTCACCGGAGGCATCGGTTCGGGTAAGTCGACGGTCTCGGCCCGCCTGGCCGAACTCGGGGCCCGGGTCGTGGACGCCGATGCCATCACCCGGGAGGTGCAGCAGCCGGGGACCGACGTGTTCGCGGCCATCGTCGATCGCTTCGGCGAGGGTGTCGTGGCTCCCGACGGCACCCTGGACCGCCCTGGCCTGGCCGCCATCGTGTTCGCCGACCCCGACGAGCTCGAGGCCCTCAACGGCATCGTGCACCCGGCGGTCGGCGTCGAGATCGCCGAACGCCTGGCCGAGGCCGCCGACACCGACGACGTCGTGGTGCTGGACGTGCCCCTGCTGGTCGAGTCGGGCCGGGACGACATGGCGGCCACGATGGTCGTGGACCTCGACCCCGAGGAGGCCGTGCACCGCCTGGTCGAGTACCGGGGCTTCACCGAGGACGACGCGCGGGCCCGCATCAGCCGCCAGGCCTCCCGGGAGGACCGCCTGGCCAAGGCCGACCGGGTCCTGGACAACTCGGGGACCGTGGAGGAGCTACGGGCCCAGGTCGACGCCGCCTGGCCCTGGATCCAGGCCCAGGCGCCGGTGCCGTAGGGACAAGCGCTCAAGTAGGGCCGGCCCGAGCGGGTGCGGGGCCGGTCGGCGGCGCAGCCGCAGGTCGAGGACTGTCCCTACCGATTTGGTAGGGACAGTCCTCGACCTCGGTTGGCAGGACCCGAACGGCCACTCTGCGCGGCCGACGGGGGACCCGCGTGCCCCCGACGGCCGACCCGTCCCGACGCCCCCGTGGTTGCGTCGTTCGGTGGTAGGGCTAATGGGGGTCGACCGCTAGAAGCGGAACGAGCCGAGGAGGTCGGAGTAGTCGTCGGTCCAGAGCCGGCCCTCGGGGTCCGGCAGGGGACCCCAGCCGTGGTCCGCCGTGAGCTCGGACAGGGCGCGCGGGTCGTCGGCGAGGGCGACCCAGGTGGAGGACCAGTGGCCGGCTTCGACCTGCTCGGGTGACGGGGCGTCGAGGCGGCCGACCGCGGCCAGGCCGAAGGCCTCGGCCAGGCGGCTGACCACAGGAGCCAGCTCGAAGTAGCGATTGGAGATGTGGACGGCCAGGACGCCGTCGGTCCGGAGGTGACGCAGGTACTCCTGCACAGCTTGGGCGGTCAGCAGGTGAACGGGGATGGCATCGGAGCTGAAGGCGTCCAGGACCATGACGTCGTAGACGTCGTCGGTGCGCTCCAGCGACAGGCGGCCGTCACCGAGGACGATGTCGGTGTCGGCCTCGCTGTCGCTGAGATAGCTGAACAGCGTGGGATCGGAGGCGATCCGGGCCACGGCGGGGTCGATCTCGAAGTAGGAGAACGTGTCGCCACCCCGGCCGTAGGCGGCCAGCGCCCCCGAGCCGAGGCCGACGACGGCCACGTCCCGGGGCGGGGCGTCGGCACCGCTCACGAACAGGTCGCCGATGGGGCCCTCCGGGTGGTAATAGCCGAGCGGGGTCGAGGGGTCGGTCGGGTCCTGCATGCCGTGGGTGGTGGTGCCGTTGGCCAGCACGTGACGGCCCTGCTCGTCCTCGAAGACGCGGTGGACGCCGAAGAAGGTGCGCTCGGCGGCCAGGGTCGGGTTCGGCTCGGCCACCCCGGCCACGAGGAGCACGCCGCCGATGGCCAGCGCGAACGTCCGGGGGGAGCGCAGGGCCACGTAGGCGACGGCGCCGACGAGGGCCAGGAAGAGCACCGGCAGGCGAGCCGCTTCGGGGGTGGCGGCGGCGCCGGTGGCCCGCCAGGCCAGGGCGAGGCCGGCAGTGAGGGCCAGGGCGACGGCGACGCCCCGGCCGTCGAGGTGACGGCGCGCCGCGGCGGAGGCAGGGCGCAGGGCGACCACGAGCCCCAGGGCCAGCGGGTACTCCAAGATCGACGTGAACACGACGGGCGCGATCAGGGCACCGGCGATGCCGCCGAGGACTCCGCCGAGGGAGATCCAGAGGTAGAACTCGGTCAGGCGGTCGGCCGGGGGTCGCAACTCGGCCAGGCGGGCGTGGGCCAGCGTGGCGGCGGCGAGGAAGAACACGAGGTGGGGGACCAGCACCAGCCACACCGAGTCGAACGAAGCGGCGAAGGCGGCGGCCAGGGGAACGGCCAGGAGGGCCACAGTCCGCCCGGAGAGGTCGATCAGCCGGGCCAGGGGCCGCCCGAAGGCGAGCACGAAGCTGAGCAGGTACAGGGCCAGGGGCACGACCCACAGCAGCGGGATGGACGCGATGTCGGTGCTCAGGTGTCGGGTCACCCCGAGCAGCAGCAGACTGGGGACGAAGGCGAACCCGGTCAGGCGCCGGCGCAGCCGCCCGGTCAGGGGCGGCGAGGTCGGGCCGGCGTCGATCGCCACGGCGCCGACTGTTGCCGTGGGCCGGCGGCGCAGGACCCAGGCGCAGGCCCCGGTGAGCAGGACGAAGGCCAGGTAACCCAGGCTCCACAGGCGGCTCTGGGCCGAGGTCGACAGGTGCGGCTCGAGGATCAGGGGGTAGGCCAGCAGGGCCAGGAGGCTGCCGAAGTTGCCGGCGGCGTAGAGGAAGTAGGGGTCGGCGGCGTGGCGGTGCCCGCTCAGCGAGAACCAGCGCTGGAAGGTGGGGCTGGCGGTGGAGAGGGCCAGAAAAGGCAGGCCCACGGTGATGGCGAGGACCAGGAGGGTCCACAGAGCGGGGGCGGTGCCCTCGGGCAGGCGCCAACCGGCCGGGACGGCCAAGGGGAGCGCCAGCAGGGGAAGGGCCACCAGGACGACGTGGATCGGGATCTGGCGCCCGCGGAGCCAGTGAGCGCCCAGGTGGGCGACGCCGTAGCCCAACAGCAGCGTGGCCTGGAAGAACACCATGGCGGTGTTCCAGACGTCAGGGGTGCCCCCCAGCAGCGGCGTCAGGAGCTTCGCGACGAGGGGCTGGACGAGGAAGAGCAGGGTGGAGCCGACGAAGCTGGCCGCGGTGAACAGGAGGACCAGGCCCCGGCCCGAGGACACGGGGCTCGAGGAGACCGACGTGGTCGAATCGAGGTCACTGCGGGTGATCACGGCCACGGCGCTCCCGTCGGCGGGGAGTGGCCCACCCTGAGTGGGCCCGCGGCCCTGATGGCTGTCACCGGCCATCGGTACCCTTCCGGGGTGGCCCGTGAAGAGCGCTTCGAGATGGTGGCCGACTTCGCCCCCGCGGGGGATCAGCCCCAGGCCATCGCCGGCCTGAGCGAGGGCCTGGCGGCGGGGGAGAAGTTCCAGACCCTGCTGGGCATCACCGGAAGCGGCAAGAGCGCCACGATCGCCTGGGCCATCGAGCAGGCCCAGCGCCCGACGCTGGTCATGGCCCCCAACAAGTCACTGGCCGCCCAGCTGGCCAACGAGTTCCGGGCGTTCTTCCCGAAGAACAAGGTCGAGTACTTCGTCTCGTACTACGACTACTACCAGCCCGAGGCCTACCTGCCCTCGAGCGACACCTACATCGAGAAGGACTCGTCGGTCAACGACGAGATCGAGCGGCTCCGCCACGCCACCACGGCCTCCCTGCTGACCCGGCGGGACACGATCGTGGTCGCCTCGGTCTCGGCCATCTACGGCCTCGGCTCCCCCGAGGAGTACCGGGACCAGCTCCTCTACGTCCGCGTGGGCGAGGAGCACGACCTGCGCTCGTTGCTCCGCAAGCTCGTCGACATCCGCTACGAGCGCAACGACCTCAACCTCACCCGGGGCCGCTTCCGGGTCCGGGGCGACACCCTCGAGGTCCACCCCGCCTACGAGGAGCACGCCGTCCGCATCGAGATGTTCGGCGACGAGATCGAGCGCATCGTGCTCGTCGACCCCCTCACCGGCGAGCACCTCGAGGTGGTCGACGAGCTGATGATCCTCCCGGCCAGCCACTACGTCACCGGCGACGAGCGGATGCGACTGGCCATCGCGCGCATCGAGGTCGAGTTGCAGGAGCGGCTGAAGGAGTTCGAGGAGGAGGGCAAGCTGCTGGAGGCCCAGCGCCTGCGCATGCGCACCAGCTACGACCTGGAGATGATGCAGGAGGTCGGCTTCTGCAACGGGATCGAGAACTACTCGGGCCCCATCGACGGCCGGGCCCGGGGCGAGGCCCCCAACACGCTGCTCGACTTCTTCCCGGACGACTTCCTGATGGTGCTGGACGAGTCCCACGTGATGATCCCGCAGCTCCACGGCCAGTACGAAGGGGACCGCAGCCGGAAGGAGACGCTGGTCGACCACGGGTTCCGCCTCCCTTCGGCGGCCGACAACCGGCCGCTGCGCTTCGACGAGTTCATGGCGAAGGTGAACCAGGCCGTGTTCCTGTCGGCCACGCCCAGTCCCTGGGAGCTCGAGCGCTCCTCTCGGGTGGTCGAGCAGATCGTCCGTCCCACCGGCCTCATCGACCCCGAGGTCATCGTCAAGCCCACCAAGGGCCAGATCGACGACCTCATGGAGCAGATCACCGTCCGGACCATGGCGGGTGACCGGGTCCTGGTCACCACCCTGACCAAGAAGATGGCCGAGGACCTGACCGACTACCTGCTCGAGCTCGGGGTCCGGGTCCGCTACCTGCACAGCGAGGTGGACACCATCGAGCGCATCGAGCTGCTGCGGGACCTGCGCCTGGGCGAGTTCGACGTCCTGGTCGGCATCAACCTGCTGCGGGAGGGCCTCGACCTGCCCGAGGTGTCCCTCGTCGCCATCCTCGACGCCGACAAGGAAGGCTTCCTCCGCAGCGAGACGTCGCTCATCCAGATCATCGGCCGGGCCGCCCGCAATGTCGGCGGCCAGGTGATCATGTACGCCGACCAGGTCACCGACTCCATGCAGCGGGCCCTCTCGGAGACCAACCGGCGTCGGGGCCTGCAGCAGGCCTACAACCTCGAGCACGGCATCAATCCCGAGACCGTGCGCAAGGCCGTCACCGACATCCTGGCCCAGCTCCGCCCGGACGAGGCCACCCCCACCCCGGGCCGCTCCCGCCGCCGCAAGAGCCTGAGCGAGCGCAGCGAGCTGGCCGGCCTGCCCAAGGACGAGCTGGCCCGCCTCATCGCCACCCTCGAGGAGGAGATGGGCGAGGCGGCCACCGAGCTCAACTTCGAGTACGCGGCCCGCCTGCGGGACGAGATCAACGACCTCCGACGAGAGCTGAGGGAAGCCGGATGAGCGAGGCGGGACGGGACGGGCGGGCGGTTCTGGTCACGGGGGCGTCGACGGGCATCGGCGAAGCCGTGGCCCGTTCGCTCGCGGCCCGGGGCAACCCGGTCTACGCGGGGGTGCGCAAGGAGGCGGACGGCGAGAAGCTGACGGGGCCGAACCTGACGCCGGTCATGCTCGACATCACCGACGAGGCCCAGGTCGCCGCCGTGGCCGAGCGGATCACCGCCGAGGTGGGTGACGCCGGCCTGGCGGGGGTGGTCAACAACGCGGGCATCGCCCTCGGTGGCCCGCTGGAGTACCTGGCGCTGGACGAGTGGCGCAACCAGCTCGAGGTCAACGTCATCGGCCAGGTGTCGGTCACCCGGTCCGTGGTGCCGCTCCTGCGGGCCGCCGAGGGCCGCATCGTCTTCGTGGGCTCGATCAGCGGCCGGGTGGGGACGACCCTCATGGGTCCCTACTGCTCGTCGAAGTTCGCCATCGAGGGCCTGGCCGAGTCCCTTCGCCACGACCTGGCCGAATGGGGGATCGAGGTGGCCGTGGTCGAGCCCGGCGCCGTGAGGACCGCCATCTGGGAGAAGGGCCGGGTCACCACCGATCGACTTGAACAGGAGCTACCGGCCGAGGCCTTCGAGCGCTACGCCAAGGGCATGAAGAACATCCGCGACGGCATCGAGAAGAGCGACAAGGGCGGCGTGAGCGCCGAGAAGGTGGCCAAGGCCGTCACCCATGCCCTCTTCGCCCGCCGACCCAGGCACCGCTACCTCGTCGGCCCCGACGCCAAGGTGGCCGGCACCCTGAGCCGCCTCCTGCCCGACAAGGCCAAGCACGCGGTGATGGCCAAGCTCGCCGGGCCCTGACCCTTGCGTGGCTTCACGTCGTTCAGCAACGCCGGCGCCGCCGATGCTGCCGGCGCCTGCGTCGCCTGAACCCGTGGACTCGGCCCTTGCCGTAGGCCACCGACGGCCGATGGGTGGGGGTGCTGACCGAGCCGAGGGCCGAGCGCCTGGACGAGGCGCTCCTGGCCGAGGAGCCCGAACCGCGGGGTCGGCGCATCCCGACGGGGGTGGCCGTGGTGGCCCTGGTGCTGGTCTACGTCGGGGTGATCGCCCTGGGCGACGCCCGGGCCGCCTCGGGCAGTGACGCCGGGGGCAAGTTGGCCACCGTCGCGGCCATGGCCGACCACAGCTCCTGGGCGCCGGATCTCGGGTACTGGGCCGAGGACGCCGATCCCGACGGGCTGAACCACCCGCTCTGGCACACCACCCCGACCGGTGGCCAGTGGCTCCAGGCCACGAGCCTGCCGTTCGCCCTCGCCGCGGTCCCGCTCTGGACACTGGGCGGAGCGGGCGGGGTCCTCCTCCTGACGATCGCCGGCGGGGTCATCGCCGCCCTCGCCGCCCGCCGCCTGGCCCAGCAGTTGGGGGCGGGGGAGGGGTGGGCCGCCTTCTGGCTGGTCGGGGCCGCCGGGCCGGTCCTCGTCTACACCGGGGACTTCTGGGAGCACGCCCCCGCCGCGGGCCTGGCCCTGCTGGCCATCTCCCTGGCCCTCTCGGCCGAGACCCCGTGGCGCGGCCTCGTGGCGGGCCTGGTCGGCGGCCTGGCCGTCGTCCTGCGGGCGGAGATGCTCCTCTACGTCGGCGTGTTCGGCATCGCCTCGCTGGCCATCGGCGACGAGCGCCGACGCCTGCTGGCCCGCCCCCGCCGGGTGCTGGCGCTCGCGGCGGGCCTGGCCGTCCCCGTCGTGCTCAACGCCGGCCTGGAGCGCCTCCTCGTGGACGAGGGGGTGCGGGACGGACGGGCCGGCGAGGTCGTGTCCGGCGTCGGCCAGGGGGCGGCGACCCGCCTGACCGACGCCGCCGTCACCTCGATCGGTCTGTTCCCCACGGACGAGCCCATGGCCCTGCTCTTGGGCGCCCTGACGCTGCTGTGCCTGGTCATCCTCGCCGTCCATGTGCTCTGGCCCGAGAAGGTGGGCCGCGAGCTCGGCGTCCTGGCCGCCGTGGCCGTCGGCCTCCTGTACGCCATCCGCCTCCTGTCGGGCCTCGGCTTCGTGCCCGGCTTCCTGATGGTGGCGCCGTTGGCCGTGGTCGGGGCGATCGGGGCCCGCACCCCGAGGGAACGCCTCCTGGCCGCCACCGGCCTCGGCGCCCTGCCCCTGGTGTGGCTCACCGCCTGGCAGGGGAACCACGTCGCCCAGTGGGGTGGTCGTTACCTGCTCCTCTCCGGTGCCCTGCTCACGATCGTGGCCACGTCGGTGCTGACCCGCCGGGACGCCTGGCGGGGACCCATGGCCATCGTGGTCGCCGCCGCCGTGAGCACGGCCGTGGTCGGCGCGGGCTGGCACATCGAGCGGACCTCGACCATCGCCGACGCCGTCGCCGTGGTCGAGTCCGCCCCCGACGACGTCGTCATCGTCAGCGACATGGCCCACCTCGGCCGGGAGGGCGGGGCCGGGTACGGCGACCACCGCTGGGTGCGCAGCGAGTCCGAGGGCGACCCCCGCTCGGCGGTCGCCACGGCCCTGGCCTCGGGTGCCGAGCGCATCGACCTGGTGGTCCTGGTGGACGCCGACACCCCTGATCCGGAGGCCCCTGACCTGGACGGCGTCGAGCCTGTGGGACCCGACCGCCGGGTCGACTGGATCCTGGGCCAGCATCTCCTGATCCGGGGATACGCGATCCCCTGAAGCAAACACGTGTTCGGATCGGGGGTC
>Ga0315292_10002194_pt1 | contig 10845 bp, 6 predicted proteins | sample YL17G13_0_MG_FD_204029 | JGI IMG/M metagenome (GOLD analysis project Ga0315292, IMG submission 204029) | Sediment microbial communities from Yellowstone Lake, YNP, Wyoming, USA - YL17G13_0 | ecosystem: Environmental > Aquatic > Freshwater > Lake > Sediment | place: USA: Wyoming | collected... | reverse complement strand
AGCCATTGGCAACAGTCTGCCTACACGACAAGGAGGGGATCCGAACGTTCTTCTCCAAAAACATCCCTCTACACCTCTACGAAATCGGCGACCTGGATGAGTTCTTTTGGCCCTACACCACCTGGCATGCCTTAAAAGACGCCGACGGCCTCAAAGCCGTCGTACTGCTTTACAACGAGACCTCCCTGCCCGTGCTCCTCGCCCTCGCCGAGAAGTCTGCGTTCACCCGGGAACTCCTTCAATCCCTGATCCCCTCGGTGCCCGGACGCTATTACGCCCACCTGAGTCCCGGCCTGGAGGACGTATTCCAGGGAAGCCGCAAGCTCGTCTCACACGGTCGGCATTACAAGATGGCCTTAACCCGCCCGGCCCTCCTGGATGCAGTGGACGTCTCCCAGGCGGCCCCTCTTTCTCTCACCGACATGGAAGACCTCGCCAGGCTCTACGAACAAAGCTACCCCGGGAACTGGTTCGTGCCCAGGATGCTAAAAACGAATCAGTATTTTGGAATCCATGGACCCCGCGGCCTGGTCAGCGTAGCCGGGATCCACGTCTACTCCCCCACCTACAAGGTCGCCGCCCTGGGCAACATCACCACCCACCCGGATTTCAGGGCCCAGGGGTTGGGCAAAGCCGTCACTGCCAAACTGTGTCTGTCCCTGCTGGAAACCGTGGAGCACATCGGGTTGAACGTGCAGGTGGACAACGAGGGAGCTATCCGCTGTTACCGCAGCTTAGGATTCGAGGTCATCGGTAGCTATGGAGAGTGGATGTTAAGCTGACGGCAGAAATCAAAAACAGAAAGGGCCGCTCAAAGAGCGGCCCTTTCTGTTTTACCTGTCTTTCTACCAGACACCTTGCAGCGGGCCGACCTCCTGCTCCACAGCCTCCAGAATCACATTTTTCCGCACCATCTCCGCAATCGCATTGATGTCGGGATAAAGCACCCGGTCGTCCACTAGGTGCGTCACTTTCTCGCGAATCTTGCGGCAGGCCATGGCCGTGCCCTTCCCGGGCTGGAGCGGGGCGCGGAAGTCCGCTGCCTGGGCTGCGGCCATCATCTGGATGGCCAGAATAGGGGCCAGGTTCTCCTGGATCTGGCGCAGCTTGAAGGCCGCGCCGGGGCCCATGGAGACGTAGTCCTCCTGGTCCGCGGAGACCGAGATGGAGTCCACCGAGGCCGGATGGGAGAGCATCTTGTTCTCCGACACCAGGGCCGCGGCCGTATACTGGGCCACCATCAGCCCGGAGTTCAGGCCCTTGCCCTCCACCAGGAAGTCCGGGAGCCCGGAGAGCACGGGGTTCAGCATCCGGTTCGTATGACGCTCTGACAAGCCCCCCACGAAGGTCATCGGGATGGCCAGGTAATCCAGGGCCGCGGCGATGGGCTGGCCGTGGAAGTTTCCTCCGGTGAGGCAGATCCCGTCTTTAGTGAAAAACAGAGGATTGTCGGCCGCGGAGTTCATCTCGATGGCGATCTGCTCGCGGACGTATTTCAGCGTGTCCAGGGCCGGGCCCATAACCTGGGCCGCACAGCGAAGGCTGTAGCCGTCCTGGATCTTCTGGACCGAGCGGTCCGCCAGGATCCCGCTCCCCTCCACCAGCTTGCGGATGTTCGCGGCCACGGCGTTCTGTCCGGGGAACGGCCGCACGGCATGCAGCCGTGCGTCAAAGGCTTTGAGCACTGATTTCAGAACGTCGATGGTCATCGCGGCTGCGATCTGAGCGTTCTTCAATAGCCGCTCGGCGTCGTAGCAGAGGAGCGCGCCCAGGCCGGTGAACATCTGCGAGCCGTTGATCAGTCCCAGTCCCTCCTTGTAGGTCAGCTTGACCACCGGGATCCCGGCCCGGGCCATGGCTTCCTCCCCGGAATGGCGCTGGCCCTGGTAGAAGGCCTCGCCCTCGCCCATCACCACCTCGGCGAACTGCGAGAGCGGGGAGAGGTCCCCGCTCGTGCCCAGCGAACCCTTCTCGTGGATGGCCGGGGTCACGCCCTTGTTGATCATGTCCAGGACGACCTGGAGGGTGGAGAGCCGCACCCCGGTGTAGCCCTTAGCCATAACGTTGGCCCGGAGCAGCATCCCGGCCCGCACGCCCTCCTCGGGTATGAGGTTCCCGGTGCCCGCGGCGTGGCTGTACACGATACGCTTCTGCAGCTCCTCGGACTGCTCCTTGGTGATCCGGATCTTGGCAAACTCACCGATCCCGGTGGTGATCCCGTACAGGGCCTGGCCCTCGTTCACCAGCCGCAGGACCAGCTCTTGATTGGCCTTGACCCTCTCGCCGGCCTCCGGGGAGACCTCCACGTGGGCGCCCTGGCGGGCCACCGCGTGAACCTGCTCGATGGTCAGGTGCTCGCCGTCTAAAACGACCTTCATGCGTTCCTCAAAGAATTAGGGTTAAAAACCTGGGGAAAGACCTATTTATCTTACCATAACCGCGGGGACGAGTTCAAGGAGACCTCAGAGCCTGCCGGTCAGGCCCAGGGAAAACGCCCGGCCCTGATGGGACCGCCCGGCGATGAGTTCGTAGCGGTTGTCGCCCAGGTTCTCCGCAGAGAACGAAACCGCGATGCCAGGATAGACCCGGCTTTCGAGCGCGACCGAGGTCAGGAAATAGTCCCTGAGGCTCTCCCGGTCCGGGCGAGACCTCTTGCCCACATAGTTCGCCCTCACCCACAGGGAGTCCATGCCGCGGCCGATGGCCAGGGTGTTCGCGGCCGAGATCTCAGGATCATAGGGGATTCCCACATTGGCTCGGTAGCCTTTGACCTCCAGGTTCTCCCTGACGTTTGACCCCAACGCCGTGGAGGCTCTCGCCTCCAGGGAATATTTCCAGGCCTCGCCGTAAGGCATGAGGATAAGAAAGCCTGGCGTGGCATCCTGCGGGACCCAGAGGTTCACCCGCCGCTCCTCGGCGAAGCGGAGTTCCAGGACCCTTGAGGGCGTGCTGTAACGGAACGATTCCGCAAAGCGCACCGGGCTGCGCGAATAGCCCGCCAGGGGGTTCACCCGAAGGTAGAGGTCGTGGAGGTACCGCTCCTCGAAGGAGGGGATGGAGACCCCGGGCTCAAAGGACAGGTCGGCGGAATATCCCCCGGGGTGCGCGGCATGAAGCGAAAGGAAGGGATAAGCGAAGGCGTCCCGGCGGGCCAGGGCCGAATACCCCGCGGCCCGGACGCCCGCCTCCAGGAACATCCTGTTCCCAAACGCCAGGCCCGCGGCCAGAAAAGCCTTGCCCCAGAGACGCTCGCGATAGACCTCCCCTCCCTGTTCTTCCGAAACCACCCAGGCCTCCCGGGCCCGGCCCTGCAGGGTCCCGAGTCCGAACAGCCGCTCACCCTCCCGGACCAGGCTGAAGACCCTGAGGTTGGCGTGCTCCGGCGCATCCAGATAGATCTCGGTCCATGAGCCCCGGACGGTCAGGTTTCCCCTGCGATCAACCTCGCGGAAGGAAAAGGCGAACGCGTTCGCGGTCCGCCTCACGCTCCCCAGCTCGTCCCCGGCCTCGATGCCCCGGAATCGGGCTTCGAAGGCGGCCCGGCCCGTGGGCCGGTACTCCGCGCTCCCCTGGAGGAAGAAGTCGTTCTCGCTCGCCCGTCCGAAGTCCGTCCTCCGGACCGCCAGGCCCCTGGCTGTGCCGGAGAGGAAGGAAAGGCGGCCCTCGGCCCTTCCCCCGTATGTCCAGCGATTCTTCGTGCTGTAATTCCCCAGGCCGAGCAGGGCATAAGGCTTCGGCTCTGTCCGGCCCGGGATGCCCTGTCCCGGCGGGTGGTGCACCGGGATAAAGGAAAGGGAGAACAGGGAATCCACCGGCGTAAAGTCGGGTGGGACGGTATGGCCCTCGATGCCGTGCGAAGCAGAAAGCAAAAGGTAGAGTGTGGAGAGCAGAAAAGAGAGGAACCAAACCGACTTGGGATGACGGAGCCGCATGGAATGTCAGGCCAGCAGGCGGAGGAGGCGGGACGTATCGGGCTTGCGGAGGATGCCCTTCTCGGTGACGAGGGCCGTGATGTATACTGCCGGGGTTACGTCGAAAGCCGGATTGCGGACCTTGATCCCCCTGGGCGCCACTCGAAGGCCGGCCCAGGAGGTCACCTCTTCGGGAGAGCGCTCCTCAATGGAGATGCCCTCGCCCGTGGCCAGGGAGGCATCGAAACTGGAGAGCGGGGCTGAAACATAGAAGGGTATCTTGTGCTCCCTGGCCAGGATAGCCAGGGAGTAGGTCCCGATCTTGTTGGCTGCGTCTCCGTTCCGGGCGATGCGGTCCGCACCCACCATGACCAGGGAGACCTTTTCGCTTTTCATCATCCAGCCCGCCATGCTGTCTGTGATGAGCGTGGCATCCACGCCGGCCCTGGAGAGCTCCCACATCGTGAGCCGGGCGCCCTGCAAGACCGGCCGGGTCTCGTCCACGAACACGCCGAAGCGCTTGCCCTGGGCTTTGGCGGTGTATATTGCTGCCGTGGCCGTGCCGATGCCGCAGGTTCCCAGGGCCCCGGCATTGCAATGGGTCAGGACGGTGTCCCCGTCTTTAATCAACCCGGCTCCGTAATAACCCAGCTTCCCGCAGGTCAGCCGGTCCTCCTCCTGGATCCTCCGGGCCTCGACGAGCAGGCTCGCTCGAATGGCGTCCACGGGTGCGCGTTTTCCCTTACGGACAACCTCTCCCATCCGCCTGAGGGCCCAGCTCAGGTTCACGGCCGTGGGGCGGGTGGCCTGCAAGGCGTGGGCGACCTTGCGGAATTCCTTGAGCAGCGCCTCAGGGGTCTTCGCCTGGGAGCGCAGGAGGCCCAGCACCACCCCCCAGGCCGCGGCGGAACCGATCAAGGGCGCCCCGCGCACCGCCAGGGACTGGATGGCCCCGGCCATCTCCTGATAGGTCCGGAGGTCGCGGTAGACCACCCTTCCGGGCAGGAGGCGCTGGTCCAGGATGCGTACACTGTTCTTGTTCCAGCGGATGGTGTAGAAAGGCAAAGGTGAGACGTGGGGGCCGGGGGACGTGAGACGTGAGAAGTTCACGGCCATATTACTGTCCTAACAATGCTTCGGCGAAGGCAACGGGGTCGAAGTCGGCAAGGTCGTCCAGCTTCTCCCCCACCCCGATGTATTTCACCGGGATGCCCAGCTCTTTGGCGATGGCGATGACGATCCCGCCCCTGGCTGTGCCGTCCAGCTTGGTGAGCGCGATCCCGGTCACGCCCACGGCCTCAGTGAAGAGCTTGGCTTGGCTGATGGCGTTCTGGCCCGTGGTGGCGTCCAGGACCAGGAGCACCTCCTGGGGGAAGCCCGGGTCGTGCTTGGCGACGACCCGCTTCACCTTCACGAGCTCCTCCATCAGGTTGGACTTGGTGTGCAGGCGTCCCGCGGTGTCGATGATGAGCACCTCGGCCCCGCGCGAGCGGGCCCCGGCCACCGCATCGTAAGCCACGGCCGCGGGGTCCTGCCCCATCCGGGACTCGATCAAGTCCACCCCGGCGCGCCGGGCCCAGACCCCCAGCTGCTCCACAGCCGCCGCCCGGTAGGTGTCCCCGGCCGCGATGAGCACTTTCTTTCCCTCGTCCTTGTAGCGCTTGGCCAGCTTGGCGATGGTCGTGGTCTTGCCCGTTCCGTTCACGCCCACCACCAGAATAACCCAGGGCAGGGTGTTGGGTGTATGGCGTAGGGAGTCTGAACAGGATAAAAGCCTGACGATTTCTCGTTTCAGAACCTCGCGGAAATCGGAGTCCGGTGAAGCTTTCTTCAGGGTGGAGATGATCTCCTCGGTCGCTGAAACCCCCACATCCGCAGAAAGCAGCGCCCCCTCCAATTCCTCCAGGGTCGCGGCATCCACCTTCTTGCCCGTAATCACTTGGGCGATCTTCTGCCCCAGAGCCTGCCGGGTCTTGGAGAGCCCGTCCTTGAGTTTCTTCAGGAATTCAAAGGTCATAATCTATTTATTTTACCATAGGTTTCAATGGCAATTCAAGAACTGCGCTATTGGCGATTAGCTTTTGGCTATTGGCAAAACAAAAATCATATGATTACCTTAACCCCATTCTCGGGGGAGTATGGGCCCACTTCTCGCAGTATTCTGACGCTTTTCTGACGCCTTTCCGACCCTCTTCCGACCCTCTTCCCGCCCACTTCCCGCGGCCTGAACGAAGCTGTTCGGCTGCGGTACAGCAAGGCGATGAAACGTCCTGATCAATTGGAACGATGAGATTTAGAAAAAACACGGCGATTTGGCCGTGTTTCTCAAGGCAACTGCATATCTTACGAAGGCTTATCGTTTCTCCCCTGTCATCGTGGCTGAATTTTAAAACAATTCCTCAATGATGACCTCTCCGCTCAAACCAATGTAGAGCTGCCCATAATGCCCTCGATTTTGAACCAGCTTGGAAAAGACTTTCATTTGGCCCAGGACCGTCCCCGGAGGGCTGGGGTCCCGCCGAATCCAGGCGAAGGCCAGGGAATAGCTACTGGCGGGATTCAAGGTCAGGCAGCGCTCACAGGCCAGCGCCGCCCCAACCCTTGGGGTGAAGTTCAACTCCAGGGTGGGACCTAGGAACAGGTTGTGATTTCTATAATACCCGTTCTCAAAGGTGTTCACCGCTCCGGTCCTGTTGTTCGACAGGGTTAAGATACCGTGGATGACGTAGTAACGATAACCCGCCCCCAACCACAGCCTCAGATTTTCGCTCGGAGTCGCATAGGCCTGATACGAAAACCGAGGGGATATGGTGTAGGTTCTCAACACCGCTTCCCGGACGGATTCCTCCGGGGTCCTTAAATCCCCTTTATCCTCCGGAAGCATTCCGTAATAATTCGCGTAGACGATCATCCTCACACGCTCGTCAGCCAGCCCCCCGTACAGGCCGCCGCCCCATAGGAAGCGATGGTCCAGGACCTTTTCCACCCCGCCCTCGGTCTTGGGAACGCTATCCCCGCGGGCATCCTCGATCCCCGAGTCCAACAGGCTCCAGCCCGCCTCCATCCCACCCAGCCACTTCAGATCCATGGCCCACGAAACCTGAAAAGCGATCACCGAAAAGACAAAGGCTAAGACATAGCCCCTCATCCCGTTCTCCCTTTCAAGGGATCGACACCGATATTTAAAAGAGATGATCCTACGCCGTCTGGCTTTTTATCCGCGAATACAAGGACATCCCGAAGAGGTACACGATAAGCCCGATGACCACCAGCCCGTTGAACGATTCCTGAAAATCTGGGAAAAGGCCCGAAAGGGGGTAGACCAGGGTGAAGAACCCCACCAAGACGAAGATGGGGACCCTCAGGATCCGGGAGGACTCCCGGCGATAAAGCAGGACCGTCAAAACCAGGGTCAGGAGCGCGCCCAGAACAAGCGAACCCCAGAACCCGAAGAAGAAATCGCTCACCGAAGCCATAGTAATGAACAACAGACAATACACTGAAGACAAAAGCGCCAGCTCCATGAAGTTCACCCGCTTCCCCAGGATCAGGAATGTCAGGCAGATCGCCACGACCAAAAGCATCAGAGCATAGGGGCTGTTCGTCAGGACCGCGGAGATCTTGGCCCCGGGCTGCTCGGGAGCCGGCAAGGCCACCCCCATCCCGGCCGTGGTCACGGCGCCGTCCAGGGTCCATCGGAGGATGGAGCCCCCGCCATCCGGGGTGGGTTTAAGCTCGGTCGGCGTAAGGCAGCCCTCGGGATAGTTCACCTCGGAGACCGGAAGGCCCTTCACGGTCAAGGTCAGCTTGAACTTGTTGATCTGCCGGGGCTCCGGGATCTGGTAATAGAACTGCTCCACCCCCCGGCTGGTGTAGCTCACCGTGATCTGCAAGGTCTCCCTGGGCTCCATGACCTTTTTCCAGCTGACGCTGCCCGAGGCGAACCGCAGATTCTTACTCAAGTCCCTGCCGTTCTCCAGGATGGAAAGCTTGTCGTAGAGCATCTGGCCGTAGGTCAGGGGGAAGGTGAACCGGGCCTCGGTCTTCTCCTTGGAGTCGTTCACCAGGTCGTAGTCCATGCGGAAGGAGCTGGTGAACCCGCTGTAATAGGCGCTGCCCTTCTTGCGCCTGCTTAAGGCCAGCTCGATCTCCCCCTCCGAGGCCAGGATGCTGTTCTGGGGGACGCGCTCATCCCGGGTGACCGTCCGGAAAAGCGGCGGCTTGCCGGGGTCGTACTGCGGAAGCTCCTCCTTGTAGGTCCGCTCCACGTAATGGGCCACCTCCAGCTCGCGCTGGACGTGGGGCGAGCCCCAGATTTTCTTCACGCTGTAATAGTTGACCGAGCTGATCCGGCCGTGGGCGCTGCGGAAGGTCGAGGCGTTGTTGTTCAGGATCGCCCGGAAGGCCCAGAGCAGCCCCAGGAACATCACCGCCACGCCCAGGGACTCCAGAAGCCGGCGGAGCCAGTCCCAGAAACCCTTGGGCTCGGTGGCGTTCTTCTCCCGGTAGGCCAGGAGGAACAGGACCAGCGCCCCGATGATCATGAGCAGGCCGACCACCGGCTCGTAGGTCATCCAGCCGAAGAATCTTGAAGCGATACGCCCGAACATGGCTCCCTCCTTAGCGGTCCTTTTGTTTTACATCCTCTGCACGGCTCGAACCGGGCAAAAGCTCCACCCCGGCCATGACCTTGGCCCGGTCGAACCTCACGCTGACCACCTTGGACACCCCGGGCTCCTCCATGGTCACCCCGTAGAGCCGGTCCGCGGCCTCCATGGTCTTCTTGTTGTGGGTGATGATCGCGAACTGAGTGTTCTGCTTGAACTCGTTCATCAGTTTCACGAACCGCCCGATGTTGGCGTCGTCCAAGGGCGCGTCCACCTCGTCCAGGACGCAGAACGGGGCCGGCTTCACCAGGTAGATCCCGAACAGGAGCGAGATGGCCGTCAGCGTGCGCTCCCCCCCGGACAAGAGGGAGATGGAACGCAGGCGCTTCCCCTCCGGGTTGGCCAGGATGTCTATCTCCGCCTCCAGGGGGTCCCCCTCACCCACCAACGCGAGCTCCGCCTCCCCGCCCGAGAACAGGGTGGAGAAGACCTTGTGGAAGCCCTCCTGGATCTTGGCGAAGGTCTCCACGAACAGGGTCCGCGCCGTCTCGTCGATCTTGGTAATCGAGGCCCGCAGGTCGGTCCTGGCCTTCTCCATGTCGTCCTTCTGGACGGTGAGGAAAGTGAAGCGCTTCTCTTCCTCCTGGAACTCCTCCAGGGCCACGAGGTTCACGGCTCCGAAGCGCTTGAGATTGATGCGGAGCTCCTCGGTCTCGGCCTTGAGCGCGTCCAGCGGGGCCGGGGGCTCATCAGACTCCAGGAGCTCGACGGCAAGGTCGTACTCCTCCTTGAGCCGCTCCTGGAGAGACTGGCGCTCCATCCCGATACGGGAGAGGCGCAGGTTGCCCTCGTAGGCCTTTTCCGAGACCTGGTCCCCCTCCTTGATCAGGGCGTGCAGGGCCCCCTCAGCCTGTTTCAGGGCCTCGAGCAGGCCCCGCGACTCGACCTCCACCCGGCCCCGATCCCGGAGCAGGGCCTGGCGGCTCTCCTGCAGGGCAGCCATCTCGGACTCCTCCCGGGCCACGACCTCCTGCAGGGTGAGGATCTTGGATTCGGAGGCTCCCTGCTCCCCCCGCTTGCGGGTGATCTCCTCCATGGCAAGGGCCTTCATCCGGGACAGGGCTTCCATCTCGGCCAAGAGCTTCTCCCGCTCCCCCCGCTCCTCGGCCAGGCGCACCTTCATCTCGTTGGCTTCGCGGGCGAGGTCCTGCCGTTTGGTCTCCTGGGCCAGGAGGCGGGCCTCCTCTTCGACGAGGAAGTGCTCCTCCCGCTCCTTTTCCTCCACGGCCACGGCAAAGGAGGTCTCGGCTTCCCGGAAGGACAGGGCCAGGGTGTTCTGCTCCTCGGACAGACCCTTGGCTTCGGCATCCAGGGCCTCGCGCCTTTCCCGCGCCCGCCCGGACTGGAATCCGGCCCGCTCGATGCGGGCCTCGGCCTCGCGGACCCTCAGGGACTCCTTCTCCTGACGGGACACGCAATCCTGCAGGCTTGAGACCGCCTGGTAGGCCACGGCCTCGCCCCGTTCCTGGGAACGTCTGGCCTCTTTGAGGTCGAAGTCCCCGACCGCGAGCTCGTGGCGCAAATCCTCGATCCGGCGCTTCCGCTCCAGATGCCCGGCCTTCTCCCCCCCCTCGCCCAAATAGGTCACGATGCCCGAATGCTGAACCATCTCCCCGTCCAGGGTCACGAACGAGAAGCCGGAGTTCTCCCTTCTCCCCAAGAGAAGCAGGGCCGTGTCGTAATCCCGGACCACGACCACGTCTTTGAGCAGCTGCTCCACGGCCCCCGCGAACCGGGTCTCCCTGACTTTCACGAAATCCCTGGCGAACCCGTCCGAGCCCTCGGGTTTGCGGCCCTTCCCCTTCTCCTTGGCCCCGACCCGGTCCAGGGGGACCAGGGTGACCTGTCCCTGGCGCTTGGACCTTAACAGGGCGATGGCGGTCTTCACCTGCTCGGAACGCTCCAGGAGGACCCATTCCAGCTTCTCTCCCAGGGCGGCCTCGATGGCCCGGATGTAGGGGGGCTCCGCCTCGATGGCATCGGCAACCGTGGCCATCCCGGGAACCTCGGCCAACAGGGTGCGCACGCCATCGGAATAGCCCTCGCGGCCCGCCACCAGTCCCTCCAGAAGTGAAAGCTCGGCCCTTTTCAGCTCCAGGGCCTGGGACAGGTCTCCAGCCTTCTGGGCCAGCCTCTTGGCCTCCTCCTCGGCCTTGAGCCGGGCCTCCCGGAGAGCGCCCTCCTCTTCCTTGAGCCTCTCCGCAGTTCCCCGGGCTTCCTCCCTCTCAGCCTCGGCCTGGGCGGTCTCCTGGGAAAGCTTCTTCAGG
>Ga0315292_10002192_pt1 | contig 10848 bp, 8 predicted proteins | sample YL17G13_0_MG_FD_204029 | JGI IMG/M metagenome (GOLD analysis project Ga0315292, IMG submission 204029) | Sediment microbial communities from Yellowstone Lake, YNP, Wyoming, USA - YL17G13_0 | ecosystem: Environmental > Aquatic > Freshwater > Lake > Sediment | place: USA: Wyoming | collected... | reverse complement strand
CCACCCCCCAAAAAAAATTGAAAATTGAAAATTGAAATTGATGATCTCGTAGAAAGTCAAAAATACCCCCTCTCCCTGCTATTTATCCCCCTCCCCTTCATCCCTTGAAGCTGTGAAATAATCCCCTAAATCACCCCCACCCTTCCCCTCCCCCCTCAAGGGGGAGGGAATTTCTTTCTTATTTCAATATGTTTACCCTCTCCCCCTGCGGGAGAGGGTAGCGTGAGGGGGTATATTCCAAATTTTTCACACCTTCCCTCCCGCCAGGGGAGGGGAAATTTTACTTTTAACGAGATCGTCAAAAATGCCATCCACTGAATTAAGGAATTACGGAATTTTTGAATCCTTATTAAAAGAATTCGCTGAACCATCTCTTTATTCTGCCGAAGAGTCTTCGATCGCCGTCGCGGAAACGCCCTTCGGAGCCATGGCGTTTGCCGTATAAGACCAGACCCACGCCCGTGGCGTACATCGGATGGTTTACAACGTCCAGCAACCCCCCCACTCCCGAGGGATATCCCCGTCGAACCGGAAGGTTGAAAATTTGTTCGACCAATTCCGGCAGTCCTTCCAGGGAAGCGGTTCCCCCGGTCAATACGACCCCCGAGGGTATTAGGTTCTCGTATCCCGACTTGAGGATTTCGCGGTGAACCAGCGTAAAAATTTCTTCCATCCGGGGCTCGATGATCTCAGCCAGGACCTGCCTGGACAGCACCCGGGGCCGCCTTCCCCCCACGCTCGGGACTTCGATGGTCTCTTCCTTCTTGACCATGGACGTCAGGGCACACCCATATTTCGTCTTGATCTTCTCCGACTCCACCAGAGGCGTACGCAGTCCTACGGCAATGTCATTGGTCAGGTGGTTGCCTCCCAAACCAAATATGGCGGTTTGCCGGACAGCTCCCTGGGAAAAAACGACGAAATCCGTGGTCCCGCCCCCGATGTCTACCAGAACCACGCCCAGCTCTTTCTCGTCGGGGACGAGCACCGTTTCGCTCGCAGCCAGTTGGTCTAAGACGATATCATTGACCTGCAGCCCCGTCCGGCTGCAGCAACGGATGATGTTCTGGGCAGAGGTCACCGCTGCCGTGACAATATGCACCTTGGCCTCCAGGCGAACTCCGGACATGCCCAGAGGCTCCATGATTCCGTCCTGTTCGTCCACGATGAATTCCTGGGGAAGAACGTGGATGACCTCCCGGTCCATGGGAATGGCGACGGCCCGGGCCGCGTCGATCACACGCCGGACGTCGCTCCCCGAGACTTCCCGGTTTTTCACGGCCACGATGCCGTGGCTGTTGAACCCCCGGATGTGGTTGCCGGCAATGCCGCAGTAGACCGACGTGATCTCCACCCCGGCCATCAACTCCGCTTCCTCTACGGCTTTGCGGATGGACTCCACCGTGGCATCGATGTTGATGACCACCCCTTTGCGCAAACCCTTCGAAGGGTGGGTACCGATGCCCACGATGTCGACGCCCGCATCGGTAACCTCTCCCACGATGGCGCAGATCTTCGTGGTCCCGATGTCTAAACCGATGATAATGTTCTCTCTCTTCCCCTTCTTGCCCATCGGGGTCCCCCTTTCCAAAAACTTTTCACCGCAGAGACCGCAGAGAACGCAGAGAGAAATAATCCAAGAGTCAAATATCAAAAATCAAATTTACATTCCGCCGAATTAAGGATTAGGGAATAAATTTTCTAATTGCTCAATCCCTTAATCCCTCAATTCCTCAATTCGCTCTAAGTGTCATTTTGCTTTTTGGTTTTTGATGTTCACTATATCTCAGCGCTCTCTGCGTTCTCTGCGGTGAATGAGTTCTCCATTTCTCCTGTCGGTCAGGACTTGTGGGGTTTTTCCTTCTCCGGATCCCTCATTTTGACCACGACTTTCCTGGGATAATTGATGTCCAGGTATTCCACTTCCTTGATTTTCGGCTGTAAGTCCGGCAGCACCTTTTCCAGGCGATCGATCTTATCCGCCAGCCCCCCCGAACCCAGGCGGATGGGGATCCCTCCCTTCAGGGTGAAAATCGTCAGCCCATTTTGTTTACTCAGATGGATTTCCGAAACATCCCGGGGAGTGAATATTTTCCTTTGCCTGAGAATTCCCAGAAGCTCCAACGCTTGGCCGACCAGATTCACGGCCTGCTTATCCCGCTCCATGACCTCCCGGGTGTCTAACCCGGTGAGAACGGGGAAATCCAGCTGATCCCTGGGCTCGGCCTTCTTAAAAACCTCGGCATGACGATCCACGAGGTAGAGATCGTCCAAAAGGATCAAGGCTTGCGGAATCCTCTCTTGCACCTCGATGATGAGTGCCCGCCGGGACCAATCTCGTTTCACCTTGGCCTTCTCGACCCAGGGGTGCTTCGCCAGCCGGCTGCTGATTTCCCGCAAATCCAGGTTGGCCAGACTGGCTTTGAAGTCCACCTTGGCCAGGTTCACCAGCTCGGATTCCGTAACATTCATACACCCCATGATGCTGACCTCTCCGACGTTGAGGGGCGCGGAGCGCTGGAAATACTCGTGGGCCGTGAAGCCCAGCAAGGTGAGGCTGGCCAGCAAGGCCAAGCTGAGTGCCCCTTTCCCAATTCTGCCGGCCCAGACGCGGAACTCACCCGCTTTCTTCCGGCGAATCCGGCGGATCTTGCCTTTCGGTCTGATACGATCACTGCGGGACATTCTTTCAGATTCTTAACAGCTCCCTGGTTTTGAGTTCATCCCCTCGCTGGAAGAGGAATCTTCAAACGCGCCCCCAATAAAATTCGCTCCACCAATTCCGGAAAGTCAATCCCCGCCCCCCCGGCAATCTCCGGCAGGAGGCTCAAGCGGGTCATCCCCGGCAGGGAATTAACTTCCAGGACGTAAAATTGTCCCGATTCTTTATAAAGCATATCCACCCGGGTGGCCCCTTCGCATCCTAAGAGATGATGCGCCGTAAGCCCCAAACCCAGAGCCCGCTTATAATCTTCCGGCGGTAGAGGGGCGGGAAGGATGTGCTCGGCCAACCCCTCCGTGTATTTCGCCTGGTAGCTGTAAAACTGCACCTTGGGCACGATTTGAATGGCCCCCAGGGCGGCGTCATCTAATACGCCAACCGCGATCTCCCGGCCCGGGATATATTCTTCGATCAATATTTCCGGGTCATATTCGAAAGCCCGGTCCATGGCCGCAGAAATTTGGCCGGCCTCAGACACAATGCTCACCCCAACGCTGGAGCCTTCCTGGGAGGGCTTTACCACCATCGGTAGAGGAAACGGAAGCTTGGACTCGTTAAATATTTCTCGATCCGCCTTCTTCAGAACAATATGCGGCGGCACGGGGACGGCATGGAGCATGAAGATTTTGCGGGAGACGACCTTGCTCATGCCCAGGGCACTGGCCAGAACACCCGAACCCGTGTAGGGAATCCGCATCATCTCCAATAAACCCTGTACGGCCCCGTCTTCTCCCAGGCGTCCGTGAAGCCCGACGAAGGCCACTTCGATCTCTTGGCCGATCAACCGCTGGGCCAGCCGCTCATCCGCCTCCACCGGGCAGGCATTATACCCGCGAGCCAGCAAAGCTTCCAGAATTGCTTTCCCGGACTCCAGCGAGACCTCCCTCTCTGCGGACATTCCACCCATCAGCACGCCGATGCGCTTCTTTTTCAATTCTTGTTTGTTTCCCATTTGAAAAGTACCTGCCGGGAATGCCTAAAATGCCTTAAATGCGCTTAAATGCCTAAAATTATTTAAATGAATTTTTCTTGTGGTGTTCACTCGAAACTCGCAACCCGAAACGCGAAACTTTTTTTATTCTTCCCCCATCACCTGAATTTCCATCTCCAGCCACACACCTTTTTCCTGATAAACCTTTTCGCGGGCCAATTCGATGAGCGCCAGAATATCCTGAGCCCGCGCCTGGCCGCGATTGACGATGAAATTGGCATGCTTCTCCGAGATCTGCGCGTCTCCGATGTGATAGCCTTTCAACCCTGCTTCTTCGATGAGTTTCCCCGCAGGCCCCTGGGGGGGGTTCTTGAATACCGACCCGGCACTCGGCAGGTCATAGGGCTGTTTGGACATTCGCTGCCGCATGATCTCTTCAATCCTATTTTTGACCTCCTGGCCATTTTCAGCCTTCAGGCGGAATTTCCCCCCCAGAATGATCTCTCCCTTCTCCAGCCCCAACGAGCGGTAAAAAAATTTCCACTCTTCTCTCCGCCTTTCCAGAACGAGCCCGCTGGCCTCCAGCAAGCGGACGGAATCCAGGACATCCTTTATTTCCCCCCGGAATGCCCCGGCATTCATGAACAACGCACCTCCCACGCTCCCGGGAATTCCAGCGGCAAATTCCAAACCGGCCAGCCCCTTCTTCCAGGAAAACTCCACGAGCTTTCCCAGAGATTGGCCGGCTTCGGCCAAAACCAGGCTTCCTTCCGGCCCGCACTCCACCTCCTCGACCCGCAGAAATCCTCGAGACAGGGAAATCGCCATGCCGCGAAACCCTCCATCGCGGACGAGCAGGTTCGTTCCATTCCCGAGAATGAACGTTCGAATCCCCTGCTGGCCGCACCATTCCAAAATCCTCTGCAATTCTTCCGGGCCTTCGGGAAAGGCCAGGTAGTCAACCTTTCCTCCCACCCGAAAAGAAGTGTACTCGGACATGGGAACCGCACGGCGAATTTCTCCTTTGAACTTTCCCGGCAATAAGTCTTTTTTCAAAGGCATCTTTTTTACCGCAGAGAACGCTGAGACCGCAGAGTAACAGATATTAAAAAGTTCCAAAAATGATAAATTCCTAAGAAGTTCTTTTCTTCTCATTTTCGTCATTCCCGCGAAAGCGGGAATCCAGTTAATTCGGGCATTTCTGGACTCCTGCTTTCGCAGGAGTGACGCCTCTCTTAACTTTTTACCCGATCATCAAGAACTATACTCCCTGCTTTCCCTTTTGAGTTTTGCGTTTTAATCTTTGAATTTTGGCCTTGCCCTTGACGGCTTCCCCTTTTTTCAGTAGCGGGATCAATTCCTCGCCAACCTTCCAAACATCTCCCGCCCCCAGAGTAAACACCATATCCCCCGGCATCAGCCGCGGAAGCAGTTGTCCGGGGATTTCTTTCTTTTCCGGCACGAGGGTCACATCCTTGTGCCCATGCCCTTTGATCCCTTCGTAAAGTTGCTCGACACTCAGGCCCGGGATGGGATCTTCCCCTGCCGGGTAAATTCCCGTCAGGAAGAGGACATCCGCTTGATTGAAGGCCGTCAGAAAATCCTTGAATAGGTCACGGGTACGGGTATAACGATGCGGCTGGAAGACGACCACCGTTCGCCGCCCCCATCCGCTCTTGGCCGCACTCAGGGTGGCTTTAATTTCAGCGGGGTGGTGTCCATAATCATCCACCACCATGATCCCGCCCCATTCTCCTTTGGTCTGGAATCGTCTCTGAACCCCGCTGAAGGACTCCAGCCCTGCCCGCACAACTTCGAAACCCAGGTCCAACTCTGTGGCCGTGGCCACAGTAGCCAGGGCATTGTAAACGCTGTGCAGCCCGGGCATCTGAAGGGAGACCCGGCCCAGTTCCCGGTTATTTTCAAAAGCCCGAAAAGAAGTCGTCAGCCCCTGGAAAGATATATCCTCCGCCCTGAAATTCGCCTGCGTGGTCAAACCGTACGTCACGAACCGTTTGCGGACCTGCGGAATCAAAGCCTGTACATTTTCATGATCCAGACAGAGCACGGCCAAACCGTAGAAAGGCACCTTGTTGATAAAGTCCAAAAAGGCCTGCTTGATCTCTTCCAGGTCCCGGTAGTGATCCAGGTGCTCCGGGTCGATATTCGTCACCACGGCCATCGTCGGCGAAAGCTTCAGAAAAGAGCCGTCACTCTCGTCCGCCTCGGCCACTAGAAGCTCTCCCTGCCCCAGCTTGGCGTTCGACCCGAAAATGTTCAACTTTCCGCCGATGACTGCCGTGGGGTCGAGCCCCCCGTGCGCCAGAACCGTGGCAATCATCGAGGTAGTGGTGGTCTTGCCGTGAGTCCCGGCGATGGCCACCCCGTATTTCATCCGCATCAGCTCCGCCAGCATCTCGGCCCGCGGGATTACGGGAATGACCCGCTCGTGGGCCGCGATGACCTCGGGATTTTCCTTCCGGACCGCCGAGGAGGTGACCACCACATCCGCATCCTTCAGGTTCTCCGCCCGATGCCCGATGAATACCTCCGCCCCCAAACGCTTCAGCCGCAAAGTTGTTTCCGACTCCACCAGGTCGGAGCCAGATACCCGGTAGCCTAAGTTCAGGAGGACTTCGGCGATCCCGCTCATGCCGCTCCCACCGATACCCACGAAATGCACCCGGGAGATTCTGCGCTTCATCCCAAAGGTGAAATTAGCCATGGTTTACCATCTCATAACAGAGTTTAACGATCGTTTCGGCCGCGTCGGGTTTGGCCAGGGCCGAGGCCCGCTCACCCATCTTTCTCAGGCGCTCTGGATCCTCGCAGAGCTGCCGCAGCATTCCTCCCAGGCGGGCTCCGTTCAGGTCTCCATTGGCCACCATCAGGGCCGCGCCGGTATCCACCAGAGCCCGGGCATTCAGCGTCTGATGGTCATTGGCGGCGTACGGATAAGGCACCAGGACCCCGGGCTTTCCCATGGCCATCAACTCAAAAAGGGTGCTCGCCCCCGCCCGGCATAAAACCAGATCGGCTGCGGCATAGGCGCGGTCCATGTCATGGATGAAGGGGTGAACTTCAGCCGCGAAACCCTCCCGGCGGTAGGCTTCCAGCACTTCCGGATAATCTTTATCCCCGGTCTGGTGAATGATTTGCATCCTCGCTTTGCAATCCTGCAGGTGTACCAAAGCCTCCGTCATGGCCAGGTTTAGACGATGGGCCCCCTGGCTCCCCCCAAAAATAAACAGGGTGAACTTCGATTCCGGGCCGGCTTCCCGCACGATTCCCTCCGGGCGTATCTTTCGTCTTATTGGATTTCCCGTGAGGATAGACTTCTTCCGGGGGAAATGCCGATCTGATGCGGCGAAGGAGATGAAAGCGCGATCCACGACCCACCCGAGGATCCGGTTACTCAGTCCAGGAAAAGCATTCTGTTCATGGATGGCGGTTCGATATCCCATGGCCCAAGCGGTTAAAACCACGGGGCCGGAGGCATACCCACCCACCCCCAGCACAATGTCGGGCCCAAAGGAACGGATTAAGCGCCATGATTGGAAAAGGCTTTGCGGCAGAGCCATCAATCCCCTAACTTTCCCCCAAAAAGGTTTGCCCTTTAAACTGACCGCTTCGATCGTCCGCAGGGTATAACCCGCTTCAGCGCCCAGGCGAGCCTCCAGACCTTTCCGGGTTCCCACCAGCAGGATTTCGTTCGCCGGGTCTCGATCCTTGAAGGTTTCAATCAGAGCCAGCGCCGGGAAGAGATGCCCGCCCGTTCCTCCTCCGGCGATGATGATCCTCATCGCTCCGTTTCACTCCCTGGGATGAAATATTCAGGAGAATCCCCACGGCCATCAAATTGATCATTAGCGAGGTTCCCCCATAACTGATGAAGGGAAGGGTCGCCCCCTTCGTGGGCAGCAAACCCATGACCACTCCCATATTGAGAAGAGCCTGCACGGCGATCAAAAGCGTCAGCCCCAGGGCCAAATAACTCCCGAAGAGGTCGGGAGCCCGGAAGCAGGCCCGGAAGCCCCGCAGGATCAGGAAGACGAAAAGTCCGATGACCATCGTCACGCCCAACAGGCCCAACTCTTCTCCGATCACCGAAAAGATGAAGTCCGTGTGCACCTCCGGGAGGAAAAAGCGCTTCTGCCGCCCTACACCCAGCCCCACCCCGAATAGTTTCCCGCCACCAAAGGCCAGAAAGGATTGGATGATCTGGAACCCGGTGTTACTCGGGTCCTTCCAGGGGTCCAGGAAGGCCAACAGCCGCTCGATGCGGTAATGAGCGCGACTCGCTAAATAAAATAAAACTGGAACCGCTGCCAGTACGGCCGCACCCAGATAAAGAACCCGGGCGCCGGCCGCGAAAAGAAGGATAAATACCAGGGCCGCAAAGACGATCCCGGTCCCAAAATCGGGTTGTTTGAGAACCAGAACAAAAAGACCCCCCAGCACAATGAAATGGGGGAGGACGCCAACTTTGAGGCTCTGCATCCTCCCTTCCTTCTTCGTCAGGGAACGGGCCAGGTAAATGACCAGAGCGAGTTTGGCCAATTCCGCCGGCTGGAAAGACAGAAAGGAAAACTTCAGCCATCGGGCCGACCCTCCGACCTCATGGCGCAGGCCCGGAAAGATCAGAATCCCCAGCAGGGCTCCGCTCAAGATCAGGAGGGGAATGGCCAAAGCCTGCCAGCGGTGGTAGTCCAGCTTGGCCGCCAGGATCATGAGCGCCATTCCCAAGCCGGCGGCCATGGCCTGCTTCTTCAGGAAATGGTAGGCATCCCGGAACCGCTCCCCGGCGATCACGAAGCTGGCGCTGTAAACCATGATGATCCCCAAGCTGACCAGGACCAGCGCGGTAATGAGAAGCAGGAGGTCCAAACGGCGCCCGGAGCTCATCGCTTCTCCATCCGGGGGAGGGCATACCCCTTTTCTTTCAACTCGTGCACGATGGCCTTGAAGCGCTTTCCCCGTTCCTGATAATTTTCAAACATATCAAAGCTCGAACATGCCGGAGAAAGCAGGACCACATCTCCCGAGCGGGCCCGGGAGAATGCCCAGTGCACGGCCTCCTCCAGCGTGTTCCATTGGACGGTCTCGGTCAGCCCTCCCAGCGCACCCCCTAGGCGTTCCCGGGCCTCACCGATGAGGGCCATTCCTTTCACCCGTTCGGCGATGAGGTTCTTGAGCGGGCTATAATCTCCGCCTTTATCTTTTCCCCCCGCAATCAAGAGGATGGGCCTCTGAAAGCTCATCAGGGATTTAACCACCGCCCCCACGTTTGTTCCCTTGGAGTCGTTAAAGAACCCCACCCCGTCGATATCCCGCACCCATTCCAGCCTGTGCTCCAACCCCCGGAATTCATCGATCACCGCCTGGAGGACCCCCGGCGGGCAACCGCAAATATGGCCCACGGCGATCGCGGCCATCAAGTTCTCCAGGTTGTGGGCCCCCTGAATTTTCAATCGGCTAAGGTCGTACCGCGTCCTTTTTCCGTCCGCCTCCTGGTAAAAAATGGCCCCCTTTTCGAGAAAACTGCCAACCGGCACCGGCCTCTGGGCGCTGAAAAGAAACACCTGAGATTCCACCCGATGGGCAAACTGGAAAGTCAACGGGTCGTCCGCGTTGAGCAGGGCGGTATCCTCTTTCCCCTGGTTCTCGAAGATTCTGGCTTTGGCCCGGATGTACTCTTGAAAATCCGCGTAGCGGTCAAGATGGTCCTCGGTGATGTTCAAAAGCACGCCGATGGTCGGGCGGAACATACCAATCCCTTCCAACTGGAAGGAGCTGATCTCCGCGACCACCCATTCTTCCTTCTGGGGGGTCCCGACATAATCAATCAGCGGGTTCCCGATATTTCCCCCGACAAAGACGCTCTTGCCGCTCGCCCGGAGCATCTCTCCGATCAAGGTCGTGGTGGTGGTTTTTCCGTTCGTGCCCGTAACGGCAATCAAGGGCCGGCGCAAGAACCGAAAAGCCAGCTCCACTTCGCTGAGTACCGGGATCCGTTTGGCCCGGGCCGGCGCTAAAGGCCCGATATCCATGGGCACACCGGGGCTGACTACGATCAGGTCGACATCTCCAAAAAAAGGAACGGTGTGTCCACCCAGCTCCCATTCGATGGGAATATCCGCGAGAGCCTTTCGGGCCGCCTCGAGTTCCCCGGCCGGTTTGGCTTCCGAGACTTTCACCCGGGCTCCTCTTCCGGCCAGAAACCGCACCGTGGCCAACCCGGTCCGAGCCAACCCCACCACCAGAACCTTTCTATTTTTGAAGTCCATAACCCGCACAGTTTTGAGTCAAGCCCCCTCACCCTTCCCCTCTCCCCCGCAATCGGGGGAGAGGGCGGGGTGAGGGGGATGCAGCCGAAACGCGAAACCCGTTTTTTTTCAGCGCAGCTTCAGCGTGCTCAAGGCAATCATCGCCAGGAAAAAGGTGATGATCCAGAAGCGCACAATCACCTTGGGCTCGGCCCAGCCTTTCAGTTCGAAATGATGATGCAGCGGGGCCATGCGGAAAATCCTTTTTCGCCGGAGTTTGTAGGAAGCCACCTGAAAGATGACCGAAAGGGTCTCCAGGACGAATAGCCCGCCTACGATGGCCAGGAGGATCTCCTGTTTGGTGATGACCGCCGCCGCACCCAGGGCCGCACCCAAAGCGACTGAACCCGTGTCCCCCATGAACATTTGCGCCGGGTACGTGTTATACCAGAGGAACCCCATCGAAGCCCCGACCATGGCCCCGCAGAAAATGGACAGTTCCCCGCTTCCGGAAACATAGGGGATCTGGAGATAGCTGGCGATTTTTACGTGCCCGGTCAAGTACGCCAGGACCATAAATGTTCCGGCAGAGATCAGCACCGGCCCGATGGCCAGCCCATCCAGGCCATCGGTCAAGTTCACCGCATTCGAAGTTCCCACAATGACAAAGATGGCCAGGAGGATGTATAAACCGCCCAAATCCGGCGCAACATCCTTGAAAAAAGGGACGCTGACCGTGGTTTTAAATGTTGGGTAATAATAGAGCAGCAGGGAAGCCGCGAGTGCCACGATGACCTGGTAGAGCATTTTCTCTCTCATCCTCAGGCCCTTGGAGTTCTTCCGGGTCAACTTCCGGTAATCGTCTGCAAAGCCAATGAGTCCGAACCCCGCAGCGACCACCAGAATGACCCATATGTAAAAATTGGTCA
>Ga0315292_10002190_pt1 | contig 10856 bp, 10 predicted proteins | sample YL17G13_0_MG_FD_204029 | JGI IMG/M metagenome (GOLD analysis project Ga0315292, IMG submission 204029) | Sediment microbial communities from Yellowstone Lake, YNP, Wyoming, USA - YL17G13_0 | ecosystem: Environmental > Aquatic > Freshwater > Lake > Sediment | place: USA: Wyoming | collected... | reverse complement strand
GCCTTTTTCAAGATCAACAGCGATGGGAAACCGATCTATGAGTTGATCGACCATCCTGCGACGAAAGAAGGGAAATACGGTCAAATCCAGATGTCGGGCTTCACCCACGCCAGTTTCGTGCCAAGGAGTATGGGAAAGGACCGGGTGGAGGGGTCGTTTGCGACCTCCAAGCCCGAAGACTTTATGGGATATAAATACGAGATCAAGGCGGAATTTTCGACGCCTCTCCTAAAGGCCAAGCTGCCAGAGCCTTTGCCGGACGCAAAGACGGGCAAGACGCTCCCCTTAGACGGGGGGGAACCGGGCAAGGTGTATAAGGCGCATCGCCAGGCCATAAAGGACAAGGACATCGCAGCCCTTCGCCAGACAGCTCCTGACGCACTGGGTAAAGACAGATCAGACAGTGACTTGGAGAAGATGCTGGACTTCATGAACACGATAGCCCCCGGCGCCCCGAAGATCACCAGGGGCTATGTTAAGGGCGATAGGGCTGTCCTTTATGTTGAGGGATTCCTTGAAGGGAAAAAGCAGTATGGAACAGTCGAGCTGGCAGCGAAGGGGAAGACGTGGTATATAGTAAACGAGAGCTGGAGCAATACACCTCCTAAGAAATAACGGATCTCCGGTATTTTCTTTATTGCAGTTGAGGGGAAAGATTTAGTTCAGGACCAATTTTTTCTTAGAATATTTCCTGAATGTCCGTTCGATTTCAGGATACGGGCATTTTATTTCCCAATGGTCTATTTTATAATCTATTCACCCCAGAGAAATTTATTATCAAGTTAAGCCTATTATAGGAATAGCGCCTGCAGGATTTAGAGGCAGTCCTTTGTTTTTAACGGGGATTTTATTGAGGAAAGGAGGTGGTATTTGCTATGAAAAAGGTTCTGGTACTGATGCTTTGTTTACTCTTGGCTCTTCCTCTGACCCTGACCTTAGGGTGCCAAAAAGCTTCCGATAAGGCCAGTGAAGTCAAAGACCAAGCCGTGAAAAAGGCCGGTGAAGTCAAAGACCAAGCCGTGGAGATGAAGGATAAGGCGGTAGAAAAAACAGGCGAGTTAATAGATAAGTCCGTAGAGAAGGCTGGTGAAGTGAAAGACCAGGCGGTAAAAACGGCCGGGGAGATGAAAGACAAAGCCGTTGGAAAGGCCGCTGACCCTGCCAAGAAATAGGCGGAACCCTTCAAAAGCAGCATCGATTAAAAATAGTAGTTTTAAAAGACTCGTCGGTAACGGAACACGGTGCGAATCCGTGGCGGTCCCGCCGCTGTAGCCCCGCCTCTCTTTTTTAAAAGAGGCAGCCCTTTTAATTATATGATGCGTCACTGTTCCCCTGAAGCGGAATGGGAAGGCGGTTAAAAGGGCGGGGAAGCCAGAAGACGACCGACGGCTAAATAACCTTAAGGACCTGATGGTAAAGGGTTCCTTTCTTCTTCGGAAGAAGGGAACCCTTTTTTATTTGCCAAAAAACATAAATAAACCAAGGAGGATAGGGAATCATGGATTTATTAGATGAAACCATTCAAGCCATTGTGCCGGTGGACCTGAACCTGGAACCCGCCGTTCGGGCCCACCTGGACCAGTTGACCAAGCCTCCAAAAAGTCTGGGACGCTTGGAGGATATGGCTGCCCAGTATTGCCTGGCTGCCAATACCACCACTCCCAAGATGGGCAAAAGGAGAATCTTTACCTTTGCCGGAGATCACGGCGTGGCCGCCGAAGGGGTCTCGGCCTACCCGGCGGCGGTAACGCCTCAGATGGTGCGCAACATGCTGGCCGGCGGCGCAGCCGTCAACGTGTTGGCCCGCCACGTGGCAGCGGAGGTGCGGGTGATCGATATCGGGGTGAATGATCCCTTAGCCGAGGCCCCCGGGCTCATCCAAAGAAAAATAAAATCGGGAACAGCTAATATCGCCCAAGGACCGGCCTTGAGTTTGAACGAGGCCGTCCAGGCCATTGAAGTCGGTATTGAATTGGCCCAGGCCGCCGCCCAAGATGGGGTAACCCTGATCGGCACCGGGGAAATGGGTATTGCCAACACCACCCCGTCCTCGGCCGTTTTCGCGGCCCTGCTCCCTTGTCCGGTGGAGGTGATTACCGGCCGCGGCACGGGCATCGATGATCCCACCTTGACCCACAAGATAAAAATTATTCAGCAGTCCCTGGAAGTGAACCGGGCCCGGCTGACCGATCCCTTGAATGTCTTAGCGGCCTTAGGGGGTCTGGAGATTGCCGGGATTTGTGGGATTTGCCTGGGCGCCGCCGCGGCGCGGATACCGGTGGTCGTGGACGGATTCATTTCCTCGGCCGGGGCCTTGGTGGCCTGTCGCCTATCGCCTGCGGTTCGAGACTACCTGTTCTTCAGCCACCTTTCCGATGAGGCCGGCCACCGGACGTTCTGCACTCTCTTTGGGGTGAAGCCTTTATTTGATCTGCAACTTCGTTTGGGTGAAGGGACCGGCGCCGCCCTGGCCATGTCTTTGATCGAGGCGGCGGTCAAGATCTACAACGAGATGGCTACGTTTGCCTCCGCCGGGGTGAGCGATAAGGAATGAACTACAGAGGAGAGAAGACAGAAAAGAGAGAAGAAGAAAACGGCCTGTTTTTTCTCTCTTCTCCCTTCTCTTCTCTCTCCTCTTTTAACTGGAGGCCAGCAGGCCGAGCAGACCGTGAATCGTGGCCAGGATGAACAACAGGATGCCGGTTTTCCGGTGAATGCCTAACTTGACATTGATCCAGTGCAGACCGGTGGAGAGCTGGAAGAGCAGCAGCAGAAAATTGATGATCCCCAAAATTAAGATAATGGAAATGCCGCCGATGGACATAAGAAAACCTCCCTCTCGCAAAAAGTCTGTCAAACCGATTTTGTCATTCTGAGTCCCGCGATAGTGCGGGACGAAGAATCTCTTTTCTTCAATAAGTTATGAGAGCTTTCCCGAAGTTTACCCTGGGCCAGAGAACGAGACCCTTCGCGGAGTTTATCCTGAGCCGAAAACCGAGATCCTTCGCTCTGCTCAGGATGACATCAGGGGACTTATGGCGAAGTCATCAACGATTGAATTGATGCAAAAAACAACTTACTCCTTCAAAGTAATCTTCTTCTTTGCCGGTCCCTGGCTGCCGTGCATGTTGCAGTTGGCCTCGGCCACGATCTCCAGGGGCTCGTTGACCATCAGTTTTACTTCTTTAGTAAACTTCGCGCCTTCGGGCGAATTGGTCATGGAATATTCCCAAAGCGCCGTATCTTTGCCATTCACTTTGACCTGCACCCAACTGGTGTAATGGAAAAAGCTGTTGGCGCTGTGAGTGACATGAAGTTTGACCACGACTTCCGTTCCCTTGACTGCCTGGTCGGGGGCCTCAATGGTCACCGCGGATTTATCGGCCAGGCAGACCCCGGCAGACAAGCCGATCACCAGGGCCATCACCGCAAACAGTGTTCCTGCTCTATTCCTTGGCATCTATCTGTCTCCTCCTTCCTAAATTTAGAAACGCCAGCCCATCATGCTCCCGCGTCCAACACCGAACAGGGCGCCTGAGATGGTGCCGACCAGGATGGAAACCACAATACTCACTAAAATAGTCACGATTACGTACCCTATGGCTTTGTCCTTCGGGGTTTCCATCAGAATCGGTAAGCCCACATAAAAAAGGTACAATCCGTATAAGGCGGCCAGCATACTGAGGGGCGCCAGGGAGGGAATAATCAGAAAAATTCCAGCCACCCAGCCCGGCGTCCAGGAATAGACCGCCACCTTCATGGCATTAAGCTGGTTTTTTGAAGACCCGAAACTTGGCGCCAGAGCGTCAATGATCATTCCGACTAAATAAATTCCCACCAAAGAAAAGACATAAGAGACGATTAAATGACCGAGGCCTGATCCCAAAGGCATGCGATAGTGAAACCCTAAAAGGGACATGCCGATCAGGGAAAACCCGATAAAAGAGGCGATGGGCGGGATGGCGGCCAGGATGGCCGCATAGGATGTAAAAAGGTCCTTCACCGTGGCCGGTTCATTTTTGATCTCCAGCCAGGTGTCGTTGGGTTTGAGTAGAATGGCCTTGACTCGGCTGACCAGGTCCATGGGTGCCTCCTTTGATTTAAGGTTTTAGCATTGAAAAACAATAGGACAAATAAAAAATCGAGTCAACTTCAAAAAACATTATCCTCCTTAAGGGACAACCAGACCCACTTCTTCGGAAGACTCCCCCTCGAGTTGGGTCTGGTCCATGGCTGTTATGTGGAAATACAGTGTTTTCCCTTTCTTGAATTCCCCCTGATAAAGGACACCTGTTTGACCTCCAATTGATTGGCCTGCAGGCCCACGACCATTTCCGGTACCGGTTTGGTGACGGCGTTGTCCGTGGGGGAATCCTCGCTGTGGACATCCACAAGGTTCACGGCCTGCACCTTGTAATAATAACGGGTTTCGTCGTTAAGGGGGGTCGCTATCCCGAAAAAACCCCTTTTGACCCCATCCAAGAGATCCCGGTCTTCATAGCGAACCGTTCGGGAACCGGGATTTTCGATGGAACCCGCCTCCTGAAACGGCCCTTTTCCATCCCGGCTCCTCAGAATTTTGTAGGCGGTAACGGTGGTCAGGGAATCGGATTGGATTTCGATTATCGTCCCTCGAAGCTTGCCTTCAGAGGCCGGAACCCGGGGAACCGGAATATTTGCGGTCTGAAGGTCACCGGCCCGGATCATCTCCTGGAAGAGCTGGGTCACCATTTTATTGACCGTCTGGTTGGCCAGGGCGGAAAGGGTCAGGGATCGATCGGAAACGGCTATGTCCGCTATGCTCCAGACGATAGAGCCGTCGGAAACATCGATCATCCGGACATTGATTCTTATGGCCACCAATTCGGTCGTTCCCGAGATCTTGACCCCGTATTCCGGAACGGTTCCGATGATGGCCCCGACCAAATCTACCGAAGCCTGGAAGGGCAACACCGCCACCTTCCCATATACCCGCTGCCTGGCGCTGGGGCTCACATAAATCCGACTTCTGACCTCCCGATCATTTCCTTTGGGGGAAAGGGTTGGTCCTCCAACCTTTCCCTGGGCCCAGGCGGGGCCGGATGCGCCGGACAGACCCCAGATCAGACCTACCATTAACCATACCCCCTGCCTCCTCTTCATTGAACAACCTCCGTTAAAAAAAAATCTGGTGAGACGGTTAATCACTAATCCTCCGACCCCGCGACCGAACGGCGTCGGGTTTTCAGCCCGGAACGGCTGCGTTTGCCTTCCAGGCGTTTTTTCTTGGAGGCCAGGGTGGGCCTTGTGGGCCGCCGGACCTTGGGTACGACTGAAGCCTGGGCAATCAGCCGCTCCAACCGTTCAATGGCCGCCTGCCGGTTGGCCTCCTGGGTGCGGAAGCGCCGGGACTCGATCAGGAGTTCCCCTCCCCCGGTCAGCTTGTTGCCGGCCAGTCGGAGGAGGCGCGCTCGTTGGGGTTCGGTCAGGGATGGGGACCGCAGGACATCAAACCGCAGGCGGACGGCGGTGGCCACTTTGTTGACATTCTGGCCGCCCGGGCCCGAGGCCCGGAAGAATTCAAAGCTCAATTCGGAAGGAGGAACCTGCACTAATCGCCTTTCTTCTGAAAGGAACCGCTACATTCCCAAAATGGACCGGGCCACGATTGATTTTTCGATCTCCTTGGTGCCTTCGTAGATCTCCAGGATCTTGCAGTCCCGGTAGAGGCGCTGCACTTTGTATTCATCGATATAGCCATAGCCCCCGTGCATTTGCAGGGCCTCGTCGGCGGCGCGCACGGCCATCTCCCCGGCAAACCACTTGGCCATGGCGATCAGGGCGTGATCCACCACCCCGTTATCCATCAGCCAGGCGGCCTCGTAATACAGGTTGCGGGCGGCCCGGATCCGGGTGGCCATTTCGGCCAGCTTGAATTGGGTGGTCTGGAAGGAGGCCAGGGGCACCCCATACTGGTGGCGCTTCTTGGTATAGCGGATACTCTCCTCCAGTGCCCCCCGGGCCAACCCCACGGCCTGGGCGCAGATGTGCAGGCGGGTCCGGTTGAAGAAGGCCATCAATTGATGGAACCCTTCCCCCTCTTCCCCGATCAAATTGGAAAGGGGGGCCTTGGCGTCACAAAAAACCAATTCCGCCGTATCCGAGGCCCGGATACCCAGCTTTCCGTGGATTTTGTTGGCCTGGAAACCTGGCTGGTCAGTGGGTACGATGATAAAGCTGTGCCGGGTATGCCGGGAGGGATGGTCCGGATTGGTCAGGGCATAGACAATCACATACTTGGCCAGATCCCCGTTGGTGATGAACATCTTGGAGCCGTTGATCACCCACTGGTCCCCCTGCTGCACCGCGGCAGTGGAAGCCCCGGTCACATCCGATCCGGCATCCGGCTCGGTGATGGCCGTGGCCAGCAGGGCCTCCCCGGAAACCAGCTCCGGCAGGATCCATTCCTTCTGGTCCTCCTGGGCAAACAGCAGGAGCAGTTCGGCCCCGAAGGTGGCGGAAAGGATGGCTTGGCCGATCCCCGGGTCCACGGCCCAGAATTCCTCGGTGATCAGGCAGTGCTCCAGATAGCCGTAGCCGGCCCCGTCATATTTTTCGTCGATGAAGACGCCCACGAAACCCAGTTCACAGGCCTTTTTCCAGAGGGCCAGATCAAAGGTCTCGGTGCGGTCAAACTCCAGGGCCCTTTCCGGAAACTCCTTGCGGGCGAACTCCCGGGCGGCCTTGATGATATCCTGCTGTTCTTTGCTTAAAGTAAAATCCATTGGGTTCCCTTTGCGTCCTTTGCGTCTTGGCGGTGAATACTAGCCAAAAAAATTTGTAATTTTTTTGGCTATAATAAAAACCACTTAAAAAGATTGAAAAACCGTTTTTTATATTAGATTCTTACATCCGTTGTTAAAGACAAATTCCCAGAACAATGGATGTAAGAATCTAATTCCTGTTTATTTGTTCCATCAACGCCGGGATGATCTTGAAAAGATCCTGGGCCACCCCGTACTGGGCCACCCGAAAAATTGGGGCCCTGGGGTCCTTGTTGACGGCGATAACGGTCCCGGCGCCGCTGATCCCGGCCAGATGCTGAAAGGCCCCGCTGATGCCCAGGGCCAGGTAGACCTTCGGCTTGACCGATTTACCCGAGGTGCCCACCTGATGATACTTGGGCAACCACTTCTTGTCCACAATCGGCCGGGAGCAGGACAACACGGCCCCCAGCGAACGAGCCAGTTCCCGGACCAGGGCCAGGTTTTCTTCTTCGCCCACCCCCCGCCCCACCGAAACCAAAAAATCGGCCTGGGAGATATCCACCTCCCCGGCTTCCGACTCGATCAATTCCAGGAACTGCTTTTTACTCTCCGGCAGGCCGGCCGGAAATTGTTTTTTAATCACTTCGGTCTGATGATCCTCTGACGGGTCCGGAGAAAAAGCACCCGGCCGAATAGTGGCCAGATAACCGGGGGATTCCTTGAACGATACTCGAGCGAAGATCTTTCCCCCATACATCTGCCGCAGGGCCGTTGGCCGGCCAGCTTCGATCCGGAGTTCCACACAATCCGTGACCAAGGGAAACCCCGTTTTTACGGCCAGGCAGGGGGCCAGGTCCAGGCCCCAGGAGGTCTGACCGATCAGGGTCAGGGACGGGTGAACCTCTTGAATCAGTTGCTGGAGGATTAGTTTGTAAACCTCGGCCTCAAAATTTTTCAGCCGTTCGTCTTCGATCACCAGGATCCTGTCGGCCCGCCCCTTTAAGGCCTCAATCAGCGACCCGGTCTCCCAACCCAGCAGAACGGCCGTCAGATCGCCGCCCAGGTCATTCTTCCATTCGCCGGCCTTGGCCAGCATTTCCAGGGTGATCTCCCGGACCTTCCCCTGGCGGTGTTCCACCACTACGAAGATCCCTCCCATCAGGCCCTCACCCCCTTTTCTTTAAGTATTTGCAGGATCTTTTCCGCCGCCTGGGCCGGGTCGCCGGTGATCATTTCGGCGCCGCCGGTCTCCGGCGGGAGAAAAAGTTCTTCTATAAGGACCTGCGGGGCCAGGTCGTCCGGGGATAAATTCAGGGCGGCCAGGGGGATCACCTCCAGCGGTTTCTTGGCTGCCTTTTTGATCCCCATGATGGAAACATAACGAGGTTCGTTGATCCCGGTCTGTATGGTCAAAAGGGCCGGGAGCTTTATTTTGGAACGCTCGTCCAGCCCGCCTTCCAACTCGCATTGAACGATCAACTTCCCTTCCTGAGGTTCGATGCCGGTCACCACCACCGCGTGGGCCAGGCCGAGATGCTCGGCCATCATGATCCCCACCATCCCCTGGTTGTCGTCTTCCGCCTGGACCCCGCAGAGGATCAGATCAAAGGGAATACCGGCCAGGCCCCGGGCTAACACCCGGGCTACCCCTTGGCCATCCAGAGTCCGCTCCCCGGGGTCGATGCGCCGGGCCCGATCCGCCCCCATGGCCAGGCACCGCCGGAGGACCTCTTCATCCTCTTCCGGTCCAAGGGTGATGGCCGTGACCGTTCCCTCCCCCTGCTCTTTCAGACGAACGGCCTCTTCAATGGCATAGTTGTCCCAGTCATTGACGACATAAGCCAGGGATTCCCGGTCCACCTCTCTTTTTCCGGCCTCGATTTCCAGGTCCACTTCCTGGGTGAAAGGGACCCGTTTTACACAAACAATAATATTCAAAGGGTTACCTCCTGCACAGACTTTCATTAATAATTAATAACAATTGATTATTAATTATTTATATCAATCAGTTCTATAATGTCGACACCAGCAATTCCATCAGGTCAACCACCTTCATTTCTTTTTCCAGGCCCGCTGTCTTGACCGCGTCCTCCAGGTTCAACAGACAGAAGGGGCAGGCCGTAACAATCCCCCCGACTCCCGCTTCCCGGGCCATCTCCAGGCGCCTGGCGGCCGGGCGCATCGTTTCCCCTTCGATTTCGTGCCAGAGATTGACATCCCCGCCCCCGCAGCAAAAACTGCGGTCCCGGCAGCGCGCCATCTCCACCCACTTCACCCCCGGCAGGCGGTCGAGGATCTCCCGGGGAGCTTCATAAATCCCGTTGTGGCGGCCCAGGTAGCAGGGGTCATGATACGCATAAATCGGCGGCCCGTCGATTATTTTTTTCGGCTTTAATCGGCCGGATGCCAGCAGATCCCGAAAAAACTGGGTGTAATGCACCACCGGCAGGTCTCCCGGATAGTCATTTTTGAGCGTATTGAAGGTATGGGGGTCCGTGGTGACTATTTGGTTGAACCGGCAGGATTGAAGGACTTCCAGATTCTCCTCCAGCAGCAACTGAAAAAGCCCTTCTTCACCCAGGCGGCGGACCTGATGGCCCGAATCTTTCTCCCGCGCCCCCAGGATCCCGAAGTCCACTTCGGCCAGACTTAAGCCCCGGACGACGGCCAGGGCCACGGCCTGTACCCTGGGATCGTAAGAGGCATAGCTGTCCACGAAATAAAGGACCTCGGCCTCATCCCCTTCCTTCAGGATCCTGACCGGGACCTCGGCGATCTCCTTGATCCAATCGGCCCGCTTTTTAGGGGGTTTGCCGAAAGGATTGCCGGTCTTTTCCACCTGGGTCAGAATCGGGTTAAAGGTCTTCGGGTTCTGGGCGGTTTCAATCAGGTGACGCCGCATATCGATCAGCTTATCGAGATATTCAATGAAAACCGGGCATTCTTCCTCGCAGGCCCCGCAGGTGGTGCAGGACCAGATTTCAGCGAAGGTGATCACCTCCCCGATCAGGGCGGCTTCGGAGCCCTCTTTTTCCTTCCGACCCTCCGAACCCCCCGAATCGGACCTCCAGGGAAATAGCGAAAAGACAGGGACTTTCCGGTAGACATAATCCCGGAGTTTGAGGGTGATCATCTTGGGAGAAAGGGGACGCCCCACCGCCTTGGCCGGGCAGTGGTCCGAGCAGCGTCCGCATTCGGTGCAGGTGAATAAATCCAGGAGGTGCTTCCAGGTAAAATCCTCCAGCCGACCGACGCCCAGGCTTTCCAGGTCCTCCAGATTCTCGACCCCCCAGCGGACCGGCTTCAGGGAACCCTTTTTAAGCTTGCGGAAATAAATATTGGGCAGGGCGGTAAGAATATGGAAGTGTTTTGCCAGGGGGAGAAAATTTAAAAAGATAAAAAAGGCCAGATAATGGGCCCAGTAAGCTAATAGGGAAACGTTGCTGACCCCGGTTTCATCCAGACTGGATAAAACCGAGACGGCCAGACCGGCCGCCGGGAGCCAGCCCGGAGCGGGGGGGGACAAAAGGAGCATGCCCCCCTCATAGAACATGTCCGTAAGCATTAGGAAACCGATCAGGGAAAGGACCAGGTAGGCCTCCCAGCGGTGCCCCCGACCGTTTTCCAGTTCGTATCGGGCGGGCCTGATCATCGCCCGCCGAAGGATGGCCCAGATACAGGCGCCCAGGACGGTCAGCTCAAACAGATCCTTGAGGCTGCCGTAGAAAACCCCGAAACCGCCTCTTAAAAAAGGCAGCGCGTACCCGCCCCCCAGGCCCTGCCCGATCAAATCCAGGGAACGCAACCCGAGGACCACAAACCCCCAAAAAATTAGCAAGTGGATCAACCCGGCCCAGAAATAGCGGGGCTGCCTTTTTTGGAGAATCCCGTAAACAAGCAATCCCCGGACCCGTTCCTTCCAGTCGCCCCAGCGGGGATCCGGCTGCCCGGAAAGGAGGAGCAGGACTCGCCTGTATAATGAAAAAGAGAACACACTTAGGGCTAGGATCAGCAGGATCCAGGCGATCAGACTGCCGGGGATGTTCAGGTAGCGCTCCGCGGCCGGATGGAGAACGGTCATAGGTACAGCATGAAAAAAACAACGTTGCA
>Ga0315292_10002188_pt1 | contig 10858 bp, 12 predicted proteins | sample YL17G13_0_MG_FD_204029 | JGI IMG/M metagenome (GOLD analysis project Ga0315292, IMG submission 204029) | Sediment microbial communities from Yellowstone Lake, YNP, Wyoming, USA - YL17G13_0 | ecosystem: Environmental > Aquatic > Freshwater > Lake > Sediment | place: USA: Wyoming | collected... | reverse complement strand
CGGCCTGTTGCAGGCGCTCCTCGGCCTCCAACCAGCGCATGGTCATCTGCACGAGGGCTTCGTCTTTCGTCATGGTCGTGGTCATGGTCGTGGTCATGGTTCTCCTGTTTGGTTGGCGTTTGGTTGGCGTTTGGTTGGTTGGTGGCTCGGGCTTTCACGGATCTTGTGGATCGCCCCGACTGCTTCGCCCCACGGCGGGCCCTTCCAGAAGGACCGCACGAAGACGGTCTTGCGCTCTTGGCGCCCTGGCCCGCAAGGCTGCTGCCGGAAGTGCCCGCGCACGACGTGGCGCTTCAGGAGCTTGCGCGTCTCCTTGTCTGCCGCTGCGAGGCTCTCCAGCTCGACGGAGCGCGTCTCGAAGCGGTGGCCGATGCGCAGGTAGTGGACGGGGATCGTGCCCATCTGCAGGAGCTTCTTGCCGGCGGCGCCGCCGAGCTTCTTCGCGCGCGCCTTCAGGTCGGGCGACGGCCCGAAGTGTTGCCTCTCGACGTCGGCGTCGTCGCACGAGAGGTAGAAGCAGAGCCCAATGATCAGTCGGATGAACTGGTCAGCAAACTTCCAGTCTGAAACATTGCCTTCTAGCGTTGCTTGGGTTTCGATGTGCTCTTTTACGTTCCCTTGCAGTGGGATGAGCAGCGCGATGCACTCCAGCCCGTTCTCGGGGGTCACAAAGATCACGAGCACTTCGAGGAACGGCTCCTTCTTCTGATGCCACCACGTCTGTCGAACGTAGATGCCGTCCAACAAGCAACCAGCGCGCTTGTTGACTTCGAAGAGGCGCTCCGCGTCGGGCAGGTGAATGTGAATGTAGAAGGCTTTCAGCGGCACGGGGATGTCCTCGCCTCGCAGACGAGAGAAGTCCGTCTCAACGAAGTCGGCGAACAGCGTCGGACTCAGGTCGTAGACCCGGCGTCCGTTGAGAATCCACTGGGCCTGCTGTGCGAGTTCGCACGCCATCGGCGTCTGCAGAAGGTCTTGTATCTGTTCCTGAAGGGTTTCGTCGTTCTCGGACAGACGTTGAAGTATCTCGGGGGGAGAAGGCAGATCGAAGACGCGCCTGTCCTGCTTCGCCGCCGCAAGGATCAACGCAGACGCCTCTGGAAGGAGGGTCAGAGCTATCTCCGTGAAGTGCCCGCTTGCTGTCCCTGGCATGTTGGTGCGGAACGCATCCTCAAACTCGCGAACGACGCGCCGGTAGGCCGACGCACGCTTGTCGTTGCCTTGCGTTACGGCGAGGCAGCGGGGGAGCCTGCGCGGCGTCTCCTTGGGGGGAGTCATGCTTTCTCCTTCAGGGGGTAGCGGGCGGCGGCGGCGTGGGCGATGATGTCGCCGTGGCGTTCAGCCCAGGCCAGTTGCTCAGACGTGTAGTCGGCGAAGTAGTCAGCGTCGGTGTCGCAGTGCCCGAAGCACGGTGGTTTCATGGCGACCAGTAAGAGCACCAGCTCCCGTGCGTCCGGCCCGTCGATGGCCTTGAACGTGGGCAGGCTGCAGTAGAGCTGGCCACGCGGGAACACGACGCGCCCCTTGCCTTGGGTAACCACCACGTCGATCCGGTTGTGCGATCCCCCCACGCGCCCCTCGAAGGCGTGGATCACGACCATCGGCTCGCCCGCGAGATTTGTTGGTACATCGTGCCGAGCATGGCCTGGAAGCGCCTTTCCGACGTGTATGGAGAAGAGGAAGTCAGCTTGGGCGGTCCAGTGGGGGCGGGTCATGCCTTTTCCTTCGGGGCGTAGCGGGAGGCGGCGTAGGAGACGCCGTCGCCGTGGCGTTCAGCCCAAGCCAGTTGCTCAGGCGTGTAGTCGGCGAAGTAGTCGCGGTCGGTGTCGCCCGGTTTCATGGCGACGAGCGACAACACAAGCTCCCGTGCGTCCGGCCCGTCGATGGACTTGAACGTGGGCAGGCCGCAGTAGAGCTGGCCACGCGGGAACACGACGTGCCCGCCCTGGCGGACCTCCACGTCGATTTGGTTGTGCGAGCCCCCCACGCGGCCCCGTCCCGCGTCGCTCCCCTCGAAGGCGTTGACCACGACCAGCGGCTCGCTGGCGAAAACGCAGACGCGCAAGGTGAAGAGGTAGTCGTGCTCTCGGTTCAACTGGGTCATGCGGCGGTCCCCTGGCTGGTGGGCGCACTTCCGGTGCGCGGCGGTTTGTGGGGCCCAAGGTACCGGAAAAAACGTGTCTGTCAAGTCCTTTCTGATCAACGGATCTAGCCCAAAACGGACCCCTGAAAAGCCCTTTCCACGGCCCCCAAGTCCGACATAATACGCTTGTTATGTCGGACCCCCCAGATGGCTCGTGGCTTCCCAATGCGGACGCGCCAGGTCGAGCCAGACGCACGATCGGGAGCTGGACCGGGTAGAGGGTGGGGTGGCAGGCTCGCCCGTCAGCGGGCTTTTGGTGAGGGGGTCGGGTCTATGAGTTTCACGAAGCGTCGTTTGCGTGACACGACGCAGGTGGCGCCCAGCGCGCGCATCTGAGCGATCGTCCTCGGCGTCGAGGCGACGTAGGCTGACACTTGTCGCCCGTCCAGGTGCCACGTCTTCGTCGGCACCGTCCACCCGTCGAACGTCCAGCCCGTCGCCCGGTAGATCGTGCCCTCGTGGCCTTGCGCTTCGTCGGCGTAGGTCGCGATAAGCGCCCATCGCTGCGCACGGACGACTTCACGGGTCGACTGGCCGAGCAACAGGCCGGCAGCGTTCTGGGGCTCGCTGGGTGCAACGACGAGGCGCGAGAGCACGAGCACTTGCTTGTGCCTGTCAGCGGCTCCGAGCAACCGCAGGGCTAGCCCTTTTGCGGCGCGCGCCGTCGGTGGCATCCAGAGCGCAGCGCCGACCGGGACGCCCTCGCGGCGCATGATCGTGCGAACCGTCGAGGTGTTCGCACCTCCCCCGGCGTAGTGGTACGCACGGATCAACGAGAGGGCGTCGGCGTGTTCTACGTCGAGGTCGAAGGCGTAGTCGGCGCGTCGGGCGACGGGGCCTTCTGGTTTCGGCACGTTTCACTCCAGCGGTCGAGGCGGTCGAGGCGGTCGAGGGCCACGCACGAGTAGGGCTCTCGTGGTCATACGCAAGGCTCCAAGGTCCCACCATAGGTGCGAGGCAGTTCTGGTGTCGGGTAGGCAGTCGCGGCGAAGGCGGCGACTTGCGCGAGGATGTGCTGGCTGTTGCCGGGCCACCATCGGATGGACCTCGTCGACGGCTCGATAGGGCCAGCCGGGTAGAGGGTGCCGTCGAGGTTGATCACGAGGTCGAGGCCGGGGCCGATGCAGATGGCGATCGCCACGGGCTTGCCGTTGTCGACGACGACGCCGAAGTCTCCGCGTTGCATGGGGGTCAAGTGCGGCATCGATCATCTCCGCACCCCGGCGACGTATCGGACTGAATCGTCGTCAGTGAGCCAGATTTGCGTAAGGCGGTGCGCCCATGCGTAGCCGTCGTCAAGCAAGGTCGCATCCGGCGTGCAGAGCGTGGTGTGACCAAGCATGACGTCGCACACCGTCACAACCATTCCGTCCACAAGGTCACTCTTGTCGAGAGTCGTCACTTCTGGCACGGCGAGAGGCTCAACGACGGGGATGGCGTGGAACCCGATGCAGTCGGCCTTATGCATCACCAAGAGGGCGATCCCCATCGTCGGGGTGGCAGGTACTTCGCCACACATGGGACACCAGTATTTTTTGGTCATGCGCAAGGCTCCAAGGTCTCGCCGTAGGTGCGAGGCGGTTCAGGTATCGGGTAGGCAGTCGCGGCGAATGCGGCGACTTGCGCGAGGATGTGCTGGCTATGACCCCCGCTGTGTCCGGGGAGGTTCACGCTGTCGTCGCGGCATTCCAGGACGACGAGACGGGACGGACGAGGGAGCAGAGCCAGCTCGGCTCGGAGCTTCGACAAGAAGGAGTCGTGCAGGCGGCAGAGTTCTCCGACGATGTTCTCGACGGCGCTCTGCGCCCGCTCAATGTCCTGTTGGAGCTGCTGTTCAGTTTCGTTCATGGGTGGCCTCCTGCAGACCGTTCTACCACCGGTCGCGGGAGGGGGGCAAGTATTTAGTTGCGCAGAGGTCGCAGAGGTCGCGAGGGGCGGGGACGAGCGCGGCCTGAAACGAAAGCCCCCGCACGTTGGCGGGGGCTCGGCGGGGGGGTGGTGCGCTCAGGTCATTCCTTGAAACTCACTCCAGCCGCGTTGTACTTGGCACGCCGGCCACCCCCGAGACGGCCAAACACACCACGTCCCGAAGCAGCGTATTCAGCGCCAGTGAAGTCAACCGTCTTCGCACCGACTGCGCGAGCAAAGATAGCTCCGTACTTGCGGAAGAGCGCCTTCTGGCGCGGGTTGGCTACCCCCGAACGCTCTCGGAGTTTTTCGTATGTGACTCTGAACTCGCCATCAGTCGGGAAGCGGTAGAGATAGACGCCCAAGGCGTTCAGGAGCATCACCACGTCGACCACATGGTCAGCCGCGACCGCCGCTGCCAAGTCTTCCTTCGTCGGCAGCCGAGGCAAGTGCTTGAGGCCGTGCTTGAGCAGCGCGTCATAGGCGTGGTCCAAGGACTCGAAGTCACCACTCTCGTCGTCGTCGTCGTCTTCGTCTTCGTCGCCGGGGTTCTCTCGTGAGGCTTCAGGCATGACGACCTTGGCCGGCGTGCCCGTGAGCTTGAATGGCGTCGTCATGGCCCAATCCCACGCGCTGGGCGCGGTGTTTCCGTACTTCGCGCCGAGGACCGACCCCGGCGCTTCGTCGGGGGCGTAGTACACGGGATCGACCGCCCAAATGTAGATGCCCTCGATCTCGGGCAGGTAGTAGTCGTCGTTGCCCTTGACGTAGCGGAAGTTGACCTCGCTTGCGGCCTTGATCGGAAGGCCGTTGCGGGCGTCGACGTACAGGTGGACGACGCGAGGGTCGTAGTAGACCGGGACGCCCACTGCTTCCGCGCGCTGGCCCTCGATGCCCGCTCCGACGAGCTTGCCAGTGACATAGGAGAACGGCGTCTTGTTCATGATGCCCAGCGCAATGTCTCGCGCCGCAGCAGGCGTGACCTGAAACAGCGCGTTCTCCACGACGGCGGTGTGGTCGTACCCGACGACGCGCTTGGTGCTGCTCGGCTCATGCACGGTGACGACGACGGTGTCGCGCCCGCCCTTGTTGACGGGCTTGGAGGACGGAATGTCCAACCGCACGCTCGCCTTCTGGTTGAGCAAGGAGCGGTCGGCGAACAGGTCTGGTCGGATCGAGGGGAAGTGATCGACGGCGGCGAACGACTCGTCGTCGACGTAGCCGACGGGATTCTCTCGCAGCGCAAGTGAGCGCCGCGCCTGCGCCAGGGCTTCACGCCTGGTGGCGTGCGGGTCGGTCAGCAACTCGCCATCCTCGGTCGTCACGACGTAGACGGTCATCTTCTTCGCGCGGGAGTAGGGACCATGACCATACGCGGCCTTCTCCTTGTGGACGAAGACCTTGTGCCCGTCGAGCACAAACGCCTTACCCTCGTCGTCGACGTAGCCGACGGGGTTCTCGGGGTTCGACCGGAGATTGGCGGCGACCGCTCGGCGAATGACGTCGGCGTGCTTCGCATACCACTCGATCAGCTTCGCGTGGCCGATCTGCTCAGGCCAGAAGCGGTTGGACCACACGACGGCGACGTCGGTGTCGTCGTAGCCGTAGACCTGACCGCGCTGCCTCTCACCCGCGAAGTACACGCTGCGAAGCGGCATGATGGTCTTTCCACGCTTGCCGTCGAAGAGGTCGTTGCAAAAGCCTTGGAAGTACCTGGGCGAAGACCCGTCCAAAAAGTCCAACAGGGCTTGGGGGTTTCTCACGCTGTTCGTCCACACGCTCGACGCGCCGCAACGACACCGGTAAATCGTTCCGATGGTGTAGAGGTGCTTGTCGTTCCCAGCGAGCCCCCTTGGAAGAAGACGGCCCTCGCAAGTGGGGCAGCGAGCGGAATCTTCGTTGAAAAACTTACTCATGCCGGAGCATAGCTCTGAGCATAGCTCTGAGCAATGCTCTGAGCATGTTCACGACCTACTCGCGGACGAGCTGGATCACGGCGGGGAGCACTTCGACCCCCGCCGCCCAGGCGGCGACGGCGCGGTGGTGGCCGTCGGCGATGTACCGGCGCTCGTCGGTCGTCTGGTACACGCGGATGGGGGCGTCGCCCGCGCCTTCCACGCCGGCCTTCGTCACCCTGCGCTGCGTGGCGATCAGCTCGTCCAGGCGCACCGACCCCTGAGCGGTCGGGTCGTCGCGGTACGCGAGCGGCTTGCGCTCGTAGGGGAAGGGCACCGCGACGAACTCGACGACCGTGCCGTCGTCCCATTCCTCGGTGTCCACGACTTCGAGGGTCGGCGGGTTCGCCCGGTACGTCGCCACGCGCGTCGGCGAACGGGCGCGCGACCCTCGACCGGGGGCGCTCGCCTCGGCGGCGCGCTTCCGCTTGATCGCGTCCTTGACTTCGCTGGGGCTCATGCGAAGCGCCTCTTTGAGGGGTCTGCACTTGGGGTAGTCGGCGGGATCGTCCGAACGCTTGCGCCCGCAGGGCTCGTACCCCACCAGCTCGCCGCCCTTGTGGATGGGGCGCGAGAGGTCGACCCACTCCTCGCCGAACCACTTGGTGAGGCCGGTGCGCGCCTTCCGGTCGCCGCCGGCGCCGCCCCCGTAGCGGCCTCCGCGCTCCTTGTAGGTCTTCACGACCCAGCCCGAGGCGTAGGCCGAGGGCCACACGGCGAAGCGCGTCTTCGCCTCGTCGACGACGGCGGCGTAGAGGTCGGGGTCCAGGGGCGTGCGGCGGGTCATCCGTCCTCGAAGATGCCGGCGACGGCTTCGGACGCTTCGTGCAGGACGTGGGCGGTCGCGTGCATCTGCCCGCGCATCTCGGCGTACTCGGGGTGGCGGGCGCGCTCCAGATAGATGCCGGACAGGACGTCGAGCATGTCCTCGACGCGGCCCGTGCGGTCCACGAGGTCTTCGAGCTTGGCCTTGAGTTCGTTGCGTCGCATGACCGCGAGCGTAGCCCGACGGCCCCCCGAGGTCTAGGTCACAGGTCCACCGTCGTGCCCGTCCTGCGAAGGGGCCCTGTGGTCAAGACCTCGCTGATCTGCTGGCCCGAGCCGCCGACCTCAAAGACGACGACCTCGTCTTCGTCGTCGTCGTCGGTGCCCGCGAGCAGGATCTCGTAGGTCTTGGTGCGCTTCGACGGGTGCTTGTAGGCATACGCCTGCACGTCCCCGACGGGCCGCTTGATAACCCACTGCGTTCTGCCGACGGTCACGACGTCACCGCGCTGCGCCCCGCGCAGGACGCGCCGCGCCTCTGAGATGGTGGGCGGGACGTAGTCGTCGGAGACACCGCCGCCGAAGCGCGTGGTGAAGCCCTCGGGGAGGGGCAGCGGGTTCCGTCGACCGGCCTCGTGCCTCTCCTGCCAGGCCGCGCGCTCGGCGGCGCGCTCGATGGCGTCGTTTTCCTCGTCGCGCAGGCGAACCCGCTCTCGCAGCTCGTCCAGCGTCACGACCTCGTCTTCGTCGTCTTCGTCGTCTTCGTCGTCTTCGCCCTCGTCGAAGTCCTCGTCATCGAAGTCCTCGTCATCGAAGTCCTCGTCGTCCCCGTCCTCTTCGGCGGCTTCGTCGGCGCCCTCGTCGTCGGCTTCGAGGAAAGGCCGTACGCGGGGGTGCCTGTCAAGCTCCTCGTTGATCTCAGCCATCCGCTCTTGGAGCGCAGCTACGTTTTCTGCTTCACGTTGTTTTGCGCCGGCCTCGTACAGTTCTTTCGCCTTTCGATAGGCGCTCCGTTGCGACGGATACAGGCCAGGCATGTAAAGGGTAGGTCGCGCTTCCCTTGAGTTGTCGCCTGAAATCACGCCCTGCGGGCTGACGCGGACGAAACCGAGAGTGCCCGCAAAATAAACACGCGGCTCCCTGTGTTCTTGCTTCGACCACACGTTCCCCCTTGGGGCGCCGCGTGTGTTCTCAAGCGCCTCGACAAAGGCGCGGGCGTGTCTCAGGGCGCGGGCCTTTCCAGTGTCGACAACGGCTTGTACCTGAATATGCTCTTGGAGAAAGCCTGGCGGCGTTTTCCCAAAGATCACGCTTTTCTTCATCCGCACGAGTGAGTCAAGGTTCGACATTACCGCGAGCGTAGCCCGACGGCCCCCCGAGGTCTAGGTCAAGGGAGCGAACGGGAGACGAGGGCCACGTCGGCGGGGGTCGCGGGGCTTTCGGCGTCCGGCATGGCGCTGCGGGGCACGCCCGTGAGGCCCACGACGCGCGCGAGGGTTCGCGCCGGGAGCTGCTCGTAGGTGAGCCAGTCGCGCACCCAGGTGTGTGGGTCGTGCTCGCCGAGGGCGTCATAGACGGTTTCGCCGATGCGGGCGCCGACGTGCTGGATGCGTCCGTCGGTTTCGATGCCCACGAGCTTCGCTTCGGGATACCGCTTGCGGAGCGCCTTCGCGAGCAGGACGCACGCGCCGGCAATCCAGCTTGAACCCGCCGAGGCCGTCCGGTCGAGCACCGCGTAACTTTCGTTGGAGTCGCACCACGCCGCGATGGCTTCGCCGTCGGGTCTGGGGTTGAGCCGGATGTCGGGGCTCTTCGGGTCAAAAGTCGTGTTCGTCCCGTCTGCGAGCTTGATCTGCTCGGGGTAGAACGCGATCCACGCCGTGGACCCTACGTCCTCGTTATCGTTCGTGTAGACGATGCCGTCGTAGCCCGCGTCGAGGATGAGGTCGCGCACGATACTCGAAAGGGCAGCACGTCGGGAAGAAACCTCCTGCACGCGCGTCGGGCCCTCGCGGACGGCTCTGACCTTCTCGTAAGCCTCTTCGTACTCGGCGGCGTCGACGATGCCCATTTTGAATAGTTGCTCAAGCGCCGGAACCCGGAAAGCGCCAAGCCCCGAAGAGATCCAATCGCCCAGGTCTTCCATGACCAACGGGTTGCTCAAGGACAAGTAGAAAGGCCGGACGTGCTCCCGCGCATTGCGTGAGCTGCGCGTGCTCCCGATGACGTCGAACGCCGCGTCTTCTGAGCCGAAGTGCATACCGAGGTCGATGGCGCGGTCGAAGTCGAAGACGAAGAACGCATCCACGTTTTGAGGGTGCCCGTGCCACACGACGAGCGGCTCGCCTCGGGCGTCGACCACCTTCGAGTCGCCGAACCACCGACGGAACGCTTTGGTTCGCGTGACGTCGACGTCGGGGGCCGTGCCTTCGGGGTTCGACCGGAGGTCGGCGTCGTCGAGGTCGAAGGTGCCGTCGTTGGGGCCGGTGAAGTCGAGGGGCTGCGACGTCGAGACGTGCCAGCGGTTGGGGTCGCGGGCCTTCATCGGCCCCGTCAAGGCGCTCTTGACCTGCGTCGGCGAGAAGAACGCGAACACCGTGCAGGCGTCCTCGCGACGGGGCTTCGCCTTTCGGTCGGATGCGTAGTGGTCGATGGTGTTTTCGATGACCACGCCGTCATGGCCCGCCTGGCGCGCTTGCTCGATGACGTGCTCGGTGCCGCGCCAGTGCTGGAAGCCCGCGTCGACGACGAGCGGGTTTTCGATGCGGAGGTAGAGCGGGATCACGCCGGGTTCCGCGTTCTGGTAGTCCCAGGCGCGGTGGGGGTCGGTGTACGTCTCGGCGGTGCGCGGGTCGTCGGTGGCGAAGAAGACGTCGCCCCGCATCGAGCTTCGCTTGAAGCCGCCCGCGAAGATGCCGCGAACGTCGGGGGCGCCGTGGTACACGACGAGCGGCTCGCCTTGGTCGTCGACCACCTTCGAGTCGCCGAACCACCTGCGGAAGGCTGGCGTCCGATCTTTCATCGGACGCCCCGCCCCGTGCGCGCCTGCCACGCCGTGATCGACTCGCCGGGGGCGGGCTTGTCGACGCCGGCGACCTTCTCGGCGAAGCGCGGCGGCGCTTCCTTTTGCAGCGAGGGATACGGGATCTTGCCCGTGATGCCTTCGCGGGGGCTCTGGATCATCACGGTGGCGTGCATCGGTCCCCTGCTCACGATCTTGCCGAACCACCGCTCTCGCTTGTGGTCGAAGCTGACGTAGTCGCCGACGGCGAAGTCGGCGCGTGCGGCCTCGGCGTCTTCGCGCGTGATGATCTTCCTCTTCTCCAAGCCCTTCGCCTCGGCGTAGGCGTCGACCATCGCCTGCGACGCTTCGAGGCTCATGCAGCTATCGCCTGAGCAGCCGATGCTCTGAGCGATCTGCTGCCACTTGGGCCCGTGGTCGCTGGTGCCCGTGGTGAGGAACTGGATCGCGTGTGCCGCCTCGTGCAGCACCGTGTTGAGCCGCTGCGCCTCGGTGAACGCCGGCCAGGCCAGACCGTTGAACATGATCTGGCACTTCTTGAGGCTTCGGCTGTAGGAGCAAGCGCCACCTCGGCTTTTCCCGCCGCGTGTGAACTTCACCGCGAGGATGTTGTTCATCGACAGGCCGTAGTTCGCCAGGGCGTTCGTGATCACCAGGGTGACCGAGTCGAGGTCGGCGTAGGCGCCCGTGGCGGTGCGCTTCGCCGCTCGTGGGTTCATGCGAGCTGGGGCGCAGGCGTGGCACCCGCACTCTTCGATGGTGACCCAGTCGTCGACTTCGTCGGCGTGCGCGTCGTCGAAGTCGTGCGCGTCGTCGAAGGCGCGGGTGGGGTTTCGTCGGCGGCGCGGGGGGTTCCGGCGAATGTCGTCGGTGTCGGGGTCGAACGTCCCGACGTTGTTGGTGCTCTTGACCTGGTTCGCGTTGAACACGACGAACACGTCTCCGCTCTCGCCGCCCTGCCCATAACCGCCAGAATCGAAGACGTCGCGAATGATAAGTCCGTCACACTCCACGTCCATCGCCATCAGCGCCAGATCGTTGGTTGAGTACGTCCAGGTGACCGGA
>Ga0315292_10002187_pt1 | contig 10863 bp, 14 predicted proteins | sample YL17G13_0_MG_FD_204029 | JGI IMG/M metagenome (GOLD analysis project Ga0315292, IMG submission 204029) | Sediment microbial communities from Yellowstone Lake, YNP, Wyoming, USA - YL17G13_0 | ecosystem: Environmental > Aquatic > Freshwater > Lake > Sediment | place: USA: Wyoming | collected... | reverse complement strand
CACGGTTCAGGCAGAGAAATGCGAGATCGTCCCGCGGTGGTGCGAGTGCAGGTCTACAGCGCAGTCAACATAGTCGTGGGCACCTGAACGAAGACAATACCATCATCAAGCCAGAGGAATTATTTCACCAACCTAAGAATTCCAAGTATCGTGTCGGTGATAAGGTCTCCTATACGATGGCATCAGGCAATCAGCATAAGCGCGGGAAGATCGTTCAAGTCGGTGTCAATCATGTGGTCGTGCATCGCAAGGAACCGGGTGGTGGCAAGTATGGCTATCATTACAGGGTACCCCATGATGCGATTGTCCATCATGAACGCATGGGCGAGTCAGTAGAGTTGAACGAAATCTCAATCCCTGTGGCCAAGAAGGCCTATCATACCAGACAGAACCGCGGCGTTGATGCCATGAACAAGGGTGACTATAAGACCGCCCTCCCACAGTTCCATAAGGCCCTGAAGACTCAGCGCCTGCTCTCAAAGAAATATGAACGAGACGATAAGGGAGAGACGGTCAAGGAAGAAGTGATTCAAGAGGATGCCATCAGTCATCTCAAGAAAGTCGTGGCCTTCAAGACCTCAACGCCGTTATACCATAAAGATGGTACCCAGACGAAAATTGATCCACAGACGGCCAATGCCCTCTTGACGGTCCATGCGGCCTTGCACCCTGATAATAAGCAGAAGTTTGCTGATTCATTGGAGCATTCCAAGCCTCAGTTCGCCAAGATGTTGGATTTCGCCTGGAAACAGGTTAAATAATGAACGCCGTGGCGCTGATCGCTGAAGGACGATTCGTAGACGCCGGCACCATTATTCGGGACGCCTTGAACAAGATTGTTGAGAAAAAGTTATCGGTGCTACGCAAGGTCATCGGGGAAGTGGTGATCGCCGAAGGTAATCGTATGAAGCAGGGTCGCACGGTCCTGATTCGTCGAAGAATCCGTAGGGGAAAAGTTCAGAGGAATATCAGGAAGTCGGCCGTCAAGGGATTTACTCTGCGCCGTGGGAAGATTACCAGAATACCAGTTGCCAAGCGCATTCATATGCGAATTGTGCAGAGGCGTGCCAGTCGAAAGCGCAAGGCCCACATGGCCCAGACACTCAGGAAGCGAAAATTGTCCATGCGGAAGCGCAAGGCATTAGGAATTAAATAAGGAGTTATCATGCCAGATATTACCAACAGACTCAAAGGCACCTCAGTCATTCGTTTGTTTGAAACAGGTGCCGTCACGATCAACTTGTCACAACTGGCCGTCTCTGTTGGTGGAAATGCCAACACCGAGAACGTCTATGCGGCCACAATTTCCTCACTCCGCTGGTCCCTGCATCCTTCAACAGGTGTATTAGTGGTCTCGCGTCAGAACGTCGGTGGAGCCGTCAACACCCTAGGTACCTTCTACGGTACCGGGCACTGGCCTAATGACGATCACAACTTTGCCGGGCAGAATACTGCTACAGGTAACATCATCTTGAATATGACGACCGCAGGAGTCGCCGAGTTGGTTATCAAGAAGATCGCCGATTATAACGTCCAGACGCAAAGCATATAAGGAACGAATCATGAAACTGATAAGAGAGTCCGTCGAGGATGTCAAAATCCTCACAGAAGCCGACGAAAAGACAGGCAAGAAGTCCTTCTATATTGAAGGGATCTTCATCCAGACGGAAATGCCGAACAAGAACCGCCGTCAGTATTGCTTTGAGTCAATGAACAAAGAGACTCAACGATACCACAATGTCTATATCAAGGAAAATCGTGCCTTTGGTGAATTGGGGCACCCTGATACACCCACGATCAACCTTGAGCGTGTCAGTCACATGATTAAGGAACTCAAGGCCGAAGGCAAGAATTTCTATGGCAAAGCCAAGATCCTTGAGACCCCTTATGGTAAGATCGTGCAATCCCTGCTTGAAGAGGGCGCTAAGATTGCCGTCTCAACCCGTGGCCTCGGAACCCTGGTCCGTGGGTCCAATGGGATTGATCTAGTCCAGGACGATTATCAATTGGCCACAGCGGCCGATATTGTCGCCGACCCCTCGGCTCCTGATGCCTTTGTGCAGGGTATCATGGAAGGCCGCGAGTGGGTGATTGTCGATGGACGTTACACCGAGCAAGATGTAGCGATGGCCAAGCAGGTCATCTCGAAAACATCAAGCCGACAACTCCATGAGGCCGCCGTGCGCTTGTTCTCAGGTTTTATGCGTAAATTGTAATGTTCTCATGTTTGTAATCTACAAACATTAAGAGGGGCACACCTCCATGGAACAAGGGTAAGATAGGAGTACAGGTAGCGTGGAATAAGGGCAGTAAATACCAGGAAGTATAAATAATCATCACACAAGGAGATTACATATGAGTCGCACATTACTCGAAGCCGCAGCCGATATTCTGAAGTCCAGTGCCTCAGGCGCCCCTAAGATGGGTCCTGAAAAACTTGCAGGTTCTGAGATCCAGGAACTTGGTGGGGATGTCCCAACCAAGCATTCCACTTCCAAGTTGGAAGTCGGTGGATCACAGGCCACAGCACCAGGGAAAGCCCCATCGTCAGACACCAAAGCCCCTGCACAGAAGTTGGCCGGGTCTGAGGCTGAGACCATCGATCCTTCCGAAGAAGGCGAAGGTGACGAGGAGCAAGAAGAAAAAGAAGATCAGATCGAAAAGGGTCTCAGGACCGCTGGTTTGACCGAAGAAGCAGAAGAAGCCGCATGGAAGCAAGAACTCTCTGAGGATGTGGAAGCCATTCTGTCCTCTGAGACTGATCTCCCTGCCGAATTTGCCGCCAAGATCGGGACCATCTACGAAGCCCGTGTGACTGACAAGATCCTGAGCATCACTGAATCCATCGAAGCTGAGTACGCTGAGAGGTTTGAAGCGGCTGTCCTCGAAGTTCGTGAAGCCTTGACTGAACAAGTCAATGACTATCTGGACTATGTGGTCGAAGAGTGGATGACACAGAATGAATTGGCCATCGAAAAGGGCCTTCGTTCCGAACTGACCGAAGAATTCATTGGTGGTCTCCGTGACTTGTTCATGGAACACTACATCGATGTGCCTTCTGAGAAGGTCGACCTCGTTGACGAATTGGCCACCAAGGTCGAAGAGTTGACTGGCGAATTGAATGAAGAAGTGGCTAAGTCTGTTGAACTCAAGAAGCAGCTTGGTGAATCCAAGAAGTCAGAAATTCTCAACGGTATCTGTGAAGGATTGACACAGACACAAGTTGAAAAAGTTCGTACCCTCGCAGAGAGTGTCGAATTCACCGCAGAAGGTGACTATACCAGCAAGGTTTCCACAATCCGAGAGAACTATTTCCCAATCACCACCGGAAAGCCAAGCAATGCCAACGCCAAGATGTTGACAGAGGCTTCTGAAGTGGCGGAAGAGAAAGCCCCAGTCATTGACGCGGGTGTGGCCTCAGTCGTGGCCGCATTGACCCGTACCCAGCACTAATCGTTTTCATTAAGAAGGAGTATCACACATGTTTTTATCGGAGCAACTCGAAAAGAAGTGGGCCCCAGTGTTGGACCTCGAAGGCATTCCTAAGATCAACGACAAGTACCGTCGTGCGGTCACAGCGATTGTCCTTGAGAACCAAGCCATCGCCTTACAGGGCGAACACAAGATGTTGACAGAAACCGCGTTGAACGCAACCGGTGGTGGTCTGACAGGCGCCGCGACCGCAACAGGTCCTATGGCCGGTTATGATCCAATCCTCATCTCCTTGGTTCGTCGTTCCTTGCCTAACCTGATCGCCTATGACATCTGCGGCGTGCAGCCAATGACCGGTCCAACTGGATTGATCTTTGCGATGCGCTCCAACTATGCCAATGCGACAGCCCGTTTGGATGAAGCCTTCTATCAAGAAGCGAACTCTAGCTTCTCCGGCACCGGAGTGGCACAGACCGCGTTGACATTGACAGCTTCCGGTAACACCGCAGCCGTGTTCGCAACACCTGTTGCACCTGGCATCGGTTTCTCCACCTCAGTGGCAGAAGGTTTGGGCGACGGCACCAACCCAGCATTCAGCGAAATGGGTTTCTCAATCGAAAAGGTCACTGTAACTGCTAAGACCCGTGCGTTGAAGGCAGAATACACCCTTGAATTGGCCCAGGACTTGAAGGCTGTTCACGGTCTAGATGCTGAGACAGAATTGTCCAACATCCTTTCCGCAGAAGTGCTTTCCGAAATCAACCGTGAAGTGATCCGCACAGTCTACGCGGTTGCCAAGTTGGGTTGCGCCGTCGGCACCACAACCGCCGCAGCATTCGACCTCGACACCGATTCAAACGGTCGTTGGATGGTTGAAAAGATCAAGGGACTTGCATTCCAGATCGAGCGCGAAGCGAACACAATCGCCAAGCAGACTCGTCGTGGCAAGGGTAATGTCATCATCTGCTCGTCAGATGTGGCCTCTGCTTTTGCGCTTGCAGGTATCTTGGATTACGCTGGTGCCTTGAAGGACAACGTGAACCTGAATGTTGACGATACCGCAAATACCTACGCAGGTACCTTGCTCGGTCGTTACAAGGTCTATATTGATCCTTACTTCCCAGCCGCACAGACCCAGGAGTTTGTTGTGGTCGGGTACAAGGGTACCAATGCGTTTGACGCAGGTATCTTCTATTGCCCATACGTCCCTCTCCAGATGGTCCGTGCGGTTGACACCGCGACCTTCCAGCCAAAGATCGGGTTCAAGACCCGTTATGGCATCGTCGCCAACCCATTCGCCGAAGGTACCGTCCAGGGTTCAGGCGCCTTGACCGTCCGTGCCAACATGTACTACAGAGCCTTCAAAGTTCTCAATATCGCATAAGCGAGTTGTCATAGTACAAGAAATTGGGGAGCCTCACAAGGGCTCCCCTTTTTTTGTCCCGATACAACAGCATAAATAGTGTCTAGAAGGAGATTCTATGTCGATTTGGCTACTTCTCTTGATCCTGGCTTCTCCTCTTACAGGCCTGAATACCTCCTACCTACTGGAAAAATATGTTTCAGCGGAAGAGTGTTACTCAGAAGCCACACGTATTGAGGCCGAGATGCGTACCGCCTATCCTGATGATCCAAGTATCAAGGTCGTGTGCCGTGAACGGATCGATCTTCCCATCGATGATCCCGAAAATGATCCTTCCAATCCCAAAAAGGAGATGTAATGGCGATCCCTACAGTGACCAATACCCCCACTAATCCGAATGTCTTGCATCCTAATAAATTCATGGTCTCATTTGTCGCATTACCCACGGTGACCTATTGGGCACAGTCGGTGAATATCCCTGGCATCAACATCGGTGAAGTGCCTCGTTCGACCCCATTCATTGACCTGTGGTCCCCAGGTGAAAAACTCAGCATCAATCCTTTTTCCATGACCTTCACGGTCGATGAGGACCTCACAGGATGGCAGGAAATTTTCAATTGGATGGTTGGTATGACCTTTCCAGAGAAGTTCGACCAGTACAAGAATTTGGATCGGCGTATCGGTGCAGGTGTCACCACGATGCCCCAATTTTCCGATGCAGCCTTGATTGTCCATGATTCCAAACAGAACCCCAAGATTCGCGTATCATTTCATAATTGCTTTCCTACCAGCTTGTCTGATATTCTGTTGTCCAGTACCAGTGATCCAGAAAGTCTTATCACCGCCGATGTGACATTCAGATTTGAATTTTACACATTTACAAAAATATAACTTGACAGTCACCCATGAACCTGCTATACTATGAGGCACTATGATACTTGACACGAAAGCCCCATCAACCGCCCAAGTCGATGCCCTCTTAGACGAGTGGAAGAAGGATGCCGCAATGGATCGGCTGGAGCCTTCTGAGGAACTCCGTAAGATAGGCAGTCTGCATTCCAAGTACCTGACGATTCTTTCCGCACACCGTCGGGCCTTCCAAGATGGTGAACGCAAGTATGCCAAGTTACGGCGGATCAAGTATGAGTATTATTCGGGTAGATTGGACAATGACACCTTGAAGAAGTACGGCTGGTCCCCGTTTCCCTTCACCCTCAAGGCTGATATGGTGACCTACTTGGATGCCGATAGTGATATCCTGAATGCCAAACAGGTCCTGGGGGTTCATGCTGAAATCGTAGAACTCTCACAGTCGATCATCAAGGAACTGAATAATAGGACGTGGCAATTAAAGGAAGTTTGTGGGTGGGAAAAGTTCATAGGTGGTGCCCATTGACCGTGTATTGGATACATTATAAAGAACATAAAGACCCAGGAAACAAAAGAGAGAATGAAACTTTCACAAATGAAACGTAGACAAAAGGAAAAGGAGACACCATGTATACCTATAATGCAAAATTGATTCGCATACTCGATGGCGATACCGTGGAAGCCGACATCGACCTGGGCTTTGACATTCATTATGTGGCCAAGATTCGCCTGGCCGGCATCAATGCCCCTGAGATGAAGACCCCACAAGGTCTACCCGCCAAGGAACATTTGGCCGCTCTCCTGACCAATCACGACTTCGTGGTCACGACCAAATTGAATAAAGAATTTGAAAAGTATGGTCGCGTGTTAGGTGAACTTTCCATCAATGGCGTGAGCATCAATCAACAGATGATTACCGAGGGGTTCGCCGTTCCCATGAAGGGATAAGTTCGATATTATATTATGACACACCTTGTGGCGAGTAAAAAGAATGAGTCGTTTATACAAATTGCCTGCGAAAGTTCTATCGGAGAGGAACTGTCAGATTATTTTTCGTTCTTTATTCCAGGATTTCAGTTCACACCTCTATTTCGCAAAGGCCTCTGGGACGGGAAGGTTCGCCTTTACAATCGCCGTGATGGTACTCTACCTGGTGGTCTTTGTGGTTACCTCCAGAAATTTGCAGCAGAGCGTAGCTATCCTCTGGAGATCGATGATCCCATTCTCCTGACCAACAGCTTTTCGCTGGTTGAAGCAGAAGCCTTTGCACACTCACTCGGGCTCCCTCATGTCTCTAGGGACTATCAAATCGAGGCGTTTGCCCAGAGTATCCGCAACAAACGCGCCTTGATTGTCAGCCCCACGGCCTCAGGAAAATCACTGATTATCTATCTAATTGTGCGCTATCTTCAGCGGACCCACAAAAAAGGCGTGATTATCGTTCCCACCACCTCATTGGTCGAACAACTCTTTGGAGACTTCAAAACCTACGGTTGGGATGCTGATGCCCACATACACCGTCTGTATGCAGGAAAGGAAAAACAGGCCCATCATTTCTTGACCATTTCCACCTGGCAGAGCCTGCATCGCCAGACCCCTGAGTATCTCAAGCAGTTTGATTTTGTGATCGGGGACGAAGCCCACCAATTCAAAGCCAAATCATTGACGGATATCATGTCGAACCTCATTCATGCCGATGTCCGTATCGGTACCACAGGGACCCTCGATGGCACCAAGACCCATCGTCTGGTGCTTGAGGGGCATTTCGGTCCTGTCTTCCAGGTGGTCACAACCAAGCAACTGATGGATGCCGGAACAGTGTCAGAACTCAAGATTAAGTGCCTGGTGCTCAAGTACCCCGAAGATGTACGCAAGGCCATGAGGAAGTGCACCTATCCCGAAGAATATGAGGCCATGGTGCAGAATAAGTCCAGAGCCCTCTTTGTACGCAATCTAGCCCTGTCTCTCAAGGGCAACACCCTGGTACTCTTTCAACTGGTCGAGAAACATGGGAAACCGATGTTTGAGGACCTCTATAAGCAGGCAGGCGATACCCGAGAAGTCTTTTTCATCTATGGTGGCACCGACACGATTGCGCGGGAAGAAATCCGCAAGGTCATGGAAAGCCGTAATAATGCGATTATTGTGGCCTCCTACGGAACCTTTTCCACGGGTATCAATATCAAGAATCTACATAATGTCATCTTTGCGGCGCCAAGTAAATCGAGAATTCGCAACCTGCAATCGATTGGACGAGGACTCAGGACCGCTGACGGTAAGACCCATGCGACCCTGTTCGATATCGTGGATGATCTACGCGTCGGCAAGCATGTGAACTTTCTGCTCAAGCATTATGTGGAACGCTCCAGCATCTACCAGTCCGAGAAGTTTACGTTCAAGCAATATTTTATCGACCTGCCGAAATCTCTTGACAAGTCATCGTGACTCTGCTATACTGTACACTATGAAAAATATTTTGCTTCTCATGCTCACCAATAATGTTATGTTGATCGGCGACACCGGTAGGTATTCGGCCGAAATCATCGGTCGATCCGCGCAAGATGATATCACCACACTCTACGCACCAGCCCATGTGATCGTGCATCATGGTGCCCATGGTGGAGTGGGGTTTCTCTTGAAGCCCTGGGTACCTTATGAATTTTTGGCAGATACCAGTGTCTCGATAGCTTCCGACCGTATTCTTGCCGTCCTCAATCCCCGACCTTCCTTGGCGGAGTTCTATGAAGTGTGGTCACAAGCCGAGCGTGAGAAAATGATGATGTTTGGAAAAGAGTACAACGATCAGATCAATGATATTGCGATCTTTTATTCTGAGCAACATGAACAACTCAAGCGAGCCTACAGTCATTCCCAACATCTCACGAAAACCCCATTGCAAGTATCTGATGCCATGTATGACTTGTTTGATTCCGATGCTGAATGGGGCAATCCTAAAATCACGAACTAAGGAGAGTATGGCCACTCATTATGTAAACAACACCGATCTGCTTAATGCGCTATTGGAACATCGGAAACTCGTCAAGGAGGCCAAGAAGGCGAAACAGGAACTCCCTATACTCTCAGAGTATATTGGTACCTGTTTCCTCAAGATTGCCGATCACTTGGCCAGAAAACCCAACTTCATGGCCTATTCGTTCCGCGAGGATATGATTTCTGATGCGGTGGAAAACTGTATCCAGTATGTCAACAACTTCAATCCAGCGAAGTCAAAGAACCCCTTTGCCTATTTTACCCAGATCATCTACTACGCATTCCTCCGGCGCATCAGCAAAGAAAAAAAGCAACTGTATGTGAAGTACAAGGCCACACAGCAACTCGGCATTCTCCAACAATCCCCTCTGCATGAATTGGATGGCGCAGGTCAGGGTTCAAGCCGTGCGTTTCAGGTCTATGAGAACATCACGGATTTTATCAATACCTATGAGCAAGTACGTACCCAAAAGGTCCGCAAGAAAGTCAAGGTCAAAGCCAGTGCCACCTATGGTACCTTGAAGTTTGTAGGCGACAAATGAAAGACGATCAATTGGTTATCGTGTTTGATGACAAAAATACTCAAGTATTCGCTGGCAATGATGATGACCCTATACCACGCGAACTTCTACAGGATGATACCAACTATATCCAAGACTGTATCACCCGTGGAATACAGCCGGCGCCAGGGTTCTATCGTATCACCCGCCTTATCAATGTCGGTACCTTCAAACTCGTGGAGATTGACTGATGCTGCTAGCCTTGATAAATGATACCCATGCCGGAGCGCGGGGCGATAACCCTCATATCAATGAGTTCTTTTTTAAGTTCTGGGATAACATCTTTTTCCCGGCCTTGAAAGAGCATAAGGTTGACCGTATCATCCACCTGGGTGATGTGGTGGATCGTCGCAAGTTTATCAATTTCTCGATCTGGTACAAGTGGCAAAAAGACTTCTTTGATCGGATCAACGATGACTGTAAGTTGCCCATGGACATGCTCACGGGTAACCATGATGTCTATTATCGCAATACCAACCATGTCAACGCGCTGGATGAACTACTAGGCAAGTATGAGAATATCCGCATCTTCCAAGAATGCCAGGACATGCAATATGGTACCCTCAATGTGTCCCTGGTGCCTTGGATCAATAGCGGGAACTTGGAGAAGTCACTAGATTATCTCAAGACCACGAAATCCCCGATCATCTTTGGGCACTTGGAAATCGCTGGATTTGAAATGGACCGCGGTAATATCTGCCAGGCCGGTCTGACCAAGGATGTCTTTGATCGTTTTGATATGGTGCTGAGTGGGCACTTTCACCACAAGTCAAGCGATGGCACGATCTATTACCTAGGGAACCAGTACGAGATCACCTGGGCAGACTACAATGATCCTCGTGGTTTCCACTTGTTCGACACAGAAACCAGGGTCCTAACCTTTATCGAAAATCCTTATCGCTTATTTCATAAGTTCACCTACGATGACTCAATACAAAGTTTTGAGTTTTGGAAGCAGCAGGATTTTTCCAAGTATGCCAATGCCTATGTGAAAGTGGTGGTGACGCGCAAGCAGAATCCTTATCTCTTTGATACGGTCATGGATCGCCTATATAAGACTGTGCCTATCGATGTGACGATTGTGGAAGACTTCACTGAGAATGCCCTAGACACTTCACATGGGATCGTCAATCAAGCAGAAGACACTGTGACGATCATTCGGAAATGTGTGGATGGGATGGTCATGCCTGGTGGTGTGGATCCTGAAAAACTCAAGGCCCTGCTTCAGGACCTGTATATCGAAGCGGTCAACACAGAAACGGCTGCCCAATGATTCACTTTACCACACTCAAGTTTAAGAATTTCATCTCCACCGGTAACTACTGGACGGAAATTCCACTGAATCAGTCACAGAACACCTTGGTGGTCGGGGAAAATGGTTCGGGTAAGTCGACCATGTTGGATGCCCTGTGCTTTGGTTTGTATAACAAGCCATTCAGAGATATTGCCAAACCAGCCCTGGTCAATTCGATCAATCAGAAAGATGCCCTGATTGAGGTAGAGTTTCGTACCGAGTCCCACACCTTCAAGGTGCGCCGAGGAATCAAACCGAATCTCTTTGAGGTCTTCAAGGACGGAGTATTGCTCGATCAAACCGCCACGGGGGACTACCAGGAATACCTGGAAAAGTATATTTTGAAGTTGAGT
>Ga0315292_10002186_pt1 | contig 10867 bp, 8 predicted proteins | sample YL17G13_0_MG_FD_204029 | JGI IMG/M metagenome (GOLD analysis project Ga0315292, IMG submission 204029) | Sediment microbial communities from Yellowstone Lake, YNP, Wyoming, USA - YL17G13_0 | ecosystem: Environmental > Aquatic > Freshwater > Lake > Sediment | place: USA: Wyoming | collected... | reverse complement strand
TGTCCGGCCTCGCGGTGGCGCACAAGGCGTACCAGATCTCGCTGAACGGCCAGCCGGCGCCTGTCATCGACGGGTTCACGGGCGAGCAGCGCTTCTACCTCGGCTGGGGCCAGGTCTGGGCGCGCAAGTTCCGCGAGGACGAATTGCGCAAGCGCCTGCTCACCGACCCGCACAGCCCGGACGAGTACCGCTGCAACGGCATCGTGCGCAACATGGCGGACTTCCAGAAGGCGTTCGACGTGAAGGCGGGCGACAAGCTCTTCCTGCCTGCGGACCAGATGGTCAAGATCTGGTGATTTCGGGGGCCGGTCACATATAGGGCTGGAGATTTTCGCGCGCCGCCCCTACATTGCACCTTGTTGGGGGGCGGTTGCCGGTCGAAGGAGAGATACCCGATGCGTGCCTTGAAGATCCTGATGATTGCCGCGGCGAGCTTGCTGCTGTCGGCCTGCGGCTACAACACCATCCAGGTGCAAGACGAGGCCACGAAGGCGGCCTGGTCGGAAGTGCTGAACCAGTACCAGCGCCGGGCGGACCTCATCCCGAACCTGGTCAACACCGTGAAAGGCTTCGCGGCCCAGGAACAGGCGGTGCTGATCGGCGTGACCGAAGCGCGCGCCAAGGCCACCCAGACCCAGGTCAAGGTGAATGCCAACGATCCGGGCTCCCTGGCGCAGTTCCAGGCCGCCCAGGGCGAACTGTCGAGCGCCCTCTCGCGCCTCATGGTCGTCGTCGAGAGGTACCCCGAGCTGAAGTCGGACCAGAACTTCCGCGACCTGCAGGCCCAGCTCGAGGGCACCGAGAACCGCATCACCGTCGCCCGAAACCGCTACATCCAGGCGGTGAACGACTTCAACGTCACGGTGCGAAGGTTCCCGGTCAACCTCACGGCCATGGTGTTCGGCTACAAGGTGAAGCCGAATTTTGCGGTCGAGAATGAGGCTGCGATCTCGAAGCCGCCGACGGTCGACTTCGGCACGGCGCCCGCGGCCGCCCCGGCCCCGGCCCCGGCCACGAATTGAGCCCGGTGCCTCGTCCGCGCCCGGGGGCGCGGACGAGGGTCCGCTCGTGATCCCTCGCTCCCTCACCGGCTTGCTGCGAATCGCGGCAGCTACCGTCCTCGTGGCGGCGGCGGTGCTCATCGCGCAGCCGGTGCTCGCGCAGTCGCTCGCGCCGGTTCCGGCCCTCACCGCGCGGGTCACCGACACCACCGGCACGCTGACGCCCGACCAGATCGCATCGCTCGATGCGAAGCTCGCTGCGTTCGAGCAGACGAAGGGCAGCCAGGTGGCCGTGCTGATCGTCCCGACGACGCAGCCGGAAGAGATCGATCAGTACAGCATTCGCGTGGTCGAGCAGTGGAAGCTCGGCCGTGCCAAGGTCGACGACGGCGCGCTGCTCATCGTCGCGCTGAACGACCGCAGGATGCGCATCGAGGTCGGCTACGGGCTCGAAGGCGCGCTGCCCGATGCGACGGCCAACCGCATCATCCAGCAGGACATCGCTCCGGCATTCAAGCGCGGCGACTATTACGGCGGAATCAGCACCGGCGTCGACCGCATCCTGCGCGTGATCGAAGGCGAGCCGTTGCCGGAGCCCGAGCTGAGCCCCCCCTCTCAGGGCATCCCGGGGCTGTTCCACCTGCTGCCGTTCCTGTTCATCTTCGCGATGGTCGGCGGTTCCATCTTCCGTGCGATGTTCGGTCGGGTCGGCGGTGCGCTTGCCACGGGCGGCGTCGTCGGCTTCCTCACCTGGCTGCTGATCGGCATCCTCGGCATCTCGATCACGACCGGCATCCTGGCGTTCGTCTTCGCGGTCATCGGCGGTTCGGGCGGCGGTCCTCGCGGCGGCGGCAATGGCTGGTACAGCCGTCGCCACGGCGGCGGGTGGGGTTACCCGGGAGGCTTCGGAGGCGGCGGCGGTGGCTTCGGAGGCGGCGGCGGCTTTGGGGGTGGGGGCTTTGGCGGCGGCGGCGGCGGCTTCGGGGGCGGCGGCGCCTCGGGCGGATGGTGAGCAGCATGGACTGGGGACGCTACTTCCGGCACCTTTTCTCCACGCGGCGGTCTCACCTGCGGGCTTTTCCAGTGGCGACGCTCGACGCGATCGAGGCGGCCATCACCGCTTCCGAGAAGTTGCATAGCGCGGAGATCCGGTTTGCGATAGAAGGGTCGCTGGAACCGCACGAGGTCTGGCGTGGCAAGAGACCACGGGCGCGGGCCCTCGAGGTCTTCGCGGCACTGGGCGTGTGGGACACCGCGGCCAACAACGGCGTCCTGATCTACGTGCTGCTGGCCGACCGGGACGTCGAAATCGTCGCGGACCGCGGTTACAACCTCCGGGTGTCGGCGAACGAATGGGCGGATATCTGCCACGCCATGGAGCGGCTGTTCCAGGCTGGCGACTACGAGGCTGGCTCGCTGGAAGGCGTGCGTCGCGTGGGCGAGATCCTCGCTGCGCACTTCCCGCCGCTGCCGGGCGGCCGTGACGAGGACGAATTGCCGAACCGGCCCGCCGTGCTTTGAACGGCGCGGGCCGCTCGAAACACAACAGGGTGGAGCCGATGCAGTTGAACGGTTTACGGTGGGGATTCACGGTGCGCGCCGCCAGTGCGGTCGCGCTGCTCGCGCTCGGCGGTTGCAGCTTGTTTCAGCCGCAGCCGGAGCCGCCGCCGCCGCCGCCCCCGCCGAAGCCGCAGTTTGCGGAACCGCTGGCCACGCACAGGTTCCCCTTCGACCCGAAGACGACCGGCGTCGTCGGGCAACTGCAAGCCACGAATTCACACCACGAGGACACGTTCGCGGACATCGCGCGGCGCTTCAACCTAGGCTACGACGAACTCGTGAATGCCAACCCCGGCGTCGACCCGTGGCTGCCGGGCGAGGGCACGCGCATCGTGCTGCCCACGCAGTTCGTGCTGCCGGATGCCGCGCCGGAGGGCATCGTCGTCAACCTCGCGGCATTGCGCCTGTTCTATTTCCCGAAGCCCGCGAAGGGTGAGCAGCGCGTCGTCATCACGTACCCGATCGGCGTCGGCATGGTCGGCTGGGCCACGCCCACCGGCAGCACCAAGATCGCGTCGAAGCGCAAGGATCCGGTGTGGACGCCTCCCGAGTCGGTGCGCAAGGAGCATGCCGCGGATGGCGACATCCTGCCGGCGCGCGTGCCCGCGGGCCCCGACAATCCGCTCGGCGCATTCGCGATGAACCTCGGCTGGCCCACGTACCTGATGCACGGCACGAACAAGCCGGCGGGCGTCGGCATGCGCGCAAGCCATGGCTGCATTCGCCTCTATCCCGAGGACATCGCGACGCTGTTCGAGATGATCCCGGTCGGCACCAAGGTGACGGTCGTCAACCAGCCGCTCGTCTACAAGTGGCAGGACGACAGCCTCTACGTGCAGTCGTACCCGCCGCACGAAGAACACCCCGAAGCGAAGAAGGCCGCCAAGGGCCAGCGCTTCGACAAGTCGGTGTCGGGCAAGATGTTCCAGGTGCTCAAGCCCCACACGGCAACGGCCGACTGGGGTCTGGTCGAGCAGGTCGTGAACGAGGGGCGCGGTGTCGCCGTGCCGGTCTCGCGGACAGGCACGACGTTCGACTCGTTCATCGCATCGGCGCGCCTCGTCGAGAATCGCATTCCTGCGGGCGCCAACTGGGACGGCACGGACAACCCGGTGCCGGTGGCCCGTGCCTCTCAGCCGGTCGCCAGCAGCCGCTGAGTCGTGAGCGCGGTCCAGGGACTCCACGCCAACCGCTACACGCACCCCGATTTCGCGAGCCTCGAGCGCGAGCAGCTGCTGAAGAGCTGGCAGCTCGCGTGTCACGTCTCCGACCTGCCCGCCGCCGGCACTGCGCTGCGGTTCGATTTCGCCGGCCGCACCGGCGTCCTGCTGCGTGGCCGTGACGGCGGGATCCGCGCGTTCCTCAACGTCTGCCGCCACCGCGGCTCGCGCATCGTCGACGGCGACCCGCGCACCGGGCTGGCCTTCTGCGTGCAGGGGCGGCTGCGCTGCCCGTATCACGCCTGGGAGTACGACGACCTCGGCTCGCTCGTGCACGTGCCGCACGAGGAGACGTATCCCGGACTCGACCGTTCCGCGCTCGGCTTGCCGGGCCTGCCGGTCGAGACCTGGCTCGGCTTCGTATTCGTCGCGTTCGAGCGGCCGGCCCGTTCCGTCACCGAAATGCTCGAGCCCGTGCGTTCGGAACTCGAGGCGCATCGATTCGAAGCGCTGCGCCGCCTGGGCGAGCCGCGCGTGCAGCGATACCAGGCCGACTGGAAGCTCGTCTGCCAGCACCGGCTCGACACGTGTCACCTGGCCGTTGCCCGCCCGCTGCTGAAGCCGCGGGTTGGTGACCGCATCGAGATCGAGGAGCGGGGCGACGACGTGCTGCGGCTCTCGGCGCAAATCGGTGCCCTCGACACGGGGACGTGGTCGGTGCGCGCTTACGACCGCTGGCTGCCCGAGTCGATCGGGTTACCCAGGGAGCGACGCCGGCTCTGGACGAGTTACTTCGTCTGGCCCAACTTCGCGATCGACGTGTCCCCGGACATGGTCGCCGTCGCGCGGGTGCTGCCGGCGCAGCCGGGTCAGTCACTGTTGCGTTCGGTGGTGTACGCACTGCCGGATGCATCGCGCGAGATGCGCGTCGCGCGTTATCTCCACCGTCGCATCGCGCGCCGCGCGGGCGACGACGACCGCCGCCTGCTCGAGCGTGTGCAGCACGGCATCGCCACGGGGGATGCGACGCAAGGTCCGATCGCGATCGGCGAGGTCGGCCTGCGCTGGTTCGTCGATCGCATGCGCCGTGCGGTGCCAGCGTCGAAGATCCGTCGCACGCCGGACCCGCGCGCGCGCAGGAAGTCGTCCTGAAATCTTCGGCGCCGTGATTTCGGGGCGGGTTCGTTACCCCAACAGCTAGGGTTTGCGGATCGCTGAAAATACAACGAGTTGTGCTAAGGTGTGGCCCGCGATCGTTGCGCGCACCAGGGCCGTGCATTGTCTGAAGTGAATTCCAACGGGATCGTCGTCACCGAGGGAGCGGGATCCGATCACGCCATCGGGTGCCTGCCGACGACCGTGACGGCGTTCATCGGCCGCGCGCTGCGCGGCCCCGTCAGTCGCCCGGTGCTCCTGCACAGCTTCGCCGATTACCAGCAGGTCTTCGGCGGGCTCTGGCAGCCGAGCCCGCTTTCGTACGCCCTCGAGCAGTTCTTCGAATGCGGCGGCCGCGACGCCGTCGTCGTGCGCGTGGTGAACGGCGGCGCGCCCGCCACCATCACGCTGCCTTGCGGCAACGAGTCGCTCACGCTCGAAGCGCTGAGCCCCGGTTCGCGCGAAGTGCTGCGCGCGTCGGTGGACTACGACAACATCGGCGCCGCCGAAGACGACCGCTTCAACCTCGTCTTGCAGCGCGTGCGCGCGCTCGGCTCCGAGCACATCGAGGACCAGGAGATCTTCCGTCGCATCTCGATCGAGCCCGGCTCGACGCGATTCGTCGCTTCGGCACTGCAGGAATCGATGCTGGTGCGCGTGCGCGGCGCCGCGCCGGGCGTGCGGCCCGACCGGACGTTCCGCGCGGGCGCGCGCCACCCGATCGGCTACGTCGATTCCAACCCGGACGGCGACGACGGCGCGCCGCTCACCGACTACGACCTGATCGGCTCGCCGGATCGCGGCACCGGCCTGTTCGCGCTGCGTGGCGCCGAAACCCTGCACTTCCTGTGCATTCCGCCGCCCGCGCGCGACCGCGACGTCGGCCCGAGCGTGCTGCTCGCCGCGTCGCAGTTCTGCCGCGATCGCCGCATGATGCTCATCGTCGATCCGCCTGCGGCGTGGGACACCTGCGACGAAGCGCTGCACGGCCTGCGCGAGTGGGCTTTTCACAGCGACCACGCGCTCATGTGCTTCCCACGCGTGCTCGCCTTCGATCGATTGCGCGGCCGTTACGAGACCTTCGGCAACAGCGGCGCCGTCGCCGGCGCGCTGGCGCGCATGGACGTGCATCGCCCGCTCTGGAGCGCGGGACCCGACGAGGAGATCCTGCTGCGCCCGGGCTCGAGGCCGGCGCGATTGCTCAGCGAAGGCGAACGCGCGCGGCTGGCGTCGCACGGCGTCAACCCGTTGCAGTCGCTGCGTTCGGCCGATCCGCGCGGCGTGCCGCTCAAGACGCTCGCTGGCGGGTCGGGCACCGGTCCGGACAGTCAGCTGCTCACGGCGCGGCGCCGCCAGTTGCTCATCCTCAACAGCATCGAGATCGGCACGCGGTGGGCGCGGTTCGAAGGGCGCGATCGCAGCACGTGGTCGCGCCTCGAGCGGCAGGTGCGCAACTTCCTGCAGCCGCTGGCGGAGGCCGGGGTGTTCGGCAACGCGCAAGGGGAAGCGTGCTCCGTCGTCTGCGACGAGCGCATCGTGTCGCCCGAGGATCTCGACGCAGGATGCGTGAACATGCTCGTGTCGCTGCGCACGCAGCGGCCCGACGAGTACCAGTCGTTCATGGTCACGCACCGGCCGGAGGGCAGCAGCGTGCGCCCGGTCCGCTCGAACCGGCTGCCGGCCGACACGCGCATGACGGTGCCCGAGTTCGATTCGGATCCGTCGGTCGACGACACGCTGCCGAGGCGCACGCTGGCGCAGCGCCTGTTCGGCCAGCATTTCGAGCCGCGGCCGGACTCGGACTCAACGGCCGTGCGTTCCGGGCAGCCCGAAGCCGCCGCCACCGGGAGTCGCGATCTCGACCTGGTCGGACGCAAGGGCATCGAGCTGCACCGTCGCGGGCAAGGTCTCTGAGCGCCCGTCGGCACGTATCCAGCGATTGACCCCGGCCTGACCCGGCTCGCCGCCCGCGAGACCGAACGGCCGGATGCGCCGGTGGTTCGCCAGGATCGCCGCCGTCATGGGCTCGCGGAACTCGATGCGTCGCACCAGTCCGTCGCCGCCTCGGTGCCGGCCGGCTCCGCCCGAACCGGCTCGCAGCGAAAACTCGCGCAGCAGCACGGGGAAGCGGTTCTCGAGCACCTCGGGATCCGTCAGCCGCGAGTTCGTCATGTGCGTCTGGACGCCGCTCGCGCCGTCGTGGTCGGGGCCCGCGCCCGCGCCGCCCGCAATCGTCTCGTAGTACTGGTAGCGCTCGTTGCCGAAGGTGAAGTTGTTCATCGTGCCCTGCGAGGCCGCCTGCAGCCCGAGTGCGCCGTAGAGCGCGTCCACGATGCACTGCGACGTCTCGACGTTGCCCGCCACGACGGCGGCCGGGAAGCCCGGGTCGAGCATCGAGCGCGGCGGCACATGGATGGTGAGCGGCCGCAGGCAGCCGGCGTTGAGTGGAATCGGCTCGTCGATCAGGGTGCGGAACACGTACAGCACCGCGGCGACGGTGACGGCGCGCGGCGCGTTGAAATTGTTGTCGCGCTGCGGTGAAGTCCCGGTGAAGTCGATGACGGCGCTGCCGGCCTCGCGGTCGACGGCGGCCCTGACCTCGATCGCCTGGCCGTCGTCCATCTCGTAGCGGAAGTGCCCGTCGCGCAGCTGGCGGATCGCGCGCCGCATGCACAGCTCGGCGTTGTCCTGCACGTGGCGCATGTAGGCGAGGAGGGTGGCGCGACCGTGCTCGCCCGCCGCGCGCTGCAGCTCGCGGGCGCCCCTGGCGTTGGCCGCCAGCTGCGCGCGCAGGTCGGCTAGATTCTGCACCACGTTGCGCGCCGGGAACGGGTTGCCGAGCAGCAGCGACTTCACGCGAGCGTCGTCGAGCAGCCCGTCGCGCAGGATGCGCGTCGGCGGGACCAGCGCGCCTTCCTCGCGAATGTCGCGGCTGCCAGGCGGCATCGACCCCGGCGTGACGCCGCCTACGTCCGCGTGGTGCGCACGCGAGGCCGTGAAGAAATCGATGCTCGCGCCGTCCGGCGAGAAGACCGGCGAGACCACGGTCATGTCGGGCAGGTGCGTTCCGCCGTCGTACGGCGAGTTCAGGAGGAAGGCGTCGCCCGCGCGCATGTCCTGGCCGTGGGCCGCGATCACGGCGGCAACGCTCGCGCCCATCGAGCCGAGATGCACGGGCATGTGCGGCGCATTGGCGACGAGGTTGGCCTCGCCGTCGAAGATCGCGCAGGAAAAGTCGAGACGCTCCTTGATGTTCACCGAGCTGGCCGTCTGGCGCAGCACTGCGCCCATCTGCTCGGCGACGTGCATGTAGAGGCCGTTGAAGACCTCGAGACGCATCGGGTCGGGCGCCCCGATTGCTTCCTCGGCGGCTCGCGCCGCACGTCCGGTGCGGCGCAGGACGAGGCAACCGTGCGCGGCGACCTCGCCGGCCCAGCCTGGCGCAATCCAGCTCGTCGCGCCGTCCTCGGCCAGCAGCAGCGGTCCCTCGAGGTGCTGCCCGGCGCGCAGGTTCGCACGCGCCAGCAACGGCACCGGCTGCCAGCGGCCATCGAGCCAAACGGGCGTCGTTTCGGGCTCCGCCAGGACCGCGCCCTGTGCAGCGGCCACACGAGGTGGCTCGTCGCTCACCGCCTCGATGCCCTCCGCGGTCAGCGCGCCGATGACGATGGCGGGATCGTGCGGTGCGAACCCGTAGAGTCGCTCGTGCGCCGCGACGAACTCGTCCCGCAGCGCGGCGGGCGCCTGCCAGGCGAGTTCGAGCGACGTGTCCGAGCCGGCGAGGCGCAGGTGCGCAACCCGGCGGCGTTCGATCCTCCGGTCCTCGATGCCTTGCCGGTGCAGTTCGCGGGCAGCTTCACCCGCTAGTTCGTCGAGGATGCCGGCGGCTCGCGCGTGCCCGGCGGCATCGAGGGCAAACTCTGCCGTGCGCTGACGGATGACGCGCCGGCCGGCCAGAGCGATGCCATAGGCCGAGAGCACGCCCGCGAGCGGATGCAGCAGGACCTCGCGCACATCGAGCGCCTCGGCGACGGCGCAGGCGTGCTGTCCCGCCGCCCCACCGAAGCTCACCAGCGAGAACGTCGTGGCATCCTGGCCGTGATGCAGGGTGAGTTCACGCACGGCGTTGGCCATGCGCGCGACGCCCACCTGCACGAAGGCTTCGGCGAGCGATTCCACGGTGAAGCGGGCGCCGTGCCCGGACGCCTCGGCCGCGATGGTTGTGAGCCGCTCGCGCGACGCCCGCGGGTCGATGGGCTCGTTGCCCCGGGGCCCGAAGACATGCGCAAAGCGCGCCGGTGGAATGCGCCCGAGCACTACGTTGCAATCCGTCAGCGCCGCGGGCCCGTCGTTGCGATAACAGGCGGGGCCCGGGTCGGCACCAGCGGAATCCGGCCCGACCTGCAGGCGACCGTCCGCGAAACGCACGATCGAGCCGCCGCCCGCCGCGATCGTCTGGATGTCCATCATCGGCGCCTGCAGGCGCACGCCATCGATCTCGGCCATGAAGCGGCGCGGAAGTTCGCCGGTGAAGAGGCTCACGTCCGTGGACGTGCCGCCCATGTCGAAACCGATGAGCCGGCGCGAGCCGTCCGCGGAACCGGCTGCGACCATGCCGACTACGCCGCCGGCTGGGCCCGACAGCACGCCGTTCACGCCGCGCAGGCCCGCGGCGTCGACGAGTCCGCCGTTGCTCTGCATCAGCAGCAGCGGCGGGCCGCCGAAGCGGGCTGCGACTTCGCGGCTGAACTCCCGCACGTAGCGCAGCAGCACCGGCGAGAGATAGGCGTCTGCGACCGTCGTGTCGCCACGCGCGACGTAGCCGAGCATGGGCGCCGCCTCGTGTGACGCGACGACCTCGCCGAACCCGAGTGCGCGGGCCAGGGCCGCGGCCTGCCGTTCGTGCGCGGGATGGCGAAAACCGTGCAGGAACACGATCGCCACGGACTCGAATCCGGCGTCGCGTGCGGATTGCAGGTCCTTGCGGAGGCGCGCCGCATCGAGGCGGGTCAGCACGTCACCGGCGGCGTCGCAGCGCTCATCGGCTTCGATGACCCGCGTGTAGAGCAACTCCGGGCGGCGGATCGCGCGGGCGAAGATGTCGGGCCGTTCCTGGTAACCGATGCGCAGCGCGTCGCGATAGCCGCGCGTCGTCACCAGCACCGTGGGCTCGCCCTTGCGCTCGAGCAGGGCGTTGGTCGCGACGGTGGTGCCGAGGCGCACGGATTCGACACGGGCGCCCGATTGCGCGTGCTGCTCCAGGACTTCCGCGATGCCCCGCGCAGCCGGATCGCCCGGCCAGCGCGGATCGCGCGAAAGCACCTTGTGCGTGTGCAGGCCGCCGTCGGGCCCGATCGCGACGATGTCCGTGAAGGTGCCGCCGCGGTCGATCGCGATGCGCCATCCGCGCGGGCGGGGCTCGTTCAAGAAAGGGATTTCCTGTGCCTGGGCTGCGAGCTGCGATTCTGTACCGCCGGACGGGATCCTGTCTTGCCGGACGCTTGCCCGCGGATCGGCCCCGACCTAGCATCCCGTCGCAATGGCATCGCCCGCGCACAAGGATTCGGATGCCTCCGCTGCAGCGATCCTCGCGGTGGTGGAGCGCATTCCCCGCGGCATGGTCACGACGTACGGCGCCGTCGCCGAACGGGCCGGACAGCCGCGGCGCGCGCGGCTCGTTGGCCGCGTGCTGTCGAAATTGCCGAAAGGATCGAAGGTGCCGTGGCACCGCGTCGTGGCGGCCGGCGGGCGAATCGCGTTTCCGGACGGCTCCGATTCGCATCGCAGGCAGGCCTGGCGGCTGCGGCGCGAGGGCGTGGCAATCGTCGGCGGGCGCGTGAATCTGCGCGAGCATGGCTGGGGAAGCGCGGTGGAGGGCATGGATCGCTGGCTGTGGATGGTCGGTGCAGACCAGGATGCACCGGCCAGCGACGAGAACTGACGCACCCTTCCGCGGCCGGCGAAAGGCTTATCATGTGCCGGCAGAATTCG
>Ga0315292_10002182_pt1 | contig 10882 bp, 6 predicted proteins | sample YL17G13_0_MG_FD_204029 | JGI IMG/M metagenome (GOLD analysis project Ga0315292, IMG submission 204029) | Sediment microbial communities from Yellowstone Lake, YNP, Wyoming, USA - YL17G13_0 | ecosystem: Environmental > Aquatic > Freshwater > Lake > Sediment | place: USA: Wyoming | collected... | reverse complement strand
GTACGAGACGCTTGATCCCGACGATGCCTGGAGAATCGCTCGCGACCTGGGGGTTGACTATGTCTACGTCGACCGTCGAGAACGCGAGGCGTTCTCCGCAGCCTCCCTGGGCAAGTTCGACACGCACCCGGATGATTTCCGGCTCGTCTTCGCCAACGCCGGCGTCCGGATCTACGGCGTCGTCCCCCACGGGCCTGAAGCCCGACGCCAGCCAACCGGGGATATACTGCTCGTCGACGCCCATGACATCGGGATCGACGGCTCCACACCACTCGCCGCCCACTGACCCTCGAGTTCGGGTTGTCCTCTTCTCCGGAGGACGTGGATCCGGAGCGCTCTCCAAGCGGCTTGTCGGGGATGCCTCCGTCGCCCTGACCCTCGCTATCAACGGCTACGACGATGGGGCGTCCACCGGCCGTGTCCGGCGGTTTCTCGGGGACTGCCTGGGGCCGTCGGACTTCAGGAAGAACGCGTCCCACCTCGCCCTCGAGTTGTCAACGGCGCCGCCCGCGCTCGTGAAACTCCTCGACCTGCGCCTGCCTGTCGGATGCGGGGCGGAGGCTGCCCGGGCGGCACTGGCGCAGATAGCAGTACCGGGCGCGGCCCCGGAACCAGACGGTGTCACTGCCCGCGTGCGTGCGCTTGCCGAAGCGGTGCCGCCGGATCAGCGGGCCGCTATCCTTGAGCGGCTGGCCGCATTCGACCGCGAGCAGGCCGCAACGGGCCGCGTCTTCGACTTTTCGGACTGCGCCATTGGCAACCTGGTCTTTGCAGGGTCGTTTCTCGTCTGTCGCCGCCAGTTCAACTCGGCCGTCGACGACTACGCGGCGCTCGTTGGCCTGCCGGCAGGACTCATCGAGAATGTCACGGATGGCACCAACGCATACCTCGTGGCGCTTGACGCCTCTGGCGGCCTGCTGGCGACGGAAGAAGCGATCGTGGATGCCACTCGCCGCAACCGTATCCAGGACATATTCCTCATCCGGGACTTCCTGCGTGAGCACGAACAGGCGTCAATCGGCGCGGCTGCGCCGGCCGATCGGGTGACCGCACTCGAACGCCGGGCGCAGAGCGTGCGCTTGAATCCACGCCTCGCCGAGCGGCTCGCCGAGGCGGATCTCATCGTGTACGCGCCCGGCACGCAGCACTCCAGCCTGTTTCCGTCGTACTTGACGCCCGGACTGAGCGCCGCGATCGCCGCGAACCTGACCGCCACGAAGTTGCTCGTAACGAACATCCAGGTCGACGCGGAGATCGCCGGCAGCAGCGCGGTGGACATCGTCGAGCGGGCCCTCTTCTATCTCAAGGAGAAGGGCCGTCTTCGCCTCCCGACGCCCGCGCTCATCTCGCACTACCTCATTAATGAACCCCAGCGCGACGCGTCCGACAGCCCGTATGTTCCGCTGGGCCGCCTCGATGCGCTCGATGACCCACGCCTGGTGCGAATCGGCCACTACGAGGACGGGGTCACGGGCCGCCACGACGCGGCCAAGTTGCTGACTCCATTTCTCGAGAGCTTCCTCGCCAAGGGCCGGAGGCCGCGTGTGGCCGTGGTCCTTCATGACGTCGACTCGCAGAACAAGCTGTGCCAGACGGTCCTCGAGATGATTCGAGGCGGTATCACCGGCGTGAGCGCAGCCGTGTCGGTCTTCCATGATGGCCGGGAATCCCTGGAAGACGCGTTTGCCTCCAGGCTGCCGTTTCCCGTCGTTCGCATCGACGCTCCTCGCGGAGAATGGGACCGCGTGCTGTGCCAGCACATCGTCGACGGGCCGTTCGACTACGTCGTGCTGTTCGAATCGTCGGGCATGTACCGCGGCGAGGATATTGTGAGCCTCATTACGCCACTGGCGTTCGGCAGGCTCGGGGCCGTGTGGGGCAGCCGCCGGCTTTCCGTCCGCGACATCGAGGAGTCCTATCGCCTCCGCTATCGGCACCACTGGTGGCTGGGGACCGCCAGCGCCGCCGGCAGCTATGCCCTGAGCCTCGCCTACCTGCTGCTTTACGGTCGGTACGTGTCCGACACGCTCTCCGGCGCCCGGGCGATGCGGACGGCGTACTACCTCGACAGCGGCGTGAGTCTCCACGACAAGCAGACGAACCAGGAACTGCTCTCGGAGTTGATGCGACGGCGGGCGGAGATCCAGGAGGTCTACGTGCGGTTCGTCGCGTTGTCGCCGGAGCGGGTCAAGCGGACGACGATCCTCGACGGCCTGGCCTCGATCGCCACCATCTTCCGGCGCCGTTGCGCCCGGCGGCGCCCAGCACCCGCGCGAGCGACGCACGTGTCATGACGAGAATGATGATCATCCCGGCGGCCGGGCTCGGCTCCCGGCTGGGCGTGCCGGTGCCCAAAGTGCTCGCGCTCGTCGCCGGGCGGCCGATGATCGATCACTTACTCGCGCTCTACGGCCGGACCGTCAATCGCTTTGTCGTGGTGGCGAGCCCGGCCGGGCGGGGCTTCTTGGAGGCGCACCTGCGCGATCGCCAGGAGGCGATCGAACTCGCAGTGCAGCCAGAGCCGACGGGCATGCTCGACGCCGTGATGGTTCCATATGAGTTCGTCCGGCGGCACCAGCCGGATCGTGTCTGGATCACGTGGTGCGATCAACTGGCCGTGCACGGCAGGACGGTGGCCCGGTTGCTCCAGGCCGAGACCGCGCCGGCCGAGCCCGACCTGATCCTGCCCACCTGCCCGGGCCCGGCCCCTTACATTCACTTCGAGCGGGATGCGTCGGGGCGGATTGTTGCCGTGCGTCAGCGACGCGAAGGCGACGCCATGCCGCCGGATGGCGAGAGCGACATGGGCTTGTTCAGTTTGTCTCGCTCGGCGTACCTTCGAGACCTGAAGACGTACGCAGACGCCCCGGACCCAGGCCGGACGACGCACGAGCGTAACTTCCTTCCGTTCATTCCGTGGCTTGCCGCCACGCACCGGGTGGTGACATTCCCATGCGTCGATCCCATCGAGGCCGTTGGCATCAACACGCCCGACGAGCTGCGCCGCATCGAGGCCCACCTCAGGCTGGTCGAGGCTCGTGGTGCGGGCGATGATGAGGAACGCGCTGGGACCGATCTATGAGCCGCTTGCTGTCGATTATCATCCCGGCGTACAACGAAGAGCGCTTCCTGGGCACGCTGCTGGCGCGCATCCAGGCTGTCGATCTCGCGCGTGTCGGTGTGTCGTCCGAGATCATCGTGGTTGACGACTGCTCGGGCGATCGCACCGCCGAGATCGCGGCAGGCACGCCCGGCGTCGTGCTCGAGCGTCATGCCAGGAACACGGGGAAGGGCCAGGCGGTCAGGACTGGACTGGCACGGGCGACCGGTGAGTTTGTCATCATCCAGGACGCCGACCTTGAGTACGACCCGAACGACTATGTGCCCATGTTGGGGGCCTTGATCGCGGGAAAGGGAGACGTCGTCTACGGGAGTCGGTACCTGAAGCACCCGGAGCGGGGTCGTCTCTACAACCTGCTGACGGGCAAGCACCCGGCTCAATCGTGGTTGGCGTACGTCGGCGGCCAGAGCCTCAGCTTCGTCGCGCTGCTCTACACGGGGCACTACCTCACGGACACGGTGACCGCCCTGAAACTGTTTCCCCGGACCATCATTTCCGGCATGACCCTCGAGACAACCGGGTTCGAGCTCGATCACGAGATTTCGGCGAAGGTGCTGGCCAGAGGCTACCGGATCGCCGAGGTCCCCGTGTCCTACCATCCGCGGAGCCGCGAGGAAGGCAAGAAGATTGGACTCCGGGACTGGTTCGTCGCCCGGCGCACCTTTGCGCGATATCGAAAGGGCTAGGTGCTACGCTTTCCAACCGGAGCCGATTGCAGTATCATCAGCAACGGGGCATTTCTGCCCCACCGTCCACTGACATCGATCTGGAGTAAGTGCATGCGAAATAAGTGGTTCCTCTATGGTCTCGCGGCGGTGATGGCTGTTGCGGTTGCGTGCGGCGGCGACCCGAAGACGCCGGTTTCACCCAGCGCCACGGCCGACCTTGGCGCCGACGCCGCTGCCGATGGCTCGACGCTGAAGATCTCGGCTCCCACGCTGACATCGCCGGTGAATGGGTCGACAGCCGACAGCACCACGCCAAACCTCGTGCTCCAGAACGCGAGTTCGAAGTTTGTGCCGCAGACGATCCCGTCGTACCGTTTCGTAGTCGTTGACTCGTCAAACGCGACCGTCTACGACTCCGGTGTGGTCGGTGCGGGCGCCAACTCAACGGCGCATAAGGTCCCGGCTGACAAGCTGAAGCAGGAAACGGTGTACAAGTGGAGGGCCAGAGGCGAGAACGGCTCGGCTGTCGGCCCCTGGGCCGGCTACTTCACGTTCACGACGCCCAAGTCGCTGTCGGGTACACCCGGATTCCAAACCGCGACGACGTTGTGGGATCCCCTGACGGACGGCAAGAGCATCGGCACTGCCACCGGGATGGAATTTACGAAGGACGTGGGCGCGCGAACAATCGGAAACGAGTCCACCATCCGCTACGACCTGCTGCAGACGATAAGCGCCGGTGAGTACTCCTTCTACGTGTACAACCTGAACCCGCTCTCCGCCGGCGACAAGACGAAGCTCATGAGCATGTCGGAGGGCACGGGCGACATCACGACGAACGACTATCGCTTCACGGTCGAGAAGCGCGGGGCGTCGTACACCGAACCAGGGCAGGTGAGGATCCGCGTGATTGCCGGGGACTCGACGCCCGAAGCCGGGCGGATTTTCGACAGCGCCTCGAGCGTGCCCCCGCTTGTGAAGGGCGTGTGGTACTTTGTGCGGCTCACGTGGGGTGCTGGACGCGTTCAGTTCCTGATCTACAACGCCGACGGAACAACCGGCGCCGTCGGGTCGAAGGTGGCCGATGTCAACATGGGCTACGGATCGTTCACCTACAAGCCCGTCCCGCACACGGCGTGGGTGGGGGCGCCGGTGGGGCGCGGGGGCCCGCAGGATGCATCCGTCGCGAACATGACAGTGAAGTGGTTGTGGATTGGTGCCGCGGGGACGACGAGACCAACGTTTGGCGCCGCCCTGCCGCTGCCGGTGTTCGACTTCGAGGGCCCAGGTCTGTAGTTCGTTACGGCGACGAGGAGCCGAAGGGGCCGGGTCCCGGATGTCCGGGGCCCGGCCCTTTCTCTGTCACAACGCCGGTGAATGGCGAGGACTAGCCGCTGCCCTCGCTGGGCGGCAGCACCCGGTAGACCGAGACGTCGCCGGCTTTGAAGACACGTTCGAAGTACTGCGGATTGTTGTCGAACTTGTCGAGGTGGATGCCGTAGGCGCGCCGATCCGTCGAGTCCATGTAGATGTAGTCAACACCGTACGCCCACGCCAGCCGGATGGCCAGCGGTACATCGTCCGTGGCGTACAGCGTGCGCATCTGCCCGGAACGATCGGTGTAGACGGACTTGCGAAGCAGCGAAATCGGCAGCCCTGCGGCCATGCGCCGATGGGCGAAGGTGGGAATCTGCGTCCATGTCTCGCGGCCGCGCACGATGGGTTCCATCTGCACCAGGGCGTCGACAGGCGTTTCCTTCCGTATCCAGTCGAAGGCGAGACGTTCATCGCGCGTCACGACGACGGTCCATCGGAAGCCTGGGCCCATTCGTCGATTCCAAATGTCCTGAGCATTGTAGGTGTCGATGACGGTGGTCGGAAGACCGATCACGAACAGAGCGCTCGCCGTTGCCCAGGCGGTCCAGCTGAAGCGCTTGACATCGGCGATCCACGCGAAGCCCAGGGCGGCGAGCGGCGTCATCGCGAGCAGCAGAATCTGTCCTGCCCGCCAGCCGACCCACACGAGATCACCGCCCGGCATCGACACGAAGTACAGCAGCGTGAACCCGACACCCACACCGGCCAGCGCCGGAGCCAATGAACTGGCCGCTCGCGACCTCCCGAGCCACAAGCCCACCACGGCCGCCAGCATGATGGGGCCGAGCGTCAGCAGCGGCATCAGCAGCGGCGCTCTCGCAATCGGGCCGGAGTAACCAAAGGCGATCGCGGCGTCCGCGCCCTCGAACATCTCGTTCCACCTGCACCATCCAACGGCCACCAGGACCGGGCCGGCCGCTGCGGCGTGCACGGCAACGGCGCGGGCAGTCTCCCGCCATCCGCCGCGCTTCACGAAGAGGACGCTGGCCCCATAGATGAGCGCAAATGCACCGCCGAGGAAGGGACTGCAGCCGACCGCGCCCCCCAGGGCCATGCCCGCCAGTAGCGCAGCGGTCACACGCCCGCCCTTGCGGGTGCCCCCGGCGACAATCAAGGCGACCAGGCCCAGGGCGCATGCCATGGCGTGCTGGGGCGTGTACCAGAGCGAGCGAGGCAGCCCGTCGATAGTCAAACTGCCGAGTACCCAGGCCGTCAGCGCGTCTACGTTGATGTGCCGGAGGCTTTCGAGCGTTTTCTCGGTCGTGACAACGTCGTAGAGCGCGTAGCTGCCTTCGGCGCTGGAGGCCAGCACGCTGAGCGCGACGGCCGCCACCATGGCTCCGGCCCGCGGAACGGTGGACCAGGCGAACACCGCGAGCATGCCAATGAAGAGAAGGCCGGACATGACGCGGTTCACTTTCAAGATCGGGATGGGGGAAGGCCAGAGCCCGAACGGGTCCGTCCCAAGGGCGCTCCCCGGCAGGAGGAAGTACGCCCAATAGTAGTTCAGCGTGTGATCACCGGCGTAGGGATCCTTGGGCGGCATGTCGAACCGCGCGAGTTCCGCAGTCAGGGCTGCGTGCCACAGGAAGTCGGCGGTGAAGTACGCGCGGTACCGCTCATTACCCGCCGGGTCCACCGCGCCGACCTTGCTGAGCGTCGGCGCAAGGAGGCCGGGGACAATGGTCAGCACAAGCAGCAGCGCGAGGGTGTCTTTGCGGCACCAGATCGGGAGTTTCACGAGGGCTGCTGGCCGCGCGAGCGCGTAGGGCACCCAGGTGACTGCAGACATCGCCGCCCATGCCGCGGCCATCGCCGGGGCGCTGGGCACGCCGGCAGCGATCGCGAGCCAGAGACCAAAGCCAGTCATCGCGTAGCCGACAAGGCCCCCGGCCACCCACCCGGCCGCGTGTCTGCGGCCGAAGAGTGTGAATCCCACCGGCAAGCCGGGTACGAGCGCCAGAAGGTAGAGCAGCGCGTAGAGCAGCCCGCCGAGGCCCTGCCCGAATTGCCACGCGAGAACGGCAATGAGGCTGGCGAGCGCAGAGCCCAGCACCGGAACAGCCCAGCGCCGGCCGGCTGGAGGGCCGGCGGGAGTCGAATCGGCGCGCGCCGGCGATGACAACGGGCCGGCGGCCGGTGCGGCCGTGGGAGCCGCCGGGGTCGCCTCGACCGGCAGCGCGTCCTTCCAGAACTCACGGTCGGCTGAATCGACCGCGGCAAGCGCCTCTCCCCGGAGGACTTTGTCGGCCATCGTCAGGCCCTGGCCGATCGAGTGGTCCATGTTGTTGTACCAGAACCGCCCGGTGCGGCCTGCCATCAGGAGATTGCCATACTGCCCGAGCTCCCGCAGGCTCCGCGTCAACTCCGCCAGGTAGGTGAGCTTGTAGATCGGATAGGTCTGCGGCATCCGCTCGACATGGAGAGCGCCGATGTCCTCGGCCCGCGCGATCGTGCCGGTACGGACCAGGTCCGCCACGACGCGATCGGTCAGCGCCTCAGGGTTCTTCCAGGTGGCATCATCTCCGCGGCAGGTCACCTCGACGCACAAGCTGCTCTTGCCCGCCGGCGCCATCGTGGGAGCGAAGGCCACCGGGCTCGACACCCGCGAGAACACCTCGTCGCCGCCGTAGTAGGTCCATTGGAACCCGATCCGGTCCGGCTCGTTGATCTCGAAGTTGTAGAACACCGTCGACAGGTACTCGAGGTCCACATTCGGGATGTTGAGCAACGAGGCGGCCAGCGGTAGTGGAGCCGTCCAGATCACCCCGTCGCACGGAATCCGTTCCGTCGCGGTGCGAACCGCCGTAACACGTCCCTGGTCGGTCTCCAGCCCCGTGACCGGGCATCCGAGCAGGACCCGACTGCCAAAGGCGGTGACGGCGGCGGCCAGTTTCTCGGAAAAGGCGCCGACCCCCGTCGGCGGATACAAGAAGGTGGTCTCGACCGGCTTCGGGAGCAGCGTGGTCTTCAACAGCGACCAGAGGGTGCCGGCGCTGGCGCGCTTGTCGATGACGGCGCGATTGACGCCCGCCCGCCCCCAGTCCTGGTGGAGGTCGCGCGGCGACGCGAAGTTGAACTTCCGGGTATAGGGCTCGAAGAAGATCGCGTAGAGTGTGCGGCCGTACTTGTTGATGATGTCCGCTTCGAAGGAATCCCCGGCGAGGTGCTCGCGGCGCAGCAGGTCCAACCCGCCACGCACCATGAGCGAGAACGGCATCGACAGCAGCACGCCTGGGCGCAGCGGCCACTCGTGAAACCCGCCGAACATCCGCACGCCGCTTCTTCGCTGGATCTCGATGGCGTCGCCGCCGAGCACCTGCCGTATGTAGGACGCGACCCGGGCGTTCTCGGTGTGGAAACGATGCGGGCCGACGTCGAAATGGAAGTCCCCGTAGTGCCAGGACCGTGCCAGGCCTCCCACCACCGTGTCGCGTTCGACGACGGTGACGGCATGCCGCCTGGCAGACAGTTGATGGGCGATGGTGAGGCCAGCCACACCCGCACCCACCACCACATAGTGGGACATCTATTCCTCCGGGATCGGTGCTGGCAGGTTGGTTAGAGCCTGTTAGTAAACGGAGACATCAGCGCGTGTTTTCTTACAGGCTCTTATGGCCGGTCCGAATACACACACTGTAGCAATTGTTCATGGACAGGGCCTAACCGCAGCAGCTGATCGGATGATAGTAATTATCTAATAGAAATTCAAGCGACGCCGGCTCCCCGTACCGTTTGCGCCGGGATGGCCGCACGGCTTCAGCGCAGTCGCCGATGCCCGGGCCCCGATCTTGCCTGTCGGCCCGCAGTGTCGCTGCCGATGGCCAGCAGGTGGCCCGCGGTGCGGACGTACCATCGGCCGTCGACCAGAGCGGGCGACGCCAGCGTCTGCTCGTTCAGCCGGTTCACGTGCAGCAACCTGAAGTCCGGAGCCGGGCTGAGGACGAACGTCTCGCCATCGTCGTTGGTGAAGAAGATCTTCCCCTCCACCGCTACCGGCGACGCCGAGAAGCCTTCGCGCTAAGGGCCCTGATCGGAATAAGTGTGCCACCTTGGGCGTCGAGGCACCCGCCCGGCAAGGCGCGAGGAACGCGCATGTCGGGAACATGCTAGCGACGAGCAACGCGGCCCGGCGGGATGCATCGGCGTCCAAGGTGTCGAAGTTATTCCGGTCAGGGCCCTTAGCCTCGCCCAGCCTGAGCTGGCCGACGAGTTCGCCGGTCTTCGCGTGATGACACGAGACCACGCCGATCATGTCGTTCACCGTGTACAGATAGTCCCCGAGCAGCAGCGGCGACGGAACAAACGACGAGCCCTTCGGCGTGCTCCAGACGACGTGTGAGGCTGTGACATCGCCACGATCATGCTGACGGGCGCGTCGGCGCCAATGAAACATGCCGCCGCAAGCACCGGCATCAGGAGCGGGAGTCGAAGATGTGTACGCGTTATCTCAGAACCTCGCCAGGCTCACGTTGAGGACCGTCGATTCCCCGCGTGTGATCTCGACCGCGGTCACGAATGGATCGTAGCCGTCCTTGCGGATCTCGACACGGTGCGTGCCCGCCGACAAGTGCACGACCGGGCGCTCGGCGCCGGCCGGACTACGCCATGGCTCGCCATCGATCAGGACCTCGACGGACGTCCTCTATTCAGTATAGCCATGTCATCCCGCCACGATGTTTCCACGCGGTGCCACGTCACAGGATTGCCACACATCGCGAGGAGCCGTTCGAAGTCAACCACACCGGACGATGGGGGCCGTGTTGACGTTCGGGTGAATGCCCCATCGGCGGGCTTCCGGCAATCGCAGATCCAACACGACTCTGATGACGTCAGTCGGCGCGCAGGATGCGGACGGGGTCGACGCGCGTGGCCTTCCACGCCGGGTACACGCTCCCCAGCAACCCGATGACGATGACGACGACGACGCTGGATCCGATCACGATGGGATCGGAGAAGTTGACGCCGAAGAGCAGGCTCGATATCGCCTTCCCGGCGAGCAGTGAGAGGCCGATGCCCAGCAACCCGCCGACTCCGGACAGGACGAGGCCCTGCGCCAGAACCATCGCCACCACGTCGCGACGCTGGGCTCCGAGGGCGATGCGCACACCAATCTCCCGGCTCCGCCGCGCAACGGAGTGAATGACGACGCCCGCGAGTCCCACCGCGGCGAGGGCCATCCCCATCACGGCGATGGTGATCGACAGCACCGCCTGCAGCCAGTCCTGGTACAACGCTTCCTGCACGTGCTGTCTCAACGTGTTGACGGACAGCTGGGCGTGCCCCGGCGCCACGGCCCGCATCTCGCGCTTGATGGCGGGCAGCAACGCGGCTGGGTCGCCAACGGTCTCGTAGACGAAAGTCACCTCTCCCGCTGGCAACTGGGCGAATGGGAAGTAGAGAAACGGCTGCGGCGGCTCGTGGAACGAGTTGACGGCGGCGTTCTCGGCGATGCCGACAATCTGGACGTCCGCGTCGTCCACGCGAATCCCGCTTCCGATCGCGGTGCCGGACGGCCAGAACTGGCGTGCCATCGTTTCATTCACCAGAGCCACGCGGAGGGTCCCATCGGCGTCGCCACGCGAAAATGCGCGGCCCTCCAGCAGCCTCGTGCCCACGACCGCGAAGTAGTCGGGGCTGATCTGGTTGTAGCGGATCCGCAACACCTGCTGGTCGGGCGGCACGTCGCGGCCGGGAATCACGACATCGCGCGTGG
>Ga0315292_10002178_pt1 | contig 10886 bp, 8 predicted proteins | sample YL17G13_0_MG_FD_204029 | JGI IMG/M metagenome (GOLD analysis project Ga0315292, IMG submission 204029) | Sediment microbial communities from Yellowstone Lake, YNP, Wyoming, USA - YL17G13_0 | ecosystem: Environmental > Aquatic > Freshwater > Lake > Sediment | place: USA: Wyoming | collected... | reverse complement strand
CCGAGCACGTGCGCGGCGCGGCCGACCTCGGGCTGCTGCCGCTGCTCACCAAGCCGGACGTGCGCGACCACGCCGAGGAGCTGCTGGCCCGTGACGTTCCCGCCGCGGCGCGCGAGCGGGTGTCCACGGGCGGCACCTCGGGCGCGCCCCTGAACTTCTGGATCGACCGCGACCGCTCGTCCATCGAGTGGGCGTTCATGACCTGGCAGTGGCGCGCCGTGGGCTTCCGCCTCGGGGCTCGCCGCGCGGTGCTGCGCGGCCACGTGCTGCGCGGCGCCGAGGGCGGGCGCATGCACGAGTGGCACCCGCTGCTCGACGAGCTGGCGCTGTCCACCTTCCACCTGACGCGTGACACGCTACCCCGCTATCTGGAGGTCCTGGCGCGGTACCGGCCGGCGTTCCTGCACGCCTATCCCTCGTCGGCGGAGACCCTGGCGCGGCTGCTCGAGGAGATCCCCGCGGCCCGCCGCCCGCCGCTGCGCGGTCTGCTCCTGGGCTCGGAGAACCTCTATCCGGCGCAGCGCGAGCTGCTCGAGCGCGTCTTCGGGTGCCGCGCGCTGGCTTGGTATGGCCACAGCGAGAAGTGCCTGCTGGGGGCGGGCTGCGAGCTCTCGAACGACTACCACATGTTTCCGCAGTACGGCGTCCTGGAGGTGGTCGACGGCGCCGGGCGCCCCGTCGGGCCGGGAGAGACCGGCACCCTGGTGGGCACCGGGTTCGTCAACCGCGTCATGCCCTTCCTGCGCTACGCCACCGACGACCGCGGCACGCTCGCGGCGGGGCCGTGCGGCTGCGGCCGCGCCTACCCCCGGCTGACCGGAGTCGAGGGGCGCTGGGAGGGCGAGAGGCTCTACGGCAGCGGTGGCCGGGTCTTCACCATGACGGCGCTCAACACGCACGGCGGGGCGTTCGAGCGCGTGGCGCGCTTCCGCATCCGGCAGGAGCGGATGGGGGAGGCGGTGGTCCTGGTGGTCCCCGGGTCCGGCTTCGGACCCGCCGATGCCGGGCGCATCGCCGAGGAATACGCGCGGCGTTGCGGGCAGTCGATCCGCTTCACGGTGGAGATCGTGGGCAGCCTGCCGCTGACCGGCCGCGGCAAGTTCAAGTTCGTCGAGCAGCTCCTGGAAGACGGCGGGAGCTAGTTCCCCGCCCGATCCGCTCTCCGTGGCGCCAGCCCGGCGGCGCGGCGCAGGCAGCGGTCGTACGCCTCGGCGGCGACGGCGGCCTCGAAGCGCTCCTGCTGGCGCCGACGGCCCCGCTCGCCCAGCGCGGCCCGCAGCGCGGCGTCGCCGGCCAGGCGGCCGATGGCCTCGGCCAGCGCAGCGGCGTCGCCCGGCGGCACCACGAGGCCGCATTCCCCGTCGGCGAGGATCCAGCGCACCGCGCCGACGTCAGTGGCCACCACCGGCAGACCGGCGGCCATCGCCTCGAGCAGCGTGACGGGGAAGACCTCGGTGCGCGACGGCAGCACGAAGATGTCGGCCCGCCGGAACTCCTCGATCCGCTCCTCGGCCAGCGATCCGGTGAGACGCACCACGCCGGCGCGGACCAGCGGGTGCGCGGCCGCGTCGCGCCACGCCGCGTCGGTCTCCCCGGCCCCCACGCAGACCGCCGTGAGGCCCGGATGCGCGGCGCGCAGACGCTCCAGGGCCGCGAAGAGCAGGTCCAGGCCCTTGAGCGGGCCGACGCGCCCCACGAACAGCAGCGTGACGGCCTCGCGCGCCGGGCGCGGGGGTGTGGCGAAGGCAGCGCCGGTGGTGACGTTGGGCACCACGTCGAGGCGCTCCGGGTCCGCGAACCGGGCGAAGTAGTCGCGCCACGGCTCGGCCAGCACGACGAAGACGCTGGCCAGGCGCGCCCCCAGGCGGAATAGCCCCTGGCGCCAAGCGCTGCGGCCCGGGAACTGCCAGGAGTCGACGGCGCCGTGCCAGTGGACGACCACCGGCACGCCGAAAAGGCGGCAGAGCGCCATGAGCAGCAGGTCGCGGAACCAGCCCGTGTCGGCGGTGGCCTGGAACAAAGCGGCGCGCGGGCGCGTGCGCAGCAGCCGCACCGGCAGGGCGAAGATGTGCCGGACCGTATAGAGGACGTCCCAGAACGTCACGACCGAGGGTTTGCCCTCCTGCTGCGGCTTGGAGAGGTCGAAGGTCTCCAGCCGCCAGCGTTCGGCCAGCGGCGACCGCAGCAGCGTGGCCAGCTGGGCGGCCACGCCCCCGAAGGGGGGCGGCAGGGGGCCGATGAACAGCGCGACGGGGCGGGGATCCGGGACGGACGGCGAAGGGGGCGTCATCGCCCGGCCAAGGTACCCCGCGGGGTGAAACCTCGACAAGCGCGGCGTCGGGCAACTCCCCCGCGCCCGCCGGCGTAGTCGGGGCCGGGCACGGGGGCGGGTCGGGCGCAGGGGGGCCGTCGGCGGGGCACCGGCCGCCAGGCGGAGGTGGCGGCCCCGCGGTTTCTCGGTTACGGTTGCGGCCGGAGCGAACTTCCGGCCGATCGGAAGGAACCCTTCCCGGGGCGGCGGCGCCAGGGCCGGTGCCCGGCCCCGGCGGGCAGCCCCCCTGGCGCAGCGCCACGGAGCCTCGACCGAGCCTCATGGAATTCCTGGTCACCGGTGCCACCACCTGCTTCCTGCTGGCAGGGGTTCTCGTCTTCCTCGGCGTCGCCATCCTGCGCGACGCCGGCCGCGAGCGCCTGCACCGCGTCACCGCGCTCATGCTCTTCTTCGGCGGGCTGGGCGCCTTCCTGGCGGGCCTGAGCCTGGCGGCGCGCGCCAGCACCCCGCAGGGCGCGACGGCGTTCACCGAGCTGGCGCTGAGCTTCGCCTCGGCGTGGGAGTTCTTCTTCCCGGCGCTGCTCCTGTTCACCCTGCTGTTCCCCACCGAGCTGCCGGCCCTCAAGCGCTTCGGGTGGATCCAGGAGCTGATCTTCGTCCCCTACGTCTTCCACCTCGTGCTCAAGGTGGTGGCGGACGCCTCGGGCGGCGACTTCTTCATCCCCGACCTGGCCAAGCAGGTGCCGTGGGCGAGCGCCCTGCTGACGCCGCTGCGCGTCGGCCTGTCGCTCATCTACAGCGCGCACACGGTGCTGTTCTCGTTCGTCAACCTCGGGTACGTGGCCCTCACCCTCACCATCCTCGGGGCGCGCCAGCGGAAGGTGCACAACCCGCGCCTGCGCGCCCAGATGCGCGTCGTGCTGCGCGGCCTCACCGTCTGCCTGGTGTTCTACAGCCTGGCCGTGCCGGTGCCCGTCATCCTCGGCCTGGACTGGCAGCGCGTCACCCCGGCGCTGCTGGTCATCGGGCTGGCGGCGGGGGCCGGCTCGATCGCCTACTCGATCGTCCGCCACCGTTTCCTGGACACCCGCCTGTTCCTGCGGCGCAGCCTCTTCTTCGTGGTCACGGCGGGGGCGCTGTCGGCGCTGGCGCTGGCCGTGTTCCGGCCCATCGAGCGCTTCCTGCAGGGTTTCTCGCAGATCGACGTGACGCTGCTCGAGCCGCTGTTCCTGATGCTGGCGCTGGTCATGCTGCAGCCGCTGGTCAGCCGCGTCGAGGAGATCGCCGACCGCTGGGTGCGCCGCGACCGGCGCGAGGGGCGCGCCGTGCTCGAGCACCTGTCGCGCGACATCGTCACGCTCATGGACCTGCCTGCCTTGGGCGACCGCCTGGCGCGCGCCGTCTTCGAGTCGATGGCCTGCGACGGCGTCGGGCTGGTGGCGCGGCGGCCGCGCGGCGACGGCTTCCACCTCGTGGCCGGGGCCGGCTTCGTGCACGTCTCGCCCGAGATGTGGGGGGCGCTGGCGACCGACCTCAGCGTGCTGGACGGCTGCGAGACCCCGGTGCCGCTGCGCCAGGCGCTGCTGCAGGAGCAGAGCCGCGAGAGCGGCGAGTGGGCGCGCACGGCGGCCGAGTTCCCCGTCGAGGTGCTGGTCCCCCTGCGCCACGGCGGCGAGCTGCTGGGGGCCCTGGTCCTCGGGCCCAAGGGCACGCGCACCCGCTACCAGCGCGAGGACCTGCTGTTGCTCGAGCTGCTCGGCCACCAGACGGCGGCCGCCATCCGCAACAGCCACCTGTTGAGCGAGAGCCTCGAGCGCGCCGCCATGGAGGAGGAGCTGCACCTGGCGCAGCAGATCCAGTCCTCCTACCTGCCGTCGCGCTTCCCGCAGCTCGAGCAGGCGCAGCTGTGGGGCACCAACGTGCCGAGCAAGCAGGTGGGCGGCGACTACTACGACTACGTCGAGGAGCCCGGCGGCCTGCTCCTGGTCGTGGCCGACGTGGTGGGCAAGGGCGTGCCGGCGGCCCTCCTGATGAGCATGCTGCAGGCGTCGCTGCGCACCCTGGCCTCGGAGGGGCGCTCGCTGGCCGACATCGTCACCTACCTGAACCAGCTGATCCTGCGCAGCGGCATCGAGGGCAAGTTCGCCACCTGCTTCCTGGCCCGTCTCGATCTCGACAGCCTGACGCTCTCCTACACCAACGCCGGCCACAACCCGCCGTGCCTGGTGCGCGCCGGCGGCGAGGTGGAGTGGCTGCGCCAGGGCGGCCTGCTGCTCGGCGTCTTCGAGGATTCCGGCGTCGCGCAGGCGGAAGTGCAGCTCGAGCCGGGCGACCGCCTCGTGCTCTACACCGACGGCATCACCGAGGCGGCCAACGAGCGGGGCGAGTTCTTCGCCGAGGAGGGCCTGGTCTCCGTGCTGCGCCGGCTGCCGCCCGATCTCGACGCCGAGGCGGTCTCGGGCGAGGTCTTCCGCTCGGTGCGGGAGTTCTGCGGTGGGCTCGAGCCGGCCGACGACATGACCGTGCTGGTGCTGCGCATCCCGCAGCCGGCCGGCGTCCCGGTCTGAGGCGCGCTCGGCCGGCGGCGGGCGGACGGCGCGTGAACGGCTCGCTCTGGGCGGCGCTCGCCGTCCTCTTCGTGGATGGAGCCACCTTCGGGATCGCCACCACGCCGGCGCTCCTGGAAGCGGGCAAGGCCCACAGCCCGTGGGCGCTGGCGCTGGCCGGCGGGCTGGCTTCGGCCCTCGGCTCCATGGTGCAGCTGCGCGGGCTGCGCTGGCTTCTGAATTCCGGGCACGCCTGGGCGCGGCGCTGGGCCCCCTCGCAGGAGAAGCTCGCGGCGGCGCTGGCGCGTTACCGCGAGGCCACGTTCCTGGGGCTGGTGCTGGTGCGCGCCACGCCGGTGCCCGACCTGCCGCTCAAGCTGGTGGCCGCCGCCGGCCGCTATCCGATCCCGCTCTATGGTCTCGCCGCCTGGCTCGGCTCGCTGCCCTACTACTATCTGCTCGCCAAGCTCGGCGCGACCTTCCGGCCGCCGCTGTGGGCGGTGCTCGCGGGCGTGGCGCTCGTGGGCCTCGTCGGCCTCTGGGACCGGAGCCGGCGGCGGGGACCGCGTGGCCGCACGCCGCCCGGCGGGGTCGCGGCTTGACCGGCTGCGGCGGATTCCCTACCTTCTCCGTCATCCCGCTTCCCGCGAAAGCGAATCCATGACGACCACGCCACCCGATCTGTCCCAGCTGCGCCTGAACCGCGACGAGGCCGCCTCCGCCGACGACCGGGGCTCGCGCTTGCCCTGGATCCTCGGTCTTCTGGCCGCGGCCATCGTGGCCGGAATGCTGTGGTTCGTGCTCGTCCCCAAGGGCCCGGTGGTGCGGACCGCCGTCGCGGAGGTCACGGGCGGGGCCCCGGCCCCCGGCGCCGGTCTGTCGGCCAACGGCTACGTGGTGGCGCAGACCAAGGCCTCGGTCTCGGCGCGCATCATCGGCCGCATGGTCTACCTCGGCGTGCACGAGGGCTCGGTGGTGCGCCGCGGGCAGACCCTGGCGCGCATCGAGGACGGCGACTACCAGGCCGCGGTGGGGGCGGCGCGCGCCTCGGTGGCGCGGGCCGAGGCGGAGCTGGCGCAGGCGCGGCGGGACGCGGAGCGGGCCCAGTCGCTCTACGAGCGGCAGGTCATCTCGAGCACCGAGATGGAGAACCAGCGCACGCGGGTCGGGATCCTGGCGGCGGGCCTCGAAGAGGCGCAGGCGCAGGCGGCCCTGGCCCAGGCCAACCTGGAGAACACGCGCGTGCGGGCGCCGTTCGACGGCACCGTGCTGCGCAAGGATGCCGAGGTCGGAGAGATCGTCGCTCCGTCGTCGGCCGGCGGCGGATTCACGCGGACCGCCATCGTCACCATGGCCGACCTCTCCACCCTCGAGGTGGAGGTGGACGTCAACGAGGCTTACATCGCGCAGATCACCGGCGCGCAGCCGGCCCGCATCATCCTGGACGCGTATCCGGACACGTCTTTCCGCGGCGCGGTCCGCCAGGTGGTGCCGACCGCCGACCGCCAGAAGGCGACGGTGCAGGTGAAAGTCTCCATCCTCGACCGCGACCCGCGCATCCTGCCCGAGATGGGTGCGAAGGTGGTGTTCGAGCCGGGCGCCGATTCGCTGGCGGCCGCCGCCCCGCGCCGCGTCCTGGTGCCGCAGGACGCGCTGGCGCGCGACGGCGGCGCGACCCGCGTCTGGGTGGTCGAACAGGGCAAGGTCGCCGCCCGGACGGTGCAGGCCGGGCGGCAGCGCGGCGAGAACGTCGAGATCGTCAGCGGGCTGGGCGGCGGCGAGACGGTGGTGGTGGGGCCGCCCGCCGGCCTGCGCGACGGCGTCCGCGTGCGCGTCGCCGGACCGTAGGACGGATTCCCGGCCGGGCCGCCGGCCGTCCCAACCGGAAACCGAGGGAGACGCATGGCATCGGTCACAGTGCGCGACGTGCGCAAGGTCTACCACCGCGACTCGCAGGCGATCCCGGTGCTCGACGGGCTGACCCTGGACATCGCCGACGGCGACTTCGTCGCTCTCATGGGCCCCTCGGGCAGCGGCAAGACGACGCTCCTGAATCTCATCGGCGGCATCGACACGGTGGACTCCGGCAGCATCACCGTGGGCGGCCAGGACCTCGCCCAGCTCTCGGGCCGGACCCTGGCCCGCTGGCGCTCGCGCCACATCGGCTTCATCTTCCAGCTCTACAACCTCATCCCGGTGCTCACCGCCATCGAGAACGTGGAGCTGCCGCTGCTGCTGGTGCGCATGAGCCCCAAGGAGCGGCGCGAGCGGGCCCGGCTGGCGCTCGATCTGGTGGGCCTGGGGGACCGCCTCAAGCACTACCCCCGCCAGCTCTCCGGCGGCCAGGAGCAGCGCGTCGCCATCGCCCGCGCCGTGGTCAGCGATCCGGCCGTGCTGCTGGCCGACGAGCCCACCGGCGACCTCGACCGCAAGTCGGGCGGCGAGATCCTCGACCTGCTCGAGCGGCTCAACGACGAGTTCAAGAAGACCATCGTCATGGTGACGCACGACCCGCACGCCGCCGAGCGGGCGCACCGCATCCTGCACCTCGAGAAGGGCGTGCTGTCCAACTGAGCCGGGGGAGCCGTGAGCCTGTTCTCGCTGGTGCTCGTCAACCTGGGCCGCAACAAGCTGCGCACCGCCCTCACCGTGCTGAGCGTGGTGGTGGCGCTCTTCTTGTTCTGCAGCCTGCGGGGCGTGCTCGACACGCTGGCTGCCTCGATCCGCGTCGGCAGCGAGGCGCGCCTGGTCACCCGCAACGCCATCTCGCTGATCTTCCCGCTGCCGCCCGCCTACCGCGAGCGGCTGGCCGCCCAGCCCGGCGTCAAGACCGTCTCGTGGGGCAACTGGTTCGGGGGCCGCGACCCGGTGGACCCGGGGGACTTCTACGCGCAGTTCGCGGTGGACGCGGCCACCTACTTCCCGGTCTACGCCTCGGACATCGACCTCATCTTGGCCGCCCGGCCGCAGGGCCCCGGCGTCGTGCCGGCGGGGGTGGATCCCAAGCTGGCGGCTTTCTTCGAGGACCGCACCGGCTGCGTGGTGGGTGAGAAGCTGTTCCGCCGCAAGAAGTGGCGGCTGGGGCAGACGGTCACGGTCTCCGGCACCATCTTCCCGGGCCCCTGGCCGTTCGTCATCCGCGCCGTCTACCGCGCCAAGGACCCGGCGTTCGGCGAGGAGGCGCTGCTCTTCCACTGGAAGTACCTCGAGGAGAAGGGCATGGGGGGCAGCGGCGCGGTCGGCTGGTACGTCCTGGAGCTCAGCGATCCCGGCCAGGCCGGCGGCGTGAGCCGGGCGGTCGACGCCCTCTACGAGAACTCCGCCGCCGCCACCCGCACGGAGACCGAGCGGGCGTTCCAGGCCGGCTTCGTCAGCATGTACGGCAACGTCCCGTTCCTGGTCGGGCTCATCGGCTTCGCGGTGGTGTTCGCCATCCTGCTGGTGGCGGCCAACACCATGATGATGGCGACTCGCGAGCGCACCGGGGAGTATGCGGTGCTCAAGACGCTGGGCTTCGACGACCGCACGGTCTTCCTGCTGGTGCTGGCGGAGGGCGCCGTCCTCACGCTGGGCGCCGGCCTGGCCGGCTCGCTGCTCGCCAAGCTGGTGCTCGAGGGTTCGGGTTTCAATGCCGGGGGCTTTCTGCCGCCGATGACCGTGAGCTGGACGACGGTCGCCGCCGGCATCGGCATCGCCGTGTTCATGGGCGCGGTCAGCGGCGTCTTCCCCGCCGTGCGCGCCTCGCGGCTGAACATCGTCGAGGCGCTGCGCCGCGTGGACTAGGAGGAGCTTTGGCCATCCCCATCTCGTACAACCTGCGCAACCTGCGGCAGCGGCCGGCCTCGACCCTGGCGACCGCCCTGGGCGTGGCCCTGGTCGTGGCGGTGCTCATCGGCGCCCTGGCCCTGGCCTCCGGATTCCAGGCCGCGCTCCTGGAGACCGGCTCGCCGGACAACGCCATGGTGATGCGGGTGGGGGCCGACGGCGAGATCTCGAGCGCTGTGACGCGGGAGGCGGCGGCCATCCTGCGCGCCCTGCCCGACGTCGCGACGGGCGCGGACGGGCGGCCGCTCATCAGCCAGGACATGGTCGTGCTCACCAATCTCGATCGCCGCGGCCAGACGGGCTCCTCGAACGTGACCGTGCGCGGCATCGATCCGGCGGCCCTGGCCCTGCGGCCGAGCGTGCGCATCGTGGAGGGGCGCATGTTCACCCCGGGCACCGACGAGGTCATCGTGGGCCACCGGCTGCCGCGCCGCTTCGCGCGCACCGAGATCGGCGAGCGCCTGCGCTTCAACCAGCGCGAGTTCTCGGTGGTCGGGCACTTCGAGGCCGGGGGCTCGGCCTTCGAGTCCGAGGTCTGGGGCGACAACGCCGTGCTGATGCCGGTCCTCGACCGCGACGTCTTCCAGAGCGTGACCTTCCGCCTGCGCGACCCCGCGCGCCTGCCGCAGATCGAGAAGCAGCTCGAGGGCGACCCGCGGCTGGGCGTCGAGGTGAAGTCGGAGCGGGCGTTCTACGCCTCGCAGTCGCAGCTGCTCTCCACGGTGATCCGCGTCGCCGGGATCCTGGTGACGCTGGTCATGGCCGTGGGCGCCGTCTTCGGCGCGATGAACACGATGTTCGCCGCGGTGGGGGCCCGCACCCGCGAGATCGGCGTGCTGCTCACCCTCGGGTTCAGTCCGCGTGCGATCATGCTGTCGTTCGTCCTCGAGTCGGTCCTGCTCGCGCTGGTGGGGGGCGGGCTCGGCTGCCTGCTCGCCCTGCCGATCAACGGCATCACCACCAGCACCACGAACTGGAGCTCGTTCAGCGAGGTGGCCTTCGCCTTCCGCGTCACCCCCGCCGCCCTGGTGGCCGGGATGGTCTTCGCGGCCGCGATGGGCCTGGTGGGCGGCCTGCTGCCGGCGCGGCGGGCGGCCAAGCAGCCGCTGGCGGCCAGCCTGAGGGCGGCTTGATGACCGGCGCCGGCGTGATTCGCGACCGCGGACGCTGATCCCGATTGTCCGAAGAGCACTTCCTGGAGGCGGGTATGGCCGAGGGGGTCAGGACGGAAGCGGAAAGCGGGCCGCGGTTGCTCGTCGTCATGCCCGCCCGCAACGAGGGGGATCGCATCGCCGGCGTGATCCACCGGATCCAGGAGGTCATCCCCGCGGCCACGATCCTCGTGATCGAGGACAGTTCTCACGACGACACGGTCGCGGTCGCCCGAGGCGCCGGCGCGCTGGTCATCTCCCTGCCGATCAACATCGGCTACGGCGGCGCCCTGCAGGCGGGCTTCCAGCATGCCGCCGCCCACGGTTTCACGACCGTCGTGGCGATCGACGCCGACGGCCAGCACAGCCCCGACGACATCCCGAGATTGCTGCAGGTCCTGGAGCAGGCGCGCGCCGACCTGGTCATCGGGTCGCGGTTCGTCGAAGACACGGGCTACGAGACCGGACCCGTGCGGCGCGCCACGATGGTGTTCTTCGCGCTGCTGACCAGCCTGTTGGCAGGGCAGCGGATCACGGATACCACCTCGGGCTTCCAGGCCATGGGCCCGAAAGCCCTCTGCCATTTCGCCCGTCGGTACCCGAATGACTACCCGAATGCCGAGGTATTGGTGGACCTGGCCTGGCGCGGGGGCCGGATCGTCGAGGTGCCCATCAAGGTCGGGTCTCGCTCCGGCGGGACGTCGATGTTCAACATGTGGTCGTCACTCTATTACGTGGTCAAGATGACGCTCTCCGTTCTGATGGTGCCGATGAGAGGAAGGAGACCAGGATGACCCCTCAGGGCAAGTTCATCATCGCGGCGACGGCGTTCGTGCTGCTCGTCGTGATCCTCAACATGCTGAGGAAGAGGCGCATCAACGAGGAGGTGTGCCTCATCTGGGTCTTCGCCTTCGTCTCGGTGATCCTGCTGATGGCCGTGCCGGGTCTGGCGGAGCGACTGACCCGGTTCGTGGGCGCCGTCTACCCGGCATCCGCCCTGACCCTCTGCGCGCTGGGTTTCATCGGCGCCATGCTCGTCTACACATCCATCAAGCTCTCGCGGCTCTCGGCGGAGGTCCGGGCGCTGGCGCA
>Ga0315292_10002177_pt1 | contig 10891 bp, 10 predicted proteins | sample YL17G13_0_MG_FD_204029 | JGI IMG/M metagenome (GOLD analysis project Ga0315292, IMG submission 204029) | Sediment microbial communities from Yellowstone Lake, YNP, Wyoming, USA - YL17G13_0 | ecosystem: Environmental > Aquatic > Freshwater > Lake > Sediment | place: USA: Wyoming | collected... | reverse complement strand
TGGCGAGCCGCCGTAGCCGGTCATCGTTGAGGAGTATGCGCTTCCAGCTGTCGTGCAATGCCCGGCACACCTGATGAGGGGGGGGCGATTTTCCTCACCGCCCCAGTCGCGCTCGTTCGCGTCTGTTTCTTGAGGTGGTTCCGCCCCGAGAATCCTTAAGGGACCATTCGACTTCCACTGTCAGGTGTGCGAATTGATGTTATACTTTCTTCTCACTAAGTATAACATCACGGGAGAGCGCCATGACTGTCACCGTCTCTCAAAAGGGCTGGGTCGTAATCCCGGCAGAGTTGCGCAGGAAACATGATCTGCATCCCGGGACTGAGGTGCAGGTTGTGGATTACGGCGGCGTGTTGGCTCTCGTGCCGAAGCTGCGCGATCCGGTTCGTCAGGCTGCCGGAATGCTCAAGGGCCGCAAGTCGCTCCGCGACGCCTTGATGGCCGAACACCGGTCTGAGCGGCGCAGAGAGAAATCCCGTGGCCGCTGATCCTTCCGCGTATGCGGTGGATAGTTTTGCTCTGCTGGCTTACCTGGAGGGAGAACCGGGGAGGAAGCGTATCGAGAGCCTGCTGTTGGCAGCGCAAGCCGGGAAAAGCTCGCTGTATCTTTCGCTCATCAACCTTGGGGAGGTCCTGTACATAACAGAACGTGAAAGGGGCCTTTTCCTGGCGCATCGAGCCATGGCCGCGATTGATCAGCTGCCGCTGCTGATTGTAGCGGTCACACGTGCCACGGTGCTTGCGGCGGCCAACATCAAGGCACACTACCCGATCTCATATGCGGACGCGTTTGCGGTGGTCACGGCGCGCGATCACCATTGCGTACTCCTAACTGGCGATTCGGAATTTCAGGCAGTGGCGGACGATGGTCTCATAGCCGTGGAGTGGCTGCCACTTCACTAAAATACGGGGAATCAGCAAGTCGGGATGGTGCGCCCGGCACGACTCGAACGTGGGACCTCGACGGCAGCCCGCTACTTGAGGTCCGAGGGCCTGAGGCCTGCGCGATGCTTGCCGAAGCCGAAGTTGAGAGGGCTGTAAGCGCCGACAAGGTCGACGTTGCTCCTAGGCGGGATCCGGTCTTCAAGGCCCAGCCCCCAGTAGCAGGCGTTGACCAGAAGGCGGCGTAACCCCTCGTTCTGGATGTCGACAGCCGCGCCCATGGTGGTGCAAACGACGCGGGAGGTTCTGCCCCGTGACCCGGTGAATGGCCTTGTCCATGCCAGCGGCATCATGGGACTGTTCTTCGGGCCGGAGACGGGCTTATCCGTCGGCTTCATCCCCTCAAGCACCTCACCATGAACCAGTATCCGGGCCTCCCCGGTCAGGTGGATGACGGTGTACACGTCCGTCGGTCCCCAGATGTCCTCAACGCCGCGCAAAATCGGGTGGTTTTGGGATTCCGGATTAATCACGCCGCGGGTGCTCTCGACGCCGTGACGGCCATGGTGGCTTACCCATGTCTCTCCCAGCACCTGGCGGCCGAAGCCGCCGGGCCATTCCATACTCTGCCAGTCGTATTTCGCAAACGGACCGGTGGCGCCCTTCGGGTACGAAAACGCGTGGGTCGCCGTACGCAGGCCGAGGATCGGTTTGCCGGAGTTCACGAAGTCGTCGATATGCTTCATCTGCTGATCGGGGAGGGCGCGAAAGCGTGTGGCGATGACCATCATGTCGGCTCCCGCCAGAGCCTCCAGGCCCGGGATGTTTGAAGTCACGGCCGGGTCGATCGTGCCGTCGGCCGGGTTGATGGCAAACAGCACCGTGCACTTGAACCCGTGCCGGGACGACAGGATCCGGGCGAGTTGAGGGAGGGCCTCCTCCGAGCGGTACTCCTCGTCCCCGGAGACGAGGACAATGTGCTTCCCCTTGCCGGGGCCCTCCCCGCCTTCGTATACGATCCACGGATCGTCCGCCCGGGCCGTGGACAGGCCCCACGAAAACAATGTCATGGCCAGCAAGCAGGCCCGGGCTGAGTGGTGATTGAGTTCGATCATGGCGCCCTCGTAGCGGAAGATGCGGTAACCGGGAAAGAGAGATTGACCTACCGCGCTCCCTCAGGCGCTGTGGCTGATCTGTTCGCCGGAATACACGGCAAAGGGAATTCCGGGTCTTAGCCGGGTACAAGTGCCGGTGCCTATCCCGGGCGGGAAGACTCCTGCAACCGCGTGGCCAGCGCCCGCAAAGCCTCAGACAGGTCGGACCGGCGCAGCAGAGCGCCATAGAGTGCGAGCGCCTGCTCCTTCCTGTCTTGCGACAGAAGCCTCTCGGCGCATTCGAGGCAGGCACAGGCCACCTTCTTTGTGTGGTCCAGGGCCTTCTCGAGTTCCAGGGCGGATTCGATGGTGCCTATGCGGCCTAGCGCTGCCGCTGCCGCCACGGCAATTTCGTCATCGGAATCTTCGATGAGCTTAGCGAGGGCCTCCACCGCCTTTGCATCCCGGCGCTGCCCGATTGAGTTGATGACGCCGATCAGCAGCTCCCCGTCGAGCTGTCCCAGCGCGCGGCGCAGGGCATCATCCACCGAGGCGTCAGGAATCGGCTCGAGCCCAAACCGTGCGTAGTGCGCCATCTTCGGATGTGCCAGCAATGCCGACAGAGCCTGTACCGCCTCTTTCGTACCGATCACGGCCAGGCGCTGGCAAGCCTTGGCCTTGGCAAAGTCCGTGGATTTGGAGCTCTCGAGGATCTTGATGAGCTTCTTCTGATCCATGGCCATAACCTTCGCGGCCTCGTCCCGGGCTGATTCCACCTTCGCGCTGTCGGCAGGCAACATCGTCCCCTCCTTGTCTCTTTTCGGAGCAATAGTCCATGCGACGGGGGTGCACCCGCGTGCATGAAAACAGAGAGCTTGCCGGGGCGAGGTGGGTCCGCCGCGCCGCGACGGACATTTGCGCGCCCCGGCGGAGCGCGCCCACTTGGGTCCTAGCTCCCAGCCTATTTTCGGAACAGTTCATGCGACGGCGGCGCACCCGCGTGCATGAAAACAGAGAGCTTGCCGGGGCGAGGTGGGTCCGCCGCGCCGCGGCGGACATTTGCGCGCTCCGGCGGAGCGCGCCCACTTGGTTCCCCGTTCCCAGCTTGTTTTCGGAACAACCTCTCAGATGCGCCACGGCTCACGCTTCGCCCGCGATCGCATCCGGTTTGCCTCCTCATCGCCGATGAATTCATCCTTGGCCGGGTCGAACTTCAGTTTCCGGCCGAGTTGCCAGGCGATGTAGGCAGCGTGGCAGGCAATATGGCTCTGACCGGCAGCCATCGCATCCGATTGCGCTGCGGCCCGTGACTTGACGCAATTGACGAAATCCCGCACATGCCACTTCGGGTCGGTTCCACGCTCGTTGAAGGTCTTGTGCAGGGCCGTGAGGTTATCGGAGAGGCGGATCCTGGCATAATCGCCAGCCTCAATCCAGCCCTCGTCCCCCTCAAAACGCACGCAGCAGGTTCCCAGCTTCTGCTCCCACCCGGTGTCACGCATCACCAGCTTTACGCCGTTGGCATAGCGGCAGTTCACGTGATTGCCTTGCGGTTCGTATTCCACCGGTGCCGTCTCGTCGGCTTTGTTCGCCCACTGGCAGAGATCGACCGTGTGCGATCCCCATTCGAGAATGCCGCCCCCGTGGAAATCGAAGTAGCCGCGCCATTTGCCCTGCACATACTCGGTATTGAAAGGCCGCCAGGGACAGGGCCCCAGCCACCGATCCCAATCCACTTCATCCTTGGGTGGTTCGGGCTGGGCGGGCAGCCAGTTATGGGTTACTTTGGGATCGAGTGTGTTGGCGTGCACCGCCTGGAGCTTCCCGAGCTTGCCGCTGTGAACGAGTTCGATGGCATACACGAAGTTGGCGATGTTCCGCCGTTGTGTGCCGGCCTGGTAGATTCTCCCGAAGCGGCGAACGGTATCGGCCAGAGCACGGCTCTCGGCGATCGTCATGGAGCACGGTTTTTCGCAATAGATGTCTTTACCGGCCCGTGCCGCCAGGACGGAAGCCGTGGTGTGCCAGCGATCACCCGTGGCAATCAGCACGGCATCGATATCGCCACGCGCCAGGATTTCGTGCAGGTCGTTGTATTTGACGCAGTCGCTGTTCTCGTACCGCTCATCTGCCATCTTCTTGACGGCATCGCGCCGCTCCGCCCTGATGTCGCAGATGGCTACAAACTGCACATCGGGCTGACCGAGGAAGGAAAGCAGGACCTCGCGTCCGCGGCCGCCGATCCCGATGGCGCCCAGCACGACACGATCGCTGGGCGGCACTGCGCCGTCCTTCCCCAGCACGGAGCCCGGGATGAACTGCGGCGCCGCGACCAGCGCCCCTGTCTGAGCCGAAGTTCTCAGGAATGTCCGCCGTGAAACCGGTCTTGTGCCCACTGGTATCTCCTCGCGTTGTGATCTCCTGCAAGGCAGTATATCCTTGCCGGTCAAGAATCTCCTACTCTTCTGCAAGTTCAAGGGAATCGCATGTCCCACGGCTTGATCATTTTCGACGCAAGTCTGCGGTTATGGCGAAGTTATCCCGCCACGGACCGCCGGAGCTCAACCTGGCGCAGCCGCTTGGACTCGAGGGCTCGGTAGCAGTCGGGGAGGTCGAACATCTTCAGCACCGCCGGGACAAAAGTCGACAGAGGCCAGTCGTACCCCTCAGACTCGGCCACGTCGCTGTAACTCGCGAGCGCATTCTTGAGCGTGACCTGGACCACATCGTCCGAGAGCAAAGCGGCGAAGGTTGCAGGAAGGACACCCCAACCCCTGCCGATCAGATGGATCTCGACGTGCCCGCACGTCCTCAGCCAGTCGATTACCCGGAGCACGTCATGGGTTTTCTGTCCGACATAAGGGTAGTCGAGCATCAGGGAGTGGATGGCATAGAAGTAGTCGCTGCCATACGGCCCCCTGTACGTATCAACGCCGCAGGTTTCGGGCTGAGATTCCCCGATCCCGCGAACGTCACAGGTAAAGCAGGCCGAGTTGGGCTCTGCCTTGACGAGCTCGGCGATCAGCGGCTCCTCGCGCAGCTCGACGTCGGAGGACTGGTGGGCAACGTACAGCAGCGCGCGCTCCTGGCCTCGCGGCGGGCGCGACAGCAGGGGTTCTTCAGCCAGCCTGTAGACAATGGCAAAAACGCCCGGCTCGGTCTCGACCGCATATGTGGCGGCATGTCTCTTCGGATAACCGCGGTTATCGGACGGACGGAGGATCCGGTACTCGGGCACTCCGGAACGTACCGGAAGTCTGAGCGCTTCCATGACCGACAGTTTCAGAGCATCTACGCTGAGCTGCGGACGCGAGGCCCTGAGCCGGCGGGAAAGCTCCTGCGTAAATCCAAAGACCGACCGCGACTTCAGCTCCGCGACCTGGCCCCTGGGAGTGCACCACAACGTTTCGTCCTTCTCGATGGTCAGGGGCGGCTCGCGTTGCGCATCGGAGACTTTCGTTACCCAATTGAACCAGCGGTACATCGCCTCGCGGTTTTCCTGAGTGTATCCGTGCGCGGTCGGTCCGATGAAGAGCGTGACTTTCTCCTCGTGCCCGAGCAGGGCATAGAGCCGACGGAGCCGGGCAAACGCTTCCTCGAGGCCGCGGGCGTCGAAGTAGTCCTTTTCCTTGCCAAGGAGTATCAGAGGCGCGGGCGCAATCGCAGCAAGGAAGTCCGAGTGATCGAGGCCGAGCGCGAGCGCCCGCGGCGGGCATTGTTCGGTATCGGCCGGCAGCTCGTTCTCCAGGTTTCGGCGGAACGTCGTGACGAAACAACCCGGCGCCGCCATCGCCCACCGCTGGTCGAGCCCGCACAGCCACGTGGTCATGGTCCCGCCGCCCGAGTTCCCCGTAACGCCAACCAGCTTCGGATCCACTTCCGGCCTCGTGAGCAGGTAGTCGAGCGCGCGAATGCCGTCCCAGGCGCGCCACGAACCGAAGAACTCGCCGACGAGAAACTGCTGGTTTCCGGCATAGAGGTGCTCGCTCGTGCCGGTGCCTCGCCGGGGCCCGAGGCTTTCGTCGACATACTGCAGCCGCTCCCCCTGGCCGATCGGATCGAAGATCAGCGTGATGTAGCCCAGCCGGGAGAGGCCCTGGGCGAAGCTCTGGTACGGCTCGGCGGCTTTGCCGTTCTCCGAGTGGCCGCAGGTGCCTACAACCCCCGGGAGGGGAAACGGCCGGCCTTTCGGAACATAGAGGTTTGCAGTCACCAGAAAACCCGGGCGACTCTCGAAGATGACTTTCTCTATGTTGTAGGCGCCGCGCTCGACGACGCCCGTGACGCGCGGATTCAGGGGTGTCCTCTCGGGAAACTCGCCGAATGATTCCCGGATCCTCGTGCGCACGTCGCGCACATAGGCTTCCGCCTCGGCCAGGGTCGTCAGCGCAGCACGGCGCTCCTGCACCAGTCGCTCGATTTCCCGCGCCCGGGCTACAAAATATTCCTGCACCATGCGCGGGAACCGGTTCAGAGGAACAGGATGCGCCACAGGCTGCGCCGCTTCTGGTTGACCTGCGAGCAAGGCGGGGATGCCGGGCACTGACAGTCCGAGCGCCCCAATCCCAGTTCGTTGCAGCAAAAGACGACGTGTCAGGCCGGAGGATTTATCTGCCATGTTTGAAGCCTCACGAAACATATGTCCGGTAGCAAGGGCGGGCGCGACTCGCCGAAGCGCGCAACTCCTCATGGATTATCCAGCGCCGGAAAAGGAAAATCCTTCGAAGGGGTGTGCTGCTCCCTCATTATTTTCGCGATCCTTGCCACGATATCGGGATGCTTTCCCGACAGGTCGCGAGTTTCCGACGGATCATCTCGCAGATTGTAAAGCGCAATATGCAGATTCGGCTTTGTGTCCTTGTCACTCGGCTGCAGGTTTTGACGGATTCCCTTCCAATCTCCGATGCGGACGTACTGCTGTCCCCCGTAGGCGGGGAACTCGCGGTATAGAAACGGCCGCACGCCCTGTCGCCCACCCAGGAGGGTGGGTGCAAAGCTGATGCCGTCGATGTTCTCCGGAATGGCCTCGGGTGCGCCGGCCAGTTCCAGGAGCGTTGGCATCCAGTCTTCGAATCCCGTCACGCGGTCCTCAGTGCTGCCGGGAGCGATGCGGCCATTCCAGCGAACGATGCACGGGACACGGTTGCCGCCTTCATAGAGCGATCCCTTCAGACCCCTGAAGCGCCCGGCCGAGCGGAAGAACTCCGAGTCACTGCCGCCGGCGCGGTCGTACGTGGGCCCGTTGTCAGACGAGAAAACAAAGATGGTGTGCTCGTCCATGCCCAATTCCTTCACAAGCGCGGCCATGCGGCCGACTCCCCGATCCATTCGTGTGACCATGGCCGCATAGGCCGCCCGCGGCGCAAACTGCGGCAGATAGCCGTTTACCCCTGTGTACGGCGGATCGTCCCACTGGCCCAGGTATTCCCGCAGGGAATCCGCGGGCACCTGAAGGGCCAGGTGAGGCACGGTGGTCGGATAGTACAGAAAGAACGGGCGGTCCTTGTTGTCACGGATGAACCGCAGGGCCTGCTCCGTGATCAGGTCGGGAGCGTAGTCGGTGCCGATGTACGCCGCGTAGCTCGCGGGATCCGTCGAGTTTGCATTTTCGGGGAGCTTCTGGTGCGCGCTGAAATCCGGATTGTTCAGTTTGACACGCCGGTCGTCGTCCCACAGGTGAGTCGGGTAGTAGTTGTGTGCCACGCTCTGACAGTTGTACCCGTAGAAGCGGTCGATACCCTGCTTGAGGGGATCTCCGGTCGAGCCCGGCCCGCCGAGGCCCCATTTGCCGAAGGCGCCGGTCCTGTAGCCCCTGGACTTTAGAAGCTTAGCGATCGTCACGGTGTCAGAGGGGATAGGCCACTGACCCTCGGGTTGCACTGCCAGGTTGTCGCGAACGAATGCATGACCGGGGTGCATGCCGGTCATCAGCACGCACCGGGAAGGCGCACAGACTGCGTTTCCGGAGTAGTGCTGGGTGAACCGTACGCCCTCTGCCGCAAGACGGTCGATGTTGGGAGTGCGGATCTTCTGCTGGCCGTAACATCCCAGCTCCGCGTATCCCAGGTCATCGGCGAGGATGAAGACAATGTTCGGCTGCCTCGCCCGTGCGTGAAGGGCGCTCGCCGGCAGCAGAAAAACAAGGAGCATGAACCGTCCGACCTTTGTCATCTGTTCTTCTCCCGACCGACGGCGCACACAGGCCTGCATTCCCGAGCGAAATCCGGCCTGATCCGCCAGTCACTTGCGTCGATCTCCAACCCTGTCAGGGGAATTGGTGTCAGGCTACAATTACACCAGTTCCTACACTCAGACCATGACAGATAAGTTCCTACGGAATTGGTGTAATTGTAGCCTGACACCAATTCCTTGTTTGACCAGATACATTGCGCTTGGAACTGGGTATAACCCGAGTTATACTGCTATCATGAAAACGGCGATTTCACTCCCTGACCCTCTTTTCGCGCTGGCGGAAAAGACCGCCTTCAAAATGAAGGTGTCCCGTAGTCAGCTATATGCCCTTGCTCTGGCTGAGTTTCTGTCTCAGCAAGAGCCTGAAAAGATCACCCAGGCGCTCGACGACGTCTATGGGTCGGAATCGTCGAGGGTCGATCGGCTCCTGGAATTGATGCAACGCTCTTCGCTTCCGAAAGAAGAATGGTGATGAATCGCGGCGAGATCTGGTGGGCGTCCTTGGAGGATCCCGGAAGATCCGGCCCAGGATACCGGCGCCCCGTCGTTATTGTGCAGGTCGATAGTTTCAACCGCAGCCGCATCCACACCGTGATTATTGTTGCCATCACCTCTAATCTGAGACTCGCCAAAGCTCCGGGGAATGTGCTGATTCATCCAAACGATTCCGGCCTTTCCCGGCCATCTGTCGCTAATGTCTCTCAAGTATTGACCGTTGACAAGTCTTACCTGACGGAGCGCATCGCCATCCTTCCAGCCAGGCTCGTGAGGAAGATCGATCAAGGCCTCTCGCTGGTTCTCGACCTGAAACGCCCGGAGGCGTTTTGAGGGTAAACCGCTCTGCTTTTCGTCATTTCTCATGTTAAATGACGACTGTGTCGTCAAATTGTCAATCCGGCTTCGGAGCAACATCGCAATTTCGGGGACAGGTATCCTCCCTGGGCATGAGTTACTGCTGCGAGATCGTCGATCGGTTCATTGTCGGGCATACCCTGCGCAGAGGCTCCTCCTCCTCACGAAAGATCAAACGATCAGGCAGAGCCCACAAGGCTGGCCAGGCGCTTCATCAGCGGGGCAGTGGCCTCATAGAGATTGCGGTAAATCTCATAGTAACCGTTGTAAGCCCGGCCGGCCGCCTGGTCCGGCCGAACCACCGCACCGACCCTGACCCACCTGCCCACTTCGCCGATTCCGGAGAACAAACCGATTCCCACGCCGGCGAGGAATGCATCGCCATAAGCAGCGCCGATCCGCTGCTCAGGGATGTGCTGCTCGATTCCCGCGATGTCGCTCACAATCTGCATCCAGAGCGGGTTGCAGGTTCCGCCTCCCACGGCCAGGATGCGCCCGGGGCCGGCTCCTTCCTCGCGCATCCTTTCCATGTTGTGCCGGATGCCAAAGCCGACGGATTCCAGGACCGCGCGATACACATCCCCGCGAGTGTGGCTGAGTGACAGCCCGAATATCAGACCCTTCGCGTCCGGATCCAGGACAGGCGTGCGCTCGCCGGCAAAGTAGGGGAGCATCACTATGCCGTTGGCCCCGACCCGCGAATCGGCGGCGAGACTTGCCAGCGCTTCGAAGGCATTTCGCCCACCGCTCTTTTCGCGCTCCATCTCCTGTGGAGCGAATTGATCGCGGAACCACCGTGTCAGGCTGCCGGATGTGGACATCCCGCCGGTGAGCACGTATGTCCCCTTTTCAAGGAACGGGGCACACCAAAAATGCGGGCTGGTGCAGAGCTGGCTCGTGCGCAGAATGAAGAAGACGCTGCTGCCGTACATGACCATCATGTCTCCGGGCTGCGCCATCCCTGCGCTGACGGCCTCGGCGGCGGCATCGGCCGTCCCGGTGATAACGGGAGTTCCCTCAGCCAATCCGCTTAGCTGCGCACCCTCCGCTGAGATTCGGCCCGCAATGTCGCAAGTCCAGGTGATACGCGGCAACTTGTCCAGGGGACACACGTGTTCACCTGTGCCTGCAGTCCAGCGGCGATTCTCCAGGTCTACAAACGGGGCAAACCCGGCCGCATCGTAGACGTCCAGGGTCGCATCTCCGGTCAGGCGATAAAGCAGGAATCCACTGCCGTTTACCACCAGGTGGGTTCTGTCCCAAACCCCCGGTTCGTGCCGGCGGATCCACAAGACTTTCGGCGCCGCCGACTGCGAGGAGAGCCGCACGCCCGAACAGCGGAGCGATGCACTGCCATCTATGATGCGTTGCAGTTCACTGGTTTCCTGTGTGGCTCGCGTGTCGATGCCATAGAGTATGGCTTTGCGCAAGGGCCGGCCTTCGCGATCGATCGGCAGAATTGCGGGGGAGATCGCGCTGAAACCGATCCCGGCGATCTGCCGGGGATCGATCCTGCCTAAAGATACGAGCGTGCGCGTAATGGCAACGAAGTCTTGCCACCAGGCTGTTTCGGCATCATGCTCGGCCCAGCAGGGCCGGGGAATTTCCAGCCGGTGTTCCTCGGCAGCGCTGGCCACCACATCGCCGTTTTCCCGCACGAGCACACCTTTGGAGGAAGAGGTCCCGATGTCGATGCCAAGCAGGTAGCGAGTTGTCACGAACGGCTCCTTGAAACCGCCTACAGCAAAAACACTCCGTCACGCAGCACCGGTTCGCCATCCGCGAACACGGTTCCACCGCGCCGCGTGTCCTTGATGATGTCCCAGTGGATCGCGGATTGGTTCGTCCCTCCGCATTCGGGATATGCGCGG
>Ga0315292_10002175_pt1 | contig 10894 bp, 6 predicted proteins | sample YL17G13_0_MG_FD_204029 | JGI IMG/M metagenome (GOLD analysis project Ga0315292, IMG submission 204029) | Sediment microbial communities from Yellowstone Lake, YNP, Wyoming, USA - YL17G13_0 | ecosystem: Environmental > Aquatic > Freshwater > Lake > Sediment | place: USA: Wyoming | collected... | reverse complement strand
CACCCGTGAGCAGGAACTCGGTCTTGAACGAGGCCAGCTCGTGCACGAACGGCTTGTCGACGATGCCGGCCGCCTTGATCTTCTCGGCGTCGGCCCGCAGCTCGGCCAGGGTGCGCGGCGGCTGCTCGGGGTCGAGGCCGGCCCGACGGAAATGGTTCTTGTTGTAGTAGACGAGCGCCGAGCCCGGATTGGCCGAGACCGGCCAGAGCGCGCCGTCGACGGTGTAGTAGTCGACGACGGTCTTGGCGAACCCGCTCATGTCGTAGTGGTCGGCGTCGATGCACGACTGGGCCGGGACGACGACCTGGCTGTCGACCATCGCCTGGGTCTCGGTGTCGTTGCCGACGAACAGCGCCGGCAACTGACGCGACGGCACCGCGGCGGTGAACTTGCGCATCAGCTCCTCGTCGGTCGCGGCCACGTTCTCGATCTGCACGTGCACCCGACTCTGGCCGGCGTTGTACTCGTCGGCCAGCGCCCGCAACGTGTCGTTCTGCTTGGCCACCAGCGAGTGCCAGACCACCACGTTCACCGGCGACCCGGCCTGGTCGAGGGCGGCGACCGGACAGGTCGGCAGGGCCGGCGAGGGCGACGACGACGATGCGCTGCTCGACGACCCGCCCCCACCGCTCCCACAGGCGGCGAGCAGCAGAGCCGTCGTCCCTCCCAGCACGACAAACCCTCGGCCGAACCGAACCCGACGATCTCTCCCTGTGGCCATGAACCCTCCCGGCTCCGATCCCTGTCGGCCTCAGCGTTGCAGGAAGCGGTCGAGTCGGGCAGGGTCTTCCGACCCGATGTGCACCGCTTCCTTCGCGGTGCTGCGGGCAGGGTCCGGTACTCTCCAGATCAGTCAGCCGCAGCTCCCCGACCGGAGGAACCGACGATGGGACTTCCCGAGGTCATCGGCCTGGTGGCGTTGGCGGTCGCCATCTCCGCCGGGGTGTCGGCGCTGGTGGTCTCCATCGCCGTGCGGCGGGTGCGCTGGAGGAAAGGCGAGCAGGGGAAGCCCCCGGTTGGCGTCTGACACCGAGTTGAGGAGCAACGGCCTCACCACCGACGAGGCTTCGTCCCGGCTCGCGGCCGACGGACCGAACCGGCTCCCGACCCCGCGCGGCACCCCGGCCTGGCGCCGGCTCCTCGCCGAGATGGTGCACTTCTTCGCCCTGCTCTTCTGGGTGGCCGGCGCCCTCGCCTTCATCGCCGGCATGCCCCAACTCGGCGTGGCGGTGTTCGTCGTCATCGTCCTCAACGGGGTGTTCGCGTTCATCCAGGAGGCGCGGGCCGAGCATGCCGCCGAGCGACTCCGCGATCTCCTGCCGCGTTCGGCCACCGTGATCCGCGACGGGGGGCCGATCGACATCTCCGCCGAAGACCTGGTGCGAGGTGATCTCGTGCTGCTGGGTGAGGGCGACCGGGTCTCGGCCGACATGCACCTCGATGTCGTCCACGCCCTTGCCGTCGACAGCTCTGCGCTCACCGGCGAGAGCGTGCCCGACCACCCGCTGCCCGACGCCGTCGTGTACGCCGGGTGCTTCGTCGTGGAGGGGGAGGCGCGCGGCACGGTCGTGGCGACCGGTCCGGCCACCCGGCTCGCCGGCATCGCCGGTCTGACCCGTTCGCAGCGACCGGCGCCGAGCCCCCTGCGCCTCGAGCTCGACCGGGTTTCGCGCATCATCGCCGCCGTGGCCGTGACGGTGGGCGTCGGGTTCTTCGGCGCCGCCCTCCTGATGGGGACAGCCGCGTCGGACGGGTTCCTCTTCGCCGTCGGGGTGACCGTGGCCGTGGTCCCGGAGGGGCTGCTGCCGACCGTCACGCTGTCGCTGGCCGTCGGCGCCCAGCGCATGGCCACCCGGCGGGCACTCGTGCGGCACCTCGAGGCGGTCGAGACGCTCGGCTCGACCACCTTCATCTGCACCGACAAGACGGGCACGCTGACCCGCAACCAGATGACGGTCGTCGACGTCTGGATGCCGGGCGGTCGGGCCGTCATCGACGGAAACGGCTACGAGCCGGTGGCCGAGGTGCGGTGCGACCCGCCGGAGGTCATCGAGACGCTGCGCGAGGCGGCACGCGTCGCCCTTCGTTGCTCGACGGGACGAGTGGTCGAAGAGGACGGTCTCTGGGTGGCCCACGGCGATCCGATGGAAGCGGCCCTGGATGCCCTGGCCCGTCGGGTCGGGGTGGATGCGGACGCTGATGTGGTGACCGCATCAGGAGCTCTTCGCTTCCCGTTCGATGCCAGACGCCGGCGCATGTCCGTCGTCGTCGACGGCCGGGTGCTCGTGAAGGGGGCACCTGACGCGATCCTCCCGAGGTGCGCCGCCGTCGACGGCGCCACCGAGGCGCTTCAGGATCTGGCGGAGCGGGGTCTGCGGGTGCTGGCGGTGGCCGGCCGGGCCGTGGAACGCGACGCCATGCCCCAGACCAGCGACGAGGCCGAGAACGACCTGACTCTCCTGGGCCTGATCGCCATGGAGGATCCTCCGCGGCGCGAAGCGGCCGACGCCATCGCCGCCTGCCGCCGAGCCGGGATCGCAGTCGGGATGGTCACCGGCGATCACCCGGCCACCGCGCTGGCCATCGCCCGCGAGGTGGGACTCAGCACCGGCGAGGAACTGGTCGTGCTGGGCGACGACCTGCCGGCCGACGAGGACGAGCTCGGCGCGCTGGTCGATCACGACGGGGTCGTCATGGCGCGGGTCGCCCCCGAGGACAAGCTCCGGATCGCCCACGCCCTCCACCAGCGGGGGCACGTGGTGGCGATGACGGGTGACGGCGTGAACGATGCCCCGGCGCTGCGAGAGGCGGCCATCGGGGTGGCCATGGGCAAGTCGGGAACCGACGTCGCACGCGAGGCCGCCGACCTGGTGCTGCTCGACGACGACTTCGCCACCATCGTGGCTGCCGTCGAGCAGGGTCGCTCGACCTTCGCCAATATCCGCCGGTTCCTGACCTACCACCTCACGGACAACGTGGCCGAGTTGGCGCCGTTCGTGGTGTGGGCGCTGTCGGGGGGACGGTTCCCGCTGGCCATCGGCGTGCTGCAGGTACTCGCCCTCGACATCGGCACCGACGTCCTTCCCGCCCTCGCGTTGGGCACCGAACCACCCGGCGCCCACGTGCTGACGAACCCACCGACCCACCGACATCTGATCGACCGGCCGTCGTTCATCCGGGCGTTCGGGGTGCTCGGTCCGGTCGAGGCCTTCGTCGAACTGTCCGCCTTCATCGCCGTCTTCTGGGCGTCGGGATGGCGACCGGGCGACGCGTTCTCGGACGGGGCGATCCTGCGATCGGCATCGGGTGCCGCCTTCACCGCCGTGGTGTTCGGGCAGATGGCCAACGCCTTCGCCTGCCGCAGCACCGTTCGCCCCGTGTGGCGCGTCGGCCTCACGACCAACCGATTCCTGCTCGTCGCCCTCGCCGCCGAACTCGCGATGCTGCTGGGCTTTCTGTACATCCCGCCCGTCGCCGAAATCCTTGGGCAGGCCGGCCCGACCTGGGCCGGGTTCGGGGTCGCACTCCTGGCCATCCCGGCCGTCATCGCCGCCGACACGGCCCAGAAGGCGGTCATCGGTCGGCGCCGCGCCCGCCTCCACTGACCACCGCGCCGGTCAGGGCGTGGGGCAGCCGGTCAGCCGGTCAGCCGGTCGTGTTGACGATGAGCACCGAACTCTCGGCCTTGTGCGCCACGGTGTTGGGCACGCTGCCCAGGATGCGTCCCGCCCCCCGCATGCCCTTGTTGCCGACCACGATGAGATCGGCCGCCACCTCGTCGGCGACCTGAAGGATGCCCTCGGCGGCGGCGCCGGGGATCACGTGGCAGTGCACGACCAGCCCGGGAAGCCGGAGGGCGATCGAATCGAGGTGGCCGCGGGCGCGCGCCTCGCTGCGGTCGTCTCCCGTGTCGCCGGACTCGATCACGGTCACCAGATGCAGCTCGGCCTGGTTCGCCTGGGCGTGCTCGACCGCGACATCGAGCGCCCGGCTGGCCGATTCGCTCTTCGCTGCCCCCACCACGATGCGAGTGAACACGACGCTGCCTCCCCTCGGCTCACGCGATGGGGTGAGCCCGCCGACGATGCCGGACCGGTGCCGGCGATCGCCCGACGCTATCCGCGCCGGCCGACGCGCACCGGCCCGATCCGCATCACGAGCGCAGGATGAGGCCCTTGTAGCCATCGGCGAAGCCGGCGTGACGCAGGTGATCGGCGGCGGGTGACTCGCCCGCCGGGGCGCCGTCGATACGGGCGATCTCGATCTTGCGGACCCGACCGTCCTTGACGAGGCGCGCCAGGCCCTCAGCCCAGTGGGGATGGTCGAGCGCACCCGGGAACGTCGAGAGGCTCTTGCCACCCCGCTCGAGCTCGGCCACCGGCTCGCCGGCGACGAGCACCACGAACGCCCCGGCGCTGCGTGACGGCCGGCCCCCCGAAGTGGGCCAGGGCAGGGCGGCGCCGTAGGGCTGGGCCGGATCGGTGGCAGCCAAGACCATCGGGGTGAGGTCGGGCTCGAGCGGATCGCGCACGGCCCGCAATCGGTCGACGGCGCCGGGCAGCGCGAACTGGGCGGCGCCGAGCCCGGCCACGAAGTAGCCCCGTCGCACCTGACCGCGCTCCTCGAGCGCCTTGAGCACCGGATAGATGGCGGCGAAGCCACCCTCGATGCCTTCGGCCAGGGCCGCTTCGCGAGTGAGCACGCCATGACGCTCGAGCAACTGCATGGCCTGGGCGTGAGCCGCCTCGGTGGGCGTCGGAGCCGGCCGCAGCAGGGGTGCCACCAACGACCACCGCCCGGCGGCGGCCGGCGGGCCGACCGCCGAGAGGGCCCGCAGGTTGGGCCGACCGAGGTTGGGACGACGGGAGCCGGGGCGCCGCGGGCGACCACGGCGACCTCCCGCGCCGCCGCCCTGACGCGCCCGGCCGGCCACCATCGCCCGAAGGGGGGCGAGCGAGTCGTTCGTGACCTCGCCCACCCACACGAGATCCCACAGGGCGGCGAGCACCGACGCGTCGTCGTAGGCCCCGTCGGCCGCGGCCGCCGCCACCAGGTCGGGCCAGAACGAGGCGCCGCGCTGGGCGAGATGAGCCCGCAATGCGTCGTGCAGGACCGAGGCCGGGTGGTGGGGATCAGCGTCGTCGGGGTCGGCCTCGACCTGGTTGGAATCGGGGTCGGAGACAACCGGTTCGGAGACAGGCCGGGCCGGCACGAGCAGGCCGGCCTGGTCACGGAACAGCAGGCGCACCCGCCCGTCGTTCGCCCCGACCGGCCCGGCACCGACCCACACGACCTCGCCGGTGGTGCACAGGGCATCGAGGTCGGCCGGGCGGTAGCCGGCCACGCGCGCCGGGAGCAGGTCGGCCTCGAGCACCGACGCGGCCAGGGCGGCGCCCTGCAGCGAGCCGATCGTCTCGACCAGGGCATCGACGCCCCGATGCGGAAGCCCGAGCCCCTGCCATTGCGGCAGGAAGCGGGCCAACGCGGCGGCGTCGACCGGCTCGACCTCTCTGCGCAGTGACGCCAGCGAACGACGGCGGAGCTGACGCAGCACATCGTCGTCACACCACTCGCGCTCGATGCCTTCGGGCCGGAACTCGCCCAGCACGATGCGGTTCTGCGCCTCGAGGCTCTCGAGCACGGGCCGCACGCGATCGAGAGCCAGTCCGTAGCGCTGGGCGACCTGCCGGGTGACGAACGGGCCGTGGGTGCGGGCGAAGCGGGCCACCAGGTCGGTCAGGGGCTCGGGTACCGGGTCGGTGAAGGCGGCGGGCAGACCGGCCGGCAGGGCCACGCCCAGCCCGTCGCGCAGCCGGGCCGCGTCTTCGGCCGCGGCGATGCGATCGTCACCGGCGATCGACACCCGGATCGCCCGGCGCTCGGCGACCAGGCCGTCGACCCAGGCCTCGACCTGGCTCGGCCCGCGGGGCGACTCGCAGCGCGAGTCGATCTCCCACATCGAGAGGGGGCCGAGCAGGCGCAACAGGTCGTGCACCTCGTCGCCGTCGCGGGCCCGGCGGCCGTCGGCCAGTCGCTGCAGCTCGAGCTCGAGATCGCCCAGCACCACCGGGTCGATCAGCTCGCGCAGCTCTTCGGCGCCGAGGAGGTCACGCAACAGATCGCGGTCGAGGGCAAGGGCCGCGGCCCGACGCTCGGCGAGGGGCGCGTCGCCGGCATACATGTAGACGGCGATCCAGCCGAAGATCAACGACTGCGCGAACGGCGACGCCCGCGGAGTGTCGACCGGCACCACACGGATGCGACGGGCGCGCAGATCGGTGAGCACCTCGCGCAGTGCGGGCAGGTCGAACACGTCGTTCACGCACTCACGGGTGGCCTCGAGCAGGATGGGGAAGTCGGGGTACTTGGCCGCCACCGCCAGCAGATCGGCGGCCTTCTGGCGCTGCTGCCACAGGGGGGTGCGGCGGTCGGGCCGGCGTCGGGGCAACAGCAGCGCGCGCGCCGCGCACTCGCGGAACCGTGACGCGAACATCGCCGTCTGCGGCAACTGACCCACGACGATGGCGTCGATCTCGTCGGGGTCGATGAGCAACTCGTCGAGGGGGAGCTCGTCGACCGCGTCGGGCAGCCGCAGCACGATGCCGTCGTCGCTCCACATCAGCTCGACCTCGATCCCCCACCGCTCGGCCAGCCGTGCCTGCAGAGCCATGCCCCACGGCGCGTGCACCTGGGCCCCGAACGGCGACAGCACGCAGACCCGCCAGTCGCCGATCTCGTCACGGAAGCGCTCGACCACGATGGTGCGATCGTCGGGGACCACGCCGGTGACCTCGGCCTGCTCGTCGAGATAGGCGATGAGGTTGGCCGCCGCCCACGGGTCGAGACCGTTCTCGGCCTGCAGGCGCGCCGCCGAGCCCGGCCCCTCGGCCCGCACCCCACGCACGAACTCGCCGAGCGCCCGACCCAGCTCGAGCGGCCGGCCGGGGCCGTCGCCGTGCCAGAACGGCATCTTGCCGGGCTGACCGGGCGCCGGTGTGACCACGACACGCTCGTGGGTGATGTCCTCGATGCGCCACGTGCTGGCCCCGAGCAGGAACGTCTCGCCGACGCGGCTCTCGTAGACCATCTCTTCGTCGAGTTCGCCGACCCGGGCCCCGTCGGGCAGGAACACGCCGTAGAGGCCCCGATCGGGGATGGTGCCGCCGCTCGTGACCGCCAGGCGCTGCGCCCCGGCCCGACCGCGCAGCACACCGTGCACGCGGTCCCACACGATGCGGGGCCGAAGCTCGCCGAACTCGTCGGACGGGTAGCGCCCGGCCAGCAGGTCGAGCACGTTGGTGAGCACCTCGTCGCTGAGCTCGGCGTAGGTGGCCGAGCGCCGCACGACGGCCGCGAGATCGTCGACGGTCCACTCGTCGAGCGCGCACATGGCCACGATCTGCTGGGCCAGCACGTCGAGCGGGTTGCGCAGGTAGCGGGTGTGCTCGATGAGCCCGTCGTGCATGCGCTGCACCACGACCGCCGCCTCGACCAGATCGTTGCGGTGCTTGGGGAAGAGCTTGCCCTTGCTCGGCTCGCCGACCGAATGGCCGGCCCGACCGATGCGCTGCAGGCCCCGAGACACCGCCCCCGGTGACTCGACCTGGATCACCAGGTCGACCGCACCCATGTCGATGCCCAACTCGAGCGAGCTGGTGGCGACCAGGCCCTTGAGCTCGCCCCGCTTGAGCTCGTCCTCGATCTGCAGGCGGCGCTCGCGCGACAGCGAGCCGTGATGAGCCTTCACGACCTCGAGGCCCGGTGGGGGCGGACGACCCTCGGCCTCGGCCGCCCGGTTCTCGCCTTCGAGCGCCAACTCGTTGAGCCGGGTCGCCAGCCGTTCGGCGAGCCGGCGGGCATTCACGAAGATCAGGGTTGAGCGATGCTGCTGCACCAGATCGAGCAGCGCCGGATGGATGGCGGGCCAGATGCTGCGGCGCGCCGGTCCGCCGGGCGATCCGCTGCCGGGCTTGCCACCAGGCCCGCCGCCTGGCCCACTGCCGGGCTGGTCGATGATCTCGCCGAGGGCGCCCATGTCCTCGATGGGCACGACCACCTCGATCTCGAGCGGCTTGCGGATGCCGGCGTCGACGATGGTGACCGGTCGGGGGGCGGGACGAGCCGAGCCGAGCCCGGCGACCGGCTCGACCGGCTCGACCAGATCGACCGCACGGGGCGAGGCCGGCAGGTAGCCGCCGAGGTAGCGGGCGATCTCGTCGAGCGGGCGCTGGGTGGCCGACAGGCCGATGCGTTGCGGTGGTCGGTCACACAACTGCTCGAGCCGTTCGAGTGACAGGGCCAGGTGCGCCCCCCGCTTGGTGGGGGCCAGAGCGTGGATCTCGTCGATGATGACGGCCTCGACGTTGCGGAGCGTGTCGCGCGCCGCGGAGGTGAGCATGAGGTAGAGCGACTCGGGCGTGGTGATGAGCAGATCGGGCGGGTTGCGCACCAGCTTGCGGCGCTCGTCGGGCGGCGTGTCGCCGGTGCGCATGCCGACCGTCGGGGGGTGGAACCCCGACCCCAGCCGCTCGGCGGCCAAACCGATGCCCATGAGCGGGGCCCGCAGGTTCTTCTCGACATCGACGGCCAGCGCCCGCAATGGCGACAGGTACAGCAGACGGGTGCGCCGCGCCTTGTCGGCGGGCGGCGGCTCGCTGACCAGGCGATCGAGGCCCCAGAGGAATGCCGCCAGGGTCTTGCCCGACCCGGTCGGCGCCAGGATCAGGGTGTGCTCGCCCGAGGCGATGGCCGGCCAACCGAGCCGCTGCGCCGCCGTGGGGTCGGGGAAGGTCGTCGAGAACCAGGCGCGCACCGGTGGCGAGAACTGATCGAGCACCGCATCCGACGACACGCGGCCCACGGTACCCGGGTGGTGTGACGGCCATCCGGGCGACCCCGCGCCGCCGGATTGCCAGCTGAGATCCCCCAGTGACCCCGGCCGATCGCCGCCTACACTTCGCCGAATGGCGCCGTACCTGACTCCCGAGCACCATCCGGCGTTCGAGGAGTACTGCGAGACGATCTATGAGCTCCGTGAGGACGACGTCGATGTGATCAAGGCGCGCATCGCCGAGCGGCTCGACGTGTCGCGCCAGGCGGTGGCCGAGATGATCCGGCGCCTGCACCAGCAGGGCCTCGTCACCGTGGCCGGATCGATCAAGCTCACCGACGACGGCCTGCGCCTCGCCGAGAGCGTCGTGCGTCGCCACCGCCTCGCCGAACGGTTTCTCACCGACGTGCTCGGCCTGTCGTGGGCCGATGCCCATGCCGAGGCCGGCAAGTGGGAGCACGTGATCTCCAAGCCGGTCGAGGACGCGCTCACCCGCCTGATGGGCGATCCCACGACCTGCCCCCACGGCAACCCGATCCCCGGGTCGAGCTACGAGGCGCCCGACGCGGTCACCCTCGACGCCCTCGAAGTCGGCGATCGCTTCACGGTGTCGCGCATTCCCGAGGAGCTCGAGTTCGCCCCGGGCCTGCTCACGTTCCTCGAAGAGTCGAACCTGGTGCCGGGCATGCAGGGCGCCATCACCGCGTCGTCGCCCGACGGCACCACGACCGTCGAGATCGACGGCCGCCACGTGGGCATCGGCGCCTTCGCCAGCACCCGCATCCTGGTCACCGCCGGTCTGTGATCGGACCGACCTGATCAGCCCACGACCTGATCAGCCCACGACCTGATCAGCCGCCCGCGGCCACGATCACGAAGTCGGTGGCGATGCCGGCCAGCAGGCCGATCAGGATTCCCCACATCATGAGCTCCTTGTGGCCCAGGGTGAACGCCACCTTGAGGAGCTGGATCACGACGTACAGGATCGATCCGGCCGCCAGAGCCAGGAACGCCGTGAACAGGTAGTCGTTCACCACCGACTGCCCGACGAGGGTGCCGACGAAGGTGGGGCCGCCGCCTATCAGCCCCAGCACGGCAAGGAAACCCCACGACGGCCGGCGTTCGTCGAGGGTGAGCGGGGCGATGATGCCGAAGCCCTCCGTGGCGTTGTGGAGAGCGAAGCCGACGATCAACAGCACGGCGAGGCTGATCTCCCCCGAGGCCGCCGACTGGCCGATGGCCAGGCCCTCGGCGAAGTTGTGCAGGCCGATGCCGACGGCGATGAGCAAGGCCAGCCGACGACCGGGGGTGCCGAGCCAGCCCCGGGCCGTCGTCGCCGGTCGGCCAGCTGAATCGGTGGGCTCGAAGTCGGTCACCGCCGCCGCACCGGGCCCATGGCTGAGCGGCGGAGAGGTGAGCGCGACGGCCCGGCGACCCATCCACCGGTCGTAGTAGGTGAGGCTCATCAGGCCGAACGTGAGCCCCGCGGTGGCCACCAGACCCAGGGCGGCGAAGGTGCCCCACGACCCGTCGTTGTCGACGGCGACCGCCTTGAGCGCGTCCTCGGCGGGCTCGAAGGCGTGGCTGAGCGTCTCCCAGAGCAGGAAGACCAGCACGCCGACGGCGAAGGCGTTGAGGAACACCTTGACCTTGACGGCGGGATGACGGAGCCGCCCGAGGGGCAGTCCCAGGAAGATGGTGAAGCCGGCGATGGCGCCCAGCAGGGCGATCTTCTCAGAGGACATGGACCGTAGGTTAGGCACGCTTTACTCCGGTATGCAAGCAACCTTGCCTACCGGCGCAGCCGGGGTCGACCGAACGTTGCGCGCAAAACGGGGCAGGGCCCCGACTGGCGCGCAGAGAACAACGGGAGGTGCGCCGCGGGCGCGGGTCGCTCCGTGGGCGCGGGTAGCGCCAGGCCTTCGGCTATTCCTGCAAGGCGTCGGGCAGGTCGCGGGCGTGCACGATGGCGAGCCGCTTGGTGGCGCGGGTGAGCGCCACGTAGAGCGAGCGCAGGCCCTGAGCCTCTTCGTCGACGATGGCGGCCGGCTCGACGACGACCGA
>Ga0315292_10002174_pt1 | contig 10900 bp, 6 predicted proteins | sample YL17G13_0_MG_FD_204029 | JGI IMG/M metagenome (GOLD analysis project Ga0315292, IMG submission 204029) | Sediment microbial communities from Yellowstone Lake, YNP, Wyoming, USA - YL17G13_0 | ecosystem: Environmental > Aquatic > Freshwater > Lake > Sediment | place: USA: Wyoming | collected... | reverse complement strand
GCCGAACCCGCGGCTCGAGGGATTGGACCCTTGCGCGACGTGCAGCAAGCCGTGCCGGCGCGTCTGCCCGCGGACCGCGTTCCGCAGCGACGCCTACGAGAGGACGCTCTGCAAGCAGGAGCAGGACCAGCTCGACGTCGACTTCGAAGTGCTCGACGGGGCGATCATGGGACTCGACGAGCCCAGCGAGGTCACCAAGTACTGCCGCGCCTGCGAGCTGGCCTGCCCCGTCGGGCAGGACGGCGGGGGCGGCTTCGTCAGCCCGCCCGACACGGCCCTGCCCGACCAGCCTCGCTTCGTGCTGGACGACGAAGCTTGGGCCGCCTTCGGCGAGCAGCTCTCCGGCAAGTCGCAGCCACTCCCTGCGCTCGTAGAGGCGGCTGCCGCCGCAAGCCCCTTCGAAGGTGATGGGGCGAACCTCCGGCTCGAGGCCCTTGCGGGGACCGACGATGTGGCCGGCTTCGCCTGTGGCGATACGGACCTGGACGAGTACCTCACGCAGCGCGCGCTCGCCGACCAGCGGGCCGGCACGACCCGCGTCGCCGCGCGGGACGCGCGCGTGGTCGGCTACTTCGCGCTCAAGGCGGCCACGGTGAGCCCGCCCGCGACGGTCGAGCATCAGCCAGGCCAGCCCCCTCTGGACGTCCCGGTGATCCTGCTCGAGCGCATGGCGGTCGACGCGGGTGAGCAGGGCAAGGGCGTCGGCAAGGCGATGCTGGTGCAGGCGCTCGCCCGCTGCCTGCACGCGTCCTCCACGATGTTCTCCCGGGCGGTCCTCGTCGATGCCGGAGCCACCGATGCCCGCGGCTTCTTCGAGAAGTACGGCTTCGAGTCCTCGTCCTTGGGTGCGCAGCATCTTCTGGTGCGCTCGAAGGACGTCCGCAAGAGTTTGACGCCGCCTCAGGAGGATTAGAGCTGGAGCACGTCGAGGCGGTGACGGGATCCACGCGGCGAGCGGCGGCGCATCCGGGCGCCGCCGCCGCGCATCGCCCGAGGGTCGCGAAGTATGTAGCATGACGCCCCCGCGAGACGGGAACCTGCCCGGCCGTCGACAACCCGATGAGTGAAGGAGAGTGTCGTGGACTGGAGTCTCACCTGCACGACCCCCGCGGAGCGGGACCTCGTGATCGAGTCCGCCCTGGCGGTGCTCGAGCGCGTGGGCATGCGCATGAAAGGGGCGGCGCACACGCTCGACGCGCTGGCGAGCCGCGGCGCCGTGGTCGACGCGGCGACGGGGGTGGTGCGTCTGCCGCCGGAGATCGTGCGTGCGGCTCTCGACACGCTCCCGGATCAGCTGTTCATCGCGGGCGCGGTCCCCGCGCGAGACGTCGTCCTCGACCGGCGCAGCGGCCCGTTCTTCAATCCCTCCGGGTGTCACGCCAAGACCCTCGACTTCCGCACGCGGCGGCTGCGCCCGTCCAGCATCGAGGATCTCCGCGAGGGCACCATCGTCATGGACGCCACCCCGGAGATCGACGTCATGTGGACGTTCCTGACGGCCAACGACGTGCCGGTCGAGCGCCGTGAGCTGGTGGAGTACTACACGTATCTCGCGAACACCTCGAAGCCGCTGGTGCTCGTCGACTGCCCGACGGACGCCACCGACGTGCTGCGCATCATGGACGTCCTCGGCGGCGGCCTGGAGGGCTTCCGCCGCCGCCCGCGCCTCGGTGTGCTCTGCGCCGCTCGCGCGCCGCTCGCGGTCAACGGCGCCCTGCTGGACGTGACCTGCGAGCTGGCCGCTCTCGGCAGCCCCGTCTGGGCCTACTCGATGGCCATGGCGGGGGCGACAGGTCCCATCACGGTCGCCGGCATGCTGACCCTGATGTGGGCGGAGATCCTCGGCCTCGTCACGGCGGTCCAGGCCGTGGCCCCTGGCGCGGCCGTGCTTGCCTGTTGCGGCCCGGGGATCCTCGAGATGCGCACCGGCAACATGTCCCTCGGCAGCCCCGAGAACACGCTCATGGGCGTCGCGTCGGTCGAGATCGGCCACCATCTGGGGTTGCCGGTCCACAACTCCGCCTTGTCGACGGACGCCCAGCATCCCGGCGTGCAGGCCGGGTACGAGAAGGGCATGAAGGTCCTCCCCGCGGTGCTGGCGGGCGTCGATCTCATCAGCGGCGGTTTCGGCGCCCTGGCCTCGTCGAGCGTGTGGCATCTGCCCATGGTGCCGATCGACGCCGAGGTGGCGACTCTCGTGCGGCGCCTCGCCGCGGGAAGCCCCATACGCCCGGAAGATGTGATGCTCGACGTGATCGAGCGCGTGGGGGTCGGCGGCAACTACCTCAAGGAGCGGGTCACCCGCGAGCGCGTGCGCGCCCTCGAACACTTCTCGCCGACCATCGGCAGCCGGCTGCCGTTCGAGCAGTGGGTCGCCGAGGGCAAGCAGGAGGTCGATGTGGCGCGCGAACTCGTGGAGCAGACCCTGGCGGCAGCGCCGGCCCGGGAGGGCGACGCGGCGCTCCTGGGAGAAGACCAGCTAAAGGCTCTCGCGGAGGTCTGCGGCGTCGGCCGCTGAAGGCTCCGGCATCCTGGTGCGCTTCGTCGCCGCCGCCCGCGGCGGCACGAGAGGCACGCGATTCCGCAGGGACTGCTGCTCGATTGGCAAACCGCGCTTGGGCTGCTTGCGCAGACTGGCTGATGCGGGAGGGCATGCGGCGTGCATATTGACTTGCAGGAGATGTTTCGTCTAGGATGCAGACACACGGCAGGACGGACGCTGCGGACGCTATCGGCCACGAGGGTCGCCCCGAACCGCCGCGATCACCCCCGACCGGCACGGGCATGTGTTGTGCGATGTCTATCGATATGCGGTTAAAGCGAACACAACGACAGCGAAAACGGCGGATGCCTTGACCATGATGATGCAAGGCGGCAGTTTCGCTTGGGATTCCGAACTCAAGGCTTTGTCCGCGCCGTTGCCGTGTGTTAGTGTCGCGCCAAGACGGTCATTGACAACTTGGCGCGTTGATTCCCAGAGTCTGTTCCAACTTGGCGAACCACCCGAACGTACAGTAGGCAGTAGGCACAGGATTGGGGGACGGTATCGTGGGCGAACAGCGAGATAAGTCAGGATTCGAGATCGGCGAGATCACCGACTTCGTGCGCGGCAAGCGCGTGACGCGCCGAAGCCTCCTCAAGGGGTCGGCGGCCATCGGCGGCCTCGCCGCCCTGGGGCCGCTGGCTTCCGCTTGCGGAGGGGACGAGGAGGCCGCCACCACGGCTTCTCCGACGGCCGGCCCGAAGAAGGGCGGCTCCCTGCGTGTGGGCATCGTCGGCGGCTCGGCCAAGGACACGGCCGATCCGCAAATGGCCTCGTTCGAGCCGGACATCGCCATCCAGTTCTGCATGTACGAAGGCCTCACGAACTTCGACCTGGACGCGCAGGTATACAACCAGATGGCGGAGAGCATCGAGCCCAACGCCGACGGCACCGTCTGGAACGTCAAGCTGAAGTCCGGCATGATGTGGCACGACGGCAAGCCGGTCACGGCCGACGACGTCGTATACTCGTTCGAGCGCATCGCCGACCCCAAGGCGCCGAAGACGGCTTTGGCTTCGCTGGCGGGCCTTGCGCCGGGCAGCGCCGTGAAGATCGACGACACCACTGTCGAGTTCCGCCTCGAAACGGCGAACGTGCTGTTCCCTGAGGGTCTCGCCTTCCGCGGCAGCCAGGTCGTGCCGGTCGGCTTCGACCCCAAGACTCCGATCGGCAGCGGTCCCTTCAAGATGACCGACATGAAGCCGGGCGAGCAATTCACGTTCGCGCCCTTCGCCGACTATTACGACACCCCCCCGTACGTCGACGACCTCACCATCATCGAGTTCGCCGACGAGACGGCGCGCGTCAATGCGCTGAACAGCGGCGAGGTCGAGGCGATCTCGCAGCTGCCGACGAGCCAGGCCAAGGTGATCGAATCGACGGGCGGCCTGGTGCTGCTCAACGCCGAGACGGGCGCCTGGCGTCCGTTCACCATGCGCATCGACGTCAAGCCGTTCAGCGACAATCGCGTGCGGCAGGCGTTCCGTCTGATCGTCGACCGCCAGCAGATGATCGACCTGGCCTACAACGGCTTCGGCACGCTCGGCAACGACATGTACGCGCCGTTCGACCCGGGCACGCCCGACCTTCCCCAGCGCGTGCAGGACCTCGAGCAGGCCAAGTCGTTGCTCTCAGCGGCGGGCTACGACAGCCTCACCGTCGAACTCGTCACCTCGGCCGGTGCCCTCGGCGCCGACGAGGTCGCTGCCGCGCAGGTGTACGCCGAGCAGGCCAAGGGCGCCGGCGTCGACGTCAAGGTCAAGAAGACCGACTCCGGCGTCTTCTACGGCGACGACTACCTGAGCTGGCCGTTCGCCCAGGACTTCTGGTACACGCGCAACTACCTCGCGCAAGCCGGCCAGGCGACCATGCCCGGCGCGCCCTACAACGAGACCCACTGGGAGAACGCGGAGTGGCTCGCGATCGTCGAGGAGGCCTTCGGCACCGTCGACGAGGCTGCCCGCAACGAGCTCATCGGCCAGGCGCAGACCATCGAGTTCAACGAGGGCGGCATGATCATCTGGTCGTTCCGCAACCAGGTCGACGCCTACTCCGAGAAGATCACCGGCATCCAGCAGGACAAGCTCGGCATGCCGCTGGGTCGCTGGGGCATGAGCTTCAAGAACGTCTACTTCGTCTGAGAGGCAGAGCACACTGATCGACACCGGTGGCGGGCGCGCATTCCCCCTGGCGCTCGCCGCCGCAAGTCATTGACAGCACGACACGACAGTCCGTAGAGTGTAGACCACGTTCCCTACCCACCCGGGTCGGGAGAGAACCTTGCTTTGCGCCGGCTTCGGCCCGCTCTCGTGGCGGGTGGTCGTGTCTCTAGGGAACAGGGGGAAGTCCATGAGCAGTGACGATCGAGGCTTCATCTGGGAGGTCTCCAACAGTCGCATATCGCGCCGGAGTCTCCTCAAGGGGGCGGCGGCCATCGGTGGGGTCGCGGCCCTGGGACCGCTGGCCGCAGCGTGCGGAAGCGACAGCACCAGCAGTTCCGCCTCGCCGTCCGCCGCGGCGGGCACCCCCAACAAGGGCGGCGACCTCATGGTGGGCATAGTCGGCGGCTCGGCCAAGGACACGGCCGACCCACACAAGGGCTCCTACGAGCCCGACATCGCCATCCAGTACATCATGTACGAGGGTCTCACCAACTGGACCTTCGACATGCAGTTGGAAGACTTGCTGGCCGAGAGCATCGAGCCCAACGCCGACGGCTCCGTCTGGCAGGTCAAGCTGCGGGACGGGGTCCTGTGGCACGACGGCAAGCCCGTCACGGCAGACGACGTCGTGTTCTCGATGGAGCGCATCGTCGATCCGAAGGACCCGAAGGTCGCCGCCGCTGCTCTCACAGGCGTGGGTCCTGGCAGCGTGAAGAAGATCGACGACCTGACGGTCGAGTTCAACCTGACCACGGCGAACGTTCTGTTGGACGAGAACCTCGCCGAACGCAGCGCCAAGATCGTGCCGGTGGGCTTCGACCCCATGAATCCTATCGGCAGTGGTCCGTTCAAGATGGTCGATATGAAGCCCGGCGAGCAGTTCAAGTGGGACGCGTTCGCCGACCACTGGGGCGGCCCTCCCTACGTCGACACCCTCACCATGATCGAATTCGCCGACGACACGGCGCGCATCAACGCGCTGAACAGCGGCCAGATCCAGGCGCTGTCGCAGCTGCCGAAGAGCCAGGCCCAGGTGATCGAGGCGACGGACGGGCTGGCGCTGCTCAACGCCGAGACGGGCGCGTGGCGTCCGTTCACGATGCGCATTGACGTCAAGCCGTACAGCGACGTGCGCGTGCGCCAGGCGTTCCGGCTGATCGTCGACCGCCAGCAGATGATCGACCAGGCGTACAGTGGCCTGGGCGCCGTCGGCAACGACATGTACGGCCGCTACGATGCCGGCACGCCCGCCCTGCCGCAACGCGTTCAGGACATCGAGCAGGCCAAGTCCCTGCTCAAGCAGGCGGGCTACGACAACAGCCTCACTGTCCAGCTCGTCACCTCCGAGGGCGCCCTCGGCGGTGATGAGGTCGCGGCGGCACAGGTATTCGCCGAGCAGGCCAAGGCGGCCGGCGTCACCGTCACCATCAAGAAGACCGATTCCGGCGTGTTCTACGGCGAGGACTACCTCACCTGGCCGTTCGCGCAGGACTTCTGGGCGACGCGTACGTACCTGGCGCAGACCAGCCAGGGCACACTGCCCACGGCGCCCTACAACGAGACCCACTGGGAGAACGCCGAGTGGCTGGCGCTGGTCAAGGAGGCGTTCAAGACGGTCGACGACGCGGCGCGCAACGAGCTCATCACCCAGGCGCAGCAGATCGAGTTCGACACGGGCGGCTACATCATCTGGTCGTGGCGTAACCAGGTCGACGCCTACTCCAAGACGACCACCGGCTACAAGCTGGACAAGCTCGGCGGCCCGATCGGCCGCATGTACTTCAAGGACGTCTACTTCGTGTGAGAGACCGGACGATCAGCACGCCCGGCGGCCGGCGCCATGCTTCCCCTTGGTGCCCCCGCTGGTCCCGGCCGGACCGTCCGAGGTCGGGCGGCCCGGCCAGCTTCGCCGGTCGCCGGCGTGAGGCGAACGACGTTGACAAGCCATCTCTGTGCCCGGACTCGCGGGAGACTCCGCCGAATGGCTAGCAACACGGACAGAAGGGACGGGATCGCATGCCGCCGCTCCTGAAACTGATCCTCATCCGCGTCGCACTGGGGATGCTCACCCTGTTCCTGGTCTCGATCGTGGTGTTCGCCGCGACGCAGGCTCTGCCGGGCGATACGGCCCGTGCCATCTTGGGCAAGGAGGCCGCCAACAAGGCCCGCTACGAGGCGCTGCGCGAGCAACTGGGGCTCGACAAGCCCATGGCCGAGCAGTACCTCACCTGGCTCGGCGCGGTCGTGACCGGTGACCTGGGCAACTCGCTGGTACAGGACAAGCCCGTCACCGAACTGCTGGCGCGGCGCGTGCAGAACACCGCGGTACTCGTGTTGATCGCGGCGCTGCTCAGCATCCCGCTCTCACTGCTGCTGGGCTCGCTCACCGCCCTGCGACGCGATGGCAAGTTCGACATCTCCGTCTCGATCGGCAGCCTGTCACTTGCCGCCCTGCCCGAGTTCGTCACCGGCATCATTCTGATCCTGCTGTTCGCGACCCAGGTCTTCACCTGGTTGCCGGCGGTATCGCGGGTCGACCCCACAGTGCCCATCTACGAGCAGCTCGAGCTGTTCATCCTGCCGGCGATCACGCTGATGCTGGCGGTGGCGCCGTACATCACCCGGATCCTGCGGGCGAGTACCATCGAGGTGCTCGAGAGCGAGTACGTGATGATGGCGCGGCTGAAGGGCCTCCCCGAGCGGCTCGTGCTCAATCGCCACGCCATCCCCAACGCGCTGGCTCCGGCCATCCAGGTCACGGCGCTCAACCTCGCGTGGCTCGCAGGCGGCGTCGTCGTGGTCGAGTACCTCTTCGCCTTCCCCGGCATCGGTTCGCTGCTCGTCGACGCGGTGGCCAACCGCGACATGCCGATGGTGCAGGCCATCTGTCTTATCATCGCCACGGTCTACGTGCTCGCCAACCTCACGGCGGACATCCTCACCATCCTGGTAAGCCCCCGGCTCAGGACCGGTCTGCGATGAATGACGAGATCATCGTCAGCGACTCCGAGATCGTCGAGGGGGCGGTCACGCATGCCGCCGTCCGCCGTTCCGAATGGCTGATGATCATCGCCGAAGCCTGGCGCATGCGGCGTACCAAAATAGGCGTCGGCATCTTTGGCGGCATCGTGCTGCTCGCCATCGTCGGCCCTTGGATTGCCCCTTACTCCCCGACCGAGTTCGTGGCGGCGCCCTTCTCAAGCCCGGAAATCCCGAAGATGTGGCTGGGCAGCGACTACCTCGGCCACGATGTGCTGACGCGCGTGCTCTACGGCGGGCGCACCGTCATCCTGCTCGCGCTTGCGGCGACCGTGATCGGCCTCGCGCTCGGGGTCACGCTGGGGCTGATCACCGGCTACGCGCGGCGCTGGATCGACGAGTCGGTCATGCGCATTCTCGACGTCGTCCTCGCCTTCCCGCAGATCGTCCTGACGCTGCTGTTCGTCTCTGTCCTCGGCCCCAGACTCTGGCTGATCGTGCTGATCGTCGGCATTTCGCACGCGCCGCGCATCGCCCGCGTCGCCCGCGCCGCGACGCTGGAGGTCGCGCAGCGTGACTTCGTGCGCGCCGCCGAGGCCTTCGGCGTACCGCGCCGAAAGATCCTCTTCAACGAGATCCTGCCGAGTATCACCAGCCCGCTGCTCGTCGAGTTCGGCCTGCGCCTGACCTACTCGATCGGCCTCATCGCGGCGCTGTCCTTCCTCGGCTTCGGCATGCAGCCGCCGGCAGCCGACTGGGGCCTGATGATCAACGAGAACCGCGTCGGCATCGTCATCCAGCCGTGGCCGGTCTTCGTGCCGGTCCTTCTGATCGGCATCCTGACGATCGCCACGAACCTGATCGCCGACGGGTTGGGCCGCGCCTTGATCGGCATCGAACGCGACACGGGGGTGGGCTGATGGAGACCGTGAGTGCCGCCGGCCCCACCAAGAGCCCGGAGCCCGAGGTCGTCCTCAACGTCGAGGGCCTGCGCATCGTGCTGGATCCCTCCGGGCTGGACATCGACGACGATGTCACGCTGGTCATCCGGCGTGGGGAGGTGCTGGGCCTTGTCGGCGAGTCAGCCTCCGGCAAGACCACCGTGGCCACCAGCCTGCTTGACTATCAGCGCCGCGGCGCCAGGATCGCCGGGGGGACCGTCGAGATCGACGGACAGGATATCCTGGCCATGGGCCCGGCGGCGTTGCGCGCCATTCGCGGTGGTACTATCAGCTACGTCCCGCAGGACTCGTCGGCAGCGCTCAACCCGGCGCTGCGTATCGGGCTGCAACTCATGGAGATCCTCGAGGTGCACGCGTTCGGCGCCTCGGGCGCCGAACGGGAGGCGCGCGTCGCCCAGATGATGGCCGAAGTGCTGTTGCCCTCCGACAAGGCGTTCCTGCGCCGCTACCCGCACCAGTTGTCCGGCGGTCAGCAGCAGCGCGTCGCCATCGCCATGGCGTTCGCCAATCGCCCCAAGGTCATCGTCCTCGACGAGCCGACGACCGCCCTCGACGTGACCACGCAGGCGCACGTGCTGGACACGATCCGCGACCTCACCAAGTCGTATGGGGTGGCGGCGCTGTACGTCACGCACGACCTCGCGGTGGTGTCCAACCTTGCCGACCGCATCGCGGTCTTGTACGCGGGCAGGCTGGTCGAGATCGGCACCCGCGACGAGCTCTTCGCGGCCGGCTGCCACCCGTACACGCGCAAGCTTCTCGCGTCCATTCCCGACATCACCGGCGAGCGCGCTCTGCGCGGTATCCCGGGCTGGGCGCCCCGGCCGGGCAAGCGCCCCACTGGGTGCGTCTTCACCCCGCGGTGCGACTGGGCGGTGGACCGCTGCCACGAAGAGTTTCCTCCCGTGGAGGAGCCGAGCGCGGGGCGCCGTGTGCGCTGCTGGCGCTGGCAGGAAGTCCGCGCCCAGGCGGCCGAGCTGGATATCCACCTGCGCGACAAGTCTCTCTCTGCCCGCGGCGCGGAAGAGACGACGGTCATCAGCGTGCGCGACGTGACAGCCTTCTACCAGCGCAAGGAGATTCTGCACGGCATCACGACGACTCTCAGCGAGCGTCGCTGCCTCTCTCTGGTCGGGGAGTCCGGCTCCGGCAAGACGACCCTGGCACGCTGCATCGCCGGCCTGCACCCGCACAAGATTGGCGGCGACATCGAGTTCGACGGCAAGGCCCTGGCGCGCGACGCGCGCGACCGGCCGCGAGCGACCCGGCAGGCCATCCAGTACATCTTCCAGAGCCCCTACAGCTCGCTCAACCCGCGCAAGACCATCGGTCAGATCCTGTCGCAGCCGCTCAGGGTCTTCTTCGATCTGTCGCGCGACGAGATGGAAGGACGGATGGAGAAGGTGCTGGAGCAGGTGGCCCTCGACTCGTCGCTCCTGAGCCGGTACCCGGACCAGCTCTCCGGCGGGGAGCGGCAGCGGGTCGCCATCGCTCGCGGGCTGGCGGCCGAGCCGACGGTCCTCATCTGCGACGAGGTCACGTCGTGGCTCGACGTCTCCGTGCAGGCGGCGATCATCGAGCTGCTCGCCGGCCTGCAGCGCGAGATGGGCCTGTCGATGCTGTTCGTCACGCACAACCTCGCGCTGGTACGGAGCATCTCGCAGGAGGTCGCGGTGATGAACGAAGGGCGCATCGTCGAGTACGGCGGCGTGGACGCGGTGCTCGAGGACCCGCAGGCCGACTACACGAAGAAGCTGCTCTCGGACACGCCGACCATCCCGGCGGTAACCGCGGAGGTATAGCGGCCCCCGGGGAGATGAGCCTGCGGCCCGGAAGCCCGTCCTGCTTGCTCCGCGCGTCCCGGTTCTCCCGTACACTGCGCTGAACGGCGAGATCGGAGGACCCTGATGCAGGCGCGCACGACGTGGTTGAGCGATGACGAGAAGGCGCTGATCGTCGAGGAGGCGCTCAGCATCCTCGAGCGCGTCGGCATGCGCATGACGGGTTCGCGGGCGCTCGCCGCGCTCGCCGCGCAAGGCGCGGCGGTCGACGAGGGCAGCGGCATCGTCCGCTTTCCCTCGGGGCTCGTGCGCGAGGCCGTCGCCCGCTGCCCGCGCGAGTTCGTCATGGGCGGAGCCACGCCCGAGCACGACTTGCGCCTGGCGGAGGGCTCGGCCTCCCGCTTCTGCTCTTCGGGCTGCGCCGCCTTCGTGCTCGACGACGAGACCGGCGAGCGCCGACTGTCTACGCTGGAC